>Ga0153916_10003194_pt1 | contig 12151 bp, 12 predicted proteins | sample Opewatmetagenome_FD_109642 | JGI IMG/M metagenome (GOLD analysis project Ga0153916, IMG submission 109642) | Freshwater wetland microbial communities from Ohio, USA - Open water 3 Core 3 Depth 4 metaG | ecosystem: Environmental > Aquatic > Freshwater > Wetlands | place: USA: Ohio, Lake Erie...
CAGCCTTGAAGGTAGTACCATCAAATAAGCTACGCGCACGAATAGTGGATCATATAAAAGGATCGAATTGGAGATTGCGATCAGGAAAAGAGAGGCTCTCGCAAAGCCGCCAAGGACGCCAAGGAAATCGAGGTAGAACAAAGAAGGAGGAATATTATGAAACGGAAACTTGCTCTGTGGATCAGAATCCTGCTGATTGGGTTGAGCATTACGGCGTTTATGGTTGGGACAGCGGTCGCCCAAGGCGACCAGGGGTTTACCGAAACATTTGACGACACACAGCTGCAAGGCTGGGAACATGCTCCTGAGGTGGTTGTCACGGAGGGTGTCTTGCGCATTGGACCAGCCCAATTTGCCGCCAGACCTGGCGCCTGGCAGGACTATACCTTATCATTAAAGCTGCGTTATACAGGCGAGGGTGAATCGAACATTAACTACCGGGCTACTGACCAGGGCAGCTACCTGCTGATACTGGGACAGGGGACAGTCACACTGCTCAAGGCAGCTCCGCAGAGTGAGGCCAAGGAACTGGGTCGGGCTGAAACGGGAGCTGTCAATACCAGCGACTGGATCAGTGTGCAAATCGTTCTGGCGGGTGGGACGCATACGATCTCGATCAATGGCGAAACCCTGATCAACGCCACAGATTCTGACCCGCTTGGGCCAGGGGGCGTGGTTTTCCTTTCGTTGGGCCAGCGCACAACTGAATTAGATGATGTGAGCCTGCAACCCGCGTCCGCAGAGGCGGTACCAGGGGCCGTCGAACCGGCAGCGCCGCTGGCAGCGCCAACTGTCACCCCCACGGCTCAAACTACCGCAGCTGGCTCCTGGCAAGATTTTCTGCGCAGTCTGTCTGCTCCCCAGGGCAGCACCTTCCAAGCGGATGTGTTTGTTATCAACCTGCTCCTGGCTGTGTTCACCTCTTTCATTTTGAGCCGGGTGTATATCTATTGGGGAGGCTCACTCTCGAACCGGCGCAAGTTCGCGGCCAGCTTCATGCTGGTGACGATTACTACCACCTTTATCATCCTGGTGGTGCGCTCGTCTGTGGCGCTGTCCCTTGGTCTGGTGGGCGCCCTGTCCATTATCCGCTTCCGGGCTGCGATCAAAGAACCCGAAGAGCTGGCTTACCTGTTCTTCGCCATCAGCTTAGGTATTGGTTTGGGCGATAACCAGCGCGTCGTTACATTGATTTCGCTGGCTGTGGTAGTCATTATCATCGGCCTGGCGCGCCTTCTGCGTCAGACCCAGGCTGATGTGAACTTACACCTTTCTGTTTCCAGTCACGGCTCGGAGAAAGCCACGCTGGAACAAGTAATGGACGCGGTGGGCCGCCATACCGAAAAGTTGCGTTTGCTGCGCTACGATGAAACCCCTGAGGCTCTTGAGATGTCTTTCGTGGTCGAATTCCGCCATATCTCTAATCTCAACCAAGCCCGTGAGGCGCTGAAAGCTCTATCCCCAACCCTGCAAGTCTCGTTCCTCGATAACAAAGGCATCTGGTGATGGAGGCACCAACGCAAGCTGTCCCGGTAGCGCAAGGCTATACACCGCTGCGAACCTACCGCTATGAACGAAAGTTCCTGGTGGAAGAACTGCTAGATTTCCAGGCGGAAGCAATCATCAAAATGCATCCGCGCCTGTTCTATGCGCCTTACCCACCGCGCTTCGTGAATAACCTGTATTTCGATACGCCAGACATGGAAAATTACTACGACAATGTCAATGGAGCCAGCCACCGGAGGAAAGTACGTGTACGCTGGTATGGCGCGCCTTTTGGTGAGGTCAGTCAGCCAGTATTAGAGATCAAAGTCAAGGATGGGATGGTAGGAACCAAACATACTTATCCCCTCGCCCCATTTAGCCTGGATCGAGGCTTTTGCAACGGGTATTTTAAATCTGTCGTGCTGGATTCAGACCTACCAGAGAATGTGCGCCGAGACTTGTGTAATCTGGAGGTGGTGTTGTTCAACCGCTATTACCGGCGTTACTACGCCTCGCGGGATGGGCATTTTCGAGTCACTCTTGACTCGGAGATGGCATTCTACAAGGCGAACGGCGTGTTTGGCAATGCTTTCATCCACCGTCAAATGGATGACCACGAACTGGTGGTCGAGCTAAAGTATGAGGCTGACCAGGAAGCGCATGCCAACCGGGTAGCAAGCTTCTTTCCCTTCCGGGTGACAAGAAACTCAAAATATGTACAGGGGATCGAGCGGGTTTATTTTTAGCTTTTGATAGCAGCGCCCCCTGTTTTCTCGTTCCAGTCAAATGTTAAAGCAGGGCATTCACTGCCCCCACCAGCGCGTCCAGATCTGCAGGGGTGTTGTATCCTTGAACGGAGATGCGCAGGAATTTCTTTCCGTTCCATTCGATAACCGGGATCTCGATGTGGAAATCGCTGTACAAACGTCTGTGCCAGGTCTCCAGGTCTGCCTCGGGTGGCAAGGGAGCGATACCCATCTGGCGATAAAGGTCGGAATCGAGCGGGTAAAGGGGATGCTGACGGGTCAGCTCACAAATGCGCTGGATGGTTTGCTGGAGCAGCTCATGGCACTCCTGGCGAACGGCCTCCCAATGGTGCTCATGCGCAAACTGGATCGCTGCCGGAACGGAGAGCGCCGCGGCGGGATCGCGAGTGCCGGTCCACTGCAAGTAGTCGAAAAATTTCGAAACCCGGATTTTAGAAGGGTCAGAGTTCCAGCCCCAACCAACGACCAGAGGTTCGATGAGAGGCTGAACCTCGGGCCGAGCATATAAGAACGCCGCCCCCTTGGGTGCCATCATCCATTTGTGGCAGTTGCCGGTGTAGAAATCGGCCCCGACTGCTCTCAAATCCAATGGAATCTGCCCCGGTGCATGCGCTCCATCGACCATCGTCAAGATGCCCTGCTGGCGGGCGCGCTGGCAGATGGCTTCGACTGGCAGGCGCAGGGCAGTCGGTGAGGTGATGTGGCTGAGGTAGATCAGGCGCGCGCGAGGAGTCACTCCCTGCCAGAAACATTCAATGATCTCTTCTGGAGATTCAATGGGTAAGGGGATGGGCTGGCGGATGTACTTTGCGCCCGTCTTCTGGCAAGCATATTCCCAGGTGTGGTCGCACGCACCGTACTCGTGGTCGGTGGTTAAGATTTCATCTCCCTCGCGCAAGGGAGAATCCAGGTGGTCACTCAAGCTGTGGGCGACCACATTGACGCCATAAGTGGCGTTAGGGATATAGACCAAATTGCCAGGATCGACCTGTAACTCACTACCCAGGACCTGGCGGGCATGCCGGTCATAACCGGCATAATCCCTGCCGAAGAACTGCACCGGCTGGCTCTCTAGCTTGATTTGCCAGGTTTGGTAGGCTTCAAAGACCGGGCGCGGGCATGCGCCGAAGGACCCGTGGTTTAGAAATATAACATTTGGGTCAAGGAGAAAAAAATGTTTTAGAGCGAGTTCCACCTGGCTTTTAACTCTTCCGCCAATTCTTCAACGCGCAGCATGACCTGGTTGATGAGGCTGTGCGGGTCGATGCCTGGTCTTTCACCCCTACTACCGATGTACACCGGTTCGCCAATATTTACAAAAATTGGACCACCCAACTGCCATCGGCTGACCGATGGGTGGCGCTTATGCCGGGTGTGGATCTCCAAGGTAAACTCTGGAGGAGCATAAATACCCAGCGGTTGAAGAGGAACACCGGTGGTCAAAGCCAATAATGCCGCTCCCCCCTTGGCAGGCAGGATTTCTTTTCCGTGGTTAAGTACTCCTTCAGGGAAGATGACGATCGAATCCCCCTGAGTAAGTCGCTGACTGGCTTTTCTTAACAGCTCTCGCCCGCGACCGGGGATAACTGGAAGTTGATCGGCATGAGACAATAAAAAACCGATCAAGGGAACCCTGAAAACCGATTCCTGAATCAAAAAATGAAGTTTTTCTTTGAAAATAAAAGGCAAAACAAAAGAATCTGAGATATATGCATGGTTGCTAACGATAACCTTGGGAGTTGGGAGGATGTTTTCGGTGCCTAAAACCTCCACCCGCCGGATAAAAAGTGCCTTATATAGGCGGATAATGCTCTTGGCTATTGTATAACCGAATTCCATACTTACCCCTCAGGGCAATAAGAACGGAAAACCAAACAGGCGTTATGTCCACCAAAACCAAACGAATTTGATATCACCGCCTGCAGGTCAGCCTGCCTGGCGTGCAGAGGCACGAAGTCCAGGTCGCATTCGGGGTCAGGATGATCCAGGTTGATCGTCGGGGGGATCGTTCCGGTCAGGAGAGCCTGGATGCTGATGGCGGCTTCTATGGAACCAGACCCGCCCGTCAGGTGACCGGTCATGGACTTGGTTGAGCTGACCGGCACGCGGTAGGCATACTCTCCCAGGGCGCGTTTGATAGCATTTGTTTCTGCCGGATCGCCTACCAGTGTTGCGGTGCCATGCGCGTTGATGTAAGAGACTGACTGGGGCTCCAGCCCGGCGCGGCGCATTGCCAGGTTCATACAGTGCGCGGCGCTGATTCCCTCTGGATCTGGCGCGGTCAGATGGATGGCATCTGAGGTAGCCGCGTAGGCTGCCATCTCGACTAATGGCTGCGCCCCACGTCGCAAGGCAAACTCTAGATCTTCCAGGATCAAGAGCGCTCCCCCTTCCGCCGTCACAAACCCATCCCGCTGCGCGTCAAACGGACGGCTGGCAGCAGTAGGGTCATCGTTTCTGTGCGAGAGCGCTCCGGTGCAATCAAAAGAAGCAATCGACAGGGGAGAAACTGCAGCGTCGAAGCTGCCTGTGAACATCGCTTTGGCATGCCCACGCTGGATGGTTTCAAAGGCTGCCCCAATCGAATCTGCCCCGGTGGAGCAAGCCGAGGCCAAACCATGATTCAGTCCGCGGGCTCCAGTGCGCAGGGCGACCTGGACGGATGCCGCATCGACGCCTACAGCAGGAACATGAAAAGGATTGATGCGCCGCGGGCCTTTTTCCCGCAGGATCGCGAATGCATTGTCATAAGTCCAGACTCCACCTCCTGCTGAACCGATGATCGCGCCAATCTCATAGGAGTCATGTTCCTGCACAACCAGCTTGCTTTGCTGGAGCGCCTCTTCTAAAGCTGCCAGGGCAAACTGGGTGTAGCGATCGATCCGGCGCGCGTCTCTGGCAGGCATATAGCAGCCCGGATCAAATCCGTGTGCCTCACCTGCAATATGCACGTCAAAGTCGCTGGTATCAAACAATGTAATTGGCCCGATGCCAGAGCGACCCTCGATCAGGTTTTGCCACATAGTGGGGATATCCAGCCCTACAGGCGAGATCACCCCCAGACCTGTAACAACGACGCGTCGATGATTTTCGGACACTTTATCCATCCCCCGCTTTATGCAATTAAACCAATTTGCTTTCCAACCCGTTCGTAAATTTCAAGCACACAATCCAGCTGCTCCCGGGTATGCGTTGCCATGTAGCTGGTGCGCAGGAGCTGCTGACCTTCGGGTACGGCGGGCGAGATCACCGGATTGACGAAAACGCCGGCCTCAAAGAGAGATTTCCAGGCGAAGATGGTGCGCATGTCATCATGGATCAGGATAGGGATGATGGGCGATACAGAATTGCCGATTTCAAATCCCAAGCGTCTCATCTCTTTGCGCATATAATCCCCATTTTCGAGCGCCCTGGCGGCATGCTCAGGTTCTTCGATCATAATATGCAGTGCCTCCAGCGCGGCGGCTGTGTTCGCAGGAGAAATGGAGGCGCTGAAAATCAGCGACCGGGCGCTGTGCTTGATATAGTGGACGATGTCGTCATCCCCGGCAATGAATCCGCCAATGGAGGCGAAGGATTTGCTGAAGGTGGACATGATCAGATCTACCTGGTCGGTCACGCCGAAGTGAGCGGAGGTACCTCTGCCGCCGCCAAAGACGCCCATCCCGTGCGCGTCATCCACCATTAAACGCGCCTCGTATTTTTTGCAGATGGGGATCATTTCAGGCAAAGGCGCCAAGTCACCGCCCATGCTGTAAAGCCCATCTACGATCACCAGCTTGCCCTTGTTTTCGGGCAGATTAGAAAGCACACGTTCCAAATCCTTGAGATCGTTATGCCGGAAGCGCTTCGTCTCTCCATAGCTCAATTTAGCTCCATCGACGATGCTCGCATGATCCTCCTTGTCCAGGATCACGTAATCGCCTCGCCCCACCAAAGAGCTGATCGTACCCAGGTTGACTTGCATGCCGGTAGTGAAGATCAGGGCAGATTCCTTGCCAACAAACTCAGACAGCTCGCGCTCAAGCTGTTCGTGCAGCTCCAGGGTCCCGTTGGCGAAGCGCGACCCGGTGCAGCTCGTGCCAAAGCGCTTGACGGCATCAATGGCAGCCTGTCTGACCCTGGGGTGGGTAGTCAACCCCAGGTAATTGTTGGAGCCGCACATGATCAGGTGCCTGCCCTGGTAAACTGCTTCTGTGCCCTCGTTATCAGTCATAGCGAGAAAGAACGGGTAATACCCCCCTGCAATGGCCTCACGCGCAGCGGTAAACTTGTAGCATTTATCGAAGATATCCATTACTTCGCCTCCTTAAGATTTTTCCCTCCCACACCCTTTAAGAGCCAAGCACAGCCAGAGTTTCGGCTGATCTGAGTTTCGGGACATGGTCTATCTTACCTTATTTTGGGTTAACTGGCTTAACTTTCTACGGATCAATATTGAATGAACGATATCGAAAAGGGGGTAAAAAGCGGTACCCAGAACATTCGTCAGCCCGTACATCAGTTTACTGTCGAAGCCTGGCAAAATAAAATACTTGCCTCGGGCAATGCTTTTTAAGGTCGTCCTGGCGGCATCCCTGGCCGACATGACGCTCCTAAAGGGAGCCAGTGCCTGGGTCTCGACGGGCTGGCGGGCAGTTTCATACGCCAATTGCGGCGTATCTACATCTTGTGGACACACAATGGAGACTCGGATGCCATGAGGCTTCATTTCAGAACGCAGTATATCAGAAAAGCCCATGATGGCAAATTTGGAGGCTGAATAGGCAGAATAGCCGAAGACCGCCAGGTATCCGCCCTCAGAACTGATATTAACAATATGACCCGATTTGCGCTGGATCATCCCCGGTAGGACAGCTTTTATGATGTTAACCGTTCCAAAGAAATTGACATCCATGGTCTGATGAAAAATTTTCAGGTCCAGCTCAGTAATATAGCCGGGCTCGCAAATCCCGGCTGAATTAATCACCAGGTCTGGCAGGCCGATTTCCTGAGTCACCTGCTGCACAACCAAGCTGGCTTGATCTGCATCAGAGACATTCGCGGAAGACATGCCAAAGCGTTGCTCAGCCGAAATTTTTTCAGTTGTGACAGCTTCCAAAGCGGATTCCAAGGGTTCCTTGCGGCGCGCCACCAACCAGACGTGCGCCCCCTGCTGGGATAGCTGCCGGGCAAGCTCCAGACCGATACCGCTAGAACCGCCGGTGACCAATGCAATTTTATTCTTGAAATATTCCATAAATTATTTTCAACCTTTTTTTGAGATTTCCCTAGCAATTCAGGGTAAAATGGTTTATATCCTTGCACAAATGAAAAAGAATGGTTTTCCAGAATCTACGTTAATAAACCCCGATCTGCCTGATTGGCTACACCAGTTTACCGTCTGGGGAAGATGTCTTATTCAGTACCGGCAACATTCAAATTCTGGGAGGTAAGTCGATGACTGATCCGTTGTGGTTTGTACCCGTTCTGAAAATTATCTTTTTCGTTGCAGCTTCTATCCCCCTGGTTTATATCTCGCGCCCATCTCTAAAGGAGCCGCGTTCGCATGGTTTTTATCGTTTTTTTGCCTGGGAGGCGATCCTGGCCTTGGTGATGCTGAACCTGGATTTGTGGTTTACGGACCCTTTCACCTGGCACCAGTTAATCTCCTGGGTTTTGTTGTTGGTTTCGATTTATCCGCTGGTTCAGGGGGTGCGCTTACTCAGGGAGATGGGTAAACCAAATGCCCAGCGTGCAGATCCTACGCTTTTTACAGTCGAAAAGACCACCCAGTTAGTGACCAGCGGTATTTATCGCTTTATCCGTCACCCATGGTACAGCTCGCTACTGTTCTTGACCTGGGGGACATTCTTCAAAGATGTGAACTGGCCCGGGGTAATCCTTGCTCTTGTTTCTTCGGTTTTCTTGATCGCTACAGCCCGGGCGGATGAAGCCGAGTGCATCCGCCAATTCGGCTCTGAATACGAAGAATACAAGAAGCATACAAAGATGTTTATCCCTTATCTGTTTTAACCCTCTGCGTGTCACAAGATTGTAACAACCCTGCGCTTCCCTGACTCCAATAAAATAGGTTAGAATTAGAATTGGTGACAGCGCAGCATTCAGCGCTAAACACGAACCGAGGATAAAATGAGCGATAAAGAATCTGCACGTGATGTGATCGATGCCTACCATAAACGCCAGAAAATGTCGCAGAAGGCCCCGGTCATCCTGATTATTGCAGCCGTACTGCTGATCGTAGGCGCGGCAATTGTAATTTTCGCCCTTCTCAGCCCAACAAATCCCTTTGCTTCCCTGATGGCGACCGATACATCAACGCCAACGGCTACGTCTACACCCACTCATACGGCAACTGCAACCAGCTCTCCTACCATAACGCCAACCGAGGCGCCCCCAACCGATACACCAACCCCCACTGCGACCGAGACGCCCTCCGGACCCTCGATTTATGTGGTTCAGGAGAATGATACCCTTGGGTCAATTGCTACTAAGTTCAATACCGATCTGGCAACCCTCCTGGCGTTGAATCCCCAGATCGATCCTTTGACCTTAATCATCCGGGTGGGAGATCAAATTCTTATCCCTGCTCCAGATACCAAGCTGCCCACTACGACTCCCGTTCCACTGGATCTGCCGAAAGGGACGATCATTCAGTATCCGATTGTCTCAGGAGATACCTTGGAAGCTTTGGCGCTGCGCTACAACAGCACGGTGGCACTGATTTTGAAAGAGAACCCCACGATTAAAAATGCCAACGATATTCAAGTGGGGCAGATCATCAAGATCCCTGTGAATGTGGCTACACCAGTACCGACTGCAACGGTTGGGACGGTTTTCCCGACCATCGCTGTCCCACCTTCCGGAACGCCCACGGCTACCCGTACACCGCAGCCCTAAGAAAATTTCATCAGTAAAGCCTTAGCCAGACGGTGATTGACACCGGATTATCCTGGCAGTAAACTATGAAAGCGCCACCTAAGCGCTTTCATAGTTTAGTTTCATATTCAGATTTGAGTGGTCACCGCGTGCGATGTTCCTGAAGTTCTCTTCGATATCATCTGCATCATTACCCGAGGACGCTTTTGCGAGCATGGCAGTCCCATTTTTGAGCGCAAGCCATGTTGTACGAGCGCCATTTTCCTTGTTTCAACCTTAGGATGGAGAATGTATTATGGAAATGCTGACAGTGAAGGACGGTCAAATTGTCACCGCCAGTGGTCAGCCGGTTCGCCTGCGCGGCTTTAACCTTGGCGGTTGGCTGAATATGGAAGATTTCATCGATGGCTATGTCGGGGCGGAGCACAACCTGCGCCTCAATATGAGTCGCGTCCTGGGTGAGAAGAAAGCTCAATTTTTCTTCGATAACCTGCTGGATTATTTTTTTACAGAAGAGGATGTTGTTTTTATGAAGGGATTAGGCGCTAATGTGCTGCGCTTGCCTTTCAACTACCGCCATTTCGAGCGCGACGACCATCCATTTGAATACCTGGAAGAAGGCTTCCGGCGCTTGGATCAAGCGGTGGAATGGTGCGGTAAGCACGGCATCTATGTGATCCTGGATTTCCACGCCGTGCAAGGGTGGCATAACCCCGACTGGCACAGCGATAATGCCCACGTGCATATCTTGCTCTACAACCACCCACATTTTCAGGAGCGCGCCGCGGCACTGTGGCGAGAGATTGCTGCCCGTTTCAAAGGAAACCCAGCGGTGGCTGGCTTCGACCTGATGAACGAGCCGGTCACCCGGCTGGAATATGAGCGCTACGATCCATCCTACAATAATTGGGATGGGCTGAATATCATCTACCGCCGCATGGCGCAGGCGATCCGCGCAGTGGATCCCGATCATATTCTCTTCGTGGAAGGCGATAATTTCGCCACCCGGTATGAAGGTCTGGATGTGACCTTCGATCCAAACCTGGTCGTCAGCACGCACAACTATGTGACTCCTACCGTCAGCCCGGGCAAGTATCCGGGGGAGTTTCATGGGAAGGTCTGGGATCGCGCTGCCCTGGAAGCCGAATTCCGTCAGCACAGCGGCACGCGGAAGGCGTTCGAGGTTGGCAAGCCCATCTTCGTGGGTGAATTCGGGGTCTGGTACACGGGGCACCTGGATCAACTATCGCAGCGGGTGCGCGCCCTGGATGATCAGTTAGGTGTTTTTGATTCTGCCGGGGTGCATTGGGCAATCTGGACTCTTAAGGATATCGGCGCGATGGGTTCGATCAACGTTGCCCCGGAGTCTGAATATCTGCAGCGAATTGCCCCAATCTTAAAAGCCAGACAGCTGGCTGCCGATGGAGAAGGTGCCAGCGTGGGACAGAAGTTCAGGGAGACTGCGGATGCCATCGACCGGGCATTATCTGATCTGGGACTCTCCTTCACCATCGAGCGCCGGCGCTTTGCCCAATTTTCCTTGTTCGGCTACCTGGCGCAGTTCCTCCAGGTACCCTACGCGCACCTCTTCAAGGATTGTTCCGAGACTGAAATTGACCGCATGCTCTCGGCTTTTGCTTTTAAGAACTGCGTTCCCAACCAGCCGGTGGTGGATGTGCTGAAGAAACACTTTAAGGCGTAAGCTTAGCAAGGTCTTTTCGAAATGATCAAACCGAGCCAAACCATCCTCCTCCCTGACGGTCGCCGCCTGGGGTACGCCGAGTCGGGTGCATCGGACGGCAGGCCGCTCTTTTTCTTCCACGGTCAACCCGGCAACCGCCTGCTTCGCCATCCTGATGAAGCGCTGACCGCTTCCCTGGGTGTGCGCCTGATCAGTGTTGATCGACCCGGGTACGGCCTGTCCGATTTTCAGCCGGGGCGCAAGATCCTGGACTGGCCAGGGGATATCCTGGCGCTGGCAGATTTCCTTGGTTATGCAAGGTTTGCGGTTGCGGGTTGGTCAGCGGGCGGACCGTATGCGGCTGCCTGTGCGATAAAAATTCCACGGCATTTGACCAAAGTCGCTCTGATCAGCAGCGCTCCCCCCACACGAATCCCAGAAATCCGGGCACAGATGCCTCCGCTTATTCGTGTCAATGATCTGCTCAACCGCTTTCAACCCTTTTTGTATGGAAGTATGTGGCTATCGTGGATGTTTTTCCGGCGCAACCCCGAAAGCTTCCTCCAGCTTTCTTTGAAGCAAGCCGCGCCTGCTGATATTGCTGTGCTAAGCAACCAGGAAATGGCTCGGCTGGTTTTGGACATGTGGATGGAAAACTTACGCATTCCCAGCCGTGGATACGCGTACGATGCTCGTTTACTGCTTGGCGATTGGGGGTTCCAGTTGCAAGATATTTCTATGCGGGTGTACTATTGGCATGGCGAAGCAGACACCAACTCGCTCCCGGTCTGGGGGCGGTACATTGCAAACCATCTGCCTGACTGTCGGGCAGCGTTTTGGCCAGATGAAGGTCATTTTGGATGGGTGAATCGCTGGGCGGAAATACTAAAGGAGTTGTGCCATGATCCTAATCCGTAGAGCCACGATCAATGACAGCGCCGGAATTGCACATGTGCAGGTGGACAGCTACAGGACAGCCTATGCCGAATTCTTTTCGCAGGCTTACCTGGAGCATTTTACTTATGAAGAGCAGGCGCAGGATTGGTACGATTGGATGATGAACCGGCCGCGCGATCTATTATACGTGGCGTGTATCGAGACGGGTGAGATTGTAGGCTATGCATTGGGACGACCTGGATTGACGAAAATTGCACCCTATGAAAGTGAGCTGGTCGCCATGCATGTGCGTCCGTCTTACCAGCGGCAAGGGATAGGGAGAGGTCTATTCGCAAAGGTAGCTGAGCAGCTGCATAAACAAGGCTGCACTTCGCTGATGCTGTGGGTGCTGAGGGAGAACCCGGCGCGCTTATTTTATGAAAAGCTGGGCGGGGAGCAGATC
>Ga0153916_10003195_pt1 | contig 12151 bp, 8 predicted proteins | sample Opewatmetagenome_FD_109642 | JGI IMG/M metagenome (GOLD analysis project Ga0153916, IMG submission 109642) | Freshwater wetland microbial communities from Ohio, USA - Open water 3 Core 3 Depth 4 metaG | ecosystem: Environmental > Aquatic > Freshwater > Wetlands | place: USA: Ohio, Lake Erie, Old...
GCGAGGTCTTTTCCCGGCTGTCCTTTGAGCTTAGTAATCTCTTCCGCTATATGATCTTTGATCAGTCTTGTGTTATTCCACTCAGCATTTTGCAGCGTTCTTGAAAACACGATCTTGGGTAGACTATTCATCAAGCCGGCGATAACTGGGTCATCGACTACCGCCGCGGAGGTAGGCCAGTAGCTTGCCATGAGCTCATAGGTCACACGTCCAAACAAGATTGTGCCTATACTACTTGTCTGCTCGATAGCGAATTGATTGAATTCATCGTCCACATGATGCCAGCTGATATCTTGGTTGGGCCCTTCAAAAAAACCATCGAGGGTTACCATGTTGAATGAAAATAGATTTCTCATTTCCTGGTCCTTTTTAGTTAAGAGACGTGCATCACACGCACAGGCACCGGATCGGTGATCCCTTTTAACTCCAGATTACGCGATTCGAACTCACTACCATCCATACCGGCTTGCTGGATAGCATTCTCGCTGATAACGATTTCGCCGGCTGCAGCCTTCGATGCCAGGCGCGCAGCTGTGTTCACCTCGTCGCCAATCGCGGAAATATCCGTCAATCCGTCCGCAGTGCCGACTGCGCCGAAATAGGCTACGCCTGAATGCACGCTGATACCAACTGGAATCCCCTGCTGCGCCATGACCTTCGACAAATTCTGCGCAACTTTTATCGTCCGTCTCACATAATCCGGGCCTGCGAACCCCGCACCCCAAAAGGCGGCCACGGCATCACCGGCCAGCTTTTCCACCAGCCCATCCTCTTTGGTGATGACGTTCGTCGCCCCCGAATAAAATCGATTGATCAGTCCGCTAAATTCTGTAGGGCTCATCTTCTCGGAAAGTGCCGTAGAGCCGCGCATGTCTGCAAAAAGCATAGACATTTCAACCTCTGCGCCTCCGGGGAATTCGCGCGACGCCTTCTCGCACAGGTTACAGAAACGAGGATTTAAATCGGAACGTTGTTTGCCGAACAAGGCCCGTACGATAATCCCGCCAAACCCCTGGAATGGTGCATTACAGAATTTACAACGGGGGTCGTGTGGCAGTATTCGGAATATCTGGCGCAGACGCTTATCAACAGCAAACGCGCTAGATGAGAACCAAAACCACCATACCTTACCGACATCCACAGACTTATTATCGCTCATGATGTGGTTATTATAGAACCGCATTTTACGCTGTCAAGATCGAATTAGTCTGATTACACAGTTACAAAAGAATTAATATGAGTGTAATTTATGCCGTTGCAGCCTTAAAATATCAAATATCAGTAAAAGCCTAAGGTATCAACCAGGATTAAAATTAACCTAGAAGCTGAACCTGCAGCCCAAATGAATGGTAAACTCAATGAGACCAAAATTAGGTCCGGCATTTATTGCGGCGTAATTAACTACCCAGGTCATTGCGGTCTGGAATTAACGGTTTACCATGAAGATTCGCGCGATCTCTAACCAATCCCGTTGGTGGGACCTCCCTTCTATACTGGTCTTGTTGATAATCCTGACCACCGCATTTTCACGTCTCATCGCCACGCGTTGGGCTGAGAACCTGGATGTAACCCGATACATCGTCTACCTGGGATTGGTCGCCGGCCTGGCGTTGGGGTACAGTCGGTTTTCACCACGATTAGTCCTAATTTTTGGTCTTGTTTACGGTATCTTCTTCATCACATGGCGGTTGGGTCTTACACTGGGAGCCGGCATCGCCTGGACTGAGCGCCTGCAAAGTCTGGGGGGCAGGCTGGGAGTGATTATCTGGTATCTGGTGCAGCAAAGAGCAGTACCAGACAATTTGCTCTTCATAACCTTGATGAGCGCGCTATTCTGGTTTATCAGCCTGCATTCTGGATATACGTTGACCCGATACGCCAACCCGTGGGTTCTGGCGCTACCCAGCGGCTTGGCGATTGTGCTCATTCACACCTATGATCCGGTTTCGAGGCGCATCTGGTACTTGGTCATTTATTTATTCCTGACGCTCCTGCTGGTGGCGCGCATGTTCTATATAAACCAACGCAGGCGCTGGGAGCAATCTCGCACTTACCTGCCTTCATATCTGGGCACAGATATCGTCCGCTTCGCCCTGGTCGCCTGTCTGGTCTTGGTCGCACTCTCCTGGTCTACGCCTGCCCTGGCCAAGGCACTCCCAGCCGCCAAGAATAGTTGGGACCGTGTGGTTACCCCCTGGTGGAATGACGTGCGCAATGTGTTTGAAAACGCGTTTGCCTCGCTGCGTACGACCATCGGCTTGACGGGCGAATTTTATGGTCCTAATCTAGCCCTGGGGCGCGGTAGCTTGCTGAGCGATACAGTCATATTTACTGTGCAAACGTCTAGCAGCCCACCAGAAGGAGAACGCTACTACTGGCGCGCCCGCGTTTATGACTCTTATGATATGGGCTGGAGCAGCTCGCTTGAGACGACGCGCGCTCTAGACGCTCAGGACCTGGATTTAAAATTCCCTGACTTGCTAGACAATCCTCCTGCCATCCCATTTACAATCTACGTCAACCGCCCTATCGCGACGATCCTTGCACCAGACCAACCGGTCTGGCTGAGCCGCCCGTCACGCGCCGAGCTGGCTTTTAATCCAGATGGCACGGCAGACCTGGCAAGCCTGCGCGCCACACCATCATTGCGTGCGGGTGAGATCTATAGCGTTCGCTCTTCTCTCAACGCGGTCAGTATCGCCAAACTGCGCCAGGCTGGTAAAGAATACCCCGAGTGGGTTGCAGAACGATACCTGCAATTACCCGAATCTGTTTCTGTGCGTACCCGCCAGCTCGCCTTCCAGATCGCCGAAGGGAAAGACACTCCTTATGATTTAACTCAGGCAGTTACCGATTACCTGCGGGAAAATTACCAATATTCCGAGACGGTCCCACAACCTCCCACGAATCAAGATCCGATTGACTGGTTTCTCTTTGATTTGAAGCAAGGATTTTGCAATTACTACGCCTCGTCGGAGGTCATCCTTCTGCGTATCCTGGGAGTCCCAGCCCGATTGGCTGTTGGATACGCCCAGGGTGATAATGTAGATAACCCTGAATTTTACACAGTGCGGCAACGTGATGCCCATGCCTGGCCTGAGGTTTACTTTCCAGCCATCGGCTGGGTGGAGTTCGAACCCACTGTATCCCAACCGGTATTAGTCCGCCCACAGGAACTCACAACAAGAGATGAGGCGGGTTTACCCATTGGAAATGAGCCACCACCTCCACTTGAACCCGAACCTGCGCTCAGACGGGATACTTCCGCTGACCTGTCACAGAATACCAGCGTCTGGCAGAGCCGGCTCGTCCTGATCCTGGCTATTGGGCTCGCCCTGGCTCTGGTAGCTTTACTGATCTCATTTATCCGCAGGAAGAAGTTATACAAGAAAGTCCCCCTATTTCCGATTTTCCTGGAAAAAGCCATGCTGCGCGCCGGTCTCAAGCCGCCACGTGTGTTGCGGAATATGGCTCTCCTGGCCTCGTTATCGCCCCTGGAACGCGCTTACCAGCAGATCAATCTGGCCTTAGCACGATTGGGAAGGAAGCCAGCGCCCAAATTCACACCTGCCGAGCGCGCCGCTAATCTAGTCCAGAAGTTGCCACCCGCTAAAGACCCCGCGCAGATAATCATTGCTGAATACCACCGGGTAACTTACAGCCCGCGCAAGAACGCTGACCAGTTTGCGGCACAGCAAGCCGGGAATGAGATACGCCGACTTTCCTTCAGGGCATCGATAAAAAGAAAGTTCGGGGTATAGGGTATATCCTCGTTGTTCAACAGGCTCTAGAGCTTTTGCTTATACTCAGGGAATTAAACCAGACCCCGATATTGATCCGCGAAAAGCGCAACTGTTCCGCCGGTGTGCCAGAAAAGCACCGTCTCGCCGCGCGGGAAAAAGCCTTTGCGGATCAGATCGATGAGCCCGGCTGCAGCGCGACCTGTATACACCGGATCAAGCAGCAATCCCTCATTGCGTGCAAAGAGGCGAATGGCCTCCCGCTCCGGCTCTCCGAGGACGCCGTACCCGCCACCCAGGTAGCTATCTTCAACCAGGACCTCATCCGGCGAAAACTTGAGGCGCTCGGCAAGTAAATCGGCCGTCGCCGTGGCCAACGCAGCAACTCTGGCTTTGAGCACATCTGCCGGCTCGTCCACGCTGATCCCCAGGACCTTCCCCGTATAGCCATACAAGCGCGCCCCCAGGACAAGTCCAGCCTGTGTGCCTCCCGAGGAGGATGGGAAGACGACCCAGTCGGGTGGGCAGCCCTCCAGGTCGTCCCGTTTGCATTGCTCCATCAGCTCCTGCACAGCCAGGGCGTAGGCTGCAGCCCCGGTTGGGCTGGAACCGCCGTATGGCACAAGGTACGGCCGTCGTCCCTGATCCCAGGCATTTTGGAAGGCATCTTTGAGGCGCTGGTCGCGCTCCTCTCGTGGAACATAGATCAGCTCAGCACCGAACAGCCGGTCCAACAACAGGTTACCTGAAGCGGCAGACGGCTCTTGACCTGAAAGCACCAGGATGCAGTCCAGTCCAAAACGAGCCGCGGCGGCAGCCGTCTGGCGGCAGTGGTTGGATTGCACTGCGCCGGCAGTTACCAGCGAGCGCGCCGCGTTGGCTTGCGCCTCAGCCACAAGCAGCTCGAGCTTGCGGGTCTTGTTCCCGCCGAACGCCAGGCCCGTCTGATCGTCACGCTTGACCAGCAGGCGAGGTCCGCCCAACGCTGCCGCCAGACGCGGCAAGGGGTGGACCGGAGTAGGAAGGTCGGCAAATTTCAAGCGCGGTAGGGTTATCATGGTTTTATACTCCTAATGCCTGTTGGGTCTGCGCTCTGCCTCGAGAGCGCATCAAATCAAGCAAGCGAGGCAAGGTCTGGGTATAGAGGTGATAATAAAACGGCCGCAAGGGCAGATCCCAAGCGCCAAGGTGGCGCACCAGCTCGCCGCCCAGGCCTTCTTTGAAGCGATACACCCCCCACAATGGATCGCTTTCAACGAATTCATCGGGTGCACCCCACAAATCATATATACGACACCCAGCTGCCTTGGCCCGGCATATGGCTTCCCATTGAAGCAGGTGATTCGGCATTTTCTCGCGGTGGGCATCCCGAGACATGCCAAATAAATACCAGGCCCTGGCAGCAAAATAGAACACGAAAAGAGCAGCCACCGATTCGCCAGACACCTCGGCGACCAATACTTGAGCGTAAGGTCGATCGCCAGGGATAGACGCGGGCTGGTTGGTCAGGAAAGTCTGCCAGAGCAAGCGGTAATAGCTCTCGTCGCGGATGACAAATCTGTCGCGCACCGAGGTCTCGGCATACATGCGATATAAAGAGGAGAGGTCATCGAGCCCACCGGTACGAACGCTCACACCTTTACGCTGTGCCAGGCGGATGTTATAGCGTGTCTTTTGCTTCATGCGCGCTAATAGCGCTTCTTCTGGGAGTGTCAGGTCCAGCATAACCGTATTACGAAATTGAATCTGTTCAGCCGAAAACAGCCATCCATGCGCTTTTAGATCGCTGACCACCTGCTCACCCAGGCAATCGACCTGGGTACTATCATCATCCGGGGGTCCTACCCCCAGGCGCACATCGGGATCTACCTTGATAAAGATGGCTCCCTGCTGTCGCCCCAGATCGCGCAAGTCCGAGAACACGCGCTGGCGCAGCGGTGCATTACCCCAATCGCGTAGGAGTGGGCCCTTTGGAGCATACAACACCCGTAAAACTGCAGCAAAGCCCCGGATTGGAATCGTGCGTTGCAATACCAATGCGGCGGCTTCTACAGGTTCCTGGGGTGACGCCAGTACGTCTGCATCTTCATTCAAATTGACCTTCTCCCCAACCCTAGGCCACATGAGGTAGAATGGCTTCCACCCAAACTGGGCCTTAAACTGTCCCCATTCCCTGGTTTGGAGCAAATGCGGCTCGGGGAATGATGCAATTACCCTGTTCCAGGTCTCGGATTGGATTTGAGGCATCAATGACCTGGCTCCCTTTCCCCCATATATCTGACCAGCATCGAATAGAGGCGATACATACCTGGAAGATAAACACGATCCCACGGACCGGCAGAACGGCGCAGCTCGCCTCCGAAGCCGCGTTTGAATCGATATACTCCCCATAAGCCATCAGAACGGTCAGTAAAATTTGCTTCTAAGGCATCTTCCTCGGAGTCTGGCACGCCCCACAGGTCGTATTCATTGCAGCCACGTGCGCGCGCCCAGCGCATGGCTTCCCATTGCAACAGTTAAGAAGGCATTCGCTCCCGGTGAACGTCAGCAGATGCGACGTAGAAATACCAGGCGCGTCGCCCCCGGGAAAATACCATCAGCGCGCCAAGAGGCTCTCCTTTAAATTCTGCCAGAAGCATCTCACATTCGCCACGCGGATGAAAAAGATCGTAAACCTTTTCATAGTACGCCAGGCTATGCACGCCAAACCGATCGCGCTCGCCAGTTGCCTGCATCAAACGATAGAACAACTCGACATCATTGAAAAGGCCCACGACTACGCCTTTTTTCAAAGCCAAGCGGATGTTATAACGCGTCTTCTGTTTCATGCGTTCCAAAAGCTCCGCCTCTTTGCCCAGAAGGCTCACAACTAACGTACGGGGCGGCTGGATGGCTTGCTGGCTGGGTCTGAAGCCAGGAGGCGCTTCATGAGGTGCAGGGACCTGTGGCTCTATATCCCAACAATCCGGCTCGATTTTTAAGAAAATCGCCCGCTTTCGCCGGCAGAGGGAGTCAACCTCAGGCCAAAGGGTGTCCCAATCCTGTCCAACAGGGCCTTTTGGAAGGTAGGCAAGGGAAAAACCGAGAGGCAAGCGGCGAAAAAGCACCTGGCCTCCACAAGCAACAGAATTTGGAGCAACCAAGCGGACAACGCTCCATCCAAAAGCGGCTTTTAGCTCTCCCCAACTGGTGCTCTGCAGGATGTGGGCATCTGGGAAGGCAGCTAGAAAATCCTCCCACGCCGAGGCTGATATTTCAGGCATGATCAATCAGATTTAGACGATGGCAGTCATGTCGGGCGGTGGCATACTGCGTACTGCCGCCCCAGGGATCGATTCATCCAAGAGATGCACGATCTCAGATGCATCACCTTCGCGCGCCAGATGGAGCAAGTCGATTACCGTCTCGCGCAGAGTCTGCCCACTCAGGATATCCTGCTCTTTGAGCAGGACGATATCCGGGTGAGGCGTTGGCTCATATTGAGCCCATTGATCCCACAAAGCCTCACTTAGCTTTTCCCCAGGGCGAATGCCTGTGAACACGATATCGATATCTTTATAGGGTTCCAACCCGGAAAGGCGAATCAAATCCTCGGCCAACTCAAGGATGCGCACTTGCTGGCCCATATTGAGCACAAAGACTTCACCGCCCTGACCCATGGCTGCAGCTTGCAGGACCAGATGAACAGCTTCGGGGATGGTCATAAAGTAGCGCTCCATATCCGGGTGGGTTATCGTGACTGGACCGCCGTGAGCAATCTGGCGTTTGAATTTGGGGATCACGCTGCCGCGGCTACCCAAAACATTGCCAAAGCGTACAACCGAAAAGGCCTGCCCTGAACGATTGGCGGCTTCCAGGACCACCAGCTCTGCCATGCGTTTCGTAGCTCCCATGACGCTGGTTGGGCGGATGGCTTTATCTGTTGAGATCATCACCAGGCGCTCAACACCGCTGTTCAATGCGGCTTCCACAACGTTGCGCGTACCCAAGACGTTGTTCGTGACTGCCTCCTCTACATTGACTTCCATGAGGGGAACGTGCTTATGCGCAGCCGCGTGGAACACCACCTGGGGATGCAGGTCGTCAAAGACAATCATGAGCCGGTCGATATCGCGCACGTCGGCAATGATCGGGTGTAAGGGCAAAGACGGGAAATTCTCCTCCAATTCAACCAGTGTTTCAAAAACGCTATTTTCGCCGTGTCCAAGCAAAATAAGAGAAGCAGGACCCCAGCGGGCGACTTGCAGACACAGCTCGCGCCCGATAGAGCCACCGGCACCGGTGACCATGATCCGCCGTCCGCCCAGACTTGAGCCGATGATTTGCTCGTCAATGCGTGTGGGTTCCCGTCGCAACAAGTCGGTAATTTCAACCTCGCGCAGGCGGCTTACACTGACGGTGCCGCCAATCAGCTCATAAATGCCCGGCATTGTACGGAAAGGAAGGCCCTTCAGGCGACACACATCGGCTACTTGACGAATGACGCGGCCAGGCGCGCTGGGGATGGCGATGACTACCTCATCGATGTGGCGCTGGTTCATCGTGCGCGCCAGGTCGTCCAAAGTACCTACGACAGAAACCCCGTGGATTTGTTGCTTTTGCTTGTTGGCATCATCATCCAAGAAACACACTGGCTTGAAGTTTAATTGGGGGTTCTTCTGCATCTCACGCACCACCAGCGCACCAGCGTCGCCTGCGCCCACAACCAGAACATGGCGGACATGACCATGTAAAACCCCCGAATTGACGCGCACTTCAGCCAGTGCACGGAAGGCAAAACGCAAGCCGCCAACCAAAAACAGCGAGAGCAGCCAATCTATCACCAACACAGCCCGTGGAAAACCGATGTAATCGCCCAGGCGGATTTGGATGGCGGTCATGGCGATAACAGCTACTGAGAGTAAGACGGAAGCTGTAGATACAGAGAGGACGACCAGGCGCATCTCCTTCACGCCTGCATATACCCAAAGGTGACGGTACATGCCAAAAATCAAGTAAACCGCCGGCTTAATCAACAAAGCCAGCGCCATCATGCGCCACGTTTGGGGCAGGAAGAAGATAAACCGAGAACCAAACTCCAAGCGGAGCCCAAAGCTACCTAATACAGCCACACCAATTAAAAATATGTCGCCGATTACGAGCAACCATTGGGAGGTAAGCTTCGTTCTTAACCCAGGAAAACGCACCTTGCTGGCCCGGCGGTGTGCACCGTTAGGAGAAATTAATTGATCGGCCATTTTATCTTCCTCGAAATCCTAATACCGTCGCGGGTGTCCGTAAAATGATAATGGAGTCCAGGAGCAGACTGCGGTGCTTAATATAATACAAGTCGTATTCCAACTTTATTATGGTCTCTTCAATTGTGGAAGCATAACCGAAATTGACCTGCGCCCACCCCGTGATGCCAGGCTTGACCAAAAGGCGAGCGCGGTAAAACGGCACCGACTTCTGGAAGAGACCCATTAATTCTGGCCGCTCGGCGCGGGGGCCGATCAGGCTCATTTCGCCCCGCACGACATTAATAAATTGGGGTAACTCGTCCAGGTGGGTTCTGCGCAAAAATCGTCCTGTTCGCGTGGCACGAGCGTCATCCTCCCGAGCCCATTGTGGATTCCCGTCAACCTCAGCGTCTCGTCGCATAGTTCGTAATTTGAGGATATTATAAGGCTGGGAACCTTTACCCACCCTCAACTGCCTGTAAAAAATTGGTAAACCATCATCCAGCCAGATCGCCAGCGCCATGAATGGGAGCAACACAATTAATATGAGTACCCCAATCAATCCTCCAGCGATATCTACCAAACGCTTTGCCAGCTCATAGAAACCGCTAACCTTATTTTCATCGACAAACGAACGCAGGATCCAATCGGCCTCCAGAAGGCGAATCGGTACCCTGCCAAGCAGCTCCTCATAAGCCCGAGGCATGCGGATGATCTCCACGCCGCGCTCCTGGGCATCCAGCAAGGCCTGAAACATGCTTGATTTTAGCTCACTGCTAATCGCCACAATGATGTCTGAGATATTGTTAGCCTCGACCAGGTCCAATAACTTTTCACTAGTCCCCAGGACAGGATAATTTTCGATTAGAGTTTCTATTTTACATTCGTCATCATCGACAATGCCAACCAGATAAAAAGGCGGGGGCCAAAGGTCGTTGGTGACCCGCAGCAAGGCCTGTCCGGTTTTACCTCCTCCCACCAACAGAACTCGCCGCATAAACTGCGGGTCGGTAAAAACACGGATATAAGCCCCGCGCCATGCTAAAGTAAGCAGCGGCGCAGTCACAAAAAATCCAGCGACACCCCGGCGGGGAAGCAACTGGTTGGGCGGGTTGATGTAGTAAAAATAGAGCAACAGGTACAGGCCAAATCCTAGTAAAGTTGCTGAAGCCACACCACTGATTGTGGCTCTCCAATTACCAGCACGATGCACATCGTGGATTTCAACCAGCAAAATCACCCATACCACTGGTAAGAGAAAATACCATACCGGAACACGTCTTTGAATAAATTCGATAATCGATGTGGGAAAGCGATCGCCATTAAACCAAAAATACAGGGCTAAACCTAAGCTGATTGCAGCTACTAATAGATCACCGGCAAAAAGCAAGGTACGCCGCTCCTGAAGCCGCAGCCGCCAGGGATGAGATTTATGTAAATAACCCGGTCTGTTCATGCCGAATTCCGCCAAAAAGCATGCCGCCGCCCCAGGCCAGGTGCATAACCCAAAGGGCAAGCGGGATGCCTACCAGATGGGGCCAAAAAAGATCTTTTATTGCTGCCTGTAAGCCTGCGATTAGAACAGCCAGGCTGTAAATCAAGACTTCTGAAACCAAAAGCCAACGGAAAGCAGGAAGCCAGACTGCGACGATGCTAAAAAGAAGCAGGCTGAGCACAAATGCAGGCGGGATAGCCTGCCTCCATCGCAGCGTCGACGGGTAGCGCTTAAGCATTTGCGCTTTCCAAAATCCATAACGCCAATATTGCCTCCATAAAGCCGCCAAGGTGGAGCGAGCAAAATATTTGGTACGGATCATCGGATCCATCCACACGCGACCACCGGACTTGCGAATGCGGACATTGAATTCATAGTCCTCATTGGTCAATAGTGACTCGTCGAAATATCCAATCCGTTCGACCAGAGAACGATAAAAAGCCCCAAAGGGTACCGTATCGACAGTCTGTGCCGTGCCCCCGATCCGGTAGCGCGCATCACCGGCGCCCAGCGGGAGCGCGGCGGCAACTGCGATAGACTTTGCCAGCCAACCTTTGCCACCGGGTAAAATTTCCCACACCCCACCCACATTATCTCCACATCCAGACCGCAGAGCAGCCTCACACTTCGCGATGTAATCTGGATAAGGGATAGAGTGTGCGTCCAGCCGAATGATTATCTCGCCATCGGCAGCGCGTATGGCCACATTCAACCCGGAAGGTATTGTGCGCTTGACGTTCTCGACCACACGTACTACCAGGCCATGATGTTCACGCTGAAAATTTTGGATTTGCTGGCGGGTCTGATCCGTGGATAGACCATCAGCAATCACCACCTCCATTTGAGCCAGAGGAAAGGATTGGGCATAAATGGCCTGCAAGAGCAATCCAATCGTTTCTTGCTCATTGTAACATGGGACAACAACGGTTACGAGCGGCATGTTTAATGATAGTTAGGCTGCGGCGAATAGCCTGGATGTGCAAAAGGAATTTTTACCATAAAAACGCTGCCCTGTGGCTCGTTATTCTGCACGCTGATCGTGCCTCCGTGAGCAAGCACAATTTCACGAGCGATCGATAGCCCTAACCCTGCCCCCTGGGAGGGCTTCTTGCGACGGGAGCGGTCTAGCTGATAAAAACGCTCAAAGATGCGCTCCTGGTCCTCAGGCTGGATACCATGCCCTGTGTCGCTAACGGTCACGTACGCCTGCTCTCCAACCCGCCGGAGCGAGAGCTCGACCAGTCCATCTGGCGGGGTATGCTTCAGTGCATTGTCCACCAGATTGCTAAAGACCTGCTCCAAACGGCTGGCGTCACCCACCAGTTCTGGCATTACGTCAGTGTGAACCTGTAATCCCACCTGCGCTTTCTGCGCTTGCGTTTCGAAACGGGAGGCAACGCTTTTTAGCAGCTCTGGCAAATTGATGGGGTCGCGGTCCATACGAATGATTCCAGCATCAAACCGCGCTAGATCTAATAAATCGATCACTAGGTGATTCATACGGTCTGCTTCAGAGTAAATCACACGAGCTGCTTGCTGCAACTCCTTGGCTGAACTTGCGGTGCCATCTATAATCGCCTGTGCAAAACCTTGAATTGATGTCAGGGGCGTTTTCAATTCATGGGATACATTGGCGACCAGATCACGTTGGGATTGCTGGCTAGACTGGACGCGACTACCCATCTCGTCAATGGCAC
>Ga0153916_10003196_pt1 | contig 12151 bp, 10 predicted proteins | sample Opewatmetagenome_FD_109642 | JGI IMG/M metagenome (GOLD analysis project Ga0153916, IMG submission 109642) | Freshwater wetland microbial communities from Ohio, USA - Open water 3 Core 3 Depth 4 metaG | ecosystem: Environmental > Aquatic > Freshwater > Wetlands | place: USA: Ohio, Lake Erie...
CCATGTCCGGGATAGCGTATCGTCTTGTAGTCCATGTTGCCTACTTTTCCTTGATAGGTATATGGAAGTGTTGAGGTACCTCCGCTCGTGTTGAACGCCTCTAATTTTCCAAAAGGCTCGGGGAAATATATCTCTTCAAATCCGACCAATGGGTCCTCGAGAACTACTTTGCCATCTCTCAGAGCAACACATGGTTCCACATACTCATTGATCAGTCCTTCAACGGAAAAGATTAGGGAGTAGTTCAGCGGGGGACGAGGTTCTTGTTGGAGACCTCCCACTCGAATCTTCACGCTCTCAACACGGTCTAGATACTCGATTCCATGCCTTGCAAGAACACTGACCATTCCGGGCGCAAGCCCGCAATCTGGCACGACGGTGATGCCGGCATCTCTCGCCTGATTATTCATCTCAATCTGCTTCTGCACAATCGTCCAGCCGCCTCCCAAGTCGCACATATGGGTGCCAGTTTCTATCGCGACCTCAGTATGAAGCACATTGACTGTGTAACTCACCGCACTGATGACTGCGTCTACACCTCCAAAGAAACCCTCAAGCTGCTCTCGATTCCTAGCATCGACCTTCACGGCTTTTGCCTTTGAGCCAGTTTCCTTGGCAAGTGACTCTGCACATTTCAGATTGATATCCGCTAGCAGAAGTTGTTCCACTGCGTCTTGTCGAGCTAGGTCAAACGCTGCACCTCTGCCCATTTGACCGCTTCCGAGAATACCTATCTTCATCTCACGCGTTCCTCAAATAGGTGACAACGTAGAATAGAGGCAGGGTAGGTAAAAACAGTATCGACTCACGACATATTGAGTTAAGATGCGATAGCATCCTCTGATTGCCGGAAATCCATGGGTTCAAGGGAAGTATGAGGAATCACTCATAACTGGTGTCAAGCAGACTAGTCATGATAATATCCTAAGATGTGGACCGAATCCTCACATTGCCAGCTAGTCCTGGGCATCCAGACGAGATGTATCTATACTAGACAATCTCAGTCTCTTCTTACACTTCTCGTGAGAAGATAGGTTGCTTGGACACGAGAAATGGCATCATGAGTTTCTGCTTGGGAGCGAACTTAGTCTTCTCTAATATTTGCTCAGCCAGCTCCTCAGTTGTCATTGTGGTCTGATCTTTGAGTTCTCGTCGTCTTACAGATAATTGGTGGCTTTCTCTCTCCTTGTCGCCCACTACGCAGATGTAGGGTATCCAGAGCTTTTCAGCAGACCGAATCTTCTTGTTCAGAGTCTGCTGACGATCATCGACTTCATAACGAATACCGTGTTTTCCTAGGACTCTGCCGATATCCAGACAATAGTCCAGCATATTCTCATTCAGGGGGACCAATCTTACCTGAACCGGCGTCATCCAGAGAGGCAAATGAGGCACCTTACCATCTCTCATGTCCTTGCTCGCCTGCTCTAGGACACCATAGACAATTCTCTCAATTGATCCTGAGGGAGAAGTATGAAGAATCAGAGGATAATGTTCCTTGCCTTCCTCATCCACGTATTTGATGTTGAAGCGCTCACCGTTTTCCACATCTATCTGAATAGTCGCAAGGCACGCAGCTTTCAGCTGTTGATCGACGACATTCCATTCACCCTTAAAGATGAAGTACGCATAACGCTCTTCGAATAGCTCGACCATGACAGGTTTGCCTACCCTGGCTATAACGCCGAAGACAAAGTCCTTGTTCTCTTCAAAGAATGAACGGAGAATCCGGAATGAAACCTCATAGGAAACCTCTAGCTCATTCATCAGTTTCTCAACAAACACTAGTTGATTCTTGACAGAAGCTTTTGCCATTTCAGTATCAGCAACTATCTCGTGTATGTCCGGCATGGTGAATGCCCGTGGCCGCCGCATTCCAGCCAGCTCTCCACTCTGTTCTCGTCTATAGGAAGGGGCAATCTCGAAGAGCTTCAGAGGCAGCTGCTTGTATGACACTTGTGCCTGAGAGATCAGTAGGAATTGTCCAAAGCACGCTGAGAAGCGTGCAAAGTAATCGCGGTCTCCGGAGCGCACCACATACTGTCTGGATGGAAATCTCTGCAGATACGACTTCAATGAAGGATGGGCATAGTCATAGATCAAAGGAGTCTGCACCACATTAGCTCCATACTCAATCATTTCGGCAGTAACCCTTTCTTCAACAGTCCTCTTCAGGGTGAGCCCTCTTGGTGGCCATCTGAAGTTCCCAGCATCTGAACCGGGCTCGTAGTCAACAAGTTCAAGGTTCTTCATTATCTCGATATGCGGAGGCGGTTCCATTACAGTACGGTCCTTAGCAGTTTCGTAGTTGATGTAAATCTCTAGTTCATTGTACTTGGCGTAGTTGAACTTCTTGACATCCGTCATCCTGCCATTTGGTTCGACGACAAAGAATTGCGAACTGGCCTTTTCCTCAGCGTGAAGTGCAGTGAGGTCCTCTCCCTCAGCTACCTCAACCTCAGCTGTCTTTGCCAGTTCCTTGGAAATGTCAAGGACCTTCGATCGCTCAGCAAGTGGATGGCCTTTACAGTGAATCGAGAATGCCTTGTACCATCCAAATGGGGCACGCACAACATGATAGCTGCGTTTCTCAAGATTAGATGCCACTGCCTTCAGGAACTGCATTCCAGTACTAGGTTTTGAAGGGTTCTCTGAGAGATGGACCCAAGGATAGACAACAACGTTCGTTTCTTTGACTTCATCAGCAGCAGATGCAATCATATCTGCGGTTTGCTTGGCAGATGCTGCTACATTACTCTCGTCACTCTTCTCGACGGCAATGAAATTCACCAAGCAAGAGTCTTCGGTTGCATATACTTTCTCTTTGACATCTTCAGCTGTCTTGAGAGCCTTCCTCTTAACCTCGTAGCTGAATCCGTCGGTATGTATCTGAAGCATTCTCATTCTAAAGACCTCAGTATTGGTTTAGAGGGACCCATTTGCCACTTAAGCTTGATGACATGGGTCACTTTCAAATCAGGTGTCAGGGCAGGCCAAAGAAAAGCCTCTAATTGCCTGCCCCTAGTCAGGTTTCTAATCGCGTTTTGTGGGTCCTATCAGCGTGATTTGAATCACGAGGAAGTCCTGAAACGATATAGATGAACTGTAGTTCTTATCTCCTGGTGTAGTTCAGAACCAATACCTGACCTGACATCATACATGGCCCTAGATCTCATATTAAACTGACTTGTAGTTCTTGATACACATTGAGTTCTGAGATCGCACTGAGATTCTAAAACCAAGCTCAATATAAGGAGCAGATGTCGATGCCGATGCTATGAAAGAGATAGTTGTCATATCAGCATGCCGGAGTCCTATTGGCACCTTTGGAGGTTCACTGAAAGAGCTTCAAGCGCCAGAACTGGCCGCGCAGGTTATCAAGGCGGCTGTGAAACGTGCTGGCATAGACCCATCACGCATTGGCGATGTAAGGCTTGGCAACTGCTTTGAGCCGCCGAAAGCACTCAATATTGCAAGAATCTCAGCGCTCTTGGCTGGAGTCCCCTATACAGTCCCGGCAGTCACAATCAATAGAGTGTGCACATCTGCAATGGAAGCCATTGTCAGTGGAGCGATGCAAATTCAGACAGGATTTACTGACATTGTTCTTGCTGGTGGTGTCGAATCAATGTCTAATGTTCCATATTGTGTTGAGAATGCAAGATGGGGAGTGCGACTTTTCGACGGCGTCTTCATGGATGCACTTACAACAGGGCTTCACGCCGGGAGTCATTTCTATCCTCACCCCGAAACAGGCAAGCAGTACATCATGGGTGAAACGGCTGAGTTTCTGAATGCAAAGTATGGATTTACACGGGAGGAGCAAGACGTTGTTGCACTAAAGTCACATAACAACGCGGAACGTGCAACAAGGGAGGGCGATTTCAAAGAAGAAACAGTCCCCATTGAGATCAAGGGAAAGAAAGGTACGACACTTGTCGAGAAAGATGAGCACTTCAGGCCGAATCTGACTATGGAAGGTCTGGCACAACTACGACCCGCCTTCAAAAGCGACGGCACGGTCACTGCAGGCAACTCCAGTGGAATCAATGATGGAGCAGCTGCAATGGTCATCATGTCAAAGAAAAAAGCAGGTGAACTAGGACTCAAGCCATTGGCGAAGTTGACGGGATACGGGATGGGTTGCAGTGAACCACATCTCATGGGAGAGTCACCAATTGCAGCCGTCCAGGATCTCATCAGGAGAACAGGACAGGGATTCTCTGATTGGGACCTCGTGGAACTGAACGAAGCTTTTGCAAGTCAGTTTCTTGCTGTCGAGAAGGGTCTCAAACCTCTGGGCTTTGACAGGGATAGGGTCAATGTGAATGGATCTGGAATTGGGTTGGGTCACCCAGTCGGATGCGCGGGAGCACGGATTGTCATTACGCTCATACATGCCCTGAGAAGAAGAGGGCTCACTAAGGGCATGGCTACTCTCTGCGGCGGCGGAGGTGTCAGTATGGCAACTTCTTGGGAAATCGTTTAGCCAATGGCTTCTGAAAAGCTATCCAGGATACGCAGCACGTTAAACTCCAACACTATCTTTATTAAGTAATTCACTATTGTTAATAACATGGAGAAATATGACCTGATTGTCATTGGCTCAGGAGCTGGAATGAACGTCGCCTCTGCAGCCTATGAAAAAGGCATGCGAGTTGCAGTCGTTGAGAATGGGCCGATGGGCGGAACCTGTCTTAATCGAGGGTGCATACCTACGAAGATCCTCACGTATGTTGCTGACGTCATTACGGAGGCGAAACATCTTGAGTCACTTGGCGTCAAGCTTCAGGTTGAGAGCATCGACTATCCTTGGATCATGAAGCGAATGAGAGAAGAGGTCGACAATTCAAGCCGTCAACAGGGACAGTCTGTTGATGAAGCTGAGGGAATCGATTGGTACAAAGGCACAGGACAATTCGTAGGTGACTACACCATGGAAATCAATGGTCGAAAAATAAGGTCCCCCACAATTGTGATTGCTGCTGGCGCGAGACCGAACATTCCCAGAATCAAAGGTCTTAATGAGCTGCAGTACCTCGTGGAAGATGATGCACTTCATCTCATGGAAAAGCCAGAGTCCATGATTATCGTCGGTGGAGGGTACATAGCCACTGAATTCGGGCACTTCTTTTCAGCCGTTGGAGTAGCTGTCACCATCATAGGCAGAAATCCCTACTTGGTCAAGAATGAAGACAGTGATGTTTCTGAGGTCTTACGGGAAGAGCTCTCAAAGAGGATGAACATCCTTGTGAATCACGAGGTCATAGAAGTCAAGCAAGATGGACAACAAAAGATAGTCTGGGCACGCGATCGTGATACCGGCGAGGTCAAGGAGTCTAGAGGAGAAGCGCTCCTAATTGCCACAGGCAGACACTCCAATGCAGACCTTTTCAAGCCTGAGAAGACAGGAGTGAAGGTAGACGAGCAGGGGTGGGTCATTGTTGATGACTACTTCAGAACAAGTAAGAAGGGTATCTGGGCATTTGGGGATGCCATAGGACGCTATCAGTTCCGGCATGTTGCGAACACTGAGTCAGACATTGTATGGTCCAATCTGTCAGAAGTCATGAGCAACAGCAAAGACGCAGAACTTCTTACAATGGACTATCATGCCGTCCCGAGAGCTGTGTTCTCATATCCTCCAATTGCGACCGTGGGCATGACACTAAAAGAGGCCAAGGAGTCGGGACATCAATTATTAGTTGGACAGGGGGACTACTCTACAGCAGCAAAGGGATTCGCCATGGGAAATCCGCCAAGTCTCGTCAGGGTCATTGTGGATGCTGAGAATAAGAAAATCCTTGGAGCAAGCATCGTCGGGCCTGACGCGCCAGTCCTGATCCAAGAGATTGCGAACCTTATGTACACTCAAGATGGCAGCTTCTATCCAATGCTTCAGGCAATGCATATACACCCATCACTCAGTGAGGTCGTTCAGAGAACCTTCGGAAGATTGGCACCGCTGGACCATGTACATGAACATCATCATCACTAGTTTCATTGCTATGGCGGGTTCTTCTATCATAGGCTAAGGTCAACCTCTGAAGAGACTCAAACTCCTGAAGCATACCCCGCATTATTCGCGCTCTAGTTCAAAGTCGAAAGACAATATAGCCCGTTTGCTTAGCAAGAACAAAACAGTATCTACTCTGGTGGCATTAGAAGATGTGCGAGTGGTGTTTCAAACACGGGGCTGGAAAGAGATGGTATCTTAACTCCAAGAATTACCTGGAGCAGACAGCACTGGAAACAAATGCTCACGAATACATTTTCGAGCTCTGGAAACAATTCGAGAAGATCTATCTCCAGAAGATCTATGGGATCTCAATGAAAGGGCCGGGCTACAAGTTCAGCACACCCATTGTTGGCAGAGCATTGAAAGGCTACGTGAATTCATGGTTCCGCAAGGAGAAGGGAAAACGCAACCCTCGTCGTGGCGAAGGGCATCCCGGTCAAGTGGTGACTCTTGAAGATGCCAAGAAGATACTTGAAATCGCCAGTCCAGTCTTGAAGGTCAATTGCGCATGTCGACAGATGAGCCGTGGAATCCAAGATCCATGCTGTCTCACATTTGGAGCTCTTGCCGAGATGATTCCGAAGCTGCCAAGATTCATTCCAGAACGGGGTGCGGAGTGGCTTCATGTGGATGAGGCTCAAGACTTCGTTGAAACCATGAACGAATCTGGTCGTGTAAACACAGTCTGGTTTGGACCTATTCCCTATATTGCGGCTCTCTGCAGCTGCGAAAGACCGGAGTGCGCTGCAGCTAGAATCAGAATGGAATACGGCCTCAAGTTTTTGTACAAGGGCGAATATGTCGCCCAAGTCTATTTTGAGAAATGCAACGGATGCGCAGTCTGCAATTCTCGATGTCAGTTTGGTGCTCTAACATTTGACAGTCTGATGAATGCGCCATATATCGATGCCAAGCGATGCTTCGGATGCAGTCTCTGCGCTACTGCGTGTCCTGAGAACGCCATTCAGATGGTGGACAGAAATGAGAATCCTGTCCTAAAGGATGTGTGGTAGATGAAGACCAAGATTGTAGTCGACTACGATAAATGCAAGGACCCCCGAATATGCAAGAAGTGCCTTCAAATCTGTCCTCCAGCCATCTTCATCCTGTACTCTCCAGACTACATCAACAATGACCCCACTGACTGGAGAGTAGATGTGGCATTCACGGACCTCTGCACGAGGTGCAATCAATGTGTAGACATCTGCCCTCTAGATGCCATTACAATTAAGTAGCGTACATTCTTACAGCACGTTGTTGGGCATCCGGCTCTATGATACAGAGTAATAGGACCTTGTCGTCACCAGCCCTGACATTCAGTTTGATACCGCTGAAACAAAAAAGCGAATCTATTTCAGTGAGTTTAACGTACGGAATCCTTGAATCTTAGGATTCACATCAACGGAGGTAAAGAAACTGGCAGAATCAGGTGGAAAAACCGTAATAATAGCAGCAATGCTGATAGTTGGCATAATTATCGGCTTTGGGATTGGATACTTTACACCGTCGTTGGTTGCATCTGATGATTACGATGTGATCAAGGCGCGAGGTTCAATCATTGTGGGAACTAACACAAATTGGCCGCCATTCGAAATATTCAATACAACCTCTAACCAAATAGAAGGGTTTGATATTGATCTTGCAGAATTGGTTGCCGATTATCTTAATGTAACCACTCAATGGATTGATATGGACTTTGACAATTTAATCGGTGCATGTCAAGCCGGAACAATCGATATGATTGCTTCAGCCACATTCATTACTGCTGCACGATGTGCAGTTCTTCAGCCATTGACCTGGTACATTAGAACGAACGAGGTCGTCGTTACCAAAGCCAATTCGACTCTTGTAATTGATGAGCTAGCAGATCTTGTTGGATTGGACGTTGGAGTTCAAACTGGAACAGTTGAAGATGAAGAACTATCAGATATCACTAACATGGAAGCCACACTAACCAGATATCCTGTTGTTGAAACAATGTTTCAAGCACTAGATACAGGTACTCTTGACGCTATATACGTCGATGAACCAATTGTCGGTCTCTACAGCACAGTCTATAGTGTCAAAATAATCTTCACAGTGACTGCACCACCAACAGCATTCTACATCAGATATGGTAGCGATAGACTCTCTGCGGCAATAAACAGTGCCATCGCTGAAGGATTTGCAGATGGAACGGTAGACGCACTAATTGCAAAGTGGTTTGGGTGATAATGAGTGCAAGAGGTTGAGGGACTTCTAGACATTCTCTATTTGATTACTATAAGAGGACTCTCAACAACTCTTGCTCTCACCCTTATTTCTTTAGCATTTGGTTTTGTTGTAGGGACTGCACTTGCCCTAATGCGCGTTTACGGACCATTTGAATTACAATTGATTGCCAAGGGATATGAAAAGATATTCAGAGGAATTCCATTACTTGTTCTTCTCTTTATTTTTGGAGCTGCATTGCTGGGTTGGTTCATGTGGGCTGGTTCCGTTATCGCTGCATTATTCGTAGCGGCTGTGTTTGCACTCGCATTAAGAAGTGCAGCATATCAATCGGAGTTATTTCGAGGATCGATATTGTCTGTGGACGTTGGTCAGATGATGGCTGCTCGGTCGATAGGAATGACTGAAATGCAGGCTACTCGACATATTATCCTACCTCAGGCATTTCGACTCTCTTTACCAGGGTGGACAAATGAATATGCGGTAGTTATCAAGGATTCATCCTTGGCAAGTGCAATTGGCGTGACTGAGATGTTATATCAAGCTCAGGCGTTTACAAACACCTATCCCGCCCTATTCTTGGGGATTATTCTGGTAATTTCAATCATCTATTTTATCTTTACTTATCCCATTACAAAGTATGTAGGAGAGAGTATGACCGCGAAACTTAGACAACTCGGACTTGGAGGTGGAAAACAATAACGAAAGTCATTGAGGTAAGAGATGTATGGAAAGCATACGATAAACTACAGGTGCTAAAAGGAATATCTTTCGATGTGAATGAGGGAGAAGTAAAAGTTGTTTTTGGACCAAGTGGATCAGGAAAAAGCACTTTGCTCAGAGTAATAAACATGCTAACGCCTCCTGACAAAGGTGAGGTACTTCTTTGCGGCGAAAGCCTAATGGAACACAAAGCAGAACTAAGCCGATTGCGAACACGTATTGGTTTTGTTTTCCAGAACTTCAATCTCTTTGCACATCTCAGAGCAATAGACAACGTCAGTATTGGGCTTCGTCTCGTGCTTGGTAAGACAAAGGAGGAAGCACAAAACATTGCATACAAGGCACTTGAGAAAGTTCGAATGGCTGAGTGGAGTCATCATTATCCTGCACAGCTAAGCGGAGGTCAACAACAACGTGTTGGAATTGCGCGGTCTATAGCAATGGAACCCGATGTTATTCTATTTGACGAGCCTACCAGTGCACTTGATCCCGAATTGATAGGAGAGGTTCTCCAAGTCATGCTTGACATAGCGAAAGAAGGAACGACAATGATTGTTGTAACACATGAAATGGGATTCGCTCGCGCTGTTTCTAGTGAGATGATTTTCATGGATCAAGGCGTGATAGTAGAAACAGGAACTCCTGAGCATTTCTTTGAGAATCCTCAATCCAAGCGAGCAATCGATTTCCTCCATAAATTGGAGGTCTTATATGGAAAAGCAGAATCTGATCAACAATTAGTGTAGTCGGAGGTATTCTACTGACAGCTGTATCACCAACTGGACTCTTCGGGATTCTTTGGATTGAAGAGTACTATCCTGATCTGGTTAGCGGATTCTTTATGACGATGGGATTGTATCTCTTCGCTCTGTTCCTCGGACTCGGCCTTGGAATTCTTTTAGCTGTTGGTCGACATTATGGAGGTCCAATCACATCCAGAATCTCCACTGCTTATATTGAGTTTATGAGAGGTACACCTCTACTGGCGCAGATTCTGGCAGTCACAATCCTACCCGCTGTGTTGAATGCGTGGCTAGTGGCACAAGGCATGGCTCCGTTTGACACCTCGTGGCGAGTTATCTTTCCAGACATTGTGGGGGTTCCACGGACGATTCTTAACACCACAATTCTTCTATGTGCGATTACATTAGGCTTAAACAGCGGAGCATACCAAGCAGAATTCTTCCGCGGTTCGATGGCATCCATTTCGGCAGGACAAACGCTAGCAGCTCAGTCAATAGGAATGACAAGACGTCAAGAAATCAGATATATTGTGCTCCCGCAAAGCCTTAGGCGAGCAATACCTGCCTGGTCAAATGAAGCAGTCTATCTTCCGAAATACACTACTGTTGCGTATTTTGTTGGAGTAGCTGATATCTTTGGCGCTGCGAAAATGATAGTAGCGCGCACGTACGAAGCTCTACAAGTCTATGCTGTTATTGCCATTATTTTCCTTGTCTTGATTACCGCTATTTCCTGGATTGTGAACTATATCTATGAGCGTGCGAAAATCCCTGGGACTTAGACGAAAAAAGGAACAAACGCACTCCTGCGAATCTTGCGGAGTTTTTCTCTGCTTTTATTCTCCTTTGGAAGACCTAGGTTTCATTTTCTGCTCACTCTAATCATACCTCTACGAGGGATGAGTCGCTTTCTGTTTCATTCCTCAAGGCTTTCATACGTAGAGAGCACATACGTACATAGCACTCCAAGTATACCCCATGGTTGCGATCATATATCCCTAGTCCTGGTCAGTTTCATCTCATTGATATTGATCCATGTTTATGAACACCTCAGGGGTCCTAGAGTCTAGAGAGAAAAGGTCAGCAGCTCTTGCTTCCCGCGCTATTCAGGTCAGTCGGTCGACTAGTTCGCTGAGGTCCAATATCTCCACAGAATCATTCTCTTGGGCATCACTAAGCACTCGTTTGCAAAATGGACATGATGAAACCAGAACTCCAGCTCCAGTGCGCTGTGCATGATTGAGGCGTATTCTTGCGGTTTCGCGACTCCAATCAGGATAGGCAGACTTGCAGCCACCTCCAGCCCCGCAACACCAAGCATTCTCGCGAATTCCATCTTCGGTACTGATTTCCGTGAATGTAATAGGGAGTTGTTGTAAGACATCTCTGGGAGCATCATATTCATTCATATGCCTTCCAAGGTGACACGGATCATGATATGTCACTTGTATGCGGTGAGGGATGGAATGAGCTGCCAATCGACCACTCCGAAGAAGTTCCCGAATATACTGCGAGATGTGCATGATCTCCGCATTCAATTTGATGCCCATCCTGGAATAGTCCCGGGCGAGCGTTCTATAACATCCCGAGCAGGATGTGACAACCCTTTGTGCACCCGTCGCTTCGATTACTTTTTGGTTGTGTTCAGCCAGCGCACTGGTCAACGAGAGCTGCCCAGTTCGGAGCAAGGGCGACCCGCAGCAATACTCGTCTACGATGGTAAAGTCGACCCCGGCCTTTTTGAGAAGAGAGATTGTTGAGTCACGTATTTCTTCTTCACGATAATTGGATGTGCAGCCAATGAAGTAGACTACCGATGCACTCAGAGGAAGATTGTGAGCCTTTGCCAATTCTCGTGAATGATGAGGTGCCCCGTAGGGATTGTGGTTTTCGCCGATTCGCTCGGCAAACTTCCTGTGTTCAGGGAGTGGACCCAATTCCTTCACAGCAAGCGCTCTCAGCTCCTCAATGACCTCTAAGATGTTTTCTCGGTGAGGTGCCAGACATTGTACTTCACAGGCGCCGCATGTCGTACAGGCAAAGATGGGATCAATCAGCGAGGAATCCCAATCTAGCTCGCCATTCCGAATTCCATGTGCTATCCACAATCTACCAGATGCGAAGTAGGTTTCGAAGTTGAAGGATTCGCCTGAAGGACACGAAGGGCTGTATTCCTTGAAGACATACTTACAGTTGCCACATCGGATGCAGCTGTGGAGCCACTCCTCAATTGCGCTTGGCACTGGGGTCACAGGTCAAGCCTCCCAGGATTCATGATGTTGTTAGGGTCCAGTAGTTTCTTCAGGTCTCTCAGTAGTTTGAAGAAAGCGGGATCAGCGAACTGCTGCAGTCGTCTGGCGGACCACACTGGAGTCTTGTAGGGGATTGCCTTGAGCCCTAGGGCAAGATCCAGCAGTTCCTCGTTGCATCGACGTACACGTTCGAGAGTCGCAGG
>Ga0153916_10003197_pt1 | contig 12151 bp, 11 predicted proteins | sample Opewatmetagenome_FD_109642 | JGI IMG/M metagenome (GOLD analysis project Ga0153916, IMG submission 109642) | Freshwater wetland microbial communities from Ohio, USA - Open water 3 Core 3 Depth 4 metaG | ecosystem: Environmental > Aquatic > Freshwater > Wetlands | place: USA: Ohio, Lake Erie...
CAGCGAACACATCCAACAAGACGCAGATGTATTGGATACCTGGTTCTCTTCGGGGTTGTGGCCCTTCTCCACCTTGGGTTGGCCAGACGAGACGCCAGACTTCCAGTATTTCTATCCCACTACCATGATGGAAACCGGCTACGATATCCTGTTCTTTTGGGTAGCGCGCATGATCATGATGGGTCTTGAGTTCACCGGCGAGATCCCTTTTTCTACGGTATATCTGCACGGCTTAATCCGTGATGAGCGCGGGCGGAAGATGAGCAAGACCTATGGCAACGTGATCGACCCATTAACGGTGATGGATGAGCTGGGCACGGATGCATTGCGTTTTACGCTGCTGGTGGGTTCGACACCGGGTAACGATATGAACCTGAGCATCAAGCGCGTGGAAGCCAACCGCAATTTTGCCAATAAAATCTGGAATGTGGGGCGATTCGTGATCTCGATTATTCAAGGGAAGGAAGAATTGGGCAGTCAAGCGCTCAACTCATTTTCTCCTGTCCCTTATCCCTTGTCTTCCTGGACGCTTGCCGACCGGTGGATCTACGCTCGTTTAGGAGCCCTGATGCGCGACGTAGAGCGTCTTTTCCAGGGTTACCAATATGGAGAGGCTGGACGGCAAATCTACGAGTTCTTCTGGAATGAGTTTGCCGATTGGTACATAGAGATCGCGAAATTACAATTAGCGAGAATAGAGAATGGAGATTCGAGTCCGGACGACGAGGATAAAACAATGCCCGAATCTCGAATCTCGAATCTCGTTACCGGTCAGATGCTGGTCTACGTGTTGGATACCTGCCTGAGATTGCTGCACCCCTTCACGCCTTTCGTGACCGAAGAGCTGTGGGGTCATTTAAAACAAGCCCTCAATCAAACCTCAATTCCTTACTCCTTACCCGCCGATGCCCTGATCAATGCCGCATGGCCCGAACCGCGTCCCGAAGAAAGCTGGGAGGCGATGGCAGTCGTCCAATTCAGCCTCGTGCAAGACGTGGTGCGCGCGATCCGCAACCTGCGCGCCGAGAAGAATGTGGAACCCGGCAAGCGTATCCCTGCCTACATAGCAGCGGGCGAGCGTACAACCGTACTGCAGTCGCAAGCCAAAACAATTGCATCCCTGGCGCAGCTCTCCGAGCAAGGGATGGTTATCCAAGAAGCTGCCCGCGGACGAATGGATGGGTATATTGCTCTGGTGGTGAGCGGGATTGAGATCTATCTTCCTCTGTTAAATTTGGTAGATGTGCAAGAAGAGAAAACCCGAATTGAAAAAGAGCTGGAAGAGGCAGAACACCAGTCACAGCGCCTGGGAGAACTGCTCGCCGGTCCATTTGCCCAGAAAGCACCAGTGCCTGTCGTACAGAAAGAGCGGGAAAAGCTGGCAATGATCCAAGAGACTGTGCAAAAGCTCAGGGAACAGTTAAAATCCTTACGGTGAAATTAATGATCGGTGTGCGACGTACCATTGTCCAGTACTGAGGTGCGTCGCACGGTTATAGGTGAGGGATTGAGATGAATGTCCAAATTAAAGATGTCACCCTGGCGATAAAGGAGCACGGCGCAGGCAGACCGGTGCTTTTTATCCATGGATACCCCTTAAACAGCCGGATTTGGGAACCGCAACTTGAGGGTCTGGCTGATTACGCCCGTCTGATTGCTCCGGACCTGCGCGGTCACGGCGAATCGGACGCACCATCCGGGCCGTACACGATGGATCTTTTGGCGGAAGACTGCCGAGATGTGCTCGACGCCCTGGACGTGCTTGAACCGGTTGTGCTCTGCGGACTCTCAATGGGCGGCTATGTGTCCTTTGCATTCTTCCGTAATTATCCAGAACGTGTTGCAGGCCTGATCCTGGCAGCTACACGCGCTGGAGAAGACACACCTGAGGGTAAAGTCAACCGCGATAAAGCTGCTGATCTGGCCCGCCAGGGTGGGCCAGGTGCAGTCGCTGAGAGTATGTTACCCAAGATGCTTTCTCCGACAACGTACAATCGCAATCCGGAACTTGTGCGGCATGTGTGGGAGATTATGGAGAGCACTTCGTTAGAGGGCATTCTGGGCGATCTGATGGGGATGAAGTCTCGCCCGGATTCGACCCCTACCCTGGCGAAGATCGACAAACCCACCTTGATCTTGCAGGGGAGTGATGACCAGCTTATCCCATTGAATGACGCTGTGGAAATGCGCACCACGATTTTAAAAGCGCATTTACGCCTCTTACCCGATGCAGGTCACCTGTTGAACATGGAGCAACCTGATTTGACCAATCAGGCTATTCGATCTTTTTTACAGGAAATTGATACATGAAGTACGGTGTGATTTATCCTCAAACTGAGTTTGGATATGATTTCTATACAATTAAGGATTATGCGCAGACTGCAGAGGGATTGGGCTTTTCACATATCGGTGCCTTCGATCATGTGCTGGGGGCTAACCCAGACCGTCCAGGCGGATGGACAGGGGCTTATACCTACCAAATTGTTTTCTTAGAGCCTTTTGTACTGTTTAGCTTTATCGCTGCACTAACGCAGCATATTGAGCTCGGTACCTGCATTTTGATCCTTCCGCAACGGGAGACAGCGCTGGTAGCCAAGCAGGCTGCTACTCTGGACGTTCTGAGCGGAGGGCGCCTGCGCCTTGGAGTGGGGGTGGGCTGGAATGCTGTCGAATACACTGCACTCAATGAAAATTTTCATAATCGCGGGCGCCGTATCGAGGAACAAGTTCAGCTCTTACGCCAGTTATGGACTCAGCCGCTGGTTAACTTCTCTGGGCAATGGCACTATATTCCTGATGCAGGCATCAACCCATTACCGGTCCAGCGTCCGATACCAATCTGGTTTGGCGGGCGCGCTGACTGTGTACTCAATCGCGCCGCTCGCCTGGGAGATGGTTGGTTGCCCACATACCGGACTGTTGCTGAGGCGATGCCGCATTTCGAAAAGTTATCCAGCTATCTTCGTGAAGCCGGTCGCTCTACGGACAGCTTTGGTATCGAGGTGCGCCTGCAATATGGCGATGGAAATCCAGATACCTGGAAAAAATTAATGGAGGATTGGCAGGCGGTTGGAGCCACGCACTGCACACTCAACACCATGGGTTATGGCCTGACTTCACCGAATGATCATATAAGAGCCATCCGAAAATTCGCTGAGGAGTTTGGATTGTCATGAACAAGAAGGAATTGCTGGTCGCATTGGAAGATAGTCACGAACGGGTAGCTGAGGCGATTGCAGGTCTTAGCGAGCAGGAGATGCTCATGACTGGGGTCGTGGGTGAGTGGTCTGTAAAAGACCTTTTGGCGCACCTCAGCCGTTGGGAAGCAGAGCTGGTAAAGTTGTTATGGCAGGCACGCCAGGGATTGCAACCGACGACCATCCTCAATAGTCCCATCTCGTTCGACGAAATTAACGCACGCTGGTATCAAGAAGATCAAGAAAGACCCCTGGAGCGTATCCTGGCGGATTTTCACGGCGCACGTGAGCAAACAATCCGCCGGTTGGAGTCCTTCAACGATGAAGATCTGGAAAACCCGCAACGTTTCGCCTGGCTCAAAGGCGAGGAATTATGGGCATGGGTGGCAAGCGATAGTTTTGAACATGATTTAGAACACCTACAACAGCTGCAACAATGGCTCGACCAGAGAGAGGCGAGGTAACTCCATGGGTGTGTCACTCGATCCGGAGCAGAACGAAACTCATGCCCTATTACAGATACTGGGTGATCTAAGCGGAAAGCGTGTGCTTGAGATTGGTTGCGGTGATGGGCGGATGACCGGGCGTTATGCGGAAAAAGCAGCGCAGGTGATCGGCATCGACCCAGATGGGGATAAGATCAGCCAGGCAATTCGCACTGCGCCGCCGTACTTTCAGGAACGAGTGAGCTTTTACGCGGATGACCTGGAGGGATATGCCGCGAAATGGCAGTTGGTGAATCCAGAAGAAGGTTTTGACCTGGTGATTTTGGCCTGGTCGCTTTGATGAATGCAAGAGGAGGGCATGGTCCATGCCCTGGAAATCGCTCATAACCTGTTGAAACCCGGCGGGGTATTGGTGGATATCCATCCACTCGGAGCGCCGCCAGCCATACAGGTCCGCTTGGAAGAAAAAACAATCCAGGTCGGGTGGCTGCAGGAGACCGATAATTTCATCGAATACCCGCAGGCGACGAATGCGGTCGCCCAGGCGGTCTCAAAAGGTTGGTTCGCCCTTGATCAGCAGTGCGAATTTATTTTCATTACTCACGCGATTTCGTGGGAAGAGTTACAAAGTTACTTACGGACGAAGTGGAAAGACGCCATCCTGCCAGAAGATGCAGCTATCAGGGTAGAGAAGCTCCTGGAAGATTTTGGCGTGGGAAGTGAGGTAGTGTTAGAAGAGCGGATTGGCGTGATGGCTCTCCTAGCCCGCTCATGATGAAATTCAGCGCAAATGAGTCATAGCGGGCGTCCGGCCCCCCGCTATACCTCATTTACATAATTGGTTGGGGGTGGGGAATTTATGAAGCCTCGGGTAACAGGGTTAGCAATCCAATCATATTCCCGCTGGGATCGGAGAAGAAGGCGTACCAGCCTACGTCCGGGATCTCCGACTTGGGGACAAGAGTCTTTGCCCCTAGTTTCTCCGCCTGAGCCAGCGTGACTTCGATGTCATCGGTGGCGATATAAACTGCGACCGTGCCGGCTGGATAGAGCTCGCTCACCGGATTGAGACCGCCGCCTACGCCAGAGTGCGTGTCAAACGTGGCGTAATTCACCTCCGGCATTTGGGAGATATGCCACCCAAAGAGCTCGGAGTAAAACTTACCAGAGACTTCTCGATCAATTGCTGAAAACTCGACATGGACGATGGGATGGTTGGGCATGATGCCTCCTCCTAAGCTGTGCATGGGTGTTATAGGATATAAAACGCATATTAGCACGTGTGTTCTAATTCGTCAAGTATTTTCATGTTAAAATGGTCTTAACTCCCTGCTTGAAAGGAAAAATTATGCTGCAAAAGGAAATTATCGTTACACAGAATGCCCCAAAAGCGATTGGTCCCTACACGGTTGCGAACCGTATCGGTAACCTGCTCTTCACTGCTGGTCAGTTGGGGTTGGATCCTGGGACAAATGAATTGGTCCCAGGCGGCATCCAGGCCGAGACAAGGCAGTCCTTGACCAATATCAAGAACGTGCTTGAGGCAGCGGGCTCGTCTCTACAACAGGTAGTGAAGACCACCGTATTCCTGCGAGATATGGGCGACTTCTCGCAAATGAACGCGGTTTATGCCGAGTTCTTTCCCACGGATCCTCCAGCCCGCTCCACAGTGCAAGTCGCTGCTCTTCCAAGAGGAGGCGCAGTGGAGATCGAGGCAATATCATTCGTTTGATGTTAGCAACCGGAGGCTGAGTATTAACAGTAGATCACTTTTCTCCATATTTAAATTTTTTTCCCCTTTAAACCATGTCGGGTGAATTAATCCTCATCGTTGATGACGAGCCTAAGCCGATGTCCTCCCGCGTATTTTTGAGCGGTTTTACCAAACTGATAAATCTTGGCGGGGGGGAAGCGGGCGAGGGGTGGGATTAGGATTGACTATTGCCCGGGAAATTGTGCTCGCCCACACCGGTAGCATTGCCGTAGAGAATAATACTCCCCAAGGTTGTCGGTTTGTGGTAAAAATTCCATTCACACACCTTGACGTTTCTACGCGAACACGCCGTGGGAAAAGAGATGCCTAACGTAACGATCATCGTCCCATGTTACAATGAACAGGACACGATTGGGCATTTACTTGAGGCGGTCTATGGCCAAACGTACCCGCGCTCTGAGCTGGAAGTGGTTATCGCCGATGGCAACTCTACAGATCTTACTCGTCAACAGATTGGCTTATTCCAGCGCGAACACCCTGACCTGACGGTTCGGGTAGTCGAAAACGCTCAACGCAATATACCCGCTGGCCTCAACCGCGCCCTACAGGCCGCCCAAGGTGAGGTCATCGTACGCCTGGATGCACACTCCATCCCACTTCCAGATTATGTCGCCCGTTGTGTATCCGTCTTGCACGCTGGCCGCGGGGACAGCGTGGGTGGGATATGGGAGATCCTTCCTGGTGGGGAGGGTTGGTTGGCAAAATCGATCGCTGCTGCAGCTGCTCATCCGCTAGGGGCCGGCGATGCTCAATATCGTATCGGAGGTCAAGCCCAGGCGGTCGATACCGTACCCTTCGGGGCATTTCGACGCTCGCTTGTGGAGCGAATAGGTTATTTTAATGAGAAGCTCCTGACGAATGAAGATTACGAATTCAATGTGCGCATCCGCCAATCGGGCGGGACGGTGTGGTTGGATCCGTGTATCCGTTCGAGCTATTTTGCCAGACCCGATTTGGTTTCCTTATGGAGGCAATACTGGCGCTACGGCTATTGGAAAGCGAAAATGTTGAAGCGCAATCCACGCACGCTGCGATGGAGGCAAGCCATCCCGCCGCTCTTTGTAAGCAGCCTGGTTATCCTCAGTTTGGCTGGACTCTGGCTGCCAGTGCTCCGCTGGCTGCTGGCATTTGAGGTTCTGTTGTACACGCTGTTGCTGCTGGGTGCAGCATTCATGATTGCGCGGAAAGTGCGCTATTGGCCCTTTCTGATCGGCATCCCGCTGGCGTTCCTGGTGATGCACCTGGCATGGGGTAGCAGCTTTTTGTTGGGCAGCATCCGTCATGATTAGACCGATCTACGTGCAAAAGTCACATTCCTGGCGCTTGCGACTTGAGGAGCGCCGGATCTTGCTGCTGGTGGGAGATCTATTGGTTGCCTTGCTCAGCCTGGCTTTGGCGTTGTTCCTCTGGAGAATCGCTGATGAATTTCCGAAATTGTTAAGCGAGTTCATCCAGCGGCGCGTGCCTGGATGGTTTTTCTTTCTTCCGGTGATTTGGGTTATATTATTGGTAGAGCTTTACGACGTACACCGCGCCGGCAACTGGCGGACGACCATCAATGGTGTGGCGGCTGCCACTTTATTAGGTTTTGGTCTCTACTTACTGCTCTACTTTTATTATGTTGATCCACCTACGTCGCTGCTTCCCAGGCGAGGCGTGGCTAGCTTCTTCATTGCCGCACCGCTGCTCACATTGACCTGGCGCTTTTTTTATATACGTATCTTTACGCATCCTCAGTTTATGCGCCGCGTGCTGGTGGTCGGTGGCGGTAAAGCGGGACAAGCCATGTTGAAAATCACCAATGATCTCTGGCCGCCGCCGTTTTACGTCGTGGGTATCGTGGATGATGATGTATCCAAGGCAGGACTTGAAATTGAAAGCCATTCGGTGTTAGGGACGAGCGATTCCTTGCTCGATTTGGTGAAATCGCATAATGTCTCCGATCTCCTGGTAGCCATTACCGGTCAGATGCGATCTGGCATGTTTCAGGCACTTTTGGAAGCGCAGGAGTGCGGTGTTGAGATCGTACGGATGCCACGCGTCTACGAAGATTTACTCGGTCGTGTACCGATTCGAATGCTGGAGGGAGATTGGATCTTACGTTCTTTCGTTGATGAGGTCAGAGCAAGTGTCTTTTATGAGCTTGCGAAACGCCTGGCTGACATTTTTGGCGGCTTGATCGGCGTGGTTGGCCTTCTATTAATATTGCCTTTCATCGCAATTGCCATCTTATTGGATGATGGATTGCCGATCTTTTATACACAGACACGTTCCGGAAAAGGCGCTCAGCCTTATAACATGCTCAAATTACGCACTATGCGGCGAGATGCTGAGACGAATGGAATACCGCAATGGGCTAGGGAAGATGACGCCAGAGCGACACGGGTAGGGAAATTTTTACGCAAAAGCCATGTGGATGAACTGCCACAGTTTATCAATGTCCTGCGTGGTGACATGAGCCTGGTGGGTCCGCGCGCGGAACGACCAGAATTAATGGAAATATTCCAAAAATCAGTTCCGTTTTACCGCGCCCGTCTGTTGGTTAAACCCGGCATCACAGGATGGGCTCAGGTAAATTATGGATATGCCTCCACAATTGAGGAGACAATCATCAAGCTCGAATTTGACTTGTACTATATAAAGCACCGCAGTATTTTCTTAGATACTCTCATTATGCTACGGACACCGGCGACGGTGCTTGGATTTCGAGGTAGATAAAATGGCGGAGCAACCCGAATCTTCTTCTGATAATCACCGCTGGATGGACAGGTTACGCATTAACCAATGGAGGGTCAGTATTACCTCCAAATGGTTCCTTGTCTTCGGCGATATATTCCTGATTTCGATCGCTGTCTTAGGCAGCTTCGGCTTACGACTGGAGATTGGATCGAGGTTTATTTATTTCCTTCCTCAAGCCTGGCGTATGTTGGTACTGGCGCTGATCATCAAGCCATTGGTTTACTCTTTTTTTGGGATGTACAGGCACTTATGGGTTTATGCCAGCATGAAAGAGACGCGGCTGATCATCCTATCTGTCTCTACAGCCTCGGTATTGTTGTCAACAGCAATAATTGTGATGACTGCCGTCCAGGCACGGTTGCCCGGTTATTTGGGTTTCCCACGAGGGGTATTGGTGATCGACGGGCTGCTCTCGCTCTTCTTGGTGGGTGGTTTGCGCCTGACAGTGCGCGCCCTGGCTGAAATTCGTAGCAATGCGGTTGGAGCGAAGGGGCACACCCGGCACGTACTGGTCGTTGGGGCCGGAGATGCTGGGGCGCTGGTCGTTCGTGAGATGCAGAAGAATCCTCAATTAAATCAAATTCCGATCTGCTTTCTGGATGACGACCCCTTGAAGCAACGGCAACACATTCATGGCGTACCCGTTGCAGGCAAGCTGGATGATCTGGCGCGTACGATCAACGCCCGGCATATCGACGAAGTGGTGATTGCTATCCCCAGTGCTCCGGGTCGAGTAATCCGCCAGGTAGCCGATATATGCCGGATGAAGGGAATGCCTTTCAGAACGATGCCAGGTATCTACGAATTAATCGGCGGCAAGGTGAGCGTGAGTCGTCTGAGGGATGTTGAGATCACAGACCTACTCCGCAGGGAGCCTACGCACATCGATGAGTTGCTCATTGGGGGTAGCCTGGGTGGGCGGCGTGTGATGATCACTGGCGCTGGTGGCTCGATCGGGCGAGAGCTGTGCCTGCAGACAGCGCGCTGGGGTCCAGCGTCGATTATCTTATTGGGACACGGTGAGAACAGCATCTTTGAGACATTGATCGAGCTAGAAGAAAACTTCCCGTCTTTGCCCGTTCATGCAGTGATTGCAGATATTCGGGATATTGACCGGATGACCGTTATTTTCGAAAACTTGCGCCCGCAGGTTGTGTTTCACGCTGCAGCGCACAAACATGTCCCCTTAATGGAAGTAAATGTTGAAGAAGCGATCAGCAATAACGTACTGGGGACGCGCAATGTCGTTGAAGTCTCGGTGAATTTCGGTGTGGAACGCCTGGTGATGATTTCAACAGATAAAGCCATCCGTCCAACCAGTGTGATGGGTGCTACCAAGCGTATTGCGGAGATGATCGTGCTGAACGCTGCTAACCGGTCTGGGCAGGCTTTCTCAGTTGTGCGTTTTGGAAATGTCTTGGGCAGCAGGGGAAGCGTGATACCAAAGTTCAAGCGCCAGATTGCCAACGGTGGGCCGGTGACGATTACCCACCCCGACATGGAGCGCTATTTCATGACCATCCCAGAAGCTGTACACCTGGTTCTCCAAGCATCGGCGATGGGACAGGGCGGCGAGGTCTTTGTGCTCAATATGGGCCAGCAGGTACACATCCTCGAACTGGCTGAAGATCTAATCCGTCTCTCGGGTTTGGAGCCGTATAAGGAGATCGACATCGTGTTCACCGGCATCCGTCCAGGTGAAAAGCTGAGCGAAGCCTTATGGGATCAGTGGGCGCAATATGAGGCTACCTCTCATCCGGATATTGTGTTGCTCAAAGACGAGGATATATGGGGCAGCCCACTTCTTAACCAGACAATCGATGATCTGGTCCATTTAGCGAGTGAAGGCGACTCGGCTGCCATTGTACATCTCCTGGATGAATATATACCCGGTGCGGCTGTACGCAGCACCCCGCCACCGGATATGACCGCGATTGTTTAATCCACCTCCATCATGCCCGAAGTAACCGCTGCAGAGTGGGATCGATTCCTCTCCGCTTTTCCGTCTGCCCACCTCTTGCAGACCGCAAGCTGGGGTGAATTGAAATCATCTTTTGGCTGGCAAGTGGCGCGGGTGATCGCTCCAGTCACCTCCGGCCCTTCCAACGCGGTACAGACGCTATCTTGCGGTGCGCAGATCTTATTCCGTAAGCTACCATTGGGTTTTTCGATTGCATATATCCCCAAGGGACCGGTAGGAGATCGTTGGGAGTCTTTGTTGCCAGAAATTGATGCTCTCTGTCGCCGGCAGCGAGCCGTTTTTTTAAAGATTGAACCTGATCAGATGGAGGGCGGTTCTAAGCCTGTGGATCCTCCGGCTGGATTTATCCGCGGACTACAAAGCATCCAGCCCCCTCGCACTCTGGTCGTAGACCTGGGGAAAGACGAAGCGGATATCCTGGATAGGATGAAACAGAAGACACGCTATAATGTCCGCTTGGCTTTGAAAAAAGGCGTAATCGTACGCCAGTTCGGGGATGTGGATCTCTTCTGCCGCCTGATGCGAATGACAGGGCAACGCGATCGCTTCGGTGTCCACAGCCAAGATTATTACCAAAGAGTTTACGATTTGTTCAGTCCCCGCGAGGAGTGTGTAATGCTCCTGGCTGAATACGAAGGAGAGCCACTGGCAGCGTTGATGGTCTTCGCCCGTGGTCAGCGCGCCTGGTATTTTTATGGCGCCTCTGCAGATACCCAACGCGAACGCATGCCGACCTATATATTGCAGTGGGAAGCCATGCGTTGGGCCCGTCAGCGTGGTTGCCTGGAGTACGACCTATGGGGTGTACCGGATGCAGACGAAAAGACACTGGAGTCCAATTTTGCCCTGCGTACGGATGGGCTTTGGGGCGTTTATCGCTTTAAACGCGGTTTCGGCGGAGAATTGCGCCGCGCGGCTGGGCCGTGGGATAGGGTCTATGCTCCAATGATTTACAGGTTATATTCGACCGTGGTGCCCAAACTAGGCGATCAAGGATAAAGAGAAAGAGCTTCAGCCGTTGGAACCATCCACCTCTAATCCTTCACGCTGGGACAGGATTGTTGCCTCTTTTCCCGATGCGCATCTATTGCAAACCCGGGAATGGGGACAGGTGAAAGCGCGTTTTGGGTGGGAGCCGTTCTACTTGCTATGGATGGAAGAAGGAGAAGAGGCACGGATATTCCGTGATCCTTTGGGTACTCTCCCAGAAGAACCAGCCGCTCAGGCCGCCGCCATGGTGCTGCAACGCGCCATACCCATCCCCGGATTTGCCGCCCGGTTGCGAATTCTCTATATACCCAAAGGGCCGCTGTTGAGGAATTGGGGGGAAGCCACCTTACGGGCGAGTGTTCTGAGGGACCTGAAAGAGCTTGGGCGCAAACAGGGGGCGATTTTTATCAAAATCGACCCGGATGTGTGCCTGGGAACGGGCATCCCCAGTATGATTGCATCCGATGATGCGGGATTGGGGGGTCAAGTCATCCAAGAAATGAATCAGCAGGGGTGGCGGTTTTCCGAAGAGCAGGTGCAATTTCGCAATACTGTGTTATTGGATCTGACCTTGCCAGAGGAGGTATTGTTGGCGCGCATGAAGCAAAAGACGCGCTACAATATCCGCCTTGCGGCTCGCAAGGGGGTAAGGGTGCGCATAGGCGCCATAAACGACCTGGGGTTGCTTTACCAAATGTACGCCGAGACATCTGTTCGCGATGGCTTTGTCATCCGGGACGAGGCTTATTATCGGAATCTCTGGGAGACTTTTATAATCAGCCGTCAGCAGTCCCCGACAAGTGACCAGCCATACGCTCGAGCCCTCCTCGCTGAGGTTGCTGGAGAGCCCGTTGCCGCCGTGTGGGTATTTGTTTTTGCTGGCAAAGCCTGGTACTTGTTTGGCATGTCACGCCAGGCTCACCGAGAGAAAATGCCGAATTACTTGCTCCAGTGGGAGGCTATGAGACTGGCGAAAGCCGAAGGCTGTTCCGTTTACGACCTATGGGGCGCTCCGGATGATTTC
>Ga0153916_10003198_pt1 | contig 12147 bp, 11 predicted proteins | sample Opewatmetagenome_FD_109642 | JGI IMG/M metagenome (GOLD analysis project Ga0153916, IMG submission 109642) | Freshwater wetland microbial communities from Ohio, USA - Open water 3 Core 3 Depth 4 metaG | ecosystem: Environmental > Aquatic > Freshwater > Wetlands | place: USA: Ohio, Lake Erie...
CTTGATTATGGTTGCAGTGGAATGTATTTCCCAAGCCTCAATTTCTAGTGCAAAATTTTCACTATCACTGGATTCAAAATGAGAATTGGTATTGTGAATGAAGAGTCATGGGGATTTTTTAATGATGTATATTCGGAATTCATTGAACATCATGAAGTTACAATCTTTAAGCGAAGGACTTTTAATCCCCCTATTTTTCAGAATCGTTTGAATGACTATGTATTTTCTCGCAATTTTCAACACTTCTTGAAACATCAGGATGTGGTTTTTTTTGAATGGGCAAGCGAACTCCTGGTAACAGCGACGAGAATGCCCAAGTCGTGTGGTATTGTCACTCGATTGCATCGATATGAGTTATATCAATGGGCTGATCAGATTTGTTGGGATCTTGTTGATCGGATCATATTGGTCAGTAAAGCCAAGCAACATGAGTTCGTAGCACGTTTTCCAGGATATGCTTCAAAAACCAAGGTGATCCCTGTGGGAATTCAATTCGAAAAATTTCATCCAAAAGGGCGTACATTTAATGGCGATATTGGCATTCTCTGTCATCTTACTCCAAGGAAAAGAGTGTATGAATTAATTCTGGCTTTCTATCAATTGATCAAAATGAGAGATGGCTTTCACCTTCATATTGGAGGAGGTAGACATCCTCGATTTGGAGATTATCATGAGGCAATACACAACTTGGTTCTGAAATTAAGGTTGAATGATCGGGTAACCTTTTATGATCACGTGACTCACCCCGATGACTGGTATCCAGAAATCGATATCTTTATCTCCAACAGTTACTCAGAAGGCTTACAAGTTTCGCCAATGGAGGCCATCGCATCAGGTTGCTATTCGCTCTCTCATTATTGGAATGGTGCTGATGAGCTTTTACCTGAAGAGAATTTGTATTTGACGGATCAAGAACTGATCGTGAAAATTCTAGAATACAGCGATCTGACAGTGGCTGAAAAACAATCTAGAAATACACAGTTGCAAGCATTTGTGCGGGATCGGTTTGATTCCCAAAAGATCAAGTCACAAATCCGCCAGATAGTTGAAGAGGTAAGAACGCGCGCTGTGCAAGTATAGGCCTCACCCCATGAAAATCGGATATTTAATGCAGGTAGGTGAGGAGATCCGCCAACCACCATTTAACGGACCAGCAAATCATGTGAGGCATGTTTTTACAGAACTTTGCCATCGTGGGCATACCGTAAAGATCCTGTTGCGTCGGGATGGCGTCATCTGGAAATCCGAAGACTTGCAGGGATTTACACGAGTGAACGTATCCCGGATTGACCAGGGGGCGTTACGCTGGGTCGAGCGGCTTGTTCGCCGCATTCAATATGATCTAAAACTACCATATCTCGGTTTTTTCGAGAGCCTACGCTTCGCCCTGGCTTGCCGCCAGGAATTGTCTGGGTCTGATGTTTTCTATGAGCGATTGAGTTGGATGACCTATGGCGGCGCCCTGGCGTCTCGCTGGCAAGGCATACCGTGGGTGCTGGAATATAATGGAGATCCACTTGCCGATCTTGAGGCGAAAAAGATCGCGCCTCGCGGTGTTCGGCTATGGTTATCTGTACACATCATGCGATGGGCGATCTCCCACGCAAGCCATGTGGTCGCAACCGGAGAAGGCTGGCGGAGGAGCAGCATGCATGTTTGGCGCGTTCCAGCTGAAAAAGCGACTACCGTGGAGAATGGAACCGATCTGGTTGACCGGATTCCGAGGGAGAATTCAAGTGGATTTCGTATAGACCGCAAACCTGGTTTACCTGTGCAATTGGTTTACCTGGGAGGTTTTTATCCATGGCATGGGATCGATAACTTGCTACGCGCTGTGGCTCGTCTCGTGAGACAGGGCGTGAGTCTTCAATTGAAATTAATCGGTTCGGGTGATGGCCTTGAGGGAACGGAAGCTCTGGCTCGTGAGTTGGGTTTGGATAATGTTGTGAGTTTCCTGGGTCGCTTGTCAGCGGAGGAGTATGGCCTAATCCTGGCTGATTCAGATATTGGCCTCTCGCCTTATTGTGGCTGGCAGGAGTTCTCAGGCTTGAAAATATTCGACTACAAAGCCGCCGGATTGGCTTGCATAGCATCTGGCGAAGATGGCCAGCCAGCAACTCTGGCGCACGGCTCGACGGGTTGGATTGTGCCTCCTTGTGATGAGGATGCCCTCGTTGAAGCGATTTACACCCTGGCCTCTAATGACGAACTCCGGCGTGAGATTGGACGAGCAGCGCGCCTGGAAGCAGAACGCTTGCACACGTGGACATATACGGTCGAAAAAATTGAAGCCATACTCGAACGGTGTGTGACCTCTTGAAAGAGGGTCTGGTCAGCATTATGATGCCCGCCTATAACGCGGAGGACTATATCGGGGAGGCGATCGAGAGCATTCTGATCCAGGTTTATACGGATTGGGAGTTGATCATCGTCAATGATGGCTCTACGGATGGCACGGCAGAAGTTGCCAGCGCATACCATGACGAGCGAATCCGGCTGATATCCCAAGCGAACAGCGGCGAAGCGGCGGCGCGCAATACGGCCATGGGACAGATGGCAGGCGAATATATCGCCTTCCTGGATGCGGATGATACTTACTTCCCCCATCACTTGAACATCGCCATGAAGGCGCTCCACGAGCATTCTGAATGGGATGGAGTTTACACCGACGGCATCCACATTGACACCAGCGGGAGAGAGCTGCCACCCCTTTCGAGCCGGCGTAGAGGCCCTTTCCAGGGCTGGCTGTTTGATAAGCTTGTTTGGGCTTCGGATGTCTTTGGCCCGCCGTTGTGCGTGGTGATACGCCGGGAAAAAGTGCTCGCCAGGGACCTCTGGTATGACCCGCGCATTGTTATCGGACCAGACTGGGATTTTTTTTTGCGCTACGCTGAGTACGCAACTTTCGGATACCGGGGTGAGATCACCTGCAAGTATCGCATCCACCTCACGAATATTTCGCTGAGAGCAAATCAGCAGGTGAAATTAGATTCGCTGGCGTTATGTCGCAAGAAAGCGATTCAGCTCGAAAGTTTTTCAAAATGCACGGTCGAGACGCGCGGCTTCGTTTTTTATGATTTACTCGTAAATCTCTTGGATGGGAATCCCGTTGAACAAGACGCCATCACGCGATGGCCTCAGTTTCTTGAGTTGCCTCGCGAGGAGCAAGCGCGGTTGTTACGATTGGTTGCAGGCAGATCAATGGCCGGCGGTATCGCCCCGGATTATCCCAAAGCATGGCTGAAACGCTCTTCGATGCTGCAACCAGGGGATCGACGCAGCCTGATGATGAGCCTTCTACTCGGTGCAAGCCCGAGATTAGCTGGTGCAATCCTGCGCAGGCGATATTCCCGTCAGGCAGACAGTGCGTTATCCTCACCGTTCTCCGACCTTCTGGGTACCTAATTCAATGCAGAGCTTGAAACAGACGTTTCGTTCGGTAGTGGACGTTCGCATTCGCGATTCTTTATGGGCTTTGCGCACGCGCGGCGATAGCTCGGTTTTGTCCGCAGTTGTGCGCAGCAAGCTCGATTTCCGCTACCCGGCAGGGAGTAACCAGGAACATCTCCAGGCGACCATGGGCTGGTTATGTGCTGCCCAGGATGTTTCGCCGGACGGCGGCGTGTCTGCCTTTTATGATGTCCGGGAAGGGACGTGGGGACCGCTTTATCCTGAAACGACCGGCTATATCTTGCCGACTTTCTTCGATTACGCAGCGTTCACAGCGGATACCGCATACCGAAATCGAGCAATCCGTATGGCAGATTGGCTCTTGACCTTGCAATTGGATAGCGGCGCGTTTCCCATCGGGCCGCTCTGGCCAGAGTGGAAACAAGAGCCCATCGTATTCGACACCGGGCAGATCATTCATGGTCTCGTGCGTGCCTATGAAGAGACGAATAACCCTGGCTATCTGCAATCAGCAAAACGCGCCGGTGATTGGCTGGTCGCTATCATAGATTCGGACGGGAGCTGGCGCCGTTTTACATCGCAAGGATACGAACACGTTTACAACGTGCGTACTGCCTGGGCGCTCTTGCGCCTGAGCCAGTTCTCTCAGGGGGGAGAATACCGGTTAGCAGCCGAACGGAACTTGAACTGGGCGTTGAGCCAGCAAGACGCCGATGGGTGGTTCCATAATGCGGGATTCTCCCCTAATGAAGACCCGCTCACGCATACCATCGCATACACTATCCGAGGGCTGCTCGAGTCGGGATTGCTGCTCGATAACCCGGCAATGATCGGCGCGGCGCGCTTGGCTGCGGATGTGCTCATGATGAGACAGGATGAGAAGGGCAATTTGAAGGGTCGGTACGGACCGGGATGGCGGTCCTCAGTAGAGTGGAGTTGCCTGACTGGAAACGTTCAGATGGCTATTATCTGGCAGAGATTTTTTGATCTGGCACGCGATCCGTCGTATAGGCAAGCAGCAAGAAAGGCCAACACCTTTGTCAAACAAACCCAATCCCGCACCGCCAGGTTGTCAGGGGTTGCTGGCGGTGTAGCCGGATCGTATCCGATTTATGGGGGATATGAGCCTTATCGTAATCTGAATTGGGCGGCGAAATTCCTAGTTGATAGTCTGCTGCTTGAGGAACGGCTGCAGGATTAATCTTTTATCTCGACCATGCGTGTCCTGCTTATTAACAGTCGCATCGACGCCTTGGAGCATCCCGGTGGGGATACTGTCCAAATGCAGAAAACCCAGGCTGCGCTCGAACGTCTGGGTGTGAGGACAGAGGTATGTAGTCCGCTGGAATTGGATCGCCCGCTAGGCTTTGATGTGGCGCATATTTTTAACATTCAGGAGCCTGAACCAGCCTGGACAGCTGTTAGGAGATTGAAGGAACTGGGAGTACCAACCGTTCTCTCGCCAATCTTCTGGGATCTCTATCCGTATTGGTTCGAGCTCGCCGTGGAAGAACGTCGCATGTGGCGGCAGGTCGCACGCATGTTCGGGAAGAGGCGTGTAAGAGAGTTGTATAGCCGCTGGCAGCAGTTCAAGGCTCCGTCGAATAGCCAATGGCAGCTTCAACGCCGGCTCCTCCAGGAGGTGGAACGTGTACTGCCCAACTCGAAATCCGAGATCGATCTGCTACGAGATTCTTTTGGTCTGGACACCTCCTTTGACCAAACAGCAGATGTCGTTCCGAACGCGATTGACCTACAACTGTACGAGCCGATACCCTCCCCGAGTGAAAAATTCCTGGAAATCTATGGCATCCGAGATTTTGTCCTCGAGGTCGGAACGATCTATCCTGTTAAAAATCAACTTGGATTGATCGAAGCCTTATTCGACCATCCAGTACCGCTAGTTTTTATCGGTCAAGCACTGGGAGCTTTCTCTGAGTATGCAATTGCTTGTCGGGCGCGCGCAGCCGAGAGAGGGAACGTTGTTTTCATCGATCGGCTGGCTCACGAGGATCTTCCAGGTATTTATGCGCTGGCTGCTGTCCACGCATTGCCCAGTTGGCGTGAGACGCCCGGCCTGGTTAGCCTGGAAGCGGCTGCTGCTAGCTGCCGGGTGGTAACAACCTCGATCGGCTCTGCCCGAGATTATTTCGGCGAGCTTGCCTGGTATTGCTACCCGGATGATTACTCGTCCATACGCGCCGCGGTTGAAGCGGCCTTACAGGCTGCGCCATCCATGGCCTTGCGCCAGCGTGTGATGGCAGAATATACCTGGGAGCGTGCTGGACAGGCGACCCTAGCTTCTTATGAGAAGGTGCTCTGAAGGCCAGACAAGAGCAGTTCAGCCTAATCTGGAGTTTGATATAATAGGCTTTTCCTGGGGCGAAGAACAACTACGTAAAAAAGCTGTTACTGATTGTGCACAAAAGAGCTGAACGAAGGCATGATCGAGCGGGATCATGCAGGCAGCTTCTCGCGAGAGTTTTGGAAGAAGTGCGCTGGAGTGGGAACGGAGCTGGACCCTGGCGGGCAACCAGGGTGTAATGGAGCGTCAATTGGAGCGAAGTATTCAATATGCTCGGGATCGCCGTCAGTTTGACCAGTTGTGCCTGAGTGATATTACTAATTTGTAGAGAATTCTTAAGAGTGGCTCATGAACAACCATACTGAGAAAGCTAAGATTTGGCTGGACAGACGTTTTAGTAAAGAAATAGATGGACATTATTACTCCCACCAGCCTCTTTACGGTATCAATTCTCCCTATCAAGAACCGAATGCGATCTTGCGTTTTATGCGCACTTATCGGCTATTGCAGATATTAGGGGGTTTAGAGTTTAATAGTTTTCTGGATGTAGGAGGTGGAGAAGGGTATATATCGGCGCTAGCGAAAGAGTTGTTTAGTGTTACCGCTCATACTACGGATTTATCGGAAGAAGCATGCCTGCGTGCCGGCGAAATCTTCGACCTTCAAGGGATAGCCACAGATGCAACCCAGCTTCCATTCCAGGATGAAAGTTATGATTTGGTGCTATGTAGCGAGGTAATAGAACATCTCTCTTCGCCTGTGTTTGTGATCAGCGAATTGGTACGCGTTGCCCAGAAGTATGTGGTGATCACAACGGCTGAATTTTGCCCATTGGGTGAATTCGAGCGGATGATGCGCCTGTTTATTCTGGACGATTCGTATCCGCATGCTGAACGGAATTACTTCACCTATGATGATTTTCGTGTCTTGTTAGGTGATGAAATATTATGTTCCAGTCAAATGAGCGACTTGGGAGGAAAGCTATTCCAACAATTCGCAAATAAGGAATTGAACCAGATTCAAATCAAAAAAATAATACTAGATCTCACCAAGACCGGTAAACTCGATCAGAATCACATCGGGGTAATTGTTGTCGCGTCTAAGCCTGGCATAAAGATAAATTCAGATCCTACTGACGCACACCAATGGGACGAAGATAAAGGCAACAAAATTCTGGATATGTTGCTCGAACCCCGGCTAAGGGACAATCCATCACGTAGGATGGCAAGAGGTTTTGATACTACCCTCTTAGATAAGCTGGCGTGTCCAACGTGCAAGAATGCTCTGCTATATCGTGGCGACTCTCTGTTGTGCCCTCAGTGTAATATTTCTTATCTCGTGCGCGATGGCGTACCGCTGATCTATCCTGTCTCGGATGGCCGTGTTTTAACCTCTACAACTAGCGAATCAGTTATCGCAATTCTATCTCGAGGGGATTTGAGTCGCGCTGCACCCATTCGGTCTGTATTGAAAAAGCTCCACGGAAACCGGCCTCTACATTTCTCTAGAATCGTTCGGTCGGCTTCTAGGCTAGTATTACGTGCTTTTTGGTTTATTGCTCGACCGGAATCGATTGGGAAGAAGGTGGGTCGGCTAATCCGCCTGGTAACGAAGAAGCAATTAGAGAGTGAAAATTATGGACTTTTCCTGGACTGATGAACAATTAGCTTACAAAAAAGCTGTCACTGAATTTGCGCAAAAAGAGCTGAACGAAGGCATGATCGAGCGGGATCATGCAGGCAGCTTCTCGCGAGAGTTTTGGAAAAAGTGCGCTGATTTTGGTATTCAGGGGCTGGCGACGCCCGAGGAATACGGTGGTAGCGATGCGGACATTCTGACCACGATGCTGACCATGGAAGGTCTGGGTTATGGATGTCATGATAATGGTTTGATCTTCGCTATTAACGCCCAGATGTGGAGCGTTATGATGCCAATTCAGAGCTTTGGGACAGACGCGCAGAAACGCAAATACTTACCCGGTATGTGCCAGGGTGAGCTCATTGGGGCCCATGGTATGACAGAGCCAAATACAGGCTCCGACGCCTATAAATTGCGCACACGCGCCGTTCGCTCCGGTGACGGCTATCTACTTAATGGCAACAAGATGTTTGTCACCAATGCCCCAGTGGCTGACCTGGCAGTGGTATTTGCCACAATGGACCCCTCGAAAGGCATGTGGGGTATAACAACCTTTGTGGTGGAGATGGGCACTCCTGGCTTTTCGATCAGCCGGGGTATTGAAAAGATGGGATTACGTACTTCCCCGATGGGAGAATTAATTCTGCAGGATTGTTTTGTGCCTGAGGAGAACCGCATTGGACCCGAAGGAGCAGGTGCGCGTATATTCAATCATTCGATGGAGTGGGAACGGAGCTGCATCCTGGCGGGTAACCTGGGCGTAATGGAGCGTCAATTGGAGCGAAGTATTCAATATGCTCGGGAACGCAGTCAGTTTGACCAGCCCATCGGCAAGTTCCAATCTGTAGCCAACCGTATTGTAGATATGAAGATCCGCCTTGAAACAGCGCGTTTGATCTTGTATAAAGTCGCCTGGCTAAAGAAAATGGGCAAGCCTGCAGCGATGGAAGCGGCCATGGCGAAGCTCTATTTGAGTGAGTGCTTCGTCCAATCAGGTCTAGACGCCATCCGCACGATGGGTGGCTATGGATATATGACCGAATTTGAAGTCGAGCGGGATTTGCGAGATGCCATTGGAGGTACGATCTATTCGGGCACTTCGGATATCCAGCGAAATATTATTGCCAGATTATTGGGTTTGTGAATAGAAGGTTATTAAGGAATAAGCAATGAGATACCTGTTGCCACTCGCTGTGACCCGGTCTGCAGAACGGCATCCCGATAGGCAGGCAATCCGCGTCACAGGACAATCTTTGACATATGCTGAATTAGAAGGTCGTTCTAACAGTTTGGCGCGCACCCTGCATGAGCTTGGCTTAAGTAGAGGTGAGCGTGTAGGCATCTACATGAATAAGGGGCTGGAGTCAGCTGTCGCCATTTATGGCATTATGAAAGCGGGCGGCGCCTATGTGCCTCTGGATCCTTTTGCTCCGGTTGCCCGGATTGGATTTGTAATCCAGGATTGTGGTATTCGCCATTTGATTACTAAGGAAACCAAGCGTGAACAAATTGGTGAAATTCTCACCGATAAAACTTGTGTTGAATACGTAATTGGGCTGGCAGAGTCAGACGGCTTGAAAGTACATTGTGTCTCTTGGGAGGATGTCTATCGTACGCCCTCACATTCGCTTAGGATGAACATCACCGAGCAGGATCTGGCATATATCCTTTACACATCTGGCTCTACCGGTGTCCCAAAAGGCATTATGCACACACATCGCAGTGGCTTAAGCTTTGCTGAATGGGGTGTCGATACTTATGCATTAACCCATGAAGATCGACTAAGCAACCATGCACCACTCCACTTCGATTTATCCACTTTTGACTATTTCTCTAGCGCAATTGCCGGAGCCACAACGGTGATTATCCCCGAGGCTTTAACAAAATTCCCGGCGAATCTCTCCGGGTTGATGGAAGAAGAAAGTATCTCAGTTTGGTATTCTGTACCGTTCGCCCTGATCCAGTTGATGGAGCATGGCGGGATCCAGAAGCGAGACTTATCCGCGCTGAGATGGATCCTTTTTGCTGGTGAGGTCTTTCCCACGAAACACTTGCGCAACCTCATGGCGATGTTCCCACACGTACGGTTTAGCAATTTATATGGACCAACAGAAACAAACGTGTGTACGTATTATCATGTTGAGCAAATTCCACCGGATACTGAGGATACAATCCCAATCGGCATGCCTTGCGCTAATATCGAGGATCTGGTAGTTGACCTGGATGACAAGCCAGTAACGCCTGGCGAGGTGGGCGAACTTCTGATCCGCGGAGGTGTGGTGATGGAAGGCTACTGGGGACAGCCGGAAAAAACCGCTCAAGGTTTCTATAGAAGGCCTTCCTTTGGGCAATTTGAGGATATTTTCTATCGTACCGGAGATCTGGTGCAATTAGATGCAAATGGTAATTATCGATATTTAGGCCGCAAAGACCGTCAAATCAAGACACGGGGCTACCGGGTGGAGCTCGATGAGATCGAAGTCGCCTTATTGGCGCATGCTGGTGTACAGGAAGCTGCAGCATACCCCATCCCGGATAACCAGGGTAGCAACTTAATCGAAGCCGCAGTGATTCTTAAAGTGAGCAACAATCTTGCCTCATCAGACCTGGTTGAACACTTATCGCGCCGTCTTCCGCCTTATGCTATCCCGGTGCGTATCGACATTATGGATGACTTTCCTAGGACATCAACGGGTAAGATTAACCGCCGTGAATTACGAGAGCGCGCCCTTGGCAGGCTAGCTCTGTAAGATAATATCCATATCATCAATTCAAAAGGGAGATATCAGAGATGGACCGCAAAGCATTGTTAATTGATTACATCAAGGATGAGATCATGCGTAATAAAAACGCGAAGCTAGATGAGAACGAAGACCTCTTAAGTGCAGGGATTCTTGACTCGCTAGCGATATTGCAATTGGTTGCCTATATCGATAAGGAATTGGCGATCGAGGTGCCTGATGAGGATGTCATCTATGACAACTTCAAGAGCATCAATTCCCTGGTGAGTTATTTACAAAGATTTTGATATTGATTATTACAGCGAAAACAAAGGAGACAGAATGAACGACGTAATTATTATCGGTGGTGGTCCTGCTGGATCTGCGTTGGGCGCATATCTCTCCAAGGCAGGCATCAGTAATATGATCCTCGAGAAGGTAATCCATCCCCGCCCCCATGTGGGAGAGTCCATGGTTACCTCTTCGACCCGTGTTTTCAAAGACATCGGATTTTTGGAAACTATGGAACGGGAAGGTTTTATCCGCAAATATGGTGCATCCTGGCATGCTCCGAATGGACACGAATTTGCGATTGAATTTGCTGAATTTCCTCAAGAGGGTATTGATCAGGATTATACCTACCATGTCGACCGTTCCAAGCTTGACCTCCTGATGCTAAAGCATGCGGAGAAATTGGGCACAAAGGTTTACCAAGGAGTTACTGTCAAGCAGGTACTGTTCGATAATGATCGAGCAACGGGTGTGCGTGTCGCGATCGGCGACCAGGAGGTCGACCTACCTGCCAAGATGGTTGTCGATGCGACAGGAAGGCAGACCCTGTTGGGGAACCAATTAAAGATTAAGGTGAAAGATCCTATCTTCGATCAATACGCAGTACACGCCTGGTTTACCGGTGTCGATCGGGGGAGTGAACATACCGCTGATTTCATTCACATCTACTTCTTAAAAGTCGAGCGAGGCTGGGTCTGGCAAATCCCCATCAATCATGAGATCACCTCGGTGGGCGTTGTAGCCGACAAGGCTGTTTATCGCGAGTCGCATAATGACCTGGAGGGGTATTTCAATACGCACGTAATTACCAATCCTGATCTGGCTCACGCCATGCAAAACGCGACACGGATCAATGAGTTCAAGACCGAAGGCGACTACAGTTACAGCTTGTCCAAGTTCGTAGGCAATAGTTTTATTTGTATTGGCGATGCTGCGCGCTTTGTCGATCCAATCTTCTCATCCGGTGTCAGCGTGGCGCTCTATGGGGCAAAATATGCCGCCGAGCGGATTCGTATCGCGTTTGAGACGGGAGATTTCAGTGAAGAAGCACTAAAGCCATTCGAGACCCGCGTGCGAGCTGGCGTCGGGATCTGGTACGAATTCATCCGGCTTTACTATAAGTTATTACCTCTCTTCACGCACTTCATCCAATCTAAAGAACACCGCCTGGAAGTATTACGTTTGCTACAGGGTGAAGTCTATGACCGAAGGGAAGTCCCGGTTTTAGATGCTATGCGAAAATATATCGAGTCAGTAGAGCAATCCGAAAAACACCTGCTCAAGAAGAGTCTGACCAATATCTCGATAGATTGACAGAGGCACCTATGAAAACTGACGTTTTGATTATTGGTGGTGGGCCCGCGGGTTCGGCGAGTGCCATGTTCCTCATGCGGGAGGGCATTTATCCGATCATCGTTGAGGAAGAGACATTTCCACGCTTTCACATCGGCGAGTCGATGACAGGCGCGGGCGGCAAGGTTCTGCGTGATCTGGGGCTTGAAGCAGAGATGTATAGGCGCAAGTACCCAACCAAACAAGGCGTTAAGGTCTATGGCCAGAGTACGAGAGGTACATGGTTCGTCCCTGTAACCGGCCGTGATGCGAATTGGCAGCTCTATGAATGGGATACCTGGCAAGTACGGCGCAGTGACTTCGATAAGATGATGCTCGACGAAGCTGTGACCCGTGGCGCGACACTATTATCGGGTAAGGCTATTAAGCCATTGATTGTCGACGGAGCTGTGGGCGGTGCTCGGATCCGCATGGCTGATGGCCGAATCC
>Ga0153916_10003199_pt1 | contig 12146 bp, 10 predicted proteins | sample Opewatmetagenome_FD_109642 | JGI IMG/M metagenome (GOLD analysis project Ga0153916, IMG submission 109642) | Freshwater wetland microbial communities from Ohio, USA - Open water 3 Core 3 Depth 4 metaG | ecosystem: Environmental > Aquatic > Freshwater > Wetlands | place: USA: Ohio, Lake Erie...
ATTTGCTCCCGTGATCGCCGAATCGCGCTTATTCAGCCGCTATAGCTGGATCCGGTCAGCTGCCAGGTTCCTCCACCGCCTTGCGCCGGCCCTGGCATTGCTCGGGCTCGGAATTTCCCTGCTGCACCAGTCTTCACTCGGCGCCACTTATGGTATTGTAAAATCGCGGCCTATCTGGTTCAAACCCAGCATGCCTATCATGTTCATCCTTTCAGCAGTTGCCGTAGGACCTGCCGTGACCATGGCGATCGCTCATATTACCGAATGGATAAGCGGAAAAAGGACCGTCCCCCACGATGTTTTGCGTTCGATCGCCCGCTTCAGCGGCTTCGGCATCATGGTGTACGGATACATCCGCTTCTGGGACCTGGCAGCTGTCACCTATTATGGGCGCACTCCTTCCGTGAGTGAATCGTTCAACCTGCTCAGCCAGCAGACACCCTACAATTTTTCCTTCTGGGTGTTTGAGATTATCCTGGGTGTCATCCTCCCTGCCATCTTATTCCTGACCCCGCGCTTCAATCGCAAGCCGGTAAACCTCGTCATCGGGGCTGTTTTCGCTGTGATCGGCATCCTCGTAAACCGCTGGAATGTGACCGTGGGTGGGTTGTTCGTGCCGCTCAGCTATTCTCCCGGCACGCTTTACCAGCTACAGCCGGGTAAATATTTCCCCGCCCTACCTGAATGGGGCGTTGCGATTGGCATCATCGGGTATGGACTGGCCATGCTCACCCTGGGTATCCGTTACTTGCCTCTCTTCACGAACCAGGAGCACACCTGAGATAGGTGTGGCAGGATAGGTTATACTTATAGTGAAATATTTCTCTTATAGATTTCTGATCTCCCAGCAAAGAGACATCCAGCTACACCTGGATGAGGCGGTAAGGAATTGCATTGCCAGTGGAGGATATGAAAATGGGTGACGCTACCGTAAATCCGGTGTATATTGCTTTGCTTTGTATCGCGCGTTGCCTGATACCCTTGCTGGTCTTATTCGGGATTTCGTACCTGCTTCGCCGTTTCGGGGTGATTGCCAAACCTGCCCCTCCCCCAGAGGAATATGAACGCCGCGAAGAAAATGGATACTAAGGAGGGCTGGCGCATGTTCAAGCTTCCTCTAACCCGTAGACTCCCGGCGATTTTCCTGTTTGCCGGCATTATCCTCATAAGCCTTCTCTGGTACGTTCCCGCTCGGGCGAGTGAGCCAGAGCAGCAGACTGAGGAATATTGCCTGACCTGCCATTCGCAACCCGATCTAAAAATGACCCTCCAAAACGGCGATGTCGTGCCACTCTTCATCGACCAGCAGGAGCTGGCGCACTCAGTGCACAGCCCCATTGGGATTGAGTGTGAAGCCTGCCATACGAGCATCACCACTTATCCCCACCCACCCATCACCTATCAGAGCAGGCGAGAGCTGTCGCGAACATACTATTCCGCCTGCCAGAAATGCCACCCGGATAATTACACCCGGACGCTAGATAGCATGCACGCCAAAGCCGCAGAAGCAGGGAACCTCAATGCACCAATCTGCACAGACTGCCACGGGACGCACTATATTCAGCCCCCCGATGAGCCCCGCACCCTGATCCCTGCCACCTGTGGGAATTGCCACTCCCAGGAGTACTCAGTTTACCAGTCAAGTGTGCATGGCAATGCTTTGAGCCAGGAATCGAATCCGGATGTCCCGGTCTGCACTACCTGCCATGGGGTGCATAATATTCAGAACCCGCTTACTCCCGAGTTCCGTATCAGCGAGCCCGATCTCTGCGCCAGCTGCCATGCCAATCAGAGCATGATGAGCAAGTATGGCCTGTCGGCGGATGTATATAGCCTGTACAGCATATCATGGCATGGAGTGGATGTTTCAATTTACAAGGCGCGCTGGCCTAACGTCCAGCACACTTCCGCGGTGTGCACCGATTGCCATGGCATCCACGACATCTTCAAACCGGACGATCCAGCCTCGTCAGTCAATCCAAAAAACCTGCTTGTCACCTGTCAGAAATGCCATCCGGGTGTCAGCCCCAACTGGACCGGCGCCTGGACCGGGCATTATAAAGTCAGCTTGCAGCGCACGCCGTTCTTATTCTATGTGGATTCCTTTTATTCGTTCTTTACTCCCCTCATCTTGTGGATCGTGGGGATCTATATCGCCCTCCAATTTATCAGGTTCATGGTTGATCGGGTGAGGAGTAGCTTATGAAAAGCCAACCCCAGCCCACACCTGCCCAGCGTGTAAAATTGGTGCGCACATTCCCGCGCTTCAACCTCAGCCAACGTTGGGAACATGCGGTTCTTCTCCTGTGTGTAGCCGTTTTGCTGACAACTGGCTTGCCCCAGAAATACCACACTACGACCTGGAGCCAGGCGATCATCACGTCACCTGAGCGCTTGAACACCATCCAGCAAATTCACCATATCACTGCCCTGGTGCTTACCGCCCTGGTCTTATATCACCTGGGTAAAGCCATCTATCTCATTTCTCGTCGCAAGCTGCCCGGCGATATGCTCCCCACCCTTCAAGACATCAAGGATGCCTGGGCCATGCTGCTCTACCTGATTTACATCAGGAAGCAGAAACCGGCCTTCGGTAAGTATAACTTTGAGCAAAAAGTGACCTATTGGTTCCTGTTCTTCAGCCTCGGGATCATGCTCGTTTCAGGTTATGTCATGTGGTTCCCTAAGGTCGTCACCCGCCTCATTCCAGGCGGAGTCATCCCAGGGGCCATAATGGCTCATAGCACGGAAGCCATAGTCACACTGATCTTCATCGTGCTTTTCCATTTCTATCACGTGCATATTGAAAGGCTTAATCTGAGTATTTTTTCAGGCTGGCTCAACGAGGAGGATATGCGCACATATCACTCCCTTGAGTACCGGCAGCTGGTGCGGGAGCCTCATTCTGAGCAGGACAGTGGAGTGCCAAAGGCATGAGGGGTGTCGGGAAACAACTTTTCTTGTTCGTTGCTGGCATGGTTCTGCTTGGTAGCCTGGCCGCGGTGATCTTGGTCAACACCAAAGCTTACGCTGCTCCAGGCGAAACGATAGGATCAAACGGCTCGCAAACACATCTCGCGGCTGACCTGGCTGGCAGCGGCCCAATTGTCAGCAATGAGGTCTGCCTGGGCTGCCATGGGAAACCCGGCCTGTCGATCAACCTGCCCAACGGCGACATCCTGGACCTGTACGTCAATCCCGAGAACTATGCTGCTTCGGTGCACGGCAAGGACGGCTATGCCTGCGTCCAATGCCATACGGACCTGGGCAACTACCCCCACCCCACCTTCACCGCCACCGACCTGCGCGATGTCACTTTGCAGTTGACAAATACCTGCGACCGTTGTCATTCGGGTGTATATAACCTTACCATGGATAGCGTGCATGCCGCGGCCCAGGCGGCCGGGAAACGGGAGGCTGCTGTGTGCACCGACTGCCATGGATCGCATAGTGTGCACCCATGGACCGACTCAAAAAGTGGTGCAATTTTGCCGGAAGCCCGTCTGGATATTCCCATCACCTGTTCGCGCTGCCATTTTGCCATCTATCAAAAATATCGCAGCAGTGTGCATGGAGCCGCCCTGACAGACGAGGGCAACACCGACGTCCCGACCTGTATCGACTGCCATGGCGTCCATAATATCGGTAACCCCACCACGGCTGCTTTCCGCTTGAAATCCCCCCAGCTATGTGCAGGCTGCCACACCAACCATGAGATCATGGATAAGTACGGCGTACCCACAAACGTGCTGAACACATATGTATCTGATTTCCACGGCACCACCGTGACCTTATTTGAAAAACAATCCCCCGATGCCCAGACGAATAAACCTGTATGCTACGATTGCCATGGTGTCCATGATATCTCCAGGGTGGATAATCCCGAGACCGGCATACAGATGCAGCAGAACTTGCTGGTGCGGTGTAAGGTCTGCCATCCGGATGCCACCAGCAACTTCCCGAGCGCCTGGATGTCGCATTACATCCCCTCACCCCAGCATTATTCTCTGGTGTATTACGTGAACTTGTTTTATAAATTCTTTATCCCGGCAGTCCTGGGCAGCATGGTTACCCTGGTCGGGCTGGATGTTGGCCATACATTCTATGTAAAGACGCGTCGAGGGAAACACCCTCGAGCAGAAGGAACCCCGCCCGCAACAGACGCTCAGCCTCCCTCCCAGCCCTCTGCACCTGAGACGAATGATGAACGGATCGATGGGCAACAAGGTCCGCAAAATACCCCGGAAGGGTCTCATGACTGATACCCCCATGAGGGCTCACCCGGAGGTTGCACCAGTGGAAGATAGGGCCGCTTACCAGCGCTTCGATGTCTCTCAGCGCGTGGAGCATATCGTGTTCTTGTTCTCCTTCACCCTCCTGGGATTCACCGGTTTGATGCAGAAATTCTCTGCTTACCAGCTGAGTGACTCATTGATATCCATCCTGGGTGGTATAGAAAGGGTGCGCCTGATCCATCATTACAGCGCTATCCTCATGATGATCGTGAGCGGCTACCACGTGCTCGTGCTGGCCTACAAGGTTTTTGTCTTGCGTGTCCGCTGGAGCATGCTGCCGGTTATTGAAGACCTGCAACATCTCGCCAACGACATCGCTTATTTCCTCGGGCTGCGCAAGCACCGCGGCTATTATGGCCGCTATAACTACGCTGAAAAAGTTGAGTATCTGGCAGTGGTATGGGGCACGCTGATTATGGGCCTGACCGGTTTCATGATGTGGAACCCCCTCTCTACCACCCGCTTACTGCCGGGAGACTTTATCCCCGCCGCCAAAGCTGCGCATGGGGCAGAGGCCATACTGGCGGTGTTAGCTATCATTATCTGGCATTTCTACCACGTGCACATCAAACATCTCAACAAAAGCATGTTCACCGGCAAGCTATCGCGCATCGAGATGTTGCACGAGCACCCGGCTGAGCTAGCCCAGATTGAAGCCGGCCAGATGAATAGAACGCCACTCCGAAAAGTCCTGCGGCGCCGCCAGCAGGTGTATTTCCCGGTCGCATTCGTTTTCACACTGGCATTTAGCTTTGGGATCTACAAGTTTGCCAATTTTGAGGTGACCTCAATCACCACTGTCCCACAGGGAGAGACAGCCCAGGTTTACGTGCCCATCACGCCTACACCCAGGCCTTCACCCACCCCTCCACCCACCCTTGAGCCGGGCGCCCAGGCAGGTGCAATGACCTGGGATGGTTATTTTTCTGGCCTGTTCAGGAACCGCTGCAGCACCTGCCATGGGGTTACAAAAGTGGCTGGCTTAAGCCTTTCCACCTACCAGGATGCTCTGGCCGGTGGTAATACGGGTCCGGCTATTATCCCTGGCGACCCCGATCACAGCATCCTGGTGCAAAAGCAGTCAACAGGAAATCATCCGGGGCAGCTTACGATTGACGAATTGGAACAGGTGATCTCCTGGATAAAAGCCCAAGCCCCTGAGAAGTAATGGAGTTCATGCGATGAGAAATTTCTTCCGACGTATCGGCAAGGCTCTGCACAATTTCTTCTTCCCGCCTGCCCATGCAGCCATATGGCTGAGGGTTCTGCCCTACGCCCTCCTGGGAGTCCTGACGCTACTTGTGTTAATCGGGGCAGCTTATGGCTGGCAATATACCAACAGCCCTGAATTTTGTGGCACCACCTGCCACACTATGCCGCCAGAATACAGCGCCTACCTGGCCTCACCCCACGCCAGGGTGGATTGCGTGGACTGCCACATCGGACGTGATTTCATTGCCACGCAGATCACGCGCAAGGCAGGTGACCTCCGGCACGTGACGGCTACCCTGTTACAAAACTATACGTATCCCATTTATGCCACCAATATGCGCCCGGCGCGTGAGACCTGCGAGAAATGCCACAATCCCGACAAGTTTTCAAACGACAGCCTGCTGGAAGACAAGAAATTTCAAAATGATCTTGATAACACGCCCTACAGCATTTTCGTCAGCCTGAAGACTGGCGGAGGCACTACTCGCCAGGGGCTTGGCAAAGGGATCCACTGGCACGTGGAAAATAAAGTCTTGTATTACGCCACGGATGAATTACAGCAAAGTATCCCCTATATCAGGGTTTACAACACCGATGGCACTTTTGTAGAATATACCGATATTGCCTCCAGTTTTAACCCTGCGGGTTTACAAGAATCTGAGCTGAAGGAAATGGATTGTGTCACCTGCCATAACCGGGTCACCCATCTTGTGCCCATGCCTGCCGACCAGATGGATGCTGCCATCGCACGTGGTTTTATCGACAAAACCATCCCCTCGATCCGCGAAAAAGGGATCGAAGTGCTGAGTGTTAATTACAAGTCTCAGCAAGAGGGATTGAACGGTATCACCGGATTGTATAACTATTACCAGGCCTATTACCCCGATTTCTATGCTGCTAATTCCAAGAGCATCCAATCAGCTGTTGCCTACATTCAAACTATATATACTACTTCCGTCAATCTCGACCAGTTGTCCGATTGGTTTACTCACCCCAACAATATCGGGCACATGGATTTCGCCGGCTGTTTTCGCTGTCACGATGGCAAACATATGGACTCGCAACAGCAAGCCGTGCGCCTGGAGTGCAATCTCTGCCACACAATCCCGGTCGTAGCCGGGCCGACAGAATTCGTCGCCCAGGTTGAAATCCCGCGGGGCCCTGAGCCAGAAACACACCTGAGCCCCAATTGGATCGCCATGCACAATCAGGTAATCAATCAGACCTGCAGTGATTGCCACACTACCAGCAATCCCGGCGGTACGGACAATTCCTCATTCTGTTCTAATAGTGCCTGCCATGGCATCCCCTGGAAATATGCCGGATTTGATGCCCCCGCATTACGGCAGACGATTCTGTCTTCATTACCACCTACACCTACCCCATCGCCGCTTAACCTCAGCGGGCCTCTCACTTATGATTCGACCATTGGACCATTATTCCAATCCCGGTGCGGTTCATGCCATGGTGGGAATGGCATCCAGGGATTGAACCTGACCACTTATCAGACTGCCATGCAAGGCGGAACAAATGGGCCGGTAATCGTCCCTGGCGACGCCAATGGCAGCCTGTTAGTGCAAAAACAGTCCGGCACCCAGCCGCACTTTAGCCAGCTCACCCCCGAAGAGCTGTCCCTTGTGATGGACTGGATCAATGCAGGTGCGCCGGAAAAATAAACTGTCACCTACCCAATGCCAAAGGAGGTGAAGCATGCACGCTACGCAAGGGTTAAGCAGGAGAAATTTCATGCAAGCTGCCATATGGGGGATTGGAGGCTTGGTTGGGCTTGGATTTGGTGTGCCGGCTGTCGCCTACATCGCCGGTCCAGCATTGAAAAACCAGCAAGCCCAAGCCTGGATGAAACTCGGTCCGACCTCAAAAGTGGAATTAGGCACACCTACACTTTTCACATTCACGATCCAGACTCAAACAGGCTGGATCATCACCGCGCAGGAAGTGTCGGTGTACGTGCTATCTACAGATGGACGCACGTTCATCGCCATGTCCAACATCTGCACACACCTGGGCTGCCACATCCGCTGGATCGCCGAAGAAAACCACTTTTTCTGCCCCTGTCATAATGGCGTCTTCGATATCACGGGCAACGTCGTTTCTGGCCCACCTCCCCGTCCTCTTAATCGCTTTGATGTCAAAGTCGAGGATGGGCAGTTACTCGCCCTGCTTGGAGGCTGAGATGATGGTAAAAATCAACCAATGGCTGGACGAACGCACCGCCTGGAAGCAGGTCTGGGAAACCATTTTTCTGCGCAAGATCCCCAAGGTGAATTGGTTCTACACCTTGGGCAGTGCTTCGCTCTTCGTTGCCCTCAACCAGGCGATCACCGGGATCCTTCTGACGATTTATTACGTCCCCACCCCCGACCATGCCTATGATAGCGTCCAATATATCACCACCCAGGTGCCGTTGGGCTGGCTGATCAGGGGCTTGCACCATTGGGGAGCCAGTGCCATGATCATCCTGGTGGTGCTGCATATGCTCAGGGTCATCCTGTTTGGAGCTTATAAATATCCCCGCGAGGTCACCTGGTTTACCGGCGTATTTTTACTTCTGGTGGTCATTGGCTTTGGTTTTACCGGTTATCTGCTGCCCTGGGATCAAAAAGCTTTTTGGGCGACCACCGTCGGTACACGCATTGCCGGCACCCCCCCGCTGATTGGTGATTATATCCTGCGCATTATCCGCGGCGGCAGCGAAATCTCAGCAGTCACCCTGGTGCGATTCTTCGGCACGCATGTCTGGGTGCTGCCCTCATTGCTTCTCCTGCTGATCGGGATTCACCTGTACCTGGTGATCCGTAATGGCATCAGTGCCGTGCCCAAGAGAGGGGGGAACCAATGAACGAGACTGAAAAGCAGGAATATCTGCAAAGCTACCACGAAGAGAAGGAATTGGGTGTCCCGTTCTTCCCGGACATCATTTTCAAGGATGCCGTCGTATCTTTCATCATCTTTTTGATCTTGATTGCCCTGGCGTCCATTATCGGTGCCCCATTGGAGGCCCGCGCAAATCCGGCAGATACTTCCTATACCCCCCGGCCGGAATGGTATTTCCTCTTCCTGTTTCAATTGCTCAAATACTTCCCCGGTAAACTGGAAGTGGTGGGAGTGGTGCTCGTTCCGGCACTGGCCATCCTGCTGCTCTTTCTCTTGCCTTTACTGGATCGCAGCAGTAAACGCCATTTTCTCGATCGGCCTGTAGTCACCGGGATCACGCTGTTCGCCGCGGCTAGCATCGTGACCTTGACCATCCTGTCAGTCCGCGAAGCCCCGCCGCCTTCTCAAGTCGAGCAGAGTGACACGGTGGCCATGTTATATACCCAAAACTGTGCCCCATGTCACGGGTCATCCATCAGCGTGCCCGCCGGGACGAATTTACATAATTTAATCGCTCAGGGCTCACATGAGGGGATGCCCGCCTGGAACGGCGATTTATCCTCCGACCAGATCGACGAGCTGGCTGGTTTTATCCTCTCTCCGGGTGGCAGCCAGCTGTTCCATGATAATTGCGCCACCTGCCACAAAGTGGATGACCTGGTGGGTGGAAACCCGTTGGAATTGAGGAATTCCATCGATCAGGGCCTTGATTTTACCCCGCACGCCGGTCTTACCGCAGCAGGCTGGTCGACCAGCCTATCGGAGGCAGAGAAGACCACCCTGCTCAATTTTTTGGTCGCCCCTGATGGGCAGCGCTTGTTTACGATCTTTTGCTCACCCTGCCACGGAACATCTGTGGTTTACTCGGGCAATGAGTCGCAATTGAGGCAAACCATCGTCCAGGGTGGGCAACACCTCACCATGCCACCCTGGCAGAATACCCTCAGTTCCACGGATATTTACGCCCTGGCGAATTACGTGGTCAATCCATCCATCGTCCCAGAAGGCCCGGCACTATTCAAACAGTATTGCTCCCGTTGCCATGGGAACCGTATCCCTGAAGAGACCAATGTGGATCAAGCCCGCGAGATAATTGCCACGGGAGGTGCCCATCAAACTATGCCGGTCTGGGGCGATATATTGACTCAAGCCCAAATCGATGCCCTGGTGAATTTCATCGCCACTTCGGCTCAAGGGACGTCTATAGAACGTGGGCAGGCATTGTTCGCTCAAAATTGTGCCGCCTGTCATGGTGACTTCGGAGAGGGTGGCCCGAATCCAGCCAGTCCAACCCAGATTATCTCCCCCATCGGCATCGCTGATTTCCTCAATACGCGCGATGATGCCACCTTGTTCCAGATCATCTCACAAGGCCAGCCAAACCAGGGCATGTCGCCCTTTGGAATTGCCAACGGTGGCAATCTGGATGATGACCAGATCAATTCGATCGTTGCGTATGTGCGTTCATGGCAGGCAAATCCGCCTGTTACCGCTCCACCACAGTATACGCTTCCTACCGTCTCTCTATCGGGCAATGAAGTCTATACCACCATTTGTGCTCAATGTCATGGCACGAGCGGCGAAGGTTCGGTAGGCCCCCCTCTAAATGACCTTGCGGACGACACCGACCAACAGGTTTTTGACGTGATCAGCCAAGGGATCTCGAACACTACCATGCTTTCCTTCGGCTCTCTGTTGTCCGAAAGCCAGATCAACGAATTGGTCCGACTCATTCGCCAATTCCCATCGCAGCCCTCCGCAGGCGGGCAGACCCCTCCAGCCGGTCTCACCTTCGAAAAGGACATCCTGCCCATATTTGAGCAGCGCTGCCTGATGTGCCACGGCACATCCGGTGGATGGGATGGTTCTACGTACCAGAAAGTGATGACCACCGGTGAGCATGCGCCGCTAATAACTCCCGGAGATGCCAGTGACAGCCTGCTGGTGCAAAAACTCCTGGGGACTGCCAGCTTTGGTGAGATTATGCCGCCTGGCGGGAAATTACCTGAAGCTATGGTCCAGATCATCCTGGATTGGATCGCAACCGGCGCTCTGGAGAAATAGGATGAATGGCTGAAGTATTTACGCGCAATATCATTATCGTCTATTTTTTTTATGGCCTGTCGTTCTTCGTTATGGGCCTGGCGGTGCTGCTTGAATTTGGCCATTCTTCCAGGCTTGATTTTGCGCGTGCCCTGCGCCCGTTGATTGGCTTCGGCCTGATCCACGGCAGCCATGAGTGGTTCGAAATGTTCCTGATCATCCGTGAACGTATCTCCGGGCCGCTCACCGCCACCTGGATCCTGCCGCTGCGACTGACTGCCCTGGCAACTTCATTCCTGTTTTTAATTGCCTTTGGAGCACGCCTGATCAGCGGGATTGAAAAAAGAAAGCTATACCTCGCCATGTTATCGACGATCACCGCCATCTGGATCATCGGCTTGCTGGGAGTGGTTTTCAACGATTACACCAGCCAGGTGCGCGCCATCGCTGCAGATGTTTACACCCGTTACGCCCTGGCAATACCGGGCGCGTTATTGACTGCCTGGGGATTGGTGATCCAACGCCGGAAATTCATCCGGCTGGGCATGCCAGGTATCGGGCGCGACGTCTTGTTCGCTGCTGTGGCATTTGGTTTATACGGGGGTATCGGGCAGCTCTTTGCCAGCCCCAGCACCATCTTTCCCTCTCAATACCTCAACTCTGTGGTATTTCTGGGCTGGTTTGGTTTTCCGGTGCAGGCATTTCGGGCCGGGGTGGCAATCATGGCCGCAATCTTCATCACGCGCTCCTTGCGGGCCTTTGAAGTGGAGAGCAACCAGCGCATCGAGGAGCTGCGTAATGCACAACTGGCTGAACAAAACCGGCTGGAAGAGCTGCGCGCAGAGCTGCTCCACCGCACTGTGATCGCCCAGGAGGCAGAACGCCAGAGGATCGCCCGTGAATTACATGACGAGACTGGCCAGACATTGACCGCCCTGGGTATGGGCTTGCGAGGCATGTCCGAGACGATCCTGACCAACCGCAATCGCGCTGTGGAACAAGCCGGGCAGCTGGAAAAGCTGGCCATGGCCGGGGTCGAAGAACTACAGCGCATGGTTTCAGGTTTACATCCCCCTCAGCTGGATGATCTTGGATTGCTGGCTGCCTTGCGCTGGTATGCGAATGACATCAGCAGCCGCTTTGGGTTAACCATCAACATCATCAATCATGGTGCCAAACCAAGGTTGTCTTCAGACATCCGGGCTGTCTTGTTCAGGATTGCCCAGGAAGCCATCACCAATGCCGTCCGGCACGCCAAAGCCAGCCAGCTGGACATCCAGCTCGATTATACCGAGCACGATATATACCTTCGTGTCGAAGACAATGGTCAGGGATTTAATACCGATACAGTGCTGAAAAAGAAACCCGGTAATCCAACTGCCTGGGGTTTGCTTGGTATGGTCGAGCGGGCTGCCCTGGTGGGAGGGACGTGCAATATATTATCTCATCCTGGCAAAGGCACGCTGATAGAGGTATATGTACCATTTACAGGAGAGGCAAAAAATGACTGATATTAAATTACTTCTGGTTGATGACCACCAGGTTGTCCGCACAGGCCTGCGTATGTTGCTGGAAGGTCAGCCTGATATGAAGATTGTGGGTGAGGCGGATAGTGGCCTGCAGGCACTCGATAAGGCCAAAGAGCTCGCCCCAGATGTGATTGTGATGGACATTACCCTGCCGGATATCTCGGGTATTGAG
>Ga0153916_10003201_pt1 | contig 12140 bp, 6 predicted proteins | sample Opewatmetagenome_FD_109642 | JGI IMG/M metagenome (GOLD analysis project Ga0153916, IMG submission 109642) | Freshwater wetland microbial communities from Ohio, USA - Open water 3 Core 3 Depth 4 metaG | ecosystem: Environmental > Aquatic > Freshwater > Wetlands | place: USA: Ohio, Lake Erie, Old...
GGTCTGGATGCCCAAAAGATCATCGCTCTGATCGGCTCTCCGGATGGGCTGGTCCAGACGATCGGCCGCCGCTTTCCACCGGCGATCTGGGCGACACGTCTTCTCCACGACGGCCTGTTGACGGTCTCGGGCTTCACCGGCTTCTCCCTCTTCGCGGGCCTTTCAATTCTGCTTCTCGGCGGACTCGTGGCCGGCGCCCAGCGCCTTTTCTTCGGGGGGCTGGTGGGGTTGAGCGAGCGGAGCGGCAGTCCTGGCCGCAGGGCGAAAGCCGGGGCGAGGATCCAAGTTTCTTCCGGCCGGCATCCGATTAGGGCCATATTCCTGCGTGAGGTCCGGCTGATGAACAGGACGCCGATTTTTCTTCTCAATGGCGTCCTGGGGGTTCTCATGATCCCGATCGTCTTGGCCCTGACTCTCAGCTCGAACCATAAAGGCAGTGATAGCGCTGACATCCTCCGCCTGATGACCTCGGCGAAGCCGGTCACGGGAATCCTGGTAACGACGATGTTCATGATCGTCTGCGCCACGCTGGGCGGCGTCGCCTCGTCCTCCTTCTCCAGGGAGGGGCGGAAATTCTGGGTCTCCAAGATCATCCCAGTGGATTACCGGCAGCAGGTCCTGGCCAAATTTCTCCACTCCATGGCCATAACCTTGTTAGGAATCGGCAGCGCCGTTGCCGTCCTGGCCTTCCGTTTCCATCTGGGTGCCTGGCAGTGGCTTTCCAGCCTGGCCCTTGCTCTGCCCGTCACCGCTCTTATTACTTCGTTGAACCTGGCTGTAGACCTGGCCCGGCCGCTGCTCGACTGGATCAGCCCTCAAAAAGCGATGAAGCAGAACCTCAATGTTCTCATCGCCATGCTCCTCGACTTGGGTTTCCTTTTCCTCTATGGGCTCGCCTTTGTCACCTTGGGCAAGTCCGGTCTCAGCCTTGCGGCCGTCATCGCGATCATGGCCGCGCTCGGTTTGGGACTGGCCTGCCTGGCCTATACCCTGGTCCTGCAGTTCGCCCTCCGCCGTTATCCGTCCATTGAAACCTAAAAGCAGGCACTCCCGGAGGGTCTTTTCTTGGCACGCTTTTTGCTGTAAAATAATAATGAATCGGAGGTAGTGATCATGTTAAATAATAAGCTCATCCTGGGACTCATTCAGATCATCACCCTGTCTCTTTTTTCCTCGGCTGCTCTTCCGGCCGAGAATATCGTCCAAAGCACTTGGACGGCCTCCCCTCTCCAGGTAGATGGCCAGAGCGGAGACTGGACTGGAGGTACCGTAGCCTCTGAAAAAGGCGTCGGTGTCAATTACGCCTTCCGGAACGACGGCCGCGACCTCTACGTTCTGTTCATTTTTAAAAACCCCAAGTTCCTGAGCACTATCGACATGACGGGAATCACGTTGTATGCAAGCACCTCGGGCAAGAAAGACAAGGATTGGGGAGTCAAGTTTCTCAAAAAGACCGTCAGCGGAGAACAACTCATCGAGTACATGGAAAGGATGGGGCAACCCCTTACAGAAGAGAGGAAGCAGGAGATCAAGGATAAGCCGCAGCTTATCCTCTTTACGGCCACAGCTGTCAACAAGAAGGGAGAGGAGATCTTCCCCGCCGGCCCGGTCCAAGATATCGACCTGCCCGGTTTTAGGGTAGGGAGAGGTGAAAACTCGGTCGTGTATGAATTCCGGATTCCCCTGGTTTCCCGCGAGGTTCATCCGGCCGGGATCGGGACAGAGCCGGGAAAGGACATCAAGATCGGGTTCGAATGGGGCGGGCTGACCAAGGAGATGAGAGAAGCGATGAGAGGGCAGGCCCGGGGCATCGAGACCGGGACAGATTTGGCCAAGGAAACGGTTACGGGAACCTACGAGGGCTCTCTTTCCACGGGACCGGCGGGCCCGAAGAAGTATTCGTTCTGGGTGGATGTGAAGCTGGCTCAGGCGCAGTGAGTTTTTTACGGCTGGATTTTTTTTCTTAATAATTCCTGTTGAACGCGGATTCGATCGTCTCAGCAGAAATCTTTTCATCGACAAGAAGATTCGGGTCTTGGGAGGACCAGCGGGGGTTGGGCCGCCGGCGCGCGATCCGGTGGATGTTGAGCAGATGGCGGGCCGTGATGTTGTCTGTAGTGATATTGTTCCCCCCTGTCCCGCAGCCGAGGGTGAAGGACGGACTCAGAGTGTTGAAGATTCCGCCCATCGCGCCTTGCGTTGAGGGCATATTGACGAGAATGCGGCCCGCATCGATCACCCGGGCAAAGTACTCGATCCTCTCGTCCCTGTTGGAGTAGATAACGGCGGTATGACCTGTGCCTCCGAAGTTGGTGATCTCCGAGCAGCGCCGGATGGCGTCATCGAAACTGTCTTCTACGTAAAATGCCAGTACGGGCGCAAGAATCTCGGCCGAAAGCGGGTGGTCCCGACCGACGCCCTTGAGAGGGGCGATAAGGAGGATCGTCTCCGGCGGCAACTCTATCCCGGCTTTCCGAGCAATCGCCAGCGCAGATTGGCCGACGACGGCGGCGGTCATGGAACCGCGCTCGGGGTCGCAGGCGATCCGGCCCACCCTTGCCGTCTCCTCGGGAGTCAAAAAGTAGGCTCCCTCGTTCTTGAATTCCTCAATGACCCGGTCGGCCACTTCCCATCGCACCACCACCGCCTGCTCGCTGGCACAGACTGAACCGTTATCGAATGTCTTCGAGCTGACGATGCTTTTGACGGCAAAGGGGATGTCGGCCGAGACTCCGATGTAAACCGGAACGTTCCCCGGGCCGACCCCGATGACCGGCGTTCCCGAGGTGTGGGCCTTGCGGACGAGAGAATCGGTTCCCGTGGCCAGGATGAGAGCCAGCCTGGGGTCGCTCATGAGATTGGCCACTCTTTCTGGAACCGCCTTGTCCAGCCATTGAATACAGTCATCAGGCGCGCCCGCCCTGAGCGCCGCCTGATAACAGACCTCGGCGGCGGCAGCGATCGACCGGCAGGCGGCCTGATGGGGGCAGATAATCAGGGCATTCCGCGTCTTTAGAGAAATCAGGCATTTGAAGATGGTGGTTGAAGTCGGGTTGGTCACCGGGATAAGGCCAAGGATAGGGCCAAGGGATTGGGCGACCTCGGCGATCCCAGTCCTGGGATCTTCGGCGATCAAACCCACAGTCTTTTGGCCTTTGATATCTTCGTAGACAAGCTGAGAGGCGATAACATTCTTGATGACCTTGTGCTGCCAAACACCGATTCCCGTTTCCTCGTGGGCCATCTTGGCCAGGCGAACGCGCTCCGCCAGAGCGGCTAGATAAACGCCCCGGACGATGGCATCCGTGTCCGCCTGACCAAGGCTGCGGAAGGCAGCGGCTGCGTGGCAGGCTTTGGCTATGGTCTCTTCGGTTTTGGGCATGACTCACCCCTTGTGGGAAATGGATAAGGCCGGTGTTGACGAGATTGATATAAACGCGCGCTAAAGCACGATAATAAGACCATAGTATAGGCCACTGCCCTCAGCCTGTCCAGCTCACATAGTTCTTGTCAGCCCGGCTGCAAAGAATTACAATCATGGCGATCGACAAAGGAGCCAGATGATTTGAGCAAAGCAAAAGTCGCTCTTCTGAAGACCTCTCCGACGGGTGTGCTCGATGATATCGGCCGGCTTTTTGAACTCGCCGACGGACCTCAGTCCCTCGACGGGGCCGCCCCGACGATCCTGAAAGACAATATTTCCTGGCATTATCCCTTTCCCTCGGCGAACACAACGCCCTGGCAACTCGAAGGAACGATCCTCGCCCTAAAGAAAAACGGCTTCTCCCCGCTCTCCTGCGTCCAGAACAAGACCGAGGTCACGAATGCCTACAAGGGAGAAGACCTCAATGGATACCGGCCGATCTTTGAAGCCCACGGTGTCGGAGTCCTCTTCAATTTCAAGAAAGAGGACATGAAATGGATCGTCTACACTCCCAAAGCCAGGATGCTCGTCCTGGATAAGGTCTTCAAGAACAGAATCCGAATCCCCGAGTACTTCGTTGGCAAGAACATGGTCCACCTGCCCACGGTCAAGTGCCATATTTACACGACCACGACCGGCGCCATGAAGAACGCTTTCGGAGGGCTGCTGACGCACAAGCGCCATTACACTCACACATATATCCATGAAACCCTGGTCGACCTGCTGGCCATTCAAAGAGAGATCCACCCCGGACTTTTCTGCATCATGGACGGCACCACGGCCGGCAACGGACCCGGGCCGCGGATCATGAAGCCGGTTGTCAAGGATGTCCTCCTGGCCAGCGCGGACCAGGTGGCCATCGATGCCGTCGCCGCCAAGCTCATGGGCTTCGACCCGATGAGCATTAGATACATCAGACTCGCCCACGAGGCCGGACTGGGCATCGGACGCCCCGATGAAATCGAGGTCGTGGGCGACAGGAGTTTGACTCAACACAGCTGGGACTTTCGGGTCGGCCGGTCATTCCATCGGTTGGCGGGCTGGTTTACTTGGTTCGGCCCCACCCGCATCTTCCAGAAACTCCTAACCCGGGCGCCGCTTCTCTACATCTTGACTTTTTACTCCTATATCTATCACGATGTAATTCACTGGCCGCTCCGGGAAAAGCGCGTGGCCAAGAGGTGGCTCGCCGAGTCCGCTTGGGGACGGCTCTTCCAGGAGTACCGTAAAAAAGGAGCGCTGCGTCCGTCACCAGGGTAACTCGTCTGAGCCGTCACCAGAAACGAAAGGAGAGAACGATGGACCTTTTCGAGAAATGCCTCGGCTTCTACTCAGACCCAGAATGCGCCCAGAAATACGGCTATCCGACCAACCCCCGGACCGCCCAAAGTCTGGGCCTTTATCCGTATTTCATCCCCATCGAGCAGGCGGAGGGACCGGAGGCCATCATCAAAGGAAAGACATTCATCATGATCGGCTCGAACAACTATCTCGGCCTGACCATCCATCCGCGGGTCAAGGAGGCGGCCATCGAAGCCGTCCGCAAATATGGGACAAGCTGCACGGGATCTCGATTCCTCAACGGCACGCTGGAAATGCACTTGGAGCTCGAGGAGAGGTTGGCGAAATTTGTCGGCCAGGAGGCCGCCCTCGTCTATAGCACCGGCTTCCAGGTCAACCTCGGTACAATCCCGGCGATCGTCGACCGGGGAGATATCATCATCACCGATAAAGAAGTCCATGCGAGCATCGTCGACGGCGTCCGGCAGGCCAAGGTCCAGAAGAATATCCATCCGCGCCATTATCGACACAACGACCCGGCTGACCTGGAAAAAATCCTGAAATCCTGCCCGGCCGAACCCGCCAGGCTGGTCATTGTCGATGGGGTATTTAGCATGGGGGGCGATATCGCTCCCCTTCCCGATATCATCCCCCTCTGCCGCGCCTACGGAGCGCGGCTCATGGTCGACGACGCTCATTCCCTGGGAGTCCTCGGGGGCGGCCGCGGCACGGCCCAGCACTTCGACTGCGTCGGGGATGTGGACCTCGTCATGGGGACGTTCAGCAAGTCATTCGCGTCCGTCGGGGGGTTCATCGCCGGCCCCAAGGAGGCCATCCACTGGATCCAGCATTTCTCTCGGCCGTTTATTTTCAGCGCCAGCCTGCCTCCGGCGAACGTCGCCACGGTCCTCGCCTGCCTCGACGTCATCGAGCAGGAGCCTGAACGGGTCCAAAGGCTCACTCGGGTCGGCGAGAAGATGAGGACTGAACTCAGGGCCATGGGATACAACATCGGCCTCAGCCAGACCCCGATCATCCCCATCGTCATCGGCGACCAATTCAGCACGATCAGGGCCTGGAAGATCCTGTTCGATGCGGGGATATACACGAACGTGGCTCTGCCTCCAGCCGTCCCTCCCAATTTTGCCCTTTTGCGTACGAGCTATATGGCCACCCACACTGACGCCCACCTGGATAAGATCTTGGAGACCTTTAGAGAGGTCAAAGACGAGCTTCACCTCGCCCTCTAGGCGGCCGGTCGGCAGACAGCCCTGCAGACCGCCTCTGAACTAGGCCTGGGATTTCTGGTGCAAGCCGCAAATTCATTCTGGCATGTTTGTTGCTGCTGTTTTTCCCAGAGACAAATAATATGAGAATAATAAAGGTCTGCCTGCCAGGGGCGCTTTTGGGTTTGATCCTGGTCTTTTATCCGGCCCTGAAAGGGACGGCCGAGACCACCTATCCAGACAAGGAGCTCGCCGAGGCCCTTGCGAAATTCAAATCCACATTCTCCTCCTTCGAAGAAGGCAGGAAATTATTCACCCGGGGCGACGCGGCGGCCGGAGCCGTCCGCTGCTTCGAGATTTGCACGAGGTCCCTCCCCAGGCACATCTACGCCCATTATTATCTGGCGAACATCCTCTATCTTCAGCAGGATTATTCGGAAGCTCTTCGAGCCATCGAAAAAGCCGAGGATTCGATTGATTTTATGACGGCCATGGACGCCTTTGCCCAGAGGGAAAAGACCAAGGAATTCGGCAAAATAAGGAAATCCATCGATGACTATTACGATTCCACCAGCTCCTGCCGAGAAAGACGGGAGCTGGAGCTGATGTCCGATCAGGTCGGGGATGAACAAGACAAGGCGGAAATGCGGGCCGCGCGGGAAAAACTGCGCTGGCGAAAGTTGCGTTCCCACTATGCCTACTTTCATGGCAATATTCTTTTCCAACTCAAAGAGTATGACCGTGCCGATGAGCGATACCGGAAGGCTATCCGGGAAGATTCACAAAACGGATATGCCTATAACAATATCGCTGCCATCCACTATCTGGCCCGCCGCTTCGAGGAAGCCGAGCGGTTCCTTCGGGAGGCGGAAGAAGCCGGCGTCGATGATCTGATCAACCTGAAGCTGAAAAAACTCGTTCTCGAAGCCTTGGGGAGGCCCACGGAGGGCATCTTGGAGCAAGAATATATAGCGGAGAGTGAGGGCAAGATCCAGGCGGTCAGGTTCACCGGCAACGTTTACGAAGGAGAGGCAAACAGGCTTCATCTTTTTGCCCACTGCTACATCGTCTTCGACCGCGAATCCCGGGATGCGCTGCTCATCGATCCCGGGAGGGTCGATCCCCGCATCGAAACATACGTCAGAGAAAAGAACCTTAACGTCCGCCTGATTCTCAACACCCATGGTCACTTCGATCACACTCACGGGAATGTCCATTATGCCGGTTTATTTAGCGCTCAGATTGCCTCCCATGTGCTGGAGGCGCCGCTTTATACCAAGGACCCGGATGGCCAATGCGGAAAGCCCGATGTGTATCTAGCCGAACCGACCCTCCGGGTCGGCACGATCCCCCTCCAGGTCTATCACACTCCCGGACATACGCCGGGCAGCGTGTGTTTCCTGATCGGCCCGTTCCTCATCAGCGGGGACTCCGTGTTCGCGGACACCATCGGCAAGATGAGCGCCGCCGATGAGGCCGATTATCAGAAAAAAAGAGCGAGCCTAATTCAGATCTTGAGAAAGATCGTCCCGTCGCTGCCTCCCGAAACCCAGATTCTGCCGGGCCACGGCAAGTCGGACGCTCTGGCCCGAGCCAGAGAAATGAACCCCTCTCTCCGCAGGAGTTGATGGGTTCACTTCTGAAAAAATTGAAATCGGCCCTCGTTGCTCGCAGAGTCCATTTCGCTGACGAAGAACTAGCTGGAGATCATCTGATCGCTAGCCGCCGCTACCAGCGGTCTGTCCGGAAGGGAGAGGCCGGAAGACCTTGCCTGTCCGCCAGGTTGGGAACGGCTGTCTGGTGCCAGCCGAACCGGACCTCCTTGGGCGCCGTGACCTTCCGACTTCTGACGACGACCGTTTCGCCATCGATTATCGCTTCCGCCTTGTAGAAGATATGATCATCTCCGGCCACCTCAAACCATCTCAAGGGCTGGCCGTCGTTGACGATCAGGCCGCCGCCGTTATAATCGAAGAAGATGCGAACCCGGTCTTCCTCGATGGACATCGATTTATAAAGCGGCCCCGAGGGAACGATCGTAGTCTCCCCGTAGGTCCGCGCCCGTGCCCATAGCGCCAGCCGGGCTCCCACGTCCTTTTTATTCCGGGGATGGATGTCGTTGAGGTCGGTGATATCGGTAGTCACGGCCATCCCCGTGTTGGGTATCTGGAGGGCATTCATCTGAGCCTCCCAGATCAATGGGAGGCGGAGAAAGTCCGGGACATCGCCTCCTGCGGACTCCCGGTCGTAGGGATAGTCAAAGGGGGCAAGTTGGACATAAAGAAACGGGAACTCACCAAGCCCCCAGGCCTCTCTCCATCCTCGGATCAGGGCCTCCATTTTTTTCCCATAAGAAAGGCCGTCGTTCCGGTTGCTCTCACCCTGATACCAGATGGCACCGCGAACGGCCAGGCCGATGAGAGGATGGATCATGCCATTATAGAGGGCCGTGGGCGCTTGGGGGTCGTCGAGGGGATGGCCGGGATAATCGGGACGGGGGGGCAGCTCGGCCTTGCCGGCGATGAGCCTCCGGCTCTCCCGGACCCAGGCTTCCCAGGCTGGAAGAGCCTTTCCCAGGTCGTTCCGATAAGCCTCGACCTTGAGTTCAAGAGCATCCCATATGGTTTTTGTCTCCGGGACGGATATGAGCCCGGCAGGAGGAATCCACGGCTCGATAGCGGTCCCGCCCCAGGCCGATTCGATCAGCCCGATGGGAATACCGAGCTTCTGATGAAGCTCGAGGCCGAAATAATAGGCTACCGCGGAGAACGGAGCAGCAGTCTCGGGCGAGCAGGGTGTCCAGACGGCTTTGAGGTCGTCCTGCGGACGGTCCGAAGTGCGCCTCGGAACCAGGAAGAGCCGGATTCCGGGATGGTCGGCCCTCAGGATCTCCGGAGTCGGACTGGCGGTCATTGAAAGAGGCCATTCCATATTGGACTGTCCTGAGCAGACCCAGACTTCTCCGACCTGGATATCCCCGACCGCAACTTCAAGTCCCCGTTCTCCCCGGACCAGCATTTCCAGCGTTCCGCCGCCAGCCTTGAGCGCCGGAAAAGCCACTCGCCATCCCCCATCCCCGCCGGCCCGGGCTTTCATCTCTTGACCGGACAGCCGGACAGAAACCTCCTCTCCAGGTTCCGCCCATCCCCAGATCGAAACGGGCTTGTTCTGCTGAATGACCATGTGGTCCCCGATGACGGCCGGCAATCGGATTTCAGCCTGGAGAGAAGACGGAAGTCCGACCCAAACCAGGGCGATTAAGGTTGGCGCGATGATTCGGACTTTCTTTCTGATCATAGATTCCTCCTCTGATTGACCAGATTCATTATGGTATAGATAAAGCCTCTCAGCCGCTATCCATCTTCAGGTTCGGCAGGGGGGAATAGTATTGTATTCCTGGCCAACGCGCAAGCCCGGTACGCTTTGCCCTGGTGAATTCAAAATCGTTGACGTCGACGGGATTTCAGACTAGAATTGAGGAGGTGCCATGAGCGGACTGAATTTTATCAAAACGCAGGGCATGTTTCCGCCGCCCGCACTTCTGCTTCTTTTTGCTGCCATCTCGGTTTCTGTCTTCTTTCCACTTCTATTCATCGTTCTTCCGGCCGTTTTCGCTCACCTCTTCCTTGTCCTTTTCCGGGCCAGGCCGCTCGAGAATCCACTCCTCCCCTTCCGGCACTTGGCTCCGCTCTGTTTCCGCAGCCCACCCTTCTGACCTCCTCCTGTCCCACCGCCTGGATAATTGACGATTTCTCTTGAGGAGGAGACTCTGATGAGTAAAGATGATATCCCGAATAATCCCAATAAACTCGCAAACATGAAGAAAACGTCCGGACTGGCGACAAAATTCCGGGCCGCTTTCAACAGAGCCCGCGGCATTCCAATCGAGATCGATCTGAGCGCCCACCGGGAGATGATCGATCAAATTCATGCTTTGCGAAGAGAGAGCGCTCTTCAGCAGGCTTCCGATGTTGATCTTGGCGCGCTGTCGCGTAAGCTCCGCGCTCGGCTGGCATCGGAGCCTCACCCCGAGCGAGCTGCCGTCGAGGCCTTCGCGCTCGTTTATGAGGCTTGCCGCCGGGCCATCGGGCTCGTCCCCCATGATGTCCAGATAATCGCCGGGCTGGCGATGCTGGAGCGGAAAATCGCCGAACTCCCGACCGGTGAAGGAAAGACTCTGGCGGCGGTATTTCCTGCCTATCTTCAGGCCCTATCGGGCCGGGGGGTTCACATCCTAACGTTCAACGATTACCTGGCCCGGCGGGACGCGGCCTGGATGGGGCCGATCTACCGGCTCCTGGGACTGGACGTGGGGTTCGTCCAGGAAGGCATGAGTAGGCCCGACAAGGGGAACGCCTACGCCTGTGATATTACCTACGCAACGGCGAAGGAAGCCGGATTCGATTTCCTCCGCGACCAACTCGCCCATGAGGTGGATGACCTGGTCCACAGGCCTTTCCATATGGCTCTGGTGGACGAAGCGGATTCGATCCTCGTCGATGAAGCCCGAATCCCGCTGGTCATCTCAGGAGCTGTGGGTGAGCTCAGCGCGGACGCCGAACGCCTCGCTCCTCTGGTCCGCCGGCTGGTCCCCGGCCAGGATTATGAAATAGATGAGGAGAGAAGAAACGTCTTTCCCACGGACGCCGGACTTACAAAGATGGAGACGGACCTGGGCTGCGGAGATCTCTACTCCTCTCGAAACGAGCAGCTTCTGGCCGCTCTTCACTGCGCGCTCCACGCCGAAGTCCTCCTCCAGCGCGACGTCGACTACATCGTTAGGGACGGACGCATCGAGATCGTGGACGAATTCACCGGACGGATTATGGAGAAACGCCACTGGCCGGACGGTCTCCAGGCAGCCGTCGAGGCCAAGGAGAACCTGTTCCGCAGATCCGAGGGACGCGTCCTCGGCTCGATCACTCTCCAGCACTATTTCCGGCTCTATCCCAAGCTGTGCGGGATGACGGCCACGGCTGCTTCTTCTGCCGCGGAGCTCGAGGAATTCTACGGCCTGAATGTCACCGTCATACCGCCCCACCGGCTCTGCCTTCGAGTCGATCATCCGGATGTCGTTTTCACGCACAAGGAGGCGAAAACGCGCGCCCTGATCCGGGAAGTTGCGGATGTCCATAGCACGGGACGCCCTGTCCTAGTAGGAACTCTGAGCGTCCGCGAGTCGGAAGAGCTGGCGGCGGCGCTTAGGGCATCGGGCGTCCGCCTGGAGGTCCTCAATGCCAGGAACGACGAACTCGAGGCCAGGATCATTGCTGAGGCCGGCCGGCTCGGTGCCGTCACCATCTCGACGAACATGGCCGGCCGGGGCACGGACATCCGGCTCGGCGGCGGGAACGAGGCGGAGCGGGAAGAAGTTGCCGCGTTGGGAGGGCTGTATGTGATCGGCACCAACAGGCACGAGAGTCTGCGCATCGACCGCCAGCTTCGGGGCCGTTCCGGCCGCCAGGGCGATCCGGGATCATCCCGCTTTTTTATCAGCCTGGAGGACGAGATTTTCGAGAGATATGGGCTGCGGACCAGGTTTTTCAGGCGCTATCGCCTCGATAAGCAGGACGGGGAAGTGGACGACCCTGTCATTCGGAGGGACATCGTCCACGCCCAAAAGGTCATCGAGGGTAAGAATTTCGACATCCGGAAGACCCTCCGGTTGTACTCCGAGTTCATCGAGACCCAGCGGAAGATCGTCCAGCAAAAAAGGGAGAACATCCTATTATGCCGCGATGCGACCGGGGAGAAGGGACAGCTCCCGCCGACTCTCCGAGCAAGAGGAATCTCCCGGTTGGGCCCCCAGGTTTGGGAAGAGACCCTGAGGCAGGTCAGACTCACCCATCTGGACCGCTGCTGGGCCGACCATCTGGCCTTCATAGCAGACGTCCGGGAGAGCATCCATATCGTCAGCCTGGGGGGAAAAGAGCCGCTGCATGAGTTCCATAGAAGAGCCACCGACGCCTTTGCCGAGATGGAAATGCGGTCCGATAAAGTCATCATCAAGACCCTGAGAGATCTGGTTAAGAAACGGGGACCAGTTGACCTCGCCGCCGAGGGACTCAAGGGCCCTACATCGACCTGGACCTACCTGGTCAACGAGGAGCAGTTCAGCTGGGGGGTCGAGCTTCTCAAGGGAAAAAACCTCGGTTTCGCGGTTGGCGCAGCGGCTTTTTTGGGACCGCTCTTTGTCTTCACACTTTTGA
>Ga0153916_10003202_pt1 | contig 12139 bp, 9 predicted proteins | sample Opewatmetagenome_FD_109642 | JGI IMG/M metagenome (GOLD analysis project Ga0153916, IMG submission 109642) | Freshwater wetland microbial communities from Ohio, USA - Open water 3 Core 3 Depth 4 metaG | ecosystem: Environmental > Aquatic > Freshwater > Wetlands | place: USA: Ohio, Lake Erie, Old...
GAAGGCGTGCGCAAGCTGGCGGGTGGCTGATATTGACAAGCGACCCCAAATAATCCTATTAATCAAGGAGACTCAAAAAATGAAGAAAGGCTACTTTCACCGTGTAACCGAACTGACGCCGACGCGTTTTTGGATCAACAACCCGTCGCGCGACGAAGCCGACAAAGCGCTGGCCGAAGGGGCAGTGGGATGCACCTGCAATCCGTCCTATTGTCAAAAGATGGTGGATCATCCCAGCGAGGGGCCAACCGCTTTGGCTTTACTGGACGATGCAGTCAAAGAGTCCCGGACGGATACCGAAGCCGAGATCATCTTGCAGCGCGAACTGGTCAAACCCATCGCGGATAAATTTCTGCCGATCTATGAATCGAGCGCAGGCGAGCACGGTTATGTGAGCATCCAGGGCGACCCGGTCAACGAGTCTGAGCCGGAGGGAATCATTCGAGAAGCGTTCGGCAACCGCGCGGTCGGCAAGAACATTTGCTGCAAAGTGCCGGTGACGGCGGCAGGCCTGAAAGCACTGGAGACGCTTTTTGCCGAAGGCGTTCCCATCAACGCGACCGAGATCATGTCCATCAGCCAGGCGATCGAGTTGTTCGATTTGCATGACAAAACGGCCAAGCGCACTGGCAGATCGCCCAAACTGTACATGTCGCACATTGCAGGTATTTATGATGATTATATGAAGCTCTACGTCGAGCGGGAAAAGGTGGATATTTCACCGGATGTGCTCTGGCAGGCAGGACTGGCGGTGGCGCGCAAGTTGTATCTGATCATGCAAGAGCGTGGGTACAACGCCACGTTTATCGCCGGTGGAGCGCGCGGGCTACATCACTTTACCGAGATGGTGGGCGGCGACGTGGTTGTAACCATCAATTGGGTGGGTACGGCAGACAAGCTGCTCGAGAGTGATCCGCCGGTAATGTATCGTTTATTCAACCCGGTGCCGGATAAAGTGATCGACGAGTTGATGGAAAAACTGCCGGATTTCCGCAAAGCTTACTTGGAAGACGGCTTGCCTACCCACGAGTACGAGGAATTCGGCCCGGTCGAATTGTTCCGCAGCATGTTTATCAAGAGCTGGAAGCGTGTGCTGGAGCTTGCCAAGGAACGTCGAGCTGCCCTAACTTAGGACGCGTTAGGCGCAGTACATTTAAGCATGGGCCTGCAAAAACAGGGCTTGACACTGGCCGAAAAATGGGTTATCATGGTTTTGGTCATATGGTATGCCACATGCCGTTCTAGGGCTAGCTGCTGCCCGAAACTCTTAGAGCCTATCCAAGAACTTGGGCGTGGCCCTATACGGTGGCGGTATTAAGTTTTCGGATAGGCTCTTGGAAAGATTAGCGGAGGACCAAGCTATGTCCCATGCAAGTGACCTGTTTCAAGCGATTGAGCGCGGATCTACTCTGGCGAACCGAGTCACCCGCCAGATGGAACACCTGATTGTCGAGGGGTACCTCAAGCCAGGTGACCGGCTGCCCGCCGAGCGCGAACTTGCTCAGCAGTTCGGTGTCAGCCGGACGGTGGTCAGGGAGGCAGTGCGGGCACTGGTTGCCAAAGGTCTGCTAGAGGTCCGGCCTGGAAGTGGGACCGTCGTCAGCAGCCCGACCAGGGACGCGGTGACTCAGTCCATGAGCCTATTGCTGCGTACTGCGCAACTCGAGATTGATTACGATAAGGTCCACGAAATCCGGCGTATCCTGGAAGTAGAAATCGCAGCCTTGGCTGCACAAAGGCGCACGCCCCAGGACCTGGAACGGATGGAGGAAATCCTGCGCGAAGCGTCCGAAATCGAGGGGGATCGAAACTGCTTTGCCGAATGTGATGTGGCTTTCCACGCCGCCTTGGCGCGCGCCACGCGCAATGAGTTGTTTTCCGTTTTGCTTGATTCCGTGGTGGATATCATGCTCAAAGTGCGCGAGATGGGTTTTAGCGTACCAGGTACGCCTGCCCGCGCTTTCAGATATCACCAAGCTATCCTGGAGCAGATCAAAGCCGGCGACCCTGACAGAGCACGCCAGGCCATGCGTGAGCATCTCATTGAGTCCGAGGATACGATGCGTCGGGCATTAACCTTACTTGCCCATCCGGTTGGCGAGGATGGTGCCCAAAGTTGAATGGCGAACGCTGAGTACTTGTCCACCTGTCCCCTCGGGGGACGGGTGGACAAGTACTGGGAGCCGCATCTCGAACAAGTAACCGCTCCAAGCCATGCAATCTAGAAACGAAAGGGGTTCATTATATGGATACAATTGCCTTGTTCGGTGCTGCTGGGAAAATTGGCACTCGCATTGCCAATTCACTCAGGGATGATCCTGAATATCGTGTGCTTTACGTTGAGGCGGGCGAGGCCGGGTTGGCCCGTCTGCGTGAGCGCGGGCTGCCGCCGACCCCCAAGGAAGAGGCGGTGCGTGAGGCGAATGTGGTGATTCTGGCGATTCCGGATGTCTTTATTGGAAGCATAGCCGCAGATATCGTGCCCGTGCTCAAGCAAGGTGCGCTGGTCATCTGCCTGGATCCGGCCGCGCCGCACAGCGGCGAGTTGCCACAGCGGGCGGACATAGCCTACTTTGTTGTGCATCCCTGCCATCCCCCGCTGGTCAACGACGAGGTGGACCCGGAAGCGCGCCGTGACTTTTGGGGAGGCAAGGCCAAACAAAACATTGTGTGTGCCTTGATGCAGGGCAGTGAAAGCGACTATGCCCGTGGTGAAAAGATCGCTCGCAAGATGTTCGCGCCTATCCTCAACGCCCACCGCATTAGCGTGGAACAGATGGCCATTCTCGAACCGGCTATGGCCGAAACCGTCATCCTTACCTGCCAGGTGGTCATCAAAGAGGCCATCGAAGAAGCGGCCCGGCATGGTGTGCCCCCCCAGGTCGCTTTCGATTTCGCCTTCGGGCACATGCGAGTCAACGTCGGCATCCTGTTCGGGTTCATCGACGCACAACTGTCGGATGGTGCCAAGCTGGCGGTTGAACGCGCTAAGAAGAGCCTCTTCCAACCGGATTGGAAAAACGTCTTTGAACCCGACAACGTCATGAAGGAAGTCAAGGCCATCACCCAGGCCAGGTCGGCGGCCAAATAGTAACAGCGCGTTAAGCCTTAGCACTTGTCCACTTGCAGGTGGACAGGTACTTCGCGAGGCGACTATGCGGCTAGGCATCGGTTCATATACCTACACGTGGGCAGTTGGGGTTCCCGGACACTTTCCCGAGCGCCCGTTAAGGGTCTTGGACCTGTTGGACAGAGCGGCGGAGTTGGGTGTTGATCTGGTGCAAATCGCCGATAACCTGCCCCTCGACCGCCTCTCCCCTACCGAGCTGAGTGGGCTTGAAAAACATGCTTCCGATCTCGACATAACTATTGAGGTTGGAACGCGTGGGATTCGCCACGATCATCTACGCACCTATCTGCGCCTCGCGGAACGTTTGAGATCGCCGATACTTCGAGTCGTGGTCGACACGGCCGACCATCACCCGGGTGAGGATGAGGTTGTGGCTACGCTCAAAGAAATCATGCCTGAATTTGGGCGCGCTGGCGTATGTTTGGCAATCGAAAACCACGATCGCTTCAAGGCCAAAACGCTGGCAGGCATTGTCGAGCGTATCAACAGTCAGTATATTGGTATTTGCCTTGATACTGTCAATTCCTTTGGTGCTTTAGAAGGTCCCGAGGCGGTCCTGGGGGCGCTCGGACCTTTGGTGGTCAATCTGCACGTAAAGGATTTTACCGTCTTTCGTGCCAACCACATGATGGGTTTTACGGTCGAAGGTCGGCCAGCGGGCCAGGGACACCTGAATATCCCCTGGTTGCTCGGGCAATTACGCGGTCTTGGTCTTGATCCCAATGCCATCCTGGAGCTTTGGACACCACCTGAAGATAGCCTCTCGGCTACTATCGCCAAAGAGCATGCCTGGGCAGTTGCCAGTGTCAAGTACTTGCGTGAGTTGATTACCAATTAAAGCCAGGTTGCGGTAGGTCCCGTTTGTAGTAGCCCAGGCTACGAGCAGGCAGCGACGACCTGGACAACAGTCACTTTATATCATTACAGGGAGGTAATGCATATGCTACCCAAGAATGTGCTTTACTATGGGAAGGATGAAGCCTTGCCCACCCGGATCCCACTCCGGGCTGGGCCTTTGTCGTTGATCTACGAAGAAAGCGACCTGCGTACGGTCAAGCTGGGCGACTGGGAGGTGCTGCGCCGGATATACGTCGCCATCCGGGACCGCAACTGGGGCACCGTGTTGCCGGTCCTCTCTAATGTTCAGATGGATATTGGAGAGGACGCGTTCCGCCTCAGTTACGATGTGGAAAACAAGGAGGGCGAGATCGACTTTTTCTGGACCGGGACGATTACCGGCACGCCCCAGGGGACGATTACCTTTACCATGGACGGGATCGCCCGCTCCACCTTTTGGCGCGGCCGCATCGGTTTTTGCATCTTGCATCCGGCTGCCTGCGCGGGCGCGCCGTGCGTCATCGAGCACGTAGACGGCACCACCGAACAGGCCGACCTGCCAACTTATATCCGGGCGGACCAGCCGGTGCAGCCTTTTGCAGAGTTGCAGGCGCTGACGCACCAGGTCGCGCCGGGTGTATGGGCCCAGGTTCGCTTCAGTGGCGACATCTTTGAGATGGAAGATCAGCGCAACTGGACGGATGCCTCTTTCAAGACATTCTGCACCCCCCTTCGCCTGCCCTACCCAGTCCAGGTTGAGGCTGGCACCAGGATTGTGCAGTCGGTGACGTTGTCAATTAAGGATGAACGCCCGCAGGCCACAGGCCCACAGGTGGTCGCCAGCCCGGAAGAAGCGCCGCCGGTGACCTTTTCACTGGACACTGAGTCCGCAACCAAGCCTCTTCCGCCTATCGGCCTGGGAGTTGCCAGCCACGGGCAGCCGTTGAGCGAGCGCGAAGTAGCCCGCCTGAAGGCGCTGCACTTGCATCACTTGCGGGTTGATCTGCGCTTCTCCGACGTGAATTACCCGGCCGGGTTGAGCCGCGCTGCCACGGAGGCGCGTGCGCTGGGGGTGCCGCTGGAAATCGCGATATTCCTTTCAGATAAAGCCGATGAAGAGCTGCGACAGTTCAAGCGCGTGTTGGCTGAAATCAAGCCGCCTGTCGCCACCTGGCTGGTTTATCCGGCTAAAGAGCTGTTTCGGGGCGGTTCGCCGGTCAACGAAGTGCTGACGCTTGCCCGCCAGCATCTCGCGGACTATGACCCACTTGCGCGTTTTGGAGGTGGCACCAACGCAGACTTTATCTTCATGCAACGCTCCCTACCAGAACTGTCCTTGGTGGATGTGCTGACATTTGCCATCCTCCCCGAGGTTCACGCCTTCGATAACGCTTCGGTGGTTGAGACTCTGGAAGCACAATCAGCCACTGTGACTAGCGCGTTACGTCTGGCTGAAGGGCTACCTGTTGTTGTCAGCCCGATCACTTTCAAGATGCGTCAGAATTACTATGCCACTGGTCCCGAGCCGGTGACGCCCCCCGGCCAACTTCCCCCGCAGGTAGATGTGCGTCAGATGTCGTTGTTTGGCGCCGGCTGGACCGCTGGCAGTATCAAATACATGGCTGAGAGCGGCGCGCACAGTGTCACCTATTTTGAGACCACTGGCTGGCGTGGGGTGATGGAGATGGAGTCCGGCTCGCCAGTGCCGGACCAGTTTCGGTCCTTGCCTGGTTCGGTATTCCCTATGTATCACATCCTGGCCGATGTAGGCGAGTTTTCTGGCGGCCAGGTCGTCCCCTCCAAATCCAGCGACAACCTGAAGATCGATGGCCTGGCCTTGCGCAAGGATGGCAGGCTGCGGCTGCTTGTCGCCAATATGAGCCCTCAGCCTCAGCAAGTTGGTGTACACCATTTGAGCCAACAGGTGCGGGTGCGTCGTCTAGATGAAACCAACGCCGAGCAGGCGATGCAATCGCCGGAGGGTTTCCGGGCTGGTGTGGGTGAGACCGTCCAGACCAGGGATGGCGTCCTGGACCTGAGTCTGCTTCCCTACGCAGTTGCCTGCATAGATACCGACTAGTGGTTTGCAGAGGCTAACCCGCAGGTCCCCTTTGGGGAACTGACAGGTGATTCTGGTGCCCCTGGCGCTGGATCCTACCTGTCAAATCAGCGTTGACCAAATACTAGAATAGCAAGTTGGGAGCTCAAGGAGGTGTAATCCATGTCTGATCTGCAAGGTAGAACAGCGTTGGTGACCGGCGCGGGGCGTGGCATTGGTAAGACCCTCGTGCGCATACTGGCCCAAAAGGGCATGAAGGTGGGCGTGAATGATGTGGACCGTGCCCTAGTCGAAGGAGTGGTCCAAGAGTATCGCGCTGAAGGATGGCAGGTACTGGCCTTGCCCGGGGACGTCAGCCGCAAAGAGGATGTGGCGGCTATGGTTGATAAGGTCGAAGCCGAGCTGGGGCCGCTGTGGTTGTTGGTGAACAATGCCGGCGTCATTAACGCCGCTCCGACGGCTGACTTGAGTGAGGCGGCCTGGGACCAAGCTATGGCAGTGGATGCCAAGGGCGTCTTTCTATGTTCGCAAGCAGCGATTCGCAAGATGATCCCGCGTCGTCAGGGGCGTATCGTCAATTTTTCCTCCATCGCCGGGTTGATCGTGCGCACCGGCCAGATTGGGTATTGCTCGGCCAAAGCGGCCGTCGTCCATTTCACACGCTGCCTGGCGGTGGAAATGGCCCCCCATGGGATTACTGTAAATTGCTTATGCCCCGGCATGACTCGCACCGAGATGTTGATTGGCACGGCGCGCGAGCGTGGGCTTGATCTGGACGCCTTAGTGGAGCTGATACCGGCCGGTCACATGGCGCAAGAGGAAGACCATGCCAACCTGGTTGTTTATTTTGCCTCCGACCAGGCTGCCCATGTAACCGGACAGGTCGTGGCCGTGGACGGTGCCCAAAGCCTTTATCATCCTTTGTTGCTGAAGCGATGAACCCCCTTCCCTAGTTGGAAAACGGAAGAGGGATGGGTAGACGTCACTATTACTAGGGAGGTAAAGTATGAGCCGCACTGTTTTGGTCACGGGAGGCTCCGGTTTGATTGGCAGTCACCTGATGCGCCGGCTGGTTGAGCGCGGCGATACGGTGATCAACTTGGACATACGAGAGCCCGGCCCTGAGGCCGCCTGGTGGCTCAAGCCGGTGACTGACCGAATTCAATTTGTGTCCGGAGGAGTGGATAACTGGGGAGATGTGGTCCAGGTGCTCAAGAGACACCAGCCAGATACCATCATCCACGTGGCGGGCATCTTGAACCTGCCGCTTCTCAACCGGCGACCCAGTCTGGCGTTGAATGTCAACTTTGGCGGGACATTCAACATCCTCGAAGCGGCGCGCTTGTTTGGGGTCAGGCGGGTAATCTATTTCTCCAGCATCGCCGTGCTGCCGGGCATCCAATATCAGCCAGTAGACGTGAAGCACCCCGTGTTTCTGGGCACCGAAGGGCCGGGTGCCAGTTTCTACGCTGCGGGCAAAGTGGCTGGTGAGGCTTTTTGCTGGGCCTATCATCAGGCGTTTGGTCTGGATTTTATCACGCTGCGGCCTTCGGCAGTATACGGTTTCGGCATGCAGTGGCCCATCTTCATCAAGCCTATGGTCGAGAACTCTGTGCGCGGGCTACCTACTCGCTTTGAGAAAGGCCGCGAATTCCCGCGTGACTATACCCATGCCGCGGACGTAGCTCAGGCAACGCTCAAGTCCGTAGACATCCCGGCTGATAAAGTGGGTGACCGGGTCTTCTTCGTGGCCACAGGGCAGCCCCTGGTGACCGCCGGACAGGTGGCTGAGGTGGTCAAGAAAATGATCCCCGGCGCAGACATCCAGATTGGACCTGGCCTGTCAGAGGCTGATTTACTCGAGATACGCTATCGAGGCGTTCTGAGCATCGAAAATGCCCGGGAGCAACTGGGCTACGAACCCCAATTTGCTGATATTGAGCAGGGGGTGGCCAACTATATCGAGGTATATCGCCAATATCTGGCCGAAACTGGTCAGTAGGTGGCTGCATAACCCAATCACACTAAGGAGAAACGCCATGAACACAAGGACAAAGTTCGAGTTTTTTGGGAATGCCGCATACCGCATTACCAATCGCGAGGGAAAAGTCATCCTAGTCGATCCCTTTTTGAACGACAGTGACTGCTCGCCGATCAAGGTGAAGGATCTGGATCAGGTTGATTTGGTTCTGGTGACCCATGCGGCCTGGGATCATATGGGCGACACGCTGGAAATTGCCAAGAGATTTGATTGCCCGGTCATCTGTGGCGGCGAGGTGCGTCATCACCTCATCCACCATGGAGGGGTTGACCCTGCAAGAGTGCGGGCCGTGTGCTGGGGCCTGCAAGTTATGGAAGGCGGGATTCGCGTGCGTTCGGTGACCTCCATGCATTGGTCGTTCATCGAATACGCAGATGGGACGTTTATCTCAGGCCCGCCGATGGGTTTTATCTTTTATCCCGATCCGGGTGTAAGAGTGTATCATTCCGGCGATACCGCGATTTTTAGCGACCTGAAGTTGTTTGGGCAATTATACCAACCCAACATCGCCTTGATGGTCGTTTCTATGCCGGATAGTGGTCAGTTGCAGAAGCATGGGGTCGCCGAATCATTCTGTGGGGAGATGAGCCCTCACGAGGCTGCGCTAGCCTGTCTGTGGCTGGGCGTGGAGTATGCTTTAACGAACCATTACTCCAAAGCCAAGGGCAACCCGGACGTGGAGAAGTTTGTGACCTTGATAAAGAATCTGCACTCGGATGAGGGACCGATGGTCAAGCCGGTTGTGTTGGAGCCAGGCGAGGTCTGGTACTATCCTCCGGAGTAGGATCGAAATCGCCCCGGTGCCCTGCGTAGACCTTTGCAGTCGAAGCATCTCAGAAAACTCGTGGCCGACGCATCCCCAGGCGTCGGTCACTGGCTTTCGGCAGCCCCTTCAGGCCTGACCAAGTGACCCGAAAGTACTATTTCAAGAGGTCAAGTTTTGGTGATATTCTAGGCTCAGGTGAATGCCAGCTTGCACCTTGTGGTTTAATGGGGGAAGGCCAGGCCTCGAGCCGCGGCGATCCATTCACGAACTGAATGGAACACCGGGACCCCTTCTGCTTCGATGGACTGAGACATTCTGATGGTGAACGGCCCTCCACCAATGGCGCCTACCAGGATGGGCTTGTCGTAGGTCCTGGTCAGCCTGCCCAGTTTTTGGACGATGTCCTCCCCGAGCGGGGTGTCCTGGAAGACGAACCAGGGCATGACAATATCCACCTGCGGGTCCTGCATGCATGTCTCAATGCCGACTTCGTAGTCTGTGCTGGTTGCTGAACCGGTGACATCTATAGGATTTTGGACCAGGTAATAGGCTGGATAGGCTTCTGCCAGCTTTCGCAACGATGCGGGGCTGAGTTCGTGCATTTCCAAGCCAAAAGACTTGAGAAGGTCAATGCCCTGCACCATGGTACCGGCCCCATTGCTAATCATGGCGACGCGCGGCCCCCGGGCGCGCGGTTGCATGGCCAGTGCCTTGGCTGTGGCAACCAACTCCTCATAACTGTCTACGGCAATCAGTCCGGCTTGCTTGAAAGCGCCCTGCACCACGCTGTAGGAGCCCCCAAAGAACCCGGTATGCGACATAGACGCGCGGGCTGCTCGCTCGGTACGCCCTACCTTGAAAACGACGACCGGCTTCCGTGGGGTGACTTGCCTGGCTACGTTCAAAAACTTGCGCCCGTCTTCAAGCCCTTCGACATACATGGCGATCAGCCTAGTTTCTGGGTCGTCGGCCAGGTAAGCCAGCAAGTCAGCCTCGTCCACATCGGTGCGGTTACCATAGCTGACGAATTTGCTCACGCCGATGGACACTGCATCTTCCAGGAAGGCTGCGCCGATGGTGCCCGATTGGGTGAGCACTGCCAGTGGCCCGGGCTTGGGGCGTACCATGCGCTCCTGCACCTGGAAGAAGGTATCCATGCGTGTCTGCCCGTCAAACACACCGATGCAGTTGGGGCCAATCACCCGTACGTCGTGAGCCTTGGACAGGTGACGGATATGCGCTTCTAGCTCTGTCCTTTCACCGCCAAGTTCCTTGCCCCCACCTGAGATAATGACCAGGTTGTGAATGTCTTGGTGGGCACATTCTCTGATCACATCGGGCACCTGGCGCAAGTCGATCGTGACGACGACCAGCTCCACTTGCTCCGGGATATCTGCCAACGCGGGATAGGCCCTGGTCCCCATGATTTCGTCTCGCCCGGGGTTGATAGGGTAAACCTGGCCCTGATACTCGTGGTTGATCAGGCTATCCAATACGGCGTGGCCAATCTTGCCGGGCGTGGCCGATGCCCCGATCAATGCCACCGATTGGGCTTTGAAAAAGTGCTCAAGATGCTTGGTATTGGCCGGGGTTACCTGCGGGGCCGGTTTGGCTTGGGGATGCCAAAGCATCTTTATGTCCAGCACGCGATGTTGGTCTGCCCAGACGACAATGGGGTTGAAGTCTATCGACTCGAATTTGCCTGCCAGCTCAACCCCCATCTGGTTGGCACGCATCAGTAGCTCAATGACCATCTCCTCGGATACGGGGGGCAGGCCTCGGTATCCTTGAAGGATGCGCTGAGCTTGTATCTCGCGGATCATTTGGGAGGCGTCAGGCCGCGCAATGGGTAAGACTCGAAAGCTGACGTCTTGCATAATCTCGGTGAACACACCACCCAGCCCGAACATGATCACCGGGCCGAATTGGGGATCGTCCAGCAGGCCGATGATGATCTCAGTGCCCCGGCTTACCATTTCCTGGATCTCGACGCCCTGGACAACGGCTTGGGGATGAGTTGCCTGCACCGATTCCACGATGCGAGCGAAAGCCTGGCGCACTGCACGAGGATTCTGCAGGTTGAGCATCACTCCCCCCACGTCTGTCTTGTGCAGGACATCCGGCGAGGCAATCTTTAGTGCGACAGGAAACCCGATCTCTGAGGCGATCTTAGCTGCCTCATCTGGGGTGGTTGCTACGCTGCTGCGGGGTGCTTCGAAGCCGTAATCTTGGTACATGGGCGCAGTGCCTCCTGGCGTGGAAAACGATAAACAGTCCAGGGGTAATTATATAAGCAGCCCAGAAAATCAGCCAATCTACGAATTTGCGGACCTGGCTAGCCGGTGATGAGATAGCTGGGATGAAATTGACTGGAATTCTATCCGACTCGCTGACATCTGCTGCCTTTTGTGCTATAATGGAGATGCCAGTTCAGCCAATCATTGAAGTACACGAGCCTGCAAGTGGGAGACGAGAATGGGCAAAAAGGTACTGGTTATTGAAGACCGGCGCGAGAACATCGTCTTCATTGCCAACAATATTCTCAAACCCGAAGGATGGGAAGTTATCACAGCTCGGGATGGTGAGTTAGGGCTGCAGAAAGCGATCGAGGAGAAGCCCGATCTGATCATCACTGACCTGAAATTACCCAGGATGCATGGTCTGGACGTGTTGGAGGAACTGAACAAGCGAGGATACCGCATCCCGACCATCGTGATGACCTTTCACGGTTCTGAAGAAACGGCTATCCGCGCTTTTCGATTGGGTGCTGCCGATTACCTGATCAAACCCTTCGAGTTCGAAGAAATTATGGCGGCTATTGATCGCGCACTCAAGGGCGGGCCGGCTATCCCTGTCTCCCCTGCTGGCGTGGATACAGCCACGGCGCAGAAGTTGGCCAACCAGGAGCGCGAGATGCAGCGCCTAAAGTCTTTGGTGCAGCAGCAAGAGAGGGCTCTGCACGAACGGGAACAGTTGGTCCAGCAAACTCAGGCTGGCGTCACTGATACTGCCCGTTGGCAGGCCTTGCTCAAAGAAAAAGAACTCACCCTGGCCAACCTCAAGAAACAAATGATCGCTCAACATCAAGCCATGACCCAGCAGATTAATCATCTCCGGGCCCAGTTAGCAGAAAGGGAAGCGATTGTAGCCAGCCTACAAAAGCAAGCGCTTCAGGCCGGTCAGGCCCGCGAGGTACAACCTGAAGACGGCGACCTCTCTACTCAGCTTTGGGAAAAAGATCGTGCTCTGGCTCAAGCAGACAAGTTAGTAAAGACGTTTGGCCAGACAATAGCTGCGCAACAGCAC
>Ga0153916_10003203_pt1 | contig 12137 bp, 10 predicted proteins | sample Opewatmetagenome_FD_109642 | JGI IMG/M metagenome (GOLD analysis project Ga0153916, IMG submission 109642) | Freshwater wetland microbial communities from Ohio, USA - Open water 3 Core 3 Depth 4 metaG | ecosystem: Environmental > Aquatic > Freshwater > Wetlands | place: USA: Ohio, Lake Erie...
GGGGTCTATAGCCTGATCGCTTTAGGCCTCTCCCTTATTTTTGGCGTGATGCGGGTCATCAACTTCGCCCATGGCGAGATGATGGTCTGGGGGATGTATGTGGCCTACACGATCCTGCTCTGGACAGGAGTTGATCCCTTCTTCTCTTTCTTAGTCAGTGCCGTGATCCTTTTTTTCATTGGTTATCTCCTTCAATGGACCATCGTCAACCGAATCCTTGACTTCCCCGAGGCCATGCAGGTTCTCCCGCTCGTAGGAATGGCGATGGTCTTTGAAAATAGCGCCAGAATCATCTGGGGGCCTGACTATATCAGTCCCCAGAGTCGGTTTGCCCTCAGTTCTCTATCTCTTGGCGATCTGATGATTGATGTCCCGAGGCTTTTTGCTTTCTCCTTGGCCGTCATCATTACTCTCATCGTGCTTCTATTTTTAAAGAAGACCGATACAGGAAAATCAATTCGTGCCGCCGCGGATAATCGAACCGGTGCACTTCTGGTGGGAACCGATGTGAATAAGGTCTATGCTATCTGTTTTGGAATTGGAACAGCCTGTGTCGGAGCAGCAGGAGGCCTTCTGGTTCCTTTAATGCCTCTCTCCCCTCATATCGGGGCGCCTTTTACTTTGATCTCTTTCATCATCGTCATCTTGGGTGGAATGGGAAGCCTGACGGGTGCCTTGGTGGGAGGAGTGGTCATCGGAGTGGCTGAATCCATCGGACCAGAGCTGATCACCAATATCTTTCGTGGCATCGGTTTAGATCTTGAATTTCCCCATACGATGAAGCAGGTGGTCAGTTTCTTTATTCTCATCGTCATCATGATATTGAGGCCCCAGGGGCTCTTTGAAGGAAAGAGGGGATGAAAAGACTCTATCTTGTCCTCCTCGTAGGATTCCTCATTCTTCTCGTGCTGCCGAAGTTCTTAAGCTCCTATGCCTTGGGTGTTTTTATTATGATCTTTTTTTATGCTTATGTGGGGCAGTCCTGGAATATTCTGACGGGATATACCGGAGTGATCTCCTTGGGCCATTCCATCTACGTCGGTATCGGAGCCTACACGACGTTTCTTTTGACTCTGACTCTGGGTCTAAGCCCTTGGATAGGGATGTGGATCGGAGGTATGGCAGCCGGCTTGATCGGTTTAGTGATCGGGTTCTTCGGATTCCGTTTTGGAATGAAAGGAGTTTACTTCGTCCTTCTCACCATTGCCTTTGCTGAAATTGGGAGATTGATCGTCCTCCATTTAAAGGTCTTCGGTTCATTCCAGGGTCTCTTCATCACCCCTCAGTTCTCCTTCGCCAGGTTCCAATTCAAGGAGAACATTCCTTATTATTACATCGGCCTCGGATATGTGATCTTCTCTCTGATCGTAGTTCGACTGCTGGAGCGATCGAAGACCGGTAGATATTTGGTGGCCTTGCGGGAGGACGAAGACGCTGCCGAAAGTTTGGGAGTCGATGTATTTAAATATAAGATGGTTGCCATCTTCGTCAGCGCTTTTATGACTTCCCTAGCCGGGGTCTTTTATACGAATTATCTCTACTATCTTCATCCGGGGACGATGATGTCCATGGCCTTCTCGATCGAGATTATCCTCAGGCCGATTATCGGCGGCATGGGAACGGTGCTCGGCCCGGTAATCGGTTCATTCTTGATCACTCCCTTGGGAGAACTTTCACGGTCGTACTTCGCCAAAGCAGGATATGAAGGTTTACATCTCGTCATCTACGGGTTTTTATTGGTCGCAGTCGTTCTCTTCTTTCCGAGAGGAGTGATTTCCTATATTAAAAAGGCACTATCGCCAATCCTGGCTGGATTAAAATAGATTAAAAATTTCAAAATCCAAATGTCAAATGAATGTCAAAGTTCAAAATCAAAATTTTTTAACATTTGGGCTTTGGATTTAATTTGACATTTGAACTTTGGCATTTGACATTTTTAGGAGGCAAGATTGTCTCTTTTGGAATTAAAAGGGGTCTGTAAGAATTTTGGCGGTCTGAAAGCGGTCTGTCAGGTTTCCTTAAATTTAGAAGAAGGAGAGATTTTAGGAATCATCGGCCCCAATGGGGCTGGGAAGACGACGCTTTTCAACACGATTACAGGCTTTTATAAACCCGATGAAGGAGAAATCCGGTTTGAAGGAGAGAATCTCGTCGATCTCAAACCCCATCAGATCTGTCAGAAGGGGATGGTGAGGACGTTTCAAATCGTCAAACCCTTTCTTCAGCTCACGGTGTTAGAGAATGTGGTGATCGCTGCCCTGAATCGAACGAAAAATGTCCAAGAGGCCACCGCAAGAGCATTAAGAACGATTGAATATATAGGTTTGAAGGATCGAGCGGATGCATTAGGGACCGGCCTGACGCTTGCCCATCGTAAGCGTTTGGAGTTAGCGAGGACCTTAGCGACCGAGCCGAAACTCCTTCTGTTGGACGAGGTGATGGCGGGCCTCACTCCAACCGAAGTGGATGAGCTCATTCGACTTCTGAAGGATGTAAACAAGAGAGGAATTACCGTTCTCCTAATCGAGCACGTCATGCGAGGGGTGATGGCCCTCTCAAAGCGAGTGGTCGTTCTCAATTATGGAGAAAGGATTGCCGAAGGAACCCCTGAAGAGGTTGTGAGGAACCCTCACGTCATTGAGGCTTACTTGGGAGAGGAATTTGGGAATGCTTAAAGTCAAAGGGATCGAGGTCTTCTACGGTGATCTCCAGGCACTGAGAGGTGTTTCCCTTGAAGTGAATCAGGGAGAAATCGTTTCCATCATTGGCTCGAATGGAGCCGGAAAATCGACTACCCTGATGACGATCTCTGGAATCCTGAAGCCTAAACGGGGGGATATTCAACTTGGCCAGGATTTCATCCATCGATATTCCTCCTCAAGAGTTGTTTCCCTCGGAGTTGTCCAGATCCCGGAGGGGCGGCAGCTCTTCCCCACGCTCACCGTCGTTGAAAATTTGGAGATGGGGTCTCAATTTCCAAAGGCCAAAAAGATGAGGAAAGAGACGATGGCGTGGGTTTTCAAACTTTTTCCAAGGCTGGAGGAGAGAAGAAACCAATTTGCAGGAACCCTCAGTGGCGGGGAACAACAGATGCTCGCTATTGGAAGGGGATTAATGTCAAGGCCCGCTCTCTTAATGCTCGATGAACCCTCTTTGGGTCTTTCCCCTATTTTAGTCAAAGCCATCTTTGATATCATCAAAGAGATCAACCAGCAAGGGACGACCATCCTTTTGGTGGAACAGAACGTATTCCATTCCCTCAACCTCTCCCATCGTGGATATGTCCTGGAAAACGGTTCTATTGTTTTAAGTGGGACCGGCCAAGACCTCCTTAAGAATCAACACATTTGCCAAAGTTACCTCGGCTTATGAATAATGAAAAGTTCAAAGTTCTGAGTTCAGAGTTCAAGGTTCGAACCGTCGACTTGGAGAAAAATGATGAGGCGAATGGTTCCTCAACTTCTTGGTACGACATTTCTGATACCAAAAGGGGAGAAAGAATAAAAGCTGCGGATGAAGAGACATTGGGTTTAGAGGAAAGAGAAAATGACGCTCGCCGAAGCACCCCATCGAAGAGAATTGACAAAGTTATTGTAACTGATAGAATAGTCTTAATTTCTGCAAGGGTTGCAGATCGGATAGGCCATGGGTCGGATTTCCATACGATTAGAGCAAGAAGGTCCGATCACTGCCATCAGGATGACCAGTCGATTCTTAGGGATCTCTCTTTTCAAGGTTTATGCCTTTTTTGTACATGGACTGCTGATCGATACAGGGTTTACTCACGGTCGAGATAGATTTCTGGAACTGCTGGACACGCTCCGTCCCGAGACCATTGTCAATACGCATCACCATGAGGATCACACCGGGAACAACTTCTGGGTGACGAAGAAGTATGGCCTCCTTCCGCTCGCTCATCCCAAGGCCTCATCTTATTTGCAAACCCCCTCTCATTGGGTGCCTTTCTATCGGCGGGTCGTTTGGGGATGTCCTCGGCCATCCAAGACAAGGCCAGTCGATTCAGAAATTCGAAGGTCAAAATTCCGTTTTCTGGTGATCCCCACGCCCGGTCATTCAGATGACCATATCTGTCTTTACGAGCCAAACGAGGGGTGGCTTTTCTCCGGGGACCTCTTTATTGGCCAGCATTTGAGATACCTGAGAGACGATGAAGATATCTATTCGGTCTTGGACTCCCTGAAAAGAATCGCCTCTCTCCAGCTCAAAAGGATGTTCTGTTCCTTCAGCGGCATCATCGATAGACCGAAGGAGGCGATTCATCAGAAGATGGACTATTTAGAACATCTCAAGAGCGGTATCGAGAAAGAACTCCAGCAGGGCTTGTCTCCTCGGGAGATTCGGCGGAAACTTCTGGGTGATGGAGACCGATTCCGTTTCATCACCGGGGCCAAATTTCCAAACAGAATCTGATCAATGCCTTTATCAGAGCAAAAAGGGGTTGACGATGAAACAGAAGATCGGGAAAGCGGCGGTATTAGGGGCAGGTGTCATGGGTAGTGCGATTGCTGCCCACTTGGCAAATGTAGGCATTTCTTCTTTTCTCCTCGATATTGTACCGCCGGAGATGACTGAAGCGGAAAAGAAGAAGGGGCTGACACCAGAGAGCCCGGAGGTGAGAAATCGGTTCGCTGTTTTGGGGAAGAAGAGAATTCAAGAATCAAAACCCGCCTCCCTCTATGTGAAGGAGGATGCGGAACTCATCTCCGTGGGAAACTTTGAAGATCATCTCTCCTGGGTGGCCCAGGCGGATTGGATCATCGAAGCTGTTATAGAGGATCTGAATACGAAGAGAGCGCTCTTCAAGAAATTGGTCCCCTTCTTAAAAGAAGGGACGGTGATCAGCTCCAATACCTCTGGCATCTCTATTCAGAAGATGTGCGAGGGGTTCTCCAGAGACTTCGAAGAGAGGTTCTTGGGGACCCATTTCTTTAATCCGCCGAGATATATGAAGCTTCTGGAAATCATCCCGGTCCCGGCAACGTCCAAAGCCGTTGTGGTGAGGATGGCCGATATTGGAGAGAGGATTGTAGGGAAAGGAGTGGTCTATGCCAAGGATACGCCCAATTTCATCGCCAATCGAGTGGGAGCCTTTTCAGCGGCTGTCACGATGAGAACGATGATCGAAGACGGCTATCGGATTGAAGAGGTCGACCAGATCACAGGCCCTGCGATTGGAAGGCCGAAAATGGGCACCTTCAAGCTCGGTGATCTCGTGGGGCTGGATGTCATGGCTCATGTTTCCAAGAATCTCTATGAGAGCCTTTCGGCTGGGAAGGAGAGAGATTATTTCGCACCTTCTCCCTTTATTGAACGGATGATCAAAAACCAGTGGCTTGGCCAGAAGACGAAACAGGGTTTTTATAAAAAGGTGAAGGACGACGCGAAAGAAGAGACGCTGGTTCTCGATTATGAAAAGCTCGAATACCGACCCCAGCAGAAGGTGAATCTTCCCTCTCTCGAAATGGCAAAGAATATTGAGGACGTGAGAGAGCGGGTCAAGAGCTTCGTGATGAGTTCTGACCGGGGAGGGCAATTCGCCTGGAAAATCTTGGGAAAGACCCTTCTCTACTCTGCGGAGAAGATTCCCGAGATCTCCGATGACATCGTCAACATCGATCGGGCCATGAAGTGGGGATATAACTGGGAACTCGGGCCCTTTGAACTGTGGGATGCCATCGGTCTGAAACCCTCTGTGAAGCGAATGGAGAAGGAGGGAGAGACGATCCCGCCGCTGGTGGAAGGGCTCCTCAGCAAAGGATATTCTTCTCTCTATGAGAAAAAGGACGGCCACGTGTCATACTTTGACGTCGGAGCAGGTCAATACCAGGCCGTCGAAGAAAAACCGGAGATCATTCTTTTACCGAGTTTGAAAGATCGAAATAAAACCGTTCTTTCAAATCCAGGGGCAAGCCTGATCGACATCGGGGATGGGGTGGCATGCCTCGAATTTCATTCCAAGATGAACACCATCGGGGCGGATACGGTCCAGATGACGAAGGACGCTCTGAAGGAGGTGGAGGAGAAATTTGAAGGTCTGGTGATGGGTAACCAGACCGAAAATTTCTCCGTAGGGGCCAACCTGATGCTCATGCTTTTTGAGATTCAGGATGAGAACTGGGAGGATATTGAAGCGATGGTGAAGGCCTTTCAAGATACCCTGATGGCCGTCAAGTATTTTGAGAAGCCTGTGGTCGCTGCTCCGTTTGGTATGACCTTGGCAGGAGGATGTGAGATCTGTCTCGCATGTGCGAAGATGCAGGCCGCTGCAGAGACCTACATGGGCCTTGTGGAGCTTGGGGTAGGGTTGATCCCTGCAGGAGGTGGAACGAAGGAGATGTTGCTCCGATGTACAGAAGGTATTCCACCGGGTGTCGTGGATGCTGACTTGTTTCCCTTTGTCCGACAGGCTTTTGAGACCGTGGCCATGGCCAAAGTGGCGACGAGCGCGAAAGAAGCCCAAAAACTGGGCTATATGAGGCCCACTGATAAGGTCACGATCAATCGAGACTACCTCATTCACAACGCCAAGAAAACGGTCCTCGATCTTGTGGCAGAAGGCTATCGTCCACCCCGGCCTAAAAAGAATATTAAGGTGATGGGAGAAAGAGGATATGCTCTTCTTCAGATGGGGCTCTTCTATATGAGGGAGGGTGGCTATATCAGCCCGTACGATGAACACGTGGCAAAGAAGCTAGCCTACGTTATGTCAGGAGGCAACTTACCAGACGGGACCGAGGTAACCGAACAATATATTCTAGATTTGGAGAGAGAGGCTTTTATGAGCGTGTGCGGGGAACCCAAAACCCAGGAAAGGATGCAGTTTACATTAAAAACGGGAAAACCGCTCAGAAACTGATCAATGCAAAATATGAAATTAGCAATGTGAAGTTAACAGTGGGGGGGACACACTGATAATTGCTAACTCTGCAATTTACAATTTTCAATGATTTTTCCCCTAGGGAGGTTTTATGAAAGAAGCAGTGGTGGTTTCAGCGGTGAGAACGGCCGTGGGAAAGGCCCCGCGAGGGATTCTGAAGGATACACGTCCCGATGACATTGCAGCGATGGTGATCAAAGAGGCTCTCCATCGGGTGCCTGGCCTGAGAATGGAAGACGTGGATGATGTCGTCTTGGGATGTGCTTTTCCCGAATCCGATCAAGGGCTGAACCTCGGAAGAGTCGTGGCGATGCGAGCTGGGTTTCCCTATACGGTTCCGGGACAGACCGTGAATCGATTCTGTTCTTCAGGTCTGCAGGCCATTGCGACGGCCGCTTATGAGATTATGGTTGGAAGCACAGAGGTGATGATTGCTGGGGGCGTGGAGTTTATGAGCCAGGTCCCCATCATGGGTTTGACCCCTTCGCCCAATCCGTATTTGGTTGAGCACTCGCCACAGGCTTATAGCTCCATGGGTCTCACCGCAGAAAATGTGGCTGAGAAATTTGGGATCTCAAGGGAAGACCAGGATCGTTTTGCCATCTCCAGCCACCAGAAGGCAGCCCAAGCCATCCAGGAGGGAAAGTTTAGGGAGGAGGTTCTTCCTATCCCTGCAAAAGTGAAGGAGACCAAGGAAGATGGCACGGTCGTTGTGAAAGAGGTCATCTTTGACACGGATGAGGGGGTACGCTACGATGCGTCTCTGGAAGGGTTGGCGGCCCTGAAGCCGATCTTCAAAACCAAAGGCACCGTGACTGCGGGTAATTCATCTCAGACGAGTGATGGAGCAGCAGCCGTGGTATTAATGTCAAAAGAAAGGGCAGGAGCCCTGAAGTTGAAGCCGATGGCCGTCTTCCGGTCCTTTGCCGTGGCCGGAGTTCCACCCGAGATCATGGGAGTCGGCCCTGCTTATGCCGTTCCGAAAGTTCTTAAAAAAGCAGGTCTTACGATTAAGGAGATAGGGCTGGTTGAGCTGAACGAAGCTTTTGCGTCGCAATCCCTCTATGTGATCCGGGAGTTGGGATTGAACCAGGAGATCGTGAACGTCAACGGGGGAGCGATCGCCGTCGGCCATCCACTCGGATGTACGGGGGCAAAGCTGACAACCACCTTGCTTTATGAGATGAAGCGAAGGAAAATTCGCTACGGTCTCGTCACGATGTGTATTGGAGGTGGGATGGGCGCTGCTGGGATCTTTGAGAGAATCAATTAACAATTACCGATGATCAATGGGCAATGATCAATGAAGAAAGACGCTGCCTGCCGATTTCTCACATTGGATATTGACCATTGCTAATTGGTCATTGACCATTGATTCTTAATTGCCCATTGGTCATTGATCTTTGAAAAGGAGGTTTCCATGGAAGAGTTCGTTAAGGGGGGAGCATTTCTGATTGAATCGATTTCTCCTCAGGAGGTTTTTATACCAGAGGAATTCTCTGAGGAGCAGCGGTTGATTGCAAAGGCAGCGGCCGAATTCGTCGTGGGGGAGGTTCAACCGCAGGTGGATGATATCGAGGCACAGAAACCAGGACTCCTGCCGAGTCTGGTGAAGAAGGCAGGGGAATTGGGTTTCCTGTCCGGAGACATCACTCAGGAGTATGGAGGACAGGAATTGGACAAGGTCAGTGTTATCCTTCTGATGGAAAAACTGTCTCAGGGAGGAGGGTCCTTCCTCGTGGCCTACGGTGTCCATACAGGGATTGGTTCTCTTCCCATCATCTTCTTTGGTAGCAAAGATCAAAAGAAACGATACCTTCCGAAAATCGCTACCGGCGAGATGATCACGGCCTATGCCCTGACAGAGCCGGGAGCAGGATCGGATGCTCTAAACGCCAAGACCACAGCTACCCTCAGCCCCGACGGAAAATATTATATTCTAAACGGTCAGAAACAGTTCATCTCTAACGCCGGCTTTGCGGACCTCTTCATCACCTATGCCAAAGTGGATGGGGAGAAATTTACTTCCTTCATTGTCGAAAAGAAATTCGAAGGGGTTTCGGCGGATGAGGAAGAAAACAAGATGGGAATGAAGGGGTCCTCCACACGGAGCGTCATCTTCACCGATGTCAGGGTGCCCGTGGAAAATGTCCTCGGGGAGATCGGAAGGGGCCATATCGTCGCCTTTAACACACTGAACATTGGCCGCTTTAAGCTGGGCGGAGGTTGTGTGGGATCGGCAAAGACGGCACTGCAGGATGCGGTGGCATATGCGAAGCAGAGGGTTCAGTTCGGGAAGCCGATCGCGGAATTTGGTCTGATCAAACATAAGATTGCGGAAATGGCGATCCGTACCTTTACCATGGAGAGCATGGTTTACCGGACAGCTGCTTTGATCGATCGAGCTCTTCAGCGAATCGATCACCATGCCGATGACATAGGAATTCAGATGGCAAAAGGAATCGAGGAATATGCCATTGAGGATTCGATCAACAAGATCTATTCCTCAGAGGCATTAGATTACGTCGTAGATGAAGCCCTTCAAATCCACGGAGGGTATGGGTATATCCATGACTATGCGATTGAGCGGGGATACCGGGATTCTCGAATTAATCGGATCTGGGAAGGGACGAATGAGATCAATCGTCTCCTGATCATGGATATGTTGACCAAACGGGCCATGAAAAACCGTCTTCCTGTTCTCGCGGCAGCCCAGAAGGTGGCCAGTGATCTTCTCACCCTTCGGCCCAAAATTGAGACGGATGACGGGAAGCTGACCCTGCAGGCGGAAATGGTGGAGATGTCAAAGAAGATCGGCCTTTTGGTCGCGGGAGCTGCGGTTCAGAAATATATGATGAAGCTGGCGGAGGAACAGGAGATCCTGGGTTCGATCAGTGACATCGTGATCGAGGTTTTTGCCATGGAGAGCGCTCTTCTGAGGGCAATCAAGACGATGGAGAAGTTTGGCGACGAAAAGTCTCAGATTCAGAAAGCGATGGTAAAGGCTTATGTTCGTGATGCCTTCGATCGGGTAGAAAGTTTTGCAAAGCAGGCGCTTGCTGCCATTGCCGAAGGCGATACCCTCAGGACACAGTTGTCTGCTCTCAAAAAACTTACACGGTTTACCCCCGTAAATACGGTGGCCCTGAGAAGGGAGATCGCAGATTTCGTGATGAAGATGGGGAGATATCCATTTTAGTGTGACCCGCCTACCCCCAGGGGGTCGTAGGTTAATCCGGGGGGTGGGCATTGTACGCCTACACAGCGGTATCCTACAGAAGGCGACATATGTCCATGGGAACAACCTACGGAGCGGGGTTCTTGTCTTAAGCCCGTTTCGCCCTCTCTTCTTGGGCTAACACGCGGCGCAACACTTTGCCCACCATCGACTTGGGCAGGCTGTCGCGGAACTCGACATGTTTTGGCACCTTGTAAGGAGCCAGTTTCTGCCGGCAGTACTGACGGATCTCGTCGGCGGTGACTTGCTGTCCGGACCGAAGAACGACCCACGCCTTGACCGCCTCTCCTTGATAATCGTCAGATACACCGGCCACTCCTACTTCCAGTACGGCCGGGTGGGAAGAGACGACCTCCTCCACTTCGCGGGGCCAGACTTGAAACCCGCTGGGCTTAATGACATCCTTCTTGCGGTCGACGATGAAGACGTAACCGTCTTCATCCATATATCCGAGATCGCCCGTATGAAGCCATGGGCCTCCTTCGCCGTGGACTTGAAGCACTCCAGCCGTCTCCTCCGGATTCTGCCAGTAACCCCGCATGAGCTGGGGGGCACGCATGAGAACCTCTCCCACTTCACCCGTTGAAAGCCTCTTATCCCCGGAGTCCGGGTCGGCAATGCGCACTTCGACGTCTGGCAGCGGCATCCCGATGGATCCGATCTTCTTCACCCCGAGCGCCGGATTGACCGTGCAGGCCATCATGGCCTCGGTCAGGGAGTACCCTTCGAGGATGCGACCTCCCGTCAGCGCTTCAAAGGACTTCTTCGTTTCGGCCATGAGAGGCGCCGCCCCTGAGATGCACAGCTTGATGGACTTGAAATCGACTTTGCCCGCCTTTACGTCGGGATGGTTCAAAAGGGCGATGAATAACGTGGGGACGCTGATGAAGAAACTTGGACGGACTTTACGGATCGTATGAAGAACGTCCTTGATATCGCGCGGGTTTGGAATAAGCGAAAGGGCGCTTCCGCTCACAAAGACGTGGCACTGGATTCCGGCGTTCGCGTAAACGTGAAAGAGGGGCAGCGGCAGCAGGGCGATATCTTGCGACTCGCCCTTAAGGTTCTCCACCCAAGAATTCAATTGAAGCCCGGAAATGACCAGAGAACGGTGAGTTCCCACTGCACCCTTGGGAGTTCCTGTGGTCCCCCCACTCATCAGGATCACGGCCGGATCATCTGGACTGATCGATACGCTTGGCCTCCTCTCGGGTCCCGTGGTCTTTAACAGGTCACTGAACCAAAAGTCACCGGGCTGGAGATGGATCCGGTGCCCTTCTTTCTTTTCTTTGACCAGGGTGAAAAGAAGACGCAATACGGGCGGGAGGAATTCCTTTATGTTGGAAACAATCACCCGCTTCAGTTTCGTATTCGGCTGAACGGACTTGGCTCGATTGTAGAAGAGGGTGAGGGTGACAATCGTTTCTGGAGCACAATTGACAAGGGGGCCTTGCAACTCACTTTCGGTATACATTGGGTTAAGCGGTAATACCGTTGCTCCAGCCTTCCAGGCACCCAGTTCCGCAATGATGAACGGAGGGCAATTGGGTAGGAGCAAGGCGACACGATCGCCCTTCTTCACCCCCAGGCCGGCCAGGGCCAGTGCAAAGGCGTCGCTAAGTTTTTCCAACTCACGGTACGTGATGCGCAACCCCTTGAACAATAGTGCCACAAGATCGGGGTCCTCTCTGGCCGCATCCGCAATGTAGTCCAGCAAGGTTCGTTCCGGGTAGGGTACGAGTGTTCGGGGAATATCCTTATCATAGTGACTGAACCAAGGGGTTTGTTCCATAGGCCACCTCCTTGAAACGAGGCGGATGATAGACAGCCTCCTGAGATCCAGCGAATTTGTTCTTGAAGATTGCGGCCAGCAGGAATCAGTACTGCAACCCACCCATGAAAGCAGCCGGGCCGTCCTAAAAAGTCGAAATATCTGCTTGACTATTATAGTCGTCCGTTAACCCTTGTCAATCTTTTCTTGGGACGGGGGCTTTTTTAAAA
>Ga0153916_10003204_pt1 | contig 12136 bp, 16 predicted proteins | sample Opewatmetagenome_FD_109642 | JGI IMG/M metagenome (GOLD analysis project Ga0153916, IMG submission 109642) | Freshwater wetland microbial communities from Ohio, USA - Open water 3 Core 3 Depth 4 metaG | ecosystem: Environmental > Aquatic > Freshwater > Wetlands | place: USA: Ohio, Lake Erie...
GACAAAAAGAGGTTTTAATAATATTCGCTTTAACTCTGTCTACTGTTGGCTTAATAACTCTGATAGTCATTAAAACCTTTTTAGATGCAGTTATCAAAAATCCTTTATCTTTTTTCCATCTATAAACCCCTAAGGAGATAAGCAAAAAATGAGACAATACGAAAAACCAATATTCACAGAAAAACACTTTAACACTATTGCACAAATTATTAAAGACTCAGATAAAGAGACTTTAATAAATTCCCTTATCAGTTTTTTTAAATCTGATAACGAAAAGTTTAAAGAATCGAAATTTCGAAAAGCAATAAAAAAAGGTGATTAAGCAAAAATGACACAAATAAAAATCTATATCGTAACAACTAAATTAAATCTAAGCGAACCTTTTAACTTAGATTATTATCTAATATCTGAAAAACTTAAGTTAAGTCTTTTATTTGGTGGCTTAACTGAAGATTTAAACACTAAAAACGGATATTGGATAAACGAAAAGGAAAAGAAATTAGAAAAGGATAAAGTCATAATCTGGGAAATTTTAACCGATAAACCGATAAACCGAAAAAAACTTTCTGGCATTATTCGAACCATTAAACGAAAAACCCAACAAATAAGCCAATTATACACAATAGACAATAAACCCTTTTTTCTTTAGGTGATAATCAAAAATGTTAACCTATAAAAAGCAATATTGCGAAAAGCACACACAAACAGAAATTATTTTCGGTTATTGTGTAGAATGCATAAAAGAACTTAACCGAAATTTTATAAAACTCTCAGATAAGAAGTTAAGCCAAAAAGAACTTAGAGACTTAAAGAAAAGAGGTATAATCTAAAAATGACTAAAGACAAAATAACTATAAACTTAGATAAAGACTTAATTAAATTCGTTAACTCTGAGATATACCACAAAAACGAATTTAAAAGTTTAAGTCAATCCCTTAATTTTTTATTCCTTATCCTATTTGAGAATAGAGACATAAAAGAGTTAATCTTTAAAAAACTAAAGGAAAAATCTAAAGAGGTAAATAAATAAAATGTTCTTAAGTTATTCTGAGTTAATCCAAAAAGAGAGAATAAACCCAATTAAGACAACTAAAGGCTTCAGCCCATATAATTAAATAGTTGAATCTAAAAAAGGTTTGGCTTTTGGTGGTAATAATCCGAAAAGGTTAACTTATCTCTATTCACCCTTAGAGTTTAAGAGTTTACAACTATTTAACGGATTTTTTGAGACTAGAAAAGTTTTTCACGAATTACCGATTAAGTTAAAAGATGATAAAAATAAAACTCATTTTTACCACTTAGATTTTTATGATTTAGCCACAAATACGAATATAGAAATTTCTCCCAAATTTCACGAGACTTATAAAAAAGTTAAAGACTCAGATAATTTAAGAAGTCATTTATTAAAGTCTAAATTAGGAATTAAGACACTTGAAATTAAAGCCAATAACATAAAAGATAAGACACTAGAAAAGCAAATTAAAAAGACTATTCGAATAATTAAGAAGTCTAAACCCAATAACCGAATTTTAGACAACTATTTTTAAGACTCTCTTTTTTTTGCGATAACTTCATTTTTACCGATTTAACAATTTTTGATAAGGATTAACTAACTACTAACTAACTAAACCCTATTAGACTAAACCAATATACTATAAAAAGAGACTATATCTTATATTAACCTGTTATCTATTAGGGAAGTTATTTAATAGTTGTTTGCTTATTCGTTATCTAGTTATCTAGTAGTTAGTTAGTCTTTAGTTAGTTAGTCTTTAAGGGAATATTCCCATAAATCAAATAAATTGATAGTCTCCGAATTATCGAGTTAAGCAATTACTTAAGCCAACATCTTTTTATTAATTCTCTTAAAATATTTTATGAGAGACTAACAAACAACTAACTAACAAATTAAGCAATTACTAAATTAATCTAAGTTCGCTTATTATTGGCTAATCTGTTAGACTCAGTTAAGTTAAGATACTATATAAAGAAAAGTAAAAGGTACAATTTTTTGGATTTGTTGATAATCAAGGGTATTTAACTTAAATTTTTCGAGACTCTAAAATTAACAGATACGGTTAAAGTTCGGTCATATTTCCTTATTTCTAGTGTGCCAAAATTGACATAAAAGACGCAACTTTTTTAAATTTCGATTAATTCTGGAAGTTGAAAAGGATGTCTTTTTGAAATAGGCTAGTTTTTATTTACATATTTAGCATAAAGAAATTAAGTTAAAAGGATACTAGATTAACACATTTAAAGCAACATACGATTTATTGGATACGATTTTAGCCAAAAACCCAAAAACTCGATTTTTATTATTTCTGGAAGTTGGCGATATTCCCATTTTAAACCGATTTAACCAAAATAAGCACGTTTTAGCCTTAACTCACTTACAAAATTATGCAAGTCCAAATAAGCACGAATTGAGGTTCTTTTAGCCTAATCTCTTTAGATATTGCTTAACTCGTATAATATCAAGTTAGTTGATACTATCAAAAAAACCCAAATTATATTACTAAAAGGTAATAATGCATAAAACCCATTTTTGAGACACTTTAACCACATCTAACAAAATAAGCGAACTTAAGCGAACTATCAAAGTTCGAAGTTCAACTCTGTATTGCTACTATGAACTATTAATCTATACTTATTATCTATACACTCCATCTATAAAATAAATTCGTATCTCAAATACTGACTAAAAAAAATCTGGATAATCTGCGATGGACTACTAATCTATATTATTATTACTGACTACAAATATTAACCTATCATTAGGATAATAAATACTAACTACTAATCTTAATTCCTAAACTAGAACAAACATATAGATTTATAATACAGATAGACTATCTCCCCTACCGATATAGATTTCAGGTATAGATTTAGCGATATGTCCCATATAACACGATAAGGGAGATTTTTTCTCTGGGCTAAAAGTTTTGGGAGACGTTATCTAGTCTAGTCCCCTACTAAGTAACTGTAAATCTCTATTCTTTTGCATTATCTAGGTAACTAAGTTATCTAGTAAGGAATCGGAGAAATCATTGATGTTGATAGAGAGACCTATTAGGGAGACCTCTAGTTAGTTCGTTAACTAACTCGTTAATTAAAGTTAGATTCAGTTAAGACCTAAGTGCCCAGAATTTTAAGCAATGACTTAACTAATTGATTGGGAACAATATTTCCCACCAGATATGCAGATGATGTTATCAAGCATATAGGTGGGGTACGCCGCCTTCGGCGGATTTTATTGTTATGGATTTCCAAAAGATTTATATTCTAGTAAACAATATGATTAAAGCAATGTCGAAACATAAGAGCCAATTTCCTGTAAAGGTCTGGTTTACTTCGGACCTGCATTTTGGTCATGCAAATATAATCAGGTATTGTGATAGACCGTTCCGAACCGTGAAGGAAATGGATGCCATGCTCATCCACAACTGGAACAGTAGAGTAAACAAGCATGATGTAGTGATAGTGCTAGGTGACTTCTGCTACGGCAAACCAAACAAGTATATGAATAGACTGAATGGACATATTACGTTCTTGAAAGGCAACCACGATGATAGGGATTCGCTGGATGCTAGAATACTCTACCTTGTTGCCAATGTTGAGGGAAGAGAAATCTTCTGCACTCATGAGCCAGAGGACTTTAGCAATGCCTACGCTCTCAATCTGGTAGGGCACATTCATAAATTGTGGGCAGTTAAGAAGATTTACAACTCCTATCTGGTTAACGTGGGTGTAGATGTCTGGAACTATGAACCTGTAAGTATCCAAGACATATCGGATAGGCTCAATGCCTTCGTTGAAAATAACAGATATAACAATAATAACAACGGTAACGGTGGAACGTACACCAACGGAAACGCAAACTTTAAATAGGAGAAAAGCATTCTTCTTTTAGTATGGAATTAAATAGAACATGCAAGACTCCTTCCAAGGATGGGTTAACTGGTCTCTTGCTACACTTTGATGATACCCTGTCCGAAATCTCTTTAGAGAGTGGATGGGAAGAATATGATTGCAGTCCTGACCATCGCAGATTGAAAGTCAGACTCTACAGCGTTGACAAACAGGAATGGAGAGTCAAAAAATTAAATACCCTTGAGGGAAGCATAGAAATAGATTTGGAGAGAAATAAATAATGGAACTCAAACAAGTAATATTAGTTAGACTAGACCTAAACATGGGTAAAGGAAAAGTTGCGGCTCAAGCCTGTCATGCAGGAATTAAGGCAGGACTCAAAACCCAATTAACCAATCCAGTTATTTTCGATATGTGGAAAGATAATCTGGAGAAGGTTGTCGTTCTAGCCGTACCAAATGAAGAGGCGTTGAATATTGCTGTAGCACAGGCTAGAGAAAGAGGAATTGCTTGGCATATTGTGATTGATGCAGTACAGGGAAGCACCGAAGGCGAACATGGTAAACTCGTGTACTATGAACATCAGTCTACATGCTGTGCAATCGGTCCAGCCGAAGCAAAAAAGGTAGATGAAATAACAGGAGCATACGAATTACTTGAATAAATGTCAGAATTGGGAACAAAACTGTCATATAGTTCCTAATAATATAGCCAAAGACTGTGCAGATGCTAGAGGCGTTACTTGTCCTAACTTAGATGGATGGAAACATTACCCTGAAAGTCCTTGGGGAGATATAGATATTTGTCCTCATGGATGTACGAGACCACATGGTTCAACAGAAAAAGAATGTAGGTTCTGTGATTTCTAATGGACTTCTCTTTTCTATCTTTTTTATTAGAATATAATCACCTATTAGATATAGGGAATGTTATTTTCTTCTTGGCAGGTCTAGCACAACTGATTAAGACGGCAAAGATGATTAAAAACCATGAAAGTCTGTCAGGAGTGTCATATTTGTCATTCTCACTTTATTCCCTTGGATGTGTCTTTTTTGCAGTCGTAGGATGGATTATTGGAGCATTACCAACGGTTTTCTTCAACTTATTTGATGTTATCTATTTTGCCATTGTAGCCATTTATGCGTATAAAAGCAGGAATAAGAAATGCCTCAAGATAGACTGAAAAGTTGGGAAAGCATACTTAAAAGTAGAAGAATGTATAGTGATTGGCACAGAAATGCTCTTCCTAACTGGTGCTACATGACTGATGGAGATTGGTTCGAGCAACGATTCAAAAGTGGAATCCTTACAACTGTTGCCTATATAGAAACTATCGGAGTTCCTGCCCCATCAATTCGAAATTCTGATATTGATTATCCTATTTGGAGCAGTAAAGAAAGTCTATGTGTTGAAATAGAGAAGAAAATGCACATCCCATCTTATGTTGTCTGGTGTAATGAGGACTGCACAAAATTTTTAGTTAAGAGTCCATTGCGTGGAGACCGAAGAGAGATGACTAGCCAGCAATATATTATCTTTCTCAAAAATTTGTAAAAGGTTAGCATAAGATTTAAATACATCCCACGAGTCTTATGAGGTATTAGGTGAATAAAATGGACCTTAACGGAATTAAAGATTGGATTACACGACACAAGTATTTAGCAATTATCACAGGAGTAGCCCTAGCAGTTGTAATCATCACATTCATCATCAAGATTGCTTCTTCTGGAGTTATCGCTGACGTAACAACTGGAGTATTCTCTGACTCTGGAGCATCCATACCTCTCACTAACATTGCATGGGGAACACTTGGACCTGAGACTACTGCCGATAAGCAAATATATGTGAAGAATCTTGGAACAGTTGGAATGAAACTCACAATTGGACAAAGTAACTTCAATCCAGCAGGAGCAAATGTTCTCACTCTCACAAGTGACTACGATAATAGTGTCATCGCACCACAGGCTGTGAAACCTGTTAAACTCACATTGCATGTTCCATCTGTCGCTGTTCTAGCAGGACTCACAAACTTCAGTTTTGACATCAACCTCACATCCAATGCGGCTTAACCAAAAGACTTAAATACAACCTCTGCCTATTTTTGCTTGGGTAGTGGGACTCTCCGAAGTCTTCGCCATAGGCGGAGACAGGGGATGGCTACAAGACGGAATCCATACGGATGATGTAGTAGCATGATGGTTGAAGGAGATGTGTGTATCTCCCTAGTCATTCCTTACTTCCCTCATATATAGCCCCTGCCGTTCTCCGATGAGGAATAAAGGACGGCAGTAGTTAATATACTGGTCTTGGTGTAATGGTTAGCATAAGTGGCTGTAACCCTCTTGGTGATGGTTCGAGTCCGTCAGACCAGACCAATAACTTTATATACTCCTTTTTCTAATATATCGTTGAGACCTGATAACCGCAAGTTTATCGGTACTAGGCATCTGCCTTCATGTAAACCTCTGAGGGTAGAGTAATCTCCTGTCAGGTCTTAACTCTGATGGATTGACAGAATGGCTATGTGCAGGTCTGCAAAACCTGATATGCAGGTTCAACTCCTGCATCCATCTCCATAAAGTTTAAATATGAGTTCTGGATATATATTCTGATGGCGTATGGTATCAAATACGATGAGTAGTGGCGTAAACTACGGAAGCCTGTATTGGCACTTAGACAGTCAGTACACGACCACAAGCGTTCTTCAGAGGGATTTTGAATTATTCAAAAACTCTGGGATTACGCTAATAGTTTTGCCTATTCATTGGGTGTACCTAGAAAGAACAAGAGGAATCTATAACTCCACATATATGAATGATATAATTAGGGTGTGTAAGTTAGCGAAAGATTATAAAATGTCCGTAGTGTTTGACCTTCACACCTTAATGCATGATAACAGTTACACGATTCCTACTTGGGTATCGCCTAGAAAATTTCAGACTCTTTTTGATGATGCTACTGTCCGTCAGGCATGGCTCAATATGTGGACCTATGTTATGACTCAACTCTCAGGTATAGATAATATCATGGCTTGGCAGATAATGAATGAACCAACGATTGCATCTTGGGCATTGTCCTGCACGATAGATGAATTTGTTAAACTCTGTCAGGATACAAAGAACATCATTAGACAATACTCTAGTAAACCTGTTTCTATTAGATTTGCTGGAGATGAATTAATTGTCGCTTTCAAGTCAGATACTAGATTGATTACTCTCTGTGACTTCGGAAGTGAGAACTGGTATGAAGCCTACGATACGCAAACTCAATTGAAGAATGTACTGGCTCTTTGGAAGGGCAAACAAATTATGATTTCTGAATGGGGACTCAACACCGATAATGATGTTACCCAACTTTCCAAATTTAAGGAATACCTTAATTTATTCAAATCACTCAATGTTACATGGTCTGCTGTCTGGCTCTGGAGAAGCGATAGCAATCTGGCAAATAATCCTGCAACTATAGGAAAAGGCTACATCATTGTAAAGGATACTACTGGAACTCCCAGACCTGCATTTCAGGCTATTGTTGATAGTAATCTCAGTAGTGGGATTCGAAGTAGCGGAACAATTTTGTACCAATAAGTTTATATACTAGAATTCATAATTTAATTATGCTGGTGTGGTTGAGTGGTCGAAAACGCTAGGCTTAAATGCCTTCAAACATTTAAGGGCAAGGCTAAGAGCGAAACTCAAACCACTTGATTTCGGTGAGAAACCTAGTACCGAAGGGTAACACGCAGGTCCGAATCCTGCCACCAGCACCACTAATGAGTTGGACAATATGGCTAAAAAGAAAATACCCAGAAAACATCGCCCTTGCTCCACTTAGACCAGTAAGCAGGTAGTTCCATCTAGCAAAGTGGAATTGCCTAAGTCTGGTCTGAGTGGTGAACCAGAACGGCTAGAAAGAACAGGGGAGCAAATGTTAGACATCCATGCCCATACTGTGGAGTTTCGACTGTAAGTAGAACTATGGGAACTCAGATGTGTATCAAATGTTCCTACAACCATAAAGTTTAAATACAAGTTTTGTAACATATAGACTTGGTAAGTTGGAAGGCGAAAGCCTTCAACAGTCTCCTAGACTAAGTGGCTCATAGGTCTTCCCTTGGGTAAGGGAGAGCCATTTGCTCTGTGGCAACACCCATGCTTCAGACACAACTTGCCAAGATGGACGACATCGAAAGTATGTTGAAAACGGTTAGTACCTGACGAGGGAACACCAAGTAGACCGCTATGAGTAGATGACTACCATCTTATCTAGGTGGGTTGGCAGAGTTTGGCTTAATGCGTCAGATTGCTAAGAGTAGCAAGACGAAACTTGAATGAGCGTCAAACTGGAATCGAATAGTCGAACTCGCAGATATCTGATGCACTCTCGTAGTGCCGAAGGTTCAAATCCTTCACCCACCGCCATTTTTTAAACGAAATGTTTATATATAAGTTATGATTATTGTTATTCATCGAGTGGTTGCCGTTCCGCACTACGATGGACTTGCCAAAGCCAGCATCCGATAATCATGCCACGCCTAATGCCCCTAAAGGGATAACGCCTCTATCGGTTTGTGGGCACAAGGAGCAACCTAACTGGCGTGTAGAAGGGTTGCAAACGGCATTTATACTTTTGACAACAAACTTTATATATAGGCAAGTGTATATTATCTTCTATGTGTCTAAAAAAATTTGTAACCTACACGTTCTCTAATAGAGATGCATTTGATAGAGTAGTCAAGATAATCGAAGAGGATTATGGAGAATACTTGCCCAAAGGAGTAGTTTACAAGATACTAGCATATCGAGATTGGGGTACGGAAGTTAAAGTCAAAATAAATGACCTTTCATATGAAGAGAAACTGGAATATCTTGAAATGTTCTATGCTCCATTTAAACAATGGGATGACATTACTTTTCATAATTGGGATGAATGGAGAGCAATGTTGAAAGAAGTTGGAGATTATATAGACATCTTTGGTACGGTCACTATAGAATTGGTGTAACCGAAATGCTTAAATACTAGAATGTATATATTCAATTTCACTTTAGGTGGTTATCCAATGATAGGATGGCAAACTATAAAGGCGAATACGCATAGAGGTCATTTTATTACTGTAGTCGCCAAACCACAGGATAACCAAGAGGAAGGTCAATAAGGACCGTCACCTAAAGTGTTTTAAACCAAACCTATCATTGGCGTGTCCTTCTTGGTTTTCTGTGAACTACAAGAGGTAAAAGTGTCGTGTTCTAGCGGTCAAGGATACAGACTCATAGGACATGAGGTATTAGCCCTTGAGGTATTAGCCTCTGATGTATCGTTAGAGCGTACAGGGATAGCCTGAGACTGTGGTTCGAATCCACACGACACTACCATCTTGCCGTTGATGCTCGTATGGGTCGAGTGCCATTCTTGTAAAATGGAGACAGGGAGTTCGAATCTCCCCAACGGCTCTCGTGGAGAAGTTGATGTAAGTGGTAGCATAGAGGGCTGTGAACCCTCAAGAAGCGGTCCGATTCCGCTATTTCTCCCTCTGCTCCTGTGGTGTAGCGGTCAAGCATGATAGGCTTTCAAGCCCATGAAAGGCTCTCAAACCGTTTATGGGTGGAGACACCTATAGACTCCGATTCGAATTCGGACAGGAGCACCAATGCGGTCTAGGCTAACGGCAAACCCTTGGTCTCATAAGCCAATGACATAGGTTCAACTCCTATGACCGCAACCAATATGAACATCGAGAAGCCAAATCTTGATGGGATAGGAAAAAGGTCGTGTGGTGTAATTGGTAGCATAATAGGCTGTTACCCTATAGGAGATGGTTCGAGTCCATCCGTGACCGCTTGGGGACATACGATAATGGCTAGTCATCTGGTCTCCAAAACCAGAAGTGAGTGTCCGAATCATTCTGTCCCCACCAATGGGCAGGTCGCCTAACATGGAATGGCAACTGGTCTTATACACAGCACAAGAGAGGGTTCGAGTCCTTCCCTGCCCACCATACGAGAGTAGCACAATGGCAATGCACTTGTCTGATATACAAGCGACTGAAGGTTCGAATCCTTCCTCTCGTACCATGAGTGCGTAGCAAAGCAAGGTCTAATGCACCAGCCTCTTAAGTTGGACAACGTGGGTTCAAATCCCACCGCACTCTCCAATGGGTCAGTAGCAAAATCAGGTAATGCACCTGCCTTTTAAGCAGGACAGATGAGGGTTCAAATCCCTCTTGACCCTCTAAGCAGATGTCATCTAATGGCAGGATTGCAGTCTTCCAAACTGCGAATCAGGGTTCAACTCCCTGCATCTGCACTCTGGGGCGTTAGTCGAGTGGCTAAGACTCGTGCCTTGGAAGCACGAAGCGTAGGTTCGACTCCTACATGCCCCACCATATGGTCTGTGGGTCAGACGGCTACGATGTTGCCCTGTCACGGCATCGAAAGGGGTTCAATTCCCCTACAGACCGCTTCCACCTATAGGCTAACGGATAGGCTGAGACACTTCTAAGGTCTCGATGAAGGTTCGATTCCTTCTAGGTGGGCTTGGAGATATAGGATAATGGGAGTCCCCTTGGCTGAAACCCAAGCATAGTGGTGGTTCGAATCCACCTGTCTCCACCAATGCAGATGTAGTGTAATGGATAGCACCTTCGCCTTCGAAGCGAAAAAGTTAGGGTTCGACTCCTTACATCTGCACCACAGAGGATTCGTTCAACGGTAGGACGGCAGGTTTACATCCTGCTCATAGGGGTTCGATTCCTCTATCCTCTACCATAGGGCGTTTGGTGTAATGGTAGCACAGTAGTTTTGCAAACTACAGGCAGGGGTTCGAATCCCCTACTGTCCACCATTTATAATGATTCTACTTGTTCCAGTTATCGTTATCGGTCCTTCTTGTGGAACAACTAAATTGAATTTGTCATAATATGGAATGTTAGCCATGTTTTCATTCTGCCAGAGAGCATTCCAAATTTTAACTCCGTTTACTTCTAAAGTTTTGCATTGTGCCAAGAATTGACTAACTTCATCTACTTCGCCCTGACTGAATGCACTTCCTTCTGATGAGTCTGCACCATCCTCTGTATTCATAATAAGTTTTATACCTTTGGATATTGCCTGTTGCATCTGAGTAATGCATCCAGATACAGACCATGAATTGAAGTAAAAATGCATACCCTGAATAGTCTTTCCTAATGGGTCTTGGAGTTTGTACCAGTTTGTTTCCCATTTATCCACAACAATATAGTTAGTGCATACTGCTCGTACTGTATTGAGTAAGTCTTGTGCAACTGTATTGAAATCTGGAGAAACATACTCATTCATAAGTTCAATATAAACTCTAGGATTATCTTGATATCTGAGGGCAATTTCAACTAACCTGTTTTTAACTGATTGTAAGTTGGCTCTCATTTGTGAAGCAGACGCTTCAGTAGGTGGATAGAGATGGATAGGGTCAATAACAATAATAAAGTCTGTATTGTCCAAAAGATAGTCTATAACATCAAATTTAATGGCATGGTTGCCTTGAGATAAATAAGGTGGAGTTCCACTTATTCTAATCCAAGTAAATCCTCTTGCCCTCATTTGGGTAATAGCCGATTGGATTGCTGATATGCTGGTGAAATAACCAGACACTCCAGTAGGCATAAAATCACCTATATACCAAGAACAAAATGAGATATAACTTCTATGATAAGCATGACTATAGCACCACCAAGGAAAGTGAGAACTTTCTTATACTGTCTCATTTCGGTAGATTCACCAATTTGTTTGTCTTCTACCGCATTGATACGTTTATCCATCTTTCCAAGTTCATCGTTAACATGATTGCAAAGACTAGATATTGAACGCTTGATTTCGAAGGTATCTTTTTCAATACGTTCTATTTTTGCCGTCATATATCCTTTCCATTCAGCATCATCTTTAAACTTGGCAGATTTACCACGAAGTTCCTCTGGTGAAGGGTCTTCCCTACTTTCATCACTTGGAATATGATATCTGCTCTTAAAATCTTTATCTTCTGCCATCTCATAGTCACCAGTACATAATATAGGTAGTTAAGGCGTTGGTTCTATATAAAGTTTTTCTTGACCCTTATCTATTTTTGTTGGAGTGGTCTTTTTCTTTGGGACTGTTTCTATCTTGGTTAGTCCAAGGATGTCTCTGTTGAAATCAATGTCAAGTGGGTCAAGTACCTGTTCAAAGGTGGACTGCATGAATTCCATATACTTGTCTATATCAACCTCTTCTCTTGTTGCTAACTCAACTGGCTTAAC
>Ga0153916_10003205_pt1 | contig 12135 bp, 9 predicted proteins | sample Opewatmetagenome_FD_109642 | JGI IMG/M metagenome (GOLD analysis project Ga0153916, IMG submission 109642) | Freshwater wetland microbial communities from Ohio, USA - Open water 3 Core 3 Depth 4 metaG | ecosystem: Environmental > Aquatic > Freshwater > Wetlands | place: USA: Ohio, Lake Erie, Old...
GAATTACACGGTGAAAGGATGATTAAACATAACTTCAACCCTGGATTTCGTATTCGATTACATCAAAAAGATTTAAACCTTGCTTTGGATGCCGCCCGTAGTATGGAATTGAGCTTGCCGAATACATCCTTAGCGCAAGAATTATTTAATGCAGTGGCTGCACAGGGGGGGAGTGATTTAGACCATTCGGCGATGGTGCTCGCCCTTGAGAAGCTCGCGAATCACACCATCCGCGGATAGGCAACTCGGTATGCTTCCGCCTTCTGGGTGCTATAGGCATTGCAAGCGATGCAAAGCAAGCCCTTGTGTTGGACACAAGGGATTCACAATTTATATTTGAACTTCCTCAGAAGATCTTTTCTCCAGGCAATTCCGTCTTCTTTTTCAACCCCCTTAGGAGAGAAACCGTCAATCACACCGAGGACTCCTCTTCCAAGCTCGGACTGGGCCACGATCACTTCAACAGGATTTGCCGTAGCACAAAAAATCGTGCAAACCTCCTGACACATCTTCACCGCATTGAGCACATTGATCGGAAAGGCATCCTTTAAAACGATGACGAAGGTATGGCCTGCTCCTATCTTTAGGGCATTCTTCCTAGCGATCTCCTTTAGTGCCTCATCGTTTCCCTCGATCCGGACGAGGCAGGCACCCGAGGCTTCACAGAATCCGATTCCAAATTTGGCGTTGGGAACCGACCCTACCATGATCTCATAAAGGTCCTCCACCGTCTTGATGAAGTGGGTCTGACCAAAAATGATGTTACACTCTTCCGGGATCTCCAAGCGTTCTGCCTTCAGTTCCATGGTTGACCTCCTTGGTCAAGGATACAATCCAAAAGCCTTCTGAAGGGATTCGAGGATTTGAGGGTTCAAGGATTCTAGTTTATTTCACCCGACCCTTGAATCCCTGATCCCTTGGACCCTATTTGAATTCAACATACCGTTAGCTGGGCTATTTGTCAATGTGGTCGGGTCCTCCTCTTCTCCCTGCGCATCTCTTTCTATGTTAGCGATGGGGATGCTCGCCTCCCTCATGATGCTCGCCCGACTCCGGACGCTGGCCGAACTCGCGATGGTGTTCGCCAAACTCATGGTGGTTATGATAATAGGGATACGCAAAGTATCCGGAATCATAGTCGTCGTAGTAAGGGTAGTCATAGTAACCATAACCAGAGTAATACCCTGCGCATCCGGCCAACAGAAGCCCGAGGAATAGTATTATTCCCCCCGATATGATTTTCATTCTCATTAAGGTCACCCCTTTCCATTTGATCTAACTTTAATCATCCGATCTGCAGGATTCAATGTCGAAGGCGGTATATCGAAGCGGTTTTCGTAGAGGGTTTGAGATTCAACTTCTATTTATCTGGTACTGAGGAAAGGCCTTATTTCGATATTCTCTCCCTCCGTAAGAACGGTGATTGCACCCTGTTTGTCCGTTCTGAAGAGATGGGTCCTCAATTGTTCGTATCTCTTTAATACCTCAGGATGAGGAAGTCTGGCAATATTCCTTTCGCCAACGCTGAGAATGGCATAGGCAGGTTTCACTCTATCCAGAAAAGGAAGGGAACTCGAGGAGGAGCTTCCGTGATGGGGGATCTTCAAGAGATCCGCTCTGAGTCCGCGGCCATTCCGCAACATTCGCTCTTCCGCTTCCTTGCCGACATCGCCCGCCAGGAGGATGGAGATATTATTGAACTGAAGCTTCAGAACCAGGGAGGAGTTGTTCAGGTCCCGAAGACGTTGGACTTTTCTTTGCACGGTATTCCATGCGGGTGGATTTAGGACAGAAATCTCGACCCCGTGGATGGTTTTGGGAGGGGTTTCTTCATTGAGGGACTGGATCTCGATTTTCTTCTCGCTAAGGATCTTCTTCAACTGAAGATAGGGCTCGGATTGTGTCTCAAAGCCATTATCCCAGAACTGGCCAATGGAAAACTGCGAGGCAATGAAATTTAAACCTTTTAGATGGTCCGGATCAGGATGGGTGAGGACAAGCATGTCGATCCTTCGTATCTTCTTTTTCCAGAGAAAGGGGGCAATGACGTTTTTCCCCATATCGAAACGATCCTCGTAAAGGCCTCCCCCATCGACCAGCATCTTTTCTCCCCTGGGAAATTCAATGAGGATGGAGTCTCCATGTCCCACATCGATAAAAGTTAACTTCAGATCTTTTTGAAATGAGTCTTTCAAGTTCCAATAGGCCAGATCGCAGGCAAGAGCAAGGCAGAGCCCTGCGAAGAGATAACGGATTTTTTTTCCTTTTCGGATATGGGCCACCAGAAAGAGAAGAGAATAAAAAAGGACGATTTCAAGAACGGTTGGGGTTGAGACAAAGAACGAGGCAGACGGTAGAGAGGCAAAGAAAGCCAATACTTTAAGAAGGATCAGGGTGATGAAACCATTCAGATTGATCAGGAACGTCGCGAAGGGAACGAAAAAGAAAGAGAAAATGGAAGCGGTGAGACTCAAGGGGACGATCAGGAAACCCACCCACGGGATGATGAAGAGGTTGGTTATAAATCCGATAGGAGCGAAACGGTTGAAGTGAAGCGCCACAAAGGGTGCGGTCCCCGAGATGGCCACTCCAGTGACGAGAAGGGAGAGCCCTATATATCTCAGGATATTCTTTTTCCACGAGGTTCTTAGAAGAAGGGAAATGTCCTCTCGTTTAAATTCTTGGAGGATGCGTGGCACCAGATAGAGGATCGAAAGGACGGCGAGGAAGGAGAGCTGGAAGGAAACGTCGAAAAGGGAAGGGGGTGAGAAGATGAGGATGAGAAAGGCAGCCAGAGCGAGTGTGTGGAGCAGGTTTCTCTCCCGATTGAGTAAGATGGAAAAGAGGAAGGTGATCACCATGATGGCCGCTCGGATCACTGAGATCCCTCCCCCGGCGATGAACGCATAGAGAACAACGCAGGGGATCGTCAGGCCGGCCGCCCACGTTCTAACGGAAATGGAGAGAAGAAGAAATTCTGAACGCTTCAAAATCCAGAGGAGCAGGGAGAAAGAAAGGAGGGCAACGATTCCGAATTGATCTCCTGAAATGGCCAGAAGATGGGCTGTCCCGGTGAGAATAAAATATTCCTTTATCTCTTCTGGAATATCACCCTGTTCACCCAGCACAAGGGCCTTGAAAATACCCGAGCTTGGAGGTTTGGCTTCTCGGTTTATAAAATCCCGGATGTGATCCCGCCAGCGCTCCACCTGAAGAGTAACGGGATTCTTGAATCCCTCCCCCAGTTTTACCCACCCTCTCTCCTCGGACAAGAATCCAATCGTGTAAATCCGATCAAAGGCAAGATGGCGTTCATAGGAAAATCCGCCAGGATTATGAAACCCACGAGGGGAGTAGAGTCTACAAAGAAACCGAAGGCGATCTCCCACTCGAAACGAGGGATCCTCGTCTTTCAGGAAGATCAGGAGAAGGCCGTCTACGGGTATGTGGCGGCCCGATCGAACGATCTTTTGTGAGCGAATGAGCAATTGGGTTCTTCCTCGGGAGCGTTCAGGAGGGCGATCGATGATCCCCTCCACCGAGACTCTTTCCAAACCGGTGAAATGAGAGAGGTGCGAAGGGGGGTGTTGGGCATGGAGATAAAGCTGGATGGAGAATATTCCGAGAAGGAAGAAAACGGAGAAGGTCATCCAGGAACCGATTCGGGTCCTTTTTATCACAAGAAAAAAAGTCCAGCCTCCCCATAGGATGAAAAGGAAAACCCACGTTTGAGAGGGAACAGGAAGGTCGAAATGGCCGAAATAAATACCAACGGTATAAGCGAGGAAAATAGGAATGAGAGGAAGGCGGAAAACTCCACTCATGTCCGACTCAAGGGAATCAATCTTTTCAGAGGCCTTTAAGTAATTCCTGGGCTACCAGCCACCGCTGGATCTGATCGGCCTCTTCATAAACCTGAGTGACCTTGGCATCCCGCATCATGCGTTCCACGGGATAATCTTTCATATATCCATAGCCTCCGAGGATCTGGACGGCATCGGTGGTCACTTTCATGGCCATTTGGCAGGCAAAGCATTTTGAGATGGCGGAGAGTTTCCCGGTATTTTCATTTTTTTCGTTAATCTGAGAAGCTGCTTTATAGACCAGGGATCGGGCGGCTTCGACCTGGGTGGCCATATCGGCAATCATGAACTGAATCGCTTGAAAGGAAGAAATGGGTTTCCCGAACTGGATCCGTTCATTAGCGTAGCGAATAGCGAAATCAAGGGCTCCCTGAGCAATACCGACGGCCTGAGCCCCCATGGCCGGTCTCGACATGTGGAGGGTGCTCATCGCGATCTTCCAACCTTCTCCCTCCTCTCCGAGACGATTTTCTTGGGGTACCCGACAGTTTTCAAAGATCACGTCCGTCGTCACGGTGCCCCTCATCCCGATCGTTTCCTCTTTCTTCCCAAAGAAGAGGCCAGGCGTTCCGTCTTCGACGAGGAAAGCAGAAATTCCTTCTGCTCCACGTTCAGTCTGGGTCAAAGCAAAGACAGAATAAAGCTTGGCAAGGCTCCCATGCGTGATGAAACATTTGCGCCCGTTGATCAGGTAGTCCTTTCCTTTCTTTTCAGCGGTTGCTTTGATAGAGGAAACCTGTAGTTCTTGTTCCGACTCGTTTAAGGCAAAGGCGATGAGGCTGTTCTTCTCAGAAATCTCTGCAAAACAGAGATCTTTTTGGGAAGGATTCCCCCCTAATAAAACAGGAAGGGTACCGAGCCCATGGGCCAGGAGGATGAGAGAGGAGGTGCCACAAACCTTTGCAATCTCCTCAATGACGATACAGAACGAGGTCAGGTCTCCGTCGGTCCCGCCATAGGATTCAGGGAGAAGAAGGGAAAGATATCCCTGTTTGCCGAAGACCTCTACTAAATCCCATGGAAATTCTCCCGTGGCATCGATCTTCGCCGCTCGGGGCTGGACCATCCTTTGGGCCGTTTTTTCCGCGGCGGCCCTGATCATTTGTCTTTCCTTTTCTGCGTCCTTCATTTTGCCTTTTTCTTCGTAGAATCAGGGGTGGATGTCGTATAAGGTGTTACGTTAAAAGAGCAGATGTCCTTTGTCAAGGGAAAAGTAGAGGGTAATAAAAACATTTGACTTTACGTTCTAAAATAATATAATTATTAGTTCAAAATGATCCGTGGAAGGAGGGGAAAAATGAATGCCAGGGATTAAGATTAAGGAGAACGAATCTTTTGAAAATGCACTCAGGCGGTTCAAAAAACAGGTAGAAAAAACGGGGATATTGTCCGAAATTCGAAAAAGAGAGCATTATGAGAAGCCGAGCATAAAACGAAAGAAGAAGGCGTTGGCCGCCAAGAAAAGGGCAATGAAGAGAATGAGAAAAATGATAGATAGGGGATAGAGATGAGCTTGGAAGAGAGACTGGTCGAAGAAATGAAACAAGCCATGAAATCCAGCGATAAATTGCGACTTTCCACTATCCGGATGATTCGTTCTGGGGTGAAAAATAAGGAGATTGAACTGAGAAAGAAGTTGGAGGATGAGGAGGTTGTACGGGTCATCCAGGTGATGGTCAGAAAGGGTGAGGAGTCTGTCGAACAATTTCAAACCGGCGGACGGACGGACCTGGTTGAAAAGGAGAAAAGAGAGATCGAAATATTAAAATCCTTTTTACCTCAGCCCCTTGGCCAGGAGGAGATCTTGAAGATCATCGACCAAAGTATTCAAGAGACCCAAGCCTCATCCCCGAAGGACATAGGAAAAGTGATGAAATCCGTCATGCCAAAAATTGGGGGAAAAGCCGACGGAAAACTGATCAACCAGTTGGTGAAAGAAAGGCTTTCCCCATAAATTCCCCCTCGTGAGTGGTCATCCCAATCCCTTTTTCCGGGTTTTATGAATGATCGTTCTCTCAAGCTTTTAGAGTATTATCATCTATTAGATATCTTGAAAGAGTATTCCTTCTCCCCCCTCGGTCGAAGACGTTGCGAAGACCTGAGACCTTCCAAAGACCTTCCATCGATCCAATCTCGATTAACGGATGTCATGGAACTTAAGAAAATCCTGGAAACAGAAGGAGAGATCCCTCTCGGAGGACTGAAAGATATTGAGGGAATTTTAGATAAATTGGAAATCGAAGGATCTGTCCTCGATATTCAGGAATTATTGGATCTCTATCATCAAATCGTATTGTGTAAAGGGCTCAAGCGATTCTTCCAAAAGTTGGAGAATGTCAAGGTTCCTCATCTTCAGGAGAAGATCTCCAGGCTTTCCTACCAAAAGGCATTGGAGAAGGTGATCCTTCAGACGATCAATATAAAAGGGGAGATTCTCGACCGAGCCAGCCCGGCCCTTTTGGATATCCGTCAACGGCTTGGAGAGGTCAGAGAAAAGGTGAAGGCAGTGCTCGAATCCCTTCTCCGTCAAGAGAATCTGCAGTCCATCTTTCAGGAACAGCTTATTACGTTAAGAAATGGACGATACGTTGTTCTGGTCAAGTCCGATTCGGAAAAACGGCTTGAAGGGATCATCCATGATCATTCCCAGAGCCGGATGACCTACTTCTTTGAGCCCCTTCAGGTCGTCTCCATCAATAACGAGATCAATGTCCTCCTGGGAGAGGAGAAAGAGGAGGAGTACCGAATCCTGGCAGGGCTATCTGATCAGGTCCGGGAAGAGAGGCAGAACCTCTGGAACGACGTTGAATTATTGGGAGAACTGGATCTCCTCTTTGCGATGGCAAGACTCTCCTCCCGTTTGAAGGGGGTTTGCCCGCTCTTGAATGAGAAGGGCAGAAGTGAGATGAGGGATGCTCGAAATCCTTTCCTCACCCTTCAACGTGAAGATCGGGTGGTTCCGATCACCCTCCGGATGGGAAATGGGAGGAGGGTCCTGATCATCAGCGGAGCGAATGCGGGCGGGAAGACCGTTGCTTTGAAGACATTGGGGCTTCTTACTTTAATGGTTCAATCCGGTCTTCCGATCCCTGTGGCAGAGGGAAGCCAGGTTGGGGTCTTCCGAGACATTTTTGCAGTGATCGGCGATGAACAGAATATCGAAGAGAATTTGAGCACCTTCTCCAGTCACCTCCTCCATGTGAATCAAATCTTAGAAAATGCAGGACCCCATTCCCTTGTTCTTTTGGATGAACTGGGGGTGGGAACTCACGCCCAAGAGGGGTGTGCCCTAGCCATGGGCTTTTTGGATCGATTCCGAGAGAGCGGAGCTTCGGTCGTGGTCACCACTCACTTCGATCGGCTCAAGGCCTATGGATACCTTCATCCAGATGTAGAGAATGTGGCGGTTGAGTTTGACGAAAAGACTTTGGAGCCCAGATATACGCTGGCCTATGGATCGTCGGGGTTGAGCAATGCCTTTCTTATTGCTGAGAAACTGGGTATTTCAGAGGAGGTCCTCGAGGCAGCCCGTCTTCATCAGAATGGAAGCGGTGAGGAGGTTGCACATGCTTTGGAGACTTTGGAGAGGTTGAAGAGGGAGGCGGAGAAAGAAAAACTCCAAGCCTCCAAGATGAAGGAAGAGGCTAAACTTGAACGTGAGAGATTAAAGAGCATACTGGAGACGATCAAAGACAGGAGACTGGAAATCTACGCCAAGGCTGAGGAGAAGGCGAGAAAGGCGGTCCAGAAGATTGAAGAGGCGCTGAAGGAATGGGCGCTTCATAGAAAAGAGGAGAAGATTCCCACCTCTCTTCAGCGCAAAGAGATTCGGGACATCAGAGAAAGATTTCTTCCCTCCGTCGGAAAAAAAGGACGCTCTGGAAAACCGGGTGGCTTGAAGATAGGGGAACGTGTTAGAATTGACAGCCTTCAAAGCGCCGGGATTCTAACGGATGTAAAAGAGGAGCTCAATCGAGTCGAGGTGCTGACGGATAAGGCCAAGGTAAAAGCCCCCTTCTCTGAAATCGTTCAGGTACTGGATGAAGACCATGGAAAGGAGATGGGGATTCGTAAAGGTCCACCCCTTTTAAAAGGGGCTGTCGAGGAGCCTTCCTCCCAATTAAATGTCATTGGTTTGACGGTAGACGATGCCCTTCCAAAGGTTGATAAATTTATCGATCAAGCCCTCCTTCATGGACTGGAAAGGGTCCAAATTATTCATGGGGTAGGTTCCGGCAGGTTGCGGGATGCAATCGGTCGGTACTTGAATGGACATCGGGCTGTAAAAAGCTTATCTTCCGGGGAAACGATGAAGGGCGGCCGTGGCATGACCATCGTCGAGTTGAGGTAAACCCCGCCAGAAACGGCAGGGCTTTCTTAGGGGGTAAACCGTTTGGCCATGGGGTTCTTATCCGAAGAAAAGATTTCGGAAATTCGGGACCGGTCCAGCATTCTGGAGGTTGTCTCGGATTATGTGACCCTGAAAAAGACAGGAAAGAACTACAAGGGGCTCTGTCCCTTCCATTCCGAGGAAACTCCTTCCTTCATGGTCAATGAGGAGAAACAGATTTTCCACTGCTTCGGTTGCGGGGAAGGAGGAGATGCCTTCACTTTTTTGATGAAAGCAGGGCATTTCTCTTTTCCCCAGGCCGTGGAGGAGCTGGCCAAGCGGTACGGGGTAAAACTTCCTTCCCGCGAACTTTCTCCGGCTCAAAAGAAGGAGATAGCCCAACAAGAGGCCCTCTTCCAGATCAACCAGCTTGCCTCAGACTATTTTCATGACCTCCTCACCCAGCGCCGAGAGGGCGAGGAAGGTAGAAAGTATATCTCTCAAAGAGGAATCAACCGTGAAATCATCGCTGAACACCGGCTGGGATATTCTACCGACCGCTGGAATGGCCTGGTCCAGCATCTCCAGGAGAAGAAGGTCTCCCTCGAACTGGCATGGAAACTGGGTTTGATCTTTCCGAGGAGCAAAGTCGGAGACGCGGCCCTGCGAGAAGGTCGGAGACTCGACGCTGCGGCTTGGTATGATGCTTTTCGAGGAAGGGTCCTCTTTCCTATTTTTGACCTTCATCAGCGGATCGTCGGGTTCGGTGGAAGGCTGATTCGAGAAGGACAACCCAAGTATCTTAATTCTCCAGAGTCGAGTGTCTATCATAAAGGAGAGATTCTCTACGGCCTCCCCGTGGCCAAGCGTTATGCCACAGAGAAGGATTGTGTGATCATCGCCGAGGGTTATTTTGATCTTTTGACCCTCCACCAGTACGGTCTGAAGCATAGTGTGGCCACTTTAGGAACGGCGCTGACTCCACAACATATTCGAACCCTCAAACGATATACGAAGAACTTGATGACCGTGTTTGATGCGGACCCGGCGGGAGTCCAAGCGACCCTTCGCTCCCTTCCTCTGTTTTTAGAAGAAGAGGTTGCTGGAAAGACGATCGCCCTCCCCGAAGGGGAAGATCCGGATGGATTTCTAAGAAAAGGAAATGTGGAAGACTTCGAGAAAAGGGTGGAGCGTGCTGTTCCGCTCATCGATTTCTTTTTTGAGCGGTTGATGAAGACCCATGACGTGAAATCCGTCGATGGCAAGGTTAAAATAGCGAAGGAAGGCATAGCCCTTCTTGGTAAAATTCCGGATAAGATTCGAAGAGATTTCTATACAAAGGCTCTGGCGGAGAGACTGGATGTCAAAGAATCATTTCTGTATGAAATTCTCGAATCCTCTCCCAAAGAGCTCTCCAAAGCAAGAGGAGATGTAGGAAAGTCATCCGCGGAGACAAGTTTTCCAAGGTCAGAAGAGTTGGTGGTCCATCTCATGGCTCGACATCCAGATGTCATCCCCACCCTTTCAAAGGAAGATGTCCTGAAGGAGTTTGAAAGCCCGATCCTGCAGAAGATAGCGGAGGCGCTGGAAGATCTTTATCGGAGAAAAGGAAAGTTTAACCTGCCCCAGGCCTTAGCTCACTTTGACGACGATCTCAAAGGGAGGTTGTCTGAGTTTGCATTTCAGGAAGATGGACTGGAGGAAGGAGATCGGCAAAAAATCTTGCGAGACTGTATCCAAAAGATTCGAGAAAAAAGGATAAAAAAGGAAAAAGGTGAGCTGCAAAAAAGAATCAAAGCGGTGGATCAACAACAGGAGGACAAAAGGCTGGGTCCTCTATTAAAGGAAAAGCTGGAACTGGCAAGGCAGAGGGAAAAAGGTCTTCAGAAAAATGGCTTTCGCAAAAGGTAGAGGGAGAGGTCCATGGCGAAGGGTGGAAAGATAAAAGAAGTTGAACAAATGATTAACATGGAGGGGGAGAAAGGATTTTTGACCTTCGACGAGTCGAATGATATCCCTCCCAACGATATTGTCTCCTCCGACCAGATTGATGATGTCCTGATGATGTTCGACGAAATGGACATCGATGTGGTGGATGATCTCCAGGGGTTGAAAGTGGAGGAAGAAAAGGCCGTGGAGAAAGAGGAGGAGGGCGATGAATTAGAGGTGGAGGCCTTTGGCAGAGCCACAGATCCCGTCCGGATGTATCTTCGCGAAATGGGGTCGGTTTCCCTCCTTACCCGAGAAGGGGAGGTGGAAATCGCTAAAAGGATTGAAAGCGGTAAAAGAGAAGTGCTCAGCGTCGTCTTGAACTGCCCCATGGCGATCAAAGAGGTCGTCAATCTGGGCAGTATGATTAAGGCCGGAAAGGTAGAGATTCGGGAGGTCACCAACGAGATCGACGAGGAGGAGACTAGCTTTGAGGAAGAACAGATCCAGAAGAAGCAAATCCTAGACCTCATCGAAAAGATTAGGCGGAAAGATGAAGACCTCCGCGGATTGCTGAGAGGGAAGGCTTTGCCGAGGAAGAAGGTCCGGAAGCAGGACAAGAAGAAACAGAAAGAGATTCATAGAAAACAAAAGGGGACGAAGAGGAGACAGGAGGAGATTAAAAGGCGACGAGAAGAAATCCTGGAATTCTTCAACCGGATGAATCTGAGGGATACTCAAATTAATAAGATCGTTCAGAAGATGAAGCAGATGCTGAACCGGGTGGAGAAAGGGGAGAGCGAGATCAAGAAGATCGAAGAGAAGTGGGGGATTTCTATTCAGGAGGCGCGGGCCACTCTCAGGAAGTTGAAGGGAAGGCGTGTGAGTGAGAAGAAACTTCTTCGAACCCGAAAATTGAATAAAAGGGATCTCCAAGAGATGTGCCGAGCGGTCATGGGCGTTCAAAAGAAGATCCACAAGGTGGAGACAGAATGTGGCTTGACCGCCGACAGATTGGCCGCGGCGGTGAAAGCCGTCATGGAAGGGGAGACAAAAGCCAAGGAGGCCAAGAGTGAACTGGTGAAGGCGAACTTGAGGCTGGTCGTTTCCATTGCCAAAAAATATACGAATCGTGGGCTTCAATTCTTAGACCTCATTCAGGAAGGGAATATCGGGTTGATGAAAGCGGTGGATAAATTTGAATACCAGCGAGGTTATAAGTTTAGTACCTATGCGACCTGGTGGATCCGGCAAGCGATCACACGAGCCATTGCGGATCAGGCGCGGACCATTCGGATCCCCGTTCATATGATCGAGACGATCAATAAATTGATCCGGACCTCGAGAGGCCTCGTTCAGGAGATCGGAAGAGAGCCCACTCCCGAAGAGATCGCCGACAAGATGGATATGGCTTTGGATAAGGTGAGGAAGGTGTTGAAGATCGCCAAAGAACCTATCTCCCTCGAGACCCCGATCGGTGAAGAAGAAGACAGCCATTTAGGGGATTTCATCGAAGACAAGGCAGTCATTTCCCCCCAGGAGGCGGTGATCAGCGCAAATCTGTCAGAGCAAACCCGAAAGGTCCTGGCCAGCCTCACCCCTCGAGAGGAGAAGGTTTTGAGGATGCGGTTTGGAATTGGAGAAAAGTATGACCATACGCTGGAAGAAGTGGGACAGGATTTTGATGTCACCCGGGAAAGGATCCGACAGATCGAGGCAAAGGCGTTAAGGAAATTACGACATCCCAGCCGGGCAACGAAGTTGAAAAGTTTCCTTGAAACGTAGTCAGTTCGGAGTCCTGAGTTCGGAGTTCGTGGTTTTAAACGTTGAACCCCAAACATAAGATTTAGTTGCTCCGATCTCTGAACTCCGAACTCAGGACTAATACAGGGTTGACACCCTCGGCCTTGTGGGGATAACATATAATGAGAATGGGCCCATAGCTCAGCTGGAAGAGCCACCGGCTCATAACCGGTAGGTCCCTGGTTCGAACCCAGGTGGGCCCACCAAGGA
>Ga0153916_10003206_pt1 | contig 12133 bp, 12 predicted proteins | sample Opewatmetagenome_FD_109642 | JGI IMG/M metagenome (GOLD analysis project Ga0153916, IMG submission 109642) | Freshwater wetland microbial communities from Ohio, USA - Open water 3 Core 3 Depth 4 metaG | ecosystem: Environmental > Aquatic > Freshwater > Wetlands | place: USA: Ohio, Lake Erie...
AATATCATCATAGTAGTTACGTTCTGTTTCAAAATAGCGATCCGCTAGATCCTCGTATTTTGCTCTTTCTTCCGGTTTCACCATGTAGTTTCTTCGGTAGCTCTTAACATCGCTTCCAGGGGGGTAAACCGTGTCAAAGAAAGCGTATAACGCGCTTCTATAACTGCGTTGTGTCTTTACTCTGGGGAAATAGCTCACAAATTTCTCGATTCTTCTAGGGGTTTGCATACTTTTCTATATGCTTTTACCCTCTAATAAACCTTTCATTATACAACGTTTTATGAGCAAATAAGATAAAGTATAATAGACGTTTATTATGGTTCTGTGGGTTGAGAAAACAAAAAATTGGTGAAAATGCCTAGAAATCCCCTATTATATATAATATAAACACACAAACTAATAATAACTAGTTCTTCTTCTTTTTCCCCCTACCTATTTACCTATTTAATATTAAGGTTAAGGTTAGTTAGTAAGTTGGTGTATGTATATGCTTACTTTAACTGCTTTATATAAAAAGAGAATTATACACCCCACTTCTAAGCGGTTGTTTGGTTAACCGGTATTATAGCTGTTGTTTGGTTAGGCTGCTGCTGAGGCGTGGGAGTTTCAGAATCATCATCTGGTAATATTATTTTCACAAAGTCCCTTTGTTTAATGAAATTACTTATTTCCCCTAGATCATCATATGTATTATCATCATCATTATCATCTAATACAAAGACCTTAAACATCCTTCTAAGAATCTTCCTAAACCTATAATCTACTTGTTTTCTATCATGTAAATTAAGTTTGAGTTGTATGTCTTTGAAGCTTGCGCCGTTTGAGTATAGTTTTATTATTTCTAGATCCTCTGGGGTAAGACCTATATCTAGTTTATACCGGTAATCATGTATAGCTTTATTAAACTCGTATCTTGTGAACCATTCTAATAATGCGCCCCATTCCCACGCTGATTTAAGAATATCTTTATGCTGCTCACAAAACTCTTCAACCAAACCGTTTGGTTCCCATTCCCTATCTTTATTTTCCTCTTTGGTTATTAGAACATACCATTCTCCGTATAACCTATCTCTAATATCGGAATCCAATTTTTTTATTTTCTCTCTTGCATCTTTCAAATTGTTGTAATATTCTCTAAGTCTTTGTTTCTCTTTCTCAACATTCTGAGGCGTGTAAAACTTATCGCGATATTTAACGATTAATCCCTTTGCTTTTAATACATTAAACGTGTTTCTTAAGCCTTCTGCACATACAAACCGTTTATCTCGGATTTCTCTTTCTGTATCATAAGCAGTTTTTTTTATTAGCTTCTCTGAAAGAAAATTTATTGAATCTTCTGAAAACCCCTTATCTAGTTTCTCTAAATATTCTAGTAGATTAAACTCTTTTTTCTCAGTTTCAACCACCATTCTTTTTTTTCCCCTCTAACTTATTCATTCTATTCTTTAATTCTTCTATCGTAGAATAAAGATTAGTTATTTCCTCACCGTTGCCTTCTCTTTGCTCTAGGTCGTTAACTTTATTCTCTAAGTCCGCTAGTCGTTTGTTGAACCACTCGAACATCTCAACTATGCCCTTATTGGTTAATGTTTGCTCTGCCATTTTTATTTTACCTTCTCCTGTGTCGTTTCTTCCCTTTAGCATTGTATTTCTTTGTTATCCACCGCACAAACAAAACAATTATTATCATAGAACCTATTGATAAGTAAATTACTTGTTTTGTGCTTTCACTATTCCAATAAGATTGTGTCCAGAAGCTAGGGCCCACGTAGTCTAGTAGGTTTTCAACCCATGAATTACTAACAGAAACAGTGAAATTGCCCGATTCATTTAATCCAACACTGGGGATGCTCACGATCCATGTGGCGTTTTTCGTTTTGTTAGCGTATAGTCCTTGCGGGGGTATCATAACCGTGAAGTTGTTTAAGCCGTGATACATATAGGTCGGAATGTTAACCGTTTGTGTTCCACACGTTACGTTTAACCATGCTATCTTAGGTTGTAGGTCGGGACTTGAAAAGTTACAGTTAAACGTTAATATGAAGGGCGTTAGGGTGTCGGCTGCTGTTTTATCTATGGTTACGTTAACCGCTAGTGATAACGGTTCAAAGTCTATATGTAGGTTTGTTTCGTTCTGTTCCGTGATAACTGTTATCAAATTCTCGGCTAGTATTGCGACATTAAGATAGCTGCCCACGGCCCACGTGGTTAAGGGCGTGAATCCGAAAGTAATATTATAACTGTTAGTTCCGGGATCCGTTTCAACTGTCCCTATCTGAATTGTTGGCAATATTGGATTGTAAACAGTAGCTCGAATATAAGCTAGGTGTGAAACTAGGTTTGAAGCGTTAAAATTAACCGTGAAAGTTAACGCGTTATAGATCGTAATATTGGTTGCTGGAAAATCTACGCTTAATCCTGTAACGTTAACATAAGATTCAAAAGGTATGTTCTCGGGGCCTATTGAACCAATTAATGAGCTGCCCTGATATGCGAATACGTAAATTTTTTCTGTCCCAGTCCAGGGATATTTTGAGAATATTCCGGTACTGCTTGAGTTGGTCGTGTTAAACGCGGTAACGCTTGAAACATTAAACCACATTCCCCCGGTTTCGTAAAATTTCATATCGTAACTTGCATTAGCAATATCTGTGCTGTTTATCCAGTAGCTAACGTTCATAACGACATAACTGTATAATGGATAAAAGCTATTCCAAAAGTTGAAACTATGCAGCACTAAGGGGGGACTTTCCACCGTTACATCTACCGTTAAGTTGTCGCCCCTGATACCGTAATCATAAGTTGTGCTTGTGGTGTTTATCGGCGTTATCATTACGTATAATGTTTGTGGGGTTGAGGGCATAGTTATTGAAGCGTATGTTAAAGCGTAGCTCGGTGTATTATTCTCGTAAAATGTACCGCTTATCGCATCGCTTCCACCATTCCACTTAAGAAAAACGTTTAACTCATAGGCTTGGTCGGTGTAAAACACACTAACCGGTAGGCCGCCCAGAGTCCACGAACTATTTTTAATCTCAACCTTTTGAACCGTGTAATTAAGCCATGTCGTTACCCCGGTTGTTGAATCGTTTATTCTGAATCCGTAAGCTGCTTGAATGTGGGTGTAGGTGAAGGTTTCACTGAATACGTTATTTATGCTCTTTGAATCTTTGTAAACATCATTCTCGAATAGGCTTAGGTTGAATGAAGTTGTACCGTCTATTTGGTTAACGATCTGTCCACTAACATCTATTGAATCTAGTACACCGTCTGAAACATCGCCGCTATGTGTCCAGTTAACCGCGTAGATTTTCACGATATCCACTAGAACCGGCTTATAGGTTGCGCCGCAATCGTATTCTTGTTCAATCTTTACGGAATCCACTATTTTACCGGCTGTTAGGTGTGGTACTAGGTCTTCTGTTTGCCAGTTACTTGTAGGTGTCAGCCAACCGGTGTTAGAACTTGAAGCATCAGTATAGGTTATCATACATTTAACGCCGTTAGCTGTGGGGTTGCTGCTAGAATTATGCTTATACTCAAAACTGAAACTCTTAATACCGCTAACCGGGGTATTCTCGGTTAAGTTCTGACTAACATATCCCTTCATCTCTACTGCGGTATAGTTGATAACTAACCGCTCAATATTACCCGCTCCCGCTTCATATGTGTTGAACCTTCTCACCTGCGGGGGATTAGCGCCGGTGATCCTTATTCCTATATAATTGCCCGATGTGTAACCGGCACGATTTACGAAGGCTTGAACTAAGCTTGTAATATCCGATGTGTTATACAACTGCCCCGTAGTCCACGTTAACGGTACTGTCCAAATTACGCCTCCCGCTGTGGCGTTGCTTGTTGAATTGTATGTGAAGTCCGGGCAGTTGTCCACATCCAAATAGGATATGCTAGTATTGAAACTAAAATCATTAGGGTATGCAGTTAACGCCCTAACGGTGATATACGCGCTCTTAATCTCGCTGCCCTTCGGAATATCCAAAGACCACCTCATAAACGCGGCGTAAAACCAACTAGTATCGTAACCAAATTCGGTATAGGTAAGTGCATTGTACCAAAACGGCCCACAGGTTTCGGCATCATCTAACCCCGCTTGAACCGTGCTGTTATAAAGCTCGGTGTTGTTCAAAGATAACTGAGTCGAATAAGTGCCACTATCCGCATCGGTACTTCTTTGAATGTTGCTATATGTCCAATTGGTTAAGGCTGTTTGACTAGTCCACGTTTCAAAGCCGGGGTTGTAGATTAAAATATTATCTGTCCAACTCTTAACAGATATCGGGACATAAGCCGAATTGCCGGGGTTTACTGGGGTGTTATTAGAATTGAAAAGTAGAGCTACCCCGATCATGCTAAATATGAAAGTGAAAACCAATAATGCCGCAACTAAGACTTTGAGTTTTCGATTCACTTCTTTTTATCCCCGGGAGTTCTTAACTTTTGAGTTACATGAAGGGCAGCTTACTTGTTGTAGCTTAGACTTTGTATGCCATTTATAACCGCAAAAGGGACATCGGATATTCGGTTTACCCTTCATTTTTTATTCGCTTCTTATTATTATTCTTATTCTATTCTCTTATTCTGCTAGTATATAAGGATATTCAAAATATTGTCCTGATAATACGTATTCTCCATAAATAATTAAAAAATAGTATCTCATTAATACATTTTGGGTATAATGTTAATATTTCAATTACTATTGTAATGAGGTATTAGATTTTCTAAGAGTTGATATAATAAATTCTAATACCTGAAAATGGTTAGAAAATAAACTTAACAGAAATAAATACTTATTCTTATCGATGATACACATGATACACTTGTTTTCTATTTCTTAGGTAGAATTTAGAGAAAAAATATTATGGGGTATATAGGCATTTCACCGTATCATGTGTATCATCTATTTGATAAAATAAAGTCTTATGGCTTATCTAACTTTCACAAAAACGTACAAATATGAACACACTATACCCTTACATGAACACTTTTTAGAAAAATAGTATACTACTTGCATAGAGTGGAAATCGAGGTAAGTTTTCACACAAAGATGTAGAAACCTTTCACTACTACTATTGAAAGTTCCTAAAAAAGAGTGTGTGGGGATCAAGCCGGGCAGTGCCGTATCCCCGAAACACTACAATTTGGAATCCCTTTTCACTGTGGATTGGTTAGGAGGACTCTTAAACTTACTTCGCATTTCACACATTAATTTTTTATGGTAGAGAACTATAATTTTTTCCAAATTCAGAAAAAGTTATACTTCTTATCTTATCTATAATACGAAAACTTTTTTACATTCAAAAAGGGAGAATAGAAGGTAGGCAGCTCTATTCTCCCACGATCCAGGAAGGAAGGCGTGAGCTTAATCAATTCTCTTAATTTTAGCTTTTAACTCATTCATAAGCTCTAAGTGGTGATTGCCGTATCCCTGGAGAATAGCCGAATTATCCTTATCGGCAGCACGTGGGGGATCCGCGAAAACTGTTTTCGTTATCTCTGTGGTTGTTTGCTGCCGGTAAACAATTTGTGTTAATGCCGGTGTATAGACCTTATTCTTATCCTGAATAACTAAATATCTTATGTATGCTGCTAGGCTGCCGTGAATCCTTTTTTGCTGCTTGATAAAGTCGTATAGCTCCGGGGTTGCTGTGAAACTTATCCGCTTCTTTGCTTCGATTAGTTCCTGGGGTATGTCCACATTTAACAGCATTTTTTACACCTTTTGATAAATGAAGCATGAAACATCCAAATTGTAAACTTTCAATCTTCGGCACTTTCGGCCGTGTTTGAAACACCTATGAAGCTCTAGTTCTCTTTGTGATAACACTTTGAGGTATTTCAAACAGTAGTAAACCATTTTTCACGGCCTCGAGGATAAGTTTATTTCCCATAAAAAGAAGGGTGTAAGATGTAGTGTTTCCACCATCACCTTTTTTATTTATTTTTTTAGTTTCTGCTGCTGTGGTTTTTCCTCAACAATTGGGTGTCCGTAGATCACTTCTTTAAGCTGCCCTTTGACGTTCTGCTTGACTATTTCAATAGATAGAGTTTTACCTACCCAGGCCGCTGAATCGTTGCCCCATGTTTCTTTACATTCTATTCGTGTGGTTTTGTTCATAGTCCACGTTTTTGTTTCGTTGTCGTTAAGTATTATGTTTATTTCAAAGGTTTCTCTGCCAAAGCTTGTTTCTTCTGCCGGTATATATTCTCCTTCGTTTGTTAGTTCTACTATATCACCGGTTTTCACATCGGTTGATTTTAGATAGTTACTATCTTTTATTTTAACCATGTTTTTTTACCTCGAATTCTAAGTTTTATTTTTAATCGGCACACCAGGAGAACCTGATGTGTTTTCGATTAGTCTAACGTAAGTTAATTTGCTGCATGGGTGTTCGTAAACTTCAATTAATCTAAGCACTCTCAACCTTCGCAAACAGTTAATTAGTTTAGGTTGAGATAACCCAGTGTGTTTTCGCAAAAGGTAAAATGGTTTATCTCGTTTCTTAAGCAGCTCTAAAATTAGCAGCTCTACCTTTGATAACCTACTATCCTGAATCTCCAAACAAAATTTCTTATGCTCTAACCATTCATCATAATTATCCGATCTAAAATTATGAATTTCACAAACAAACCTAAAATTGAAATTGGAGTCCTTAACCGATTTTTCTTCTAATGGTTTATTATTTAAAGTATCGAAAATTTCTTCATTCTCACGAAAAACAGTTTTGCGTACAGGGCGTACAGGGCGTACAGGGTGTTTGTTATATAAATTACCTATTAGGTTTTCTTTCTCAAATTCTACCTTATGTAACATTACCCCTGTACGCCTTGTACGCCTTGTACCTTCTATTTGTATAACTTTTTTATTATTCTTCAATTTCTAGGACCTCTTGAGTTAATTCTTTGAACTTTATACCACCCCAACACCAATACCGCCGATCACCTATTTTTTTATGAATTGTTCTAGGGGGTATTTCAAAAAATTTAGGTAATTCCTTTGAAAAAGTAGTTTTATCACTGGGGACTCTATTTAATTTGTAGCAGTAATTAACGTAATCGTTGTAAACATCATCCTTCGTAATTATACTGTTTACATCATATTCTAGTCGTTCTATTCTGAATCCCTGAATAGTATCGGAATATTTTATGTAAATATTTTTTATTTGGTCTATGGTCGGTTGGTTGCTGAATCCACCATTTTTTAATAATCTCTGCAGGCCCTGGAGCGCCCAGTTTAAAATTCCTGATAATTCTTCCGGGGTTGCTATTTGGTCGGCTAGTCCTCTTATGGGTTGTAGTTTTTCGTCTTTGTTTTCCTTCAAAAACTGTTTAAAGAATTGAATTATTATGAATCTTGAGAAAAACGCATCTGTTTGGTCCTCTGTCCTGGGAATCTTGTTACATGAGAAAACCAATTTAGCGTAGTTCATAAAGTTAAAGGCTTCGTGAAATAGGGTTCTTGCGCTTAACCAATCATCGCCGGTTAAGGCCTTGAACCAACCGGTGTCTGTTAATGCCTTATCTGGTAGGTCGGCAAAACTGTTAAGTAGTTTACCGTATACCTTTGCACGGCTGAATGGCTGCCAAATAAGTTCTTGTAAACTCTGATTAGAAGTATTCTCACTACCAATCATTTTTATTAGAATATTAATTAAAGTTGTTTTGCCGTTCTGCCCTTTGCCTACTAAAAGAAGTATTGTGTTAATGAGATATCTTCTGTAAAGGCAATAGCCGAAAGATTCTTGTATGGTGTCGGTTGCGTCTTTGTTTTCAATGGTCTTAGGTTCTATTTCGCTTAGAAACTTTTTGAACTTAGGACATTCTGTATTAGGTTTATATTCAACCGGTATTTTGCTGAAAAATTTAATTTTCGGATCATAGGGTAATATTTCGTATGGTTCTTTGCTGATATCCAATACACCGTTTAGGCATGGGATAAGGTTAAGGGGGGCCTCTAGTTTGCTTCTGTCCTCGAAGTATTCTCTAGTTTTCCCGGCGATATAACCTTTAACTTCCTCTACTCTGTGGTTAGTGAATTCTTTTTCTAATGCTTCCGTTGTGTATTGTGTTATTAACGCTTCACCGTTTGGGCGATAAACTCCTTCATTAAAGTAGTAAATTTCCCCACTGTCCCACATGGTTAAGAACTTATGTTTTTCTAGCAGCTCATCGCCTAAGTATTTCGATATGAATTTTGTTGGTTTACCTTTATCGTCTTTCTCAAAATATTTTTCATAAACGGTTAGTTTTCTTAGTGGGCAGCCTTCACATGAAAAATCGTTTATTTTGGCTTCAATAACTTTTTTTACTTCAATACAGTTGAATTCCTTTTTTTCTGTTTCTACCCACTTATCCCACTTGGTTATTTCTGAACCTCTAAAATCTTCTTGGTTTTCCGCTAACCAATCGCCGTAATCCTCGAAGTTATCCCAGTTGCCGTAAACCCTGAAAAATAGTATAGCGTAATTTTTGGCTAATACGTTATGCCGGTTGCCCTCTGGGAATGATTTTTCACGAAAAGCTTTAACGCATGGTATTTTTTTGATATCAACATCAATAGGCTTAGTTTCTTCCCTAGTAACTTTAGGTTTCTTTTCCTCTGCTATTTTCTGCTTAAATTTCACTATTTCTTTTTCTTCAATAGTCGCCGTTTGGATATTGAATAAAACCTCTGGGGTTAAAGGTTCAAAGGTTTCGGGATCCACAAACTTTGAACGTATTTTTTTAAGTTTATGGAAGCCTAGAGGAATTCTAATTAGATTACCATAAGGTAGTTTTTCGGTTAATTCTGTTTGCTTAGGATAAACTTCAATCCTAGAATCTTTCTGTGTCCACAGCTCACCGATAAAACGCGCAACATCCGCCGGGATTGTAGGGTTAAAGAAAACCCAAATATGAAAACTGTTTGGGCTAGAAGCTTCTAGTAAAACGCGTTCTTTTTCCCACCTCTTAGCAGCATAATCATAAAGGTTTTTAGCTGTTTCTTCTGGGTTTGGTACTTTATCATCATCAATATCTAAGCATAACCATTTTACATGATTCTCTTTGTTTAAACAATAAATACCTATTGTGGTTTTGCCGAGTAAATGATCTTCTAATAGTTCCTTAGTTATCGGTTTGTGTACTGGGTAGTATTGGTTGTCGGGTTGTTGTTCTGAATAAACATCATCACGATTAACGAATAGTTCAAAAATTTTAGTGATAAGTTTCTGGGATATCTCTGTTTGCTCACTCATTTTTAACACCGGCTTTAATTTTTAAAATCTCAAGTAGGCTTTCTACTGCTATGGTAGCGTCAAAAAGTGCATCCTGAAAATCCTCAACAAAAATAGAATTGGTCTTTGAGATTGTATTGGAAAACGTTTTAATGGTTAGTAGTGCTTCGTAAACTGTTTGCCAATCGGATATTTGTTTGTAGATAACCTTTTTAGTTGAAACATCGTTTGGTATCATAGCTATCATCTCCGATTAGCTTGGGGTTAAGGCTGTATCCAAACCGACCTTTCCCCCTTTTTCCATAGTTTTTGTAACTTTTTCAAACTCGTTGAGAAACGCTAGTATTTCCTCGAAAAGCTCCGCATCCACTTCAACCGTTTTCCTTTTCGTTTTCTCTGTTTCTTCAACCATTTTTTACCGCTTCTTTAATGCAGCAATTTATCAATTAGCTCTTTTTTCGATTCTAGCTCACTTAGCCGATCCTCTGGGATAATCAAAATAAGACCGTCAAAAAGAACTGTAACAGTTGTACCAGGCTGTAAATTATGATAATCACGATAACCTTTAGGGATTGAAATAACCCCAGAATTGCCTAATCCTAATATTTTACGCGTTATCTTTGAAGGCATAATTTTTTACCACCAATTTGTTAACGTTTCTTGGTTAAGGTATAAACCGAAATATATATATAAACCTACGCAATAAATGACCTAAGGACATTATTTAGGAGATGATAGCAAATTGTCAAAGGGCCGCCCAAAACTAAACGGTAACAGAAATTTTAAGCTCGAAGTATTCCAATTACTACCCCAAACTGGGGAAGAAATCAATTATAACGACTGGAAGAAAGCAGCATTAGAAAAGGGGATAAAACACACTACTTTTTTAAAGAATGTTAGAAAACTTATGGCAACAAATCAAATAATTAGACGTGTAGATAACAAAAGCACACCACCCCGAACTTATTATAAATTAAAGGATTCAATACTAGAATTTGAAAAAGAAATAAACACAATGTTCTATGAATCATCACGTGAAGCTTGGGATCATACCTTTTTAGCCAATATTAACTTTAACGAAAAAGAATACGGTTCTCTTTCAAAAGACGATGTTTTATTCGGGATTAAATGTGAACTTGCACTACGTCTTTATATGACTGATTTTTTAATTATAGCCGGTTTAGCAGAAGCTCTTACTTTTGGTTCAAAATCCTTAGATGATGAGCTTGAATTATTGCTAGTGCCTCGAATAAAGGATATTTTCACCGATTTGAAAGAAGCAGAAGAAAAATGTAAAGAATACGGTATAGACCTTAGAATACTTCTAATGGAATTATTTAGAAAACTGCCTCCCACTACTGAATGGTTTGGATTACGAAAAAAAGACTTATCTAATCATCCTGACGCAAATAAAGGATAATCTCTTTTTTTCTTACACTGCCAAACAGTATAAGAAACTTTATCACATAATAATAATAATAAAAAAAAGAAAAAAAGATAGGGGTTATTGAGTTACTGTTGCTGCTGCCTCTTTGTCCTCTACCTCTGAAAAACAAACATACGGTTCTGTGTGTCCCTTGAATCTTATTTTTAATTGTACTAAGACTTCTCCGAAATCTCCATTATTTTCTGTTTGTAACTCATTTATTTCTGTTACTTCTAACGCATTATTACTTGTGCTTCTTTCAATTACCCATTTGAGAAAATCTAAAAAGTTTGTCATACTCTGCTCAAACATTTTTTTAACTCCTATTATTTTTTGACTTATCCAACTTAGCTTTAAGCGCCCGGGCTTTCGGCAAAAGCGTTAATATCTGGTTTAGTTTTTCTTCTAGGTTCTTTATTTCGGCTTTCTGATTTCTCTGCTCAACCCCCATTAAATTAATTAGCTCGGATTGCTGGTTTATTTGTTGCTTGTAGGCTGCTACTTCACGGTTCACTTTTTCAATATCAGTCCGGGGTTTAAAAATGTTCAATACTTCCTCCCCAGATTCGTATAGTTCTTGTATCTTCTCCTCTGGGTATTGCTTGTAAACCCGCGTCTGGGCCTCACCGTGTCCCATTAACGCCTCTGGGATATCGGGACTTATTTTTAGTCCCAGGTTGCTTCTGAAAAACTTCCGTGTTTGGTGTACCCGGCGTTTTCTTCTCCGCGTGTTCTTGTCAATATCCTGGTCTAATCCTAACCGCTTAAGTGCCTTTACCCACGCATAACGCGCCGTACCTGAAGATATAGGGAAAAGCCGGTTATCCGTTAATGGATCAAATCTGCCTCTGCCCCCCCGCTTCTTATAGAATGGTCTTAGTTTCAACCACTGTAAAAGAAACTCTTTAGCTTCCTCACTGAAAAACGCTATACGCTTTCTCCCGGTCTTTGTAATCGCCCCATGTATGTTTATTTTCTTATTATCCATGTCTATATCTTCTAGTTCTAGTCTTACTGTTTCTTCTATTCGTGTGCCGCAACTAGCCATAAATGAGAATAACGCTTTCTCCATGGGGTTTGTGGTGTTCAGTATAATTTTCTGTAAATCCTCACGTGATAGCGGGGTTTCCTCGGTTTCCGCTTCCACTACTTTAATGTACCGTTTCTGTATCTGTTTATAGTCCTCGAAGCCTAGAAGATTAGGGATAACCGGGACCTCTTTCTTAACGATATTATCACCCTGCCTAGTTTCTACCGTGGGCCCGTTTCTCCGTAGAAACATTTTAACAGGATTAGAATAAGAAGCTCTGGTACATGAAGGGTGATTTTTGTACACTTTCAGAAAATTATCAATATCATCATAGTAGTTACGTTCTGTTTCAAAATAGCGATCCGCTAGATCCTCGTATTTTGCTCTTTCTTCCGGTTTCACCATGTAGTTTCTTCGGTAGCTCTTAACATCGCTTCCAGGGGG
>Ga0153916_10003207_pt1 | contig 12132 bp, 12 predicted proteins | sample Opewatmetagenome_FD_109642 | JGI IMG/M metagenome (GOLD analysis project Ga0153916, IMG submission 109642) | Freshwater wetland microbial communities from Ohio, USA - Open water 3 Core 3 Depth 4 metaG | ecosystem: Environmental > Aquatic > Freshwater > Wetlands | place: USA: Ohio, Lake Erie...
GAAATGGCGGTAACCGAGGACATGATCGCCTACGCCGTGCGCTGGCGTCCGGAGGAATGCTGTCTGGTACCGGAACGACGTCAGGAGCTGACCACCGAAGGCGGGCTGGATGTGCTGGCACATGCCGGCAAGATTCGCGAGGCGTGCGCGCACCTGAATGACGCCGGCGTACGTGTGTCATTGTTTGTGGATGCCGACCCGGCGCAAATCGAGGCTGCGGGGCAGTGCGGCGCACCGGTAATCGAAATTCATACCGGCCGATATGCGGACGCCCCGACCGCCGAGGAACGCGGCGTGGAGCTCGGCCGTATCGAACTCGCGGTCCAGCAAGGTCTCGGCCTGGGATTACAGGTGAATGCCGGACATGGACTCAACTACCACAACGTGCAGGCGGTGGCCGCCATACCCGGCGTCGCGGAGCTGAATATCGGGCACGCGATCGTCGCGCGTGCCGTATTCACCGGCCTGCAGGAGGCGGTGCGCGAGATGAAGAGGCTCATGCGCGAGGCGCGCGTGCAGTGATTTTCGGCATCGGTACCGACATCGTGCGCGTCACGCGCATGCAGAAGAACATCGAGCGTTATGGCGAGAAATTCGCCGAACGTATTCTGACGCCCGCCGAACTCTCCGAGTACCGGGAGGAAGCGCGCAAGGCGCATTTCCTCGCCAAGCGTTTTGCCGCCAAAGAAGCGGCGGCCAAGGCCATGGGCACCGGATTCCGCGATGGGCTGATGCTGCATCACATTGGTGTCGGCCACGATGCGGTCGGCAAACCGAGACTCGAGTTTACCGCCGAAGCCGCCGCGTTCGTGCAGGCGCACGGTATCATCGATGTGCATGTCAGCCTGGCGGATGAGGAAGACCACGCGGTCGCGTTTGTGACGCTCGCGACCGGTTAGTCCCGTGGCGGTTACTTCTTGCGTCGCGGTGGCCGGAAGTCGGCCGGCAAAGCTCCGAACTCACCTTCACGAAACAGAAATCCGAGCATGTGTTGCTCGATGACGGGCATGCTGGTCGGATCGGCGGTGCTCAAACCGTAGTCGTTGATCAGCACGGTGAGGTGCGCAAGCCAGCGCAACCATGCTTCGCGCGAGATGTTCTCGAAGATCCGTTGACCGAGTTCGCCGGGATGTGGCGGATAGTCGAGACCTTCGGCCTCACGTTGCAGAACCTGACAAAAGACAACACGTCGCATGGGGGATTCCCGGATGAAGTGAGTAGGGCCTGGACGGGATTGTACCGGATTGGCGCTAATTTCCGCAGCGTGCATAAGCTGGTCATTGGCGCATCCTGTCGGGCATTGCTAGAATGACTTGCACATATCGATACGGAGTCACCCATGACAGCCTCTGTTCAGACCCAACGCGCGGATAGCGCGATTCAGCCCCTCCTGCACGTTACGCCCTCGGCCCGCAGCAAGCTTACCGAGCTGTTGAGCGATGCGGGTGACGATGTATTTGCCATCCGCGTTTTTGTTGCCGGCGGCGGTTGCGGCGGTATGTCTTACGGGATGACGTATGCCGATCAGACCAGCGATTACGACCATCTCATCGAGATGCCGGGGCTCAAGGTCGTCGTGGACGCCGTGGCTCTCAACTACCTGCAAAACGCTGAAATCGACTTCACCGCGGACAGCCTTAACCCGGCCTTCGTTTTCCGCAACGCTTTCCAGGCACCCAAGGTCGGTGGCGGCGGATGCGGCAGCGGTGGTTGTGGCGGCGGAGGTTGCGGTCGATAGGCTCGGCCAGCCGGAGGCGTCCACCCGGGACGCTTCCGGCAGACAAGGCGAGTGTGTCTTGTCTGTTTTCTTTCCAGCAGCCTCCTGGCAGCCGTGGTCACAGGCCTGAAGTTGCTGGTGCATGCTTCTTCCGTTTCATAGACTTTCGAGATGACCGTCCGGTCGCCGGCCCCCCGCGTTCTGCTGATCGCACCGCGCGACAGTTACCGAACGGCACCTTACATTGCGGCAGCGCGCAAACAGGGCATCGAGCTCCTGATTGCCTCCGAAGGCGAGCATGCTCTGACCGGTCAGGACGTGCCGGGGTTGCGGATAGACCTCATTAATACCAATGCGTCTATGGGCGCCGTGCTGGCTGCGGCCAGTTCGAGTCCATTTGCGGCCGTGATCGGAACCGATGATGGCAGCGTGGAGTTCGCCGCGCAGGTGAGCAGGCATCTCCATCTGCCGCATAATCCGCGTGAGGCGGTGCACTTGGCGCGGCGCAAGGATCTGGCACGCGCACACCTGGCTGCCGCCAGTTTGCCGGTACCGGAGCACTGGCGTATCGATCTGTCGCTTCCGCTCGACCCGCAGCTCGAACCTGTCCATTTCCCGTGCGTAATCAAGCCGGTGGCACTGTCCGCCAGTCGCGGCGTGATCAGGGTCGATGACCGCGCGCAACTGGACGCGGCTTTGGTGCGCATCCGCAACATCGTCGCGGACGTGTTGCACCATGAGGAACGCGAGACCCTGCTGATAGAAGCCTACATCCCCGGCGCCGAAGTCGCTGTCGAAGGCCTGTTGACCAGTGGGCAACTGGAGATCCTGGCGATCTTCGATAAGCCTGATCCGCTCGAAGGGCCGTTTTTCGAGGAAACGTACTACGTTACACCCTCCCGCCATTCGCCGGTGCGCCAGGAACAAATTGCGCAAACTGTAGCCGCTGCGTGTGCCGCCTACGGCCTGCAGGAGGGACCGGTACATGCGGAATGTCGCATCAATGATGAAGGTATCTGGATCCTGGAAGTAGCGGCTCGCACCATCGGCGGTCTGTGTGGGCGGCTGCTGCGGTTCGGCACGGGCTACGGACTGGAAGAGCTGGTGTTGCAACATGCGCTCGGCAGGCGTGCCGACACGCGCAGCGAGGCGGGGGGTGCCGGGGTATTGATGATTCCGATTCCGCAGGCCGGCATCTTGCGACGTGTCGAAGGCGTGTTGGCGGCGCAACGCGTGCCTTTCGTCGAGGAGGTGGTCATCGATGTACGCGAAGGGTATGAACTGGTGCCCTTGCCGGAGGGCTCGAGTTATCTGGGCTTCATTTTTGCGCGCGCTCCGTCCGCCGCCGAAGCGGAAGCGGCCCTGAGACAGGCACATGCCTGTCTCAGGGTTGTGGTGGCGCCCTTGTGGAAGGCAGCTGTTCGTTAAGGCAAGTCGCCCTGATCAGGCAACAACCGTACTGTCACGAACTCAGAAAAAATGGCTCCCCGGGACGGACTCGAACCGCCGACCCAGTGATTAACAGTCACTTGCTCTACCGACTGAGCTACCGGGGAATGGTGGGAGGCGCGTATGTTACTGGCGGCCCCGGGGAGGGTCAAGAAGCTTGCCGCCGAGGTCAAAGCGACGCCACGTTTGCCGAGCAGTCCGGCTTGCCGCCATCCTGCAGTCTGGTTGACGAGCGTGGCCGGCCGCTGGTGGACAAGATAACGGTGCGCGCCGGGTATTCCGGCCATTCGGTACAGAATGTAAAGGTCATGTTGCTGCCCTGAGCCAGACCGTTCGGTTTGTAGGCAACGGCATCGCGGCTGCGCGTGCTGTGAATCCGCAGTCCCGGCGCAGGATCGAAAACGCGAACTGCCGTTTCGTCCTCATCCTGCTTGTGATTGGCGTTTTTGTCTATGTAGAGCAGGTAACCGTGCTGCCAAAACGTCCAATTGCCGTATACCGCACCGCAACGGCGACCATCTTTGCTTGGGCAAAGCACCGCGTGTTCGCCGCGCGTGATGGCTTCACTGCGGGTGGTATGCAGCGCCGCGATCAGGACGTTCATTGCTGTGATCATGCGCTGTCCGGCAATCAGGTGCCGAAAGGATGGAACGGCGATCATGGTCAGAATGCTCACGACGGCGAGCGTGACGAGCGTATCGTACAGGCTGAAGGCATGCATCCGGCGATGCGTCGGGGAGGCCGGGGTTTGCCTGGCGGTGGGACAGAATGCGAGACGATGTGAGTTCGTCATGTTGTTCATTCCTTTGAACAGGTGGCGTCACTCTTCCTGACTGTGACGCCTCATCCATGAGTAGCGCCGGTACGGCTGACGGACCGCAAACTTGGTACGGCTCATTGAGCCGCCGTGCATAATCTATGGCAGGCACGCCGAATAAGGCAAGGGGGCGGCCGCAAAACGTGAATCTCCCCGAGGTTTACCGTAGCCAGGATGGCCCGGGGTCCGGCGCGACGCTTTCAGAACACTCAGCTTTCCGCTTTTCCCAGAAGCTTTTCCAGGCGATCGAGAGCCTGTTCGAGCTTGTCACGGCTGGTGGCGAATGAAAGGCGCATGTAGCCTTCAGCGCCGAAGGCCGAGCCCGGCACGAGGGCCACCCCGGCTTCATTCAAAATGAGTTCGGCCATTTCGACGTCGTTGCCAATACCTTCGAAATTCGCAATCGCCTCCTTGAACAGGGCAAACGCGTAGAACGTGCCCTTGGACGGCAGACAACGCACACCGCGCAACTGGTTGAGACGCGACACCACGTAGTCATGTCGCTCCTTGAAGGCGCGGACCATTGGGGTCATGCAGGTCTGGTCGCCGTTCAGAGCTGCCTCGGCAGCGATTTGCGAGATCGAGGCCGGATTGGAGGTGCTTTGTGATTGCACCTTCTTCATGGCGGCGATGAGCGGCTTGGGGCCAGCCGCGTAGCCGATGCGCCAGCCGGTCATGGCATACGCTTTGGAAACACCGTTCAACACAATGGTTTGATCTTTGAGGTCCGGGCAGGCATTGACGATGTTGCAGAACGGTTCTTCGGTCCAGAGAATGTGTTCGTACATGTCGTCGGTGGCGATGAGCACGTCCGGGTAGCGACGCAGCACCTCGCCCAGCGCCTGGAGTTCCTGGCGGGTGTAGACGGCACCGGTCGGATTGGACGGGCTGTTGAGCACTATGAGCTTGGTCTGAAAACCGATCACCGCGTCCAGCTGTTCAGGTGTGATCTTGTAGCCTTGCTGGATGCCGGTGGAAATGATGACCGGTGTGGCGTCAGCCAGCAGCACCATGTCCGGGTAAGAGACCCAGTAGGGCGCCGGAATCACCACTTCGTCGCCTTTTTCGAGCAGCGCCTGGGCGAGATTGAAAAAGCTTTGCTTGCCGCCCACCGAAACCAGAACCTGGTCGGAGGTGAAATCAAGGCCGTTGTCGCGCTTGAATTTATTCACCACCGCCTGTTTGAGCGACGGTGTTCCGTCGACCTCGGTGTACTTGGTGAAGCCACGGCGGATGGCCTGGATGGCGGCTTCCTTGATGTGCTCGGGCGTGTCGAAATCAGGTTCGCCGGCACCGAGCGAAATCACATCCTTGCCCTGGGCCTTGAGTTCCTTGGCGCGGGCTTCGACCGCCAGAGTGGGGGAAGGCTTGATGCGGCCAACACGGCCGGAGAGACGAATGCTGTTCAAACGGTTGTTCCCGAGTAGTGGCAAAAACTGCGGTAATATACCTGTAAGCGCCGCCTAACCAAAGTCCATGAATCCATTTCGTCTTGAAAGCCCGTTTGAGCCAGCCGGAGACCAGCCGGAGGCGATCCGTGCCCTGATCGGCGGAATCGAAAGGGGCGAGGCGTTTCAGACCCTGCTCGGCGTCACCGGTTCGGGCAAGACCTTCACGATTGCGAACGTGATCCATAAAATGCAGCGCCCGGCGCTGGTCCTGGCGCCGAACAAGACGCTGGCCGCGCAGCTCTATTCCGAAATGCGCGATTTCTTTCCCCATAATGCGGTTGAGTATTTCGTCTCCTATTACGACTACTACCAGCCGGAGGCTTACGTCCCATCCTCCGATACCTATATCGAAAAGGACGCCTCGATCAACGAACACATCGAGCAGATGCGCCTTTCGGCCACCAAGGCCCTGCTCGAACGCCACGATGCCGTGATCGTTGCCACGGTCTCGGCGATCTACGGTCTCGGCGATCCCGAGTCCTACCACGGCATGATCCTGCATCTGCGTGTCGGTGCACTCATGGATCAGCGTGCCATTCTCAAGCGCCTGGCGGAACTGCAATACACCCGCAATGATATGGAACTGCATCGCGCCACCTTTCGTGTGCGTGGAGACGTTATCGACGTCTTTCCCGCCGAGTCCGACCGGCTGGCAATCCGTATCAGCCTGTTTGGCGAGGAGATCGAGAGCCTGAGCGAGTTCGACCCGCTTACTGGCGAGGTGATCGCCAAGCTGGCACGCGCCACCGTCTATCCATCTTCCCACTATGTCACGTCTCGAGAGACGGTGGTCGGCGCCATCGAGGCGATCAAGGACGAATTGCGTGATCGCCTGGACGTGCTGCGGTCGGCCAACAAGCTCGTCGAGGCGCAGCGGCTCGAACAGCGTACCCGCCTCGATATCGAGATGCTGCAGGAGGTCGGATATTGCCCAGGCATCGAAAATTACTCACGCTTCCTGTCCGGGCGCGCGCCCGGCGAACCTCCGCCGACACTGGTGGACTACCTGCCGAAGGATGCGCTGCTGATCGTCGACGAAAGCCATGTGACGATACCGCAGATCGGCGGCATGTATCGTGGCGACCGGGCACGCAAGGAGACGCTGGTCGAGTACGGATTCCGCATGCCGTCAGCACTCGACAACCGGCCGCTCAAATTCGAAGAGTTCGAGGCGCTCATGCCTCAAACCATCTTCGTTTCGGCCACACCCGGTCCTTATGAACTTGAACGTTCCGGCAAGACGATTGACCTTGTGGTGCGTCCCACCGGGTTGGTGGATCCGGAAGTCGAGGTGCGACCGGTGACCACCCAGGTCGATGACTTGTTGTCCGAAATCCGCAAGCGTGTGACGGTAGGCGAACGCGTGCTCGTCACAACCCTTACCAAGCGTATGGCCGAGGATCTCACCGAGTATCTCGCTGAACACGGGGTGAAGGTGCGTTATCTTCACTCGGATATCGACACCGTGGAACGTGTCGAAATTATTCGCGATCTGCGCGTCGGGGTATTCGATGTGCTGGTCGGTATCAACCTGTTGCGCGAAGGTCTGGATATCCCCGAAGTGTCACTGGTGGCGATCCTGGATGCCGACAAGGAGGGTTTCCTGCGTTCGGCTCGCTCCCTCATTCAGACCATGGGTCGGGCCGCGCGCCACCTGAACGGCAAGGCGATGCTGTACGCCGATCGCATCACGAACTCCATGCGCCAGGCAATGGATGAAACCAGTCGCCGGCGCGAGCGACAGATTGCCTACAACCGGATGCACGGAATCACGCCGCGCGGCATCGTCAAAGAGGTGAAGGAGATCATTGAGGGTGTGCAGTTTTCACGCGCCGGCGGGCGTGAAGCCGTGCCGCTTCTGGCCGCCGAGGAGCAGGCAGAATATGAAGCCCTTAGTCCGGATGCATTCGCCCGCCTGTTGAACAAACTTGAAAAGCAGATGTATACGCATGCACGCAATCTTGAATTCGAGCAGGCGGCAGCTCTGCGCGACCGCATTCAACTCATCAAAACCAGTCGTTTTGGTGCTCTGGACGGTACAGTCGGGCGTTAACGCTCTAGCCGGATGCCATCATCGCGTGCAGTTCTCGCTGCAACTGGGCCTCATTGCCCAGATTGAGTTCGATAAGGCGCCGCAGGTGTGAGGCGCTCTCGAGGTCAATGTGGCGACAGACGAAACCAGCACGTCCTGGCTCGAGGTGTGCAAGCGTCGCCTGCATATGGATCACGACATCGCTGTCGGCCAGTGATATTTCGACCCCCAGAGGTTCGCCAATCTGCACCGACCAGTCGCTAGGCTGGTCGGTGAGTACCCCCTTGAGCGATATATCCAGAAGTCTTGCCGTGTGATCGCCGTATGCGCTGCGCAGCTTCACGGCCGCCTGGAAGGGGACGCGTGTAAACCGGCGGTGCTCATCGTGCTCCGGTGGTATGTGCATCTGCCCATCCATTTTAAATACGTGAATCGATCTGACTTCCAATTCTAGCCATCAAATGCTTCTTGTGCGTTGTGGTGGTGTAGATGCTTCTAAATCGCGAGCATCGTTGATTTACCGGATGATAACGACCACGATCAAAATCCGTATTTAATTAACAACTAATTTTTACATTCGGCAGATGCCGACTATGCTTTAACAAATCGTTAACCTTCATGTCGGCCAGGGAGGGTCATTCACGAGGCGCGCCCATGAAATTTGTAAGAATTCTGTTTGTAGCGATAGCCGGACTGCTGATGGTTGTGAGCGCACCGTTGCTGGCGGCAACGGCGGCGACCAAAACCCTGAAGTGGGCGGGTTGCGGGATTTCAAAGAATGCGTTCATGAATGAGATGGTGGCCGCGTACGAGAAAAAAACCGGCATAAAGGTGGAGCTCGTAGGCGGTGGGGCCACGAAGGGTATTCGCCAGGTATCAAACAGGGAGGCCGATATCGGCGGGACGTGCCGGCACACGATGGTGAATCAGGAAACGCTCAGGACGGATCAGCAGGAGCGCCTCGTCCAGCTCACGCCGGTAGCGTGGGACGCGCTCGTGGTGATTGTGCACAAGGATAACCCGATAGAAAACATCACGCTCGACCAGTTGCGCGCGGTGTATAAAGGAAAGATCACAAACTGGAAACAGCTGGGCGGAAATGACGCGCCGATCGAGCTTTACGTTCGCAAAGGCAAGATCTCCGGCGTCGGGCGGACACTGCGTGAACTCCTTTTTTACAATTATGAGGAGGAGTTTGTTGCCCAACATGTCATGGATTCGTCCGGGCCGCTCGAACGGGCTATCGTCAAGGATCCGAACGGTTTTGGCGTCACTGGCGTCAGCAGCGCCCGCAAGCTGGTAAAGAGCAAGGTCGCCAAGATCCTGAAGCTTGAGGGCAAAGAGGCAAGTTACGATAACATCAAATCCGGCCAATACCTTCTCTATCGGCCGTTGTACATCGTGACCAGCCTTGAAGATCGGAACCCCGAAGTGAAAAAGTTTGTCTCCTTCGTGTCCAGCGATGAAGGCAAGCGGATCATGCGCAGTGTTGGCACGGTGCCGTATGAAGATGCCCTCGGCCTGTGGCTGACCTATCTGGATCAGCAGAACAGGGCGCTGAACAACCGCTTGCACGTGAATCCGCAGAAGCCGACTCACAAGACCGTCAGAAACTAGCTAATTTCGTCTCAGGTAGTCGCCCGCGTCCTTGTGAGAGGACGCGGGTTTGTGCTATTTTGCGCGCCTTTCCAGGCGCGTAGCTCAGTGGTAGAGCACTACCTTGACATGGTAGTGGTCGGTGGTTCGATCCCACTCGCGCCTACCAAAATCCGTCGCGCCCCGTGTGGGGCGCGACGCCGTTTCTACCCAGTTTTTTATGCGGCCCCTCGTAGCGGTCGCCACTGAAAAGGGTGCGTTGCACATGCCAGTCATAACTCTGCCGGACGGCAGCCGTCGTGAATTCCCCCAGCCTGTCACCGTGGCCGAGTTGGCCGCCGCTATTGGTCCTGGACTGGCCAAGGCGGCGCTTGCCGGAAGGGTCGGTGGCCGCCTCGTGGATACCTCGTACCGCATCGAAAACGATGCCGAAGTATCCATCATCACCGATCGCGACCCGGACGGGCTGGAAGTGATCCGCCACTCGACGGCGCATCTGCTGGCTCAGGCCGTCAAGAACCTGTTCCCCGAGGCGCAGGTGACCATCGGGCCAGTCATCGAGGACGGCTTTTATTACGATTTCGCCTGCAAGCGCGCCTTTACCGATGAGGATCTGAAGGCAATCGAAGCGCGTATGGTCGAGCTGGCGAAGCGCGACGACCAGGTCAGTCGGCGCATCCTGGTGCGTGAAGAGGCCATTGCCTATTTCCGCGGTCTGGGTGAGGACTACAAGGCGCAGATCATCGAAGCCATTCCCCAAGGTGAGCAGATCTCGCTCTACCGACAGGGTGAGTTTGAGGACTTGTGCCGCGGTCCACACGTCCCGTCCACCGGCAAGCTCAAGGCGTTCAAGCTGATGAAGGTCGCGGGCGCCTATTGGCGCGGCGACTCGCGCAACGAGATGTTGCAGCGCATCTACGGCACCGCCTGGGGCGACAAAAAGGCGCTGGATGCCTACCTGCACCGGCTGGAAGAGGCGGAGAAGCGCGATCATCGAAAGATCGGCAAGGCGCTCGGCCTCTTCCATATGCAGGAGGAGGCGCCCGGCATGGTGTTCTGGCACGAGCGCGGCTGGCGCGTCTACCAGACCATCCAGCGTTACATGAGCGAACTCTGGCGCGCGAGCGGCTATCAGGAGATCCGCACGCCGCAACTCGTCGACCGGTCGCTGTGGGAGAAGTCCGGGCACTGGGAGAAATTCCACGACGACATGTTCACGACCGAATCGGAGAAGCGCACCTTTGCCGTCAAGCCGATGAACTGCCCGTGCCATATCCAGATCTACAACCAGGGCCTGAAAAGCTACCGCGACCTGCCGCTGCGCCTGGCCGAGTTCGGCTCCTGCCACCGCAACGAACAGTCCGGTGCCTTGCACGGCCTGATGCGCGTGCGCGGCTTCACCCAGGACGATGCCCATATTTTCTGCGCCGAGGACCAGATTCAGCACGAGGTGTCGGCGTTCATCGACCTGCTACACAAGGTCTATGCCGATTTCGGCTTCAAACACCTGCAGTACAAGCTGTCGACGCGACCGGCAAACCGCATCGGTTCGGACGAAATCTGGGACCGCGCCGAGCATGCCCTGGAACAGGCCCTCAATGGCAGGAAACTGCCTTGGGATCTGCAGCCCGGGGAAGGGGCGTTTTACGGGCCCAAGATCGAGTTTTCGCTGAAAGACTCGATCGGCCGGGTGTGGCAATGCGGCACTATCCAGGTGGATTTCTCGATGCCGGGCCGGCTCGGGGCGACCTACATCGCCGAGGATGGCTCGAAAAAGGTGCCCGTCATGCTGCACCGGGCGATTTTCGGGTCCATGGAGCGTTTCATCGGCATTCTGATCGAGGAGTACGCCGGAGCGTTCCCGGCCTGGCTGGCGCCGGTCCAGGCGGTGGTGCTGACGATCACCGACCGCCAGGCCGACTATGCCAAGCAACTGGCCGATGACCTCAACCGGAGGGGGTTCCGGGCCGAAGCGGACTTGAGAAACGAGAAAATAGGCTTTAAAATCCGCGAACATACCATTCAGCGCATTCCCTATCTGCTGGTCGTGGGAGACAAGGAAGCGCAGGACGGTACCTTGGCCGTGCGCACGCGCACCGGTGAAGATCTTGGTTCCATGACGCTGTCGGCGTTCCTGGAACGGATCAACGCTGAGGTGGCGAGCCACGGCATTCCTGTTTTAGAGGGCTAGAACTATCACTGCGGAAAAATCGGTGCGCATCAACGACGAGATCCGGATCCCTTCGGTCCGGTTAATCGGTGTTGACGGCAATCAGGTCGGAATTGTGGCCATCGGCGAGGCGAAGCGCATGGCCGAGGAAGCGGGGCTGGATCTCGTGGAGATTTCACCCACCGCGGTACCGCCGGTCTGCCGGATCATGAACTTCGGAAAGTTCCAATACGAAGAAAGCAAGCGCCGGCACGCCGCCAGGAAGAAACAGAAGCAGATACAGGTTAAGGAAGTGAAGTTTCGTCCCGGGACGGACATCGGAGACTATCAGGTCAAACTACGCAACCTGATGCGTTTCCTTGAGAGCGGAGACAAGGCGAAGATCACCTTGCGCTTTCGCGGTCGTGAAATGGCCCACCAGGAACTGGGCATGCAACTGCTGAAGCGCATTGAGGAAGACCTGAAGGAGCATGGAACTGTCGAACAGTTTCCGCGCCTCGAAGGTCGCCAGATGGTCATGATCCTGGCTCCGAAGAAATAGGCCGCAGTCGTTCGCGGCATCCATAAACCAGTAGCGCCTCACCGGATTTCCGGCGGCGTGAGAATGCGGAGTCAATGCAATGCCCAAGCTCAAGACAAACCGGGGCGCGGCCAAGCGTTTCCGGAAAACGGCCAAAGGCTTCAAGGCCGGTAACGCTTACAAGCGCCATATTCTGACCAAGAAGTCCACGAAGCGGAAACGCCAGCTGCGTGGGCCAATGCAGATCCATCCGTCCGACGTTGAATCCGTGCAGCGCATGCTGCCGTACGCATAAGGGGGTGAGCCATGCCACGTGTAAAACGAGGAGTTGTCGCGCGCGCCCGCCACAAGAAGGTCCTGGATCAGGCCAAGGGTTACTA
>Ga0153916_10003208_pt1 | contig 12132 bp, 15 predicted proteins | sample Opewatmetagenome_FD_109642 | JGI IMG/M metagenome (GOLD analysis project Ga0153916, IMG submission 109642) | Freshwater wetland microbial communities from Ohio, USA - Open water 3 Core 3 Depth 4 metaG | ecosystem: Environmental > Aquatic > Freshwater > Wetlands | place: USA: Ohio, Lake Erie...
CCGGACTCCACGGCCTGGCGTGGGGGGCCGGGGACGCCGGCCTGGTGGACCGGGGCCCCCACGCCGTCGGCCTGGTCGTTGAGGCCCGTGCCGACGAGGTCGTAGACCTCGGAGGCAAGGTCAAGTTTCCCTCCGCCACCGTCCGGTTCGTGGGCACCCTGGCCGAAGCCGCCTCCTGGCTGGCGGCTGAAACCGGCCGGGTCGTCCACTTCGCTGGCGTCACGGCCGGGGACTCCGGCACCGCCACGGCCGGGAACGGAGGCCGGGCCACGGCCGGGAACTACGGCCAGGCCACGGCCGGGAACCACGGCACCGCCACGGCCGGGAACCACGGCACCGCCACGGCCGGGTACTACGGCCAGGCCACGGCCGGGGACTACGGCACCGCCACGGCCGGGAACGGAGGCCGGGCCACGGCCGGGGACTGGGGCCAGGCCACGGCCGGGAACGGAGGCCGGGCCACGGCCGGGAACCACGGCCGAATCAGTATCGACTGGTTCGACGGCAGCCGGTACCGGACCGCCGTCGGCTACACAGGAGAAGACGGAATCGAGGCCGATGTCGCCTACAAGGTGGTTTCTGGAAAACTGGTGAAGGCGTAGAATATAAATCGCTCTATCGAGAACCAAATCCACCCGAAACCGGGCCCATAGCCTGCCTCAACAAGGTGGCGGAGGACGGGGTACCTCCACCACGGTTACCGCCGCCAGGTATCACTTCAGCATCCGCCTCAGAATTCTGAGGCAGGAACTCCCGGTGGAGAACCGCAGCCTGAGGCAGCCTCTGTATGCTCCGGGTCCCGTCGAAATCATTTTGGGTCTGAGTGACCCTGAGGTCGTGAAGGACCTGGGCACAGTAGTAGTAGGGTCGGTACCGGTACCAGACACTGCAGACGGCCCCCCGGTCGGCTGAGGCCCCCAATCCGGGACCGACATCCAGGGCCGGCGCCGGTCGCCGGAGCCCAAGCCATTCTAGTTGACCATTTTTAACCACGAAATCCGTGCCACAAAGATACCGGTCGCCGCGGGCATCTACCAAAATATCAACGGATTCTACCGGGAATTTCAGGCGGTCCCTGCCGCTGGCGTGATGGAGAAAGAGCTGCCAGGTCGCCACCAGTAGTTTGGGCTCGTCAAGGTAGAAGCGATCGTAGGGACAGATGTAGAACTGCTCATCCGATTCGTCATAAGTCGTTGGAAAACTGACTTGGGCGGTGCTTCCGTCGTAGAACCCAATGTCATCTTGGCGTTTGGTCTTGCTGTTGCCGCTGAAGAGACCGGTCACGGTGCAGATCTTAGTGTATAGAAAGCCATTGCTGCAGCCTTCGTGGTCGGGGTGGGGTCTCCGACTGTCGCCGATGTCCACCATGCCGACTGGGCACCTGATGGCCCTGTAATGAATCAGCCTGACGCCCTGGCTTCGGATCAGCTCATCGAAGGCGGGGATATCCAGACTGATCTGAGTAGACGGGATATCAGTCGTGATATTATTGACGGGTCCCCGGGGGTCTCGTTGCGACATCTACTTCTCCTGGTTCTGTAGGGCCTGGATACGCCTCAAAAGTTCGTCAGCATCTGGTATTAGATGTTCAAAATCGCTATAGTCGTAGTGGGAAGATTTCGAAAGCTCCCAGCAGATGTCGGGGTCTTCCCGCTGGGCCTGGAAACGGGCGACGGCCCGGTGGCTGGCGGCCCCCAGAATCCTGCCGACCTTATCGGTGATGGCGTGGAGGCCGCCCCGGAGCTTGACGTGGAACAGTTCGCCTTTCTTCTCGGACTTGCCGACCTTTTTGCGCCACTCTATTTGCTCTTTAGGAATCACCATTTATATTGCCTCCACTATCAGATTACTCCAGAGGGTCCTTCTTACCTACCCAGAGCTGTGTCGCAGGCTCTACGCCAGCCTCCCGGACCGAGGTATTCTCATCCCCGACCTGGAGTCTGGGCTGCAAGACCCCAATCTTAGGAGCAAATACCTTCGGCCAATAATTTCTCACATAACCGGTCACATTCACGTACCGGTTATAGACCATCTCGGCCTCGTACTGTTGTTCGCGGACAAAATCCGTACTCGCCAGAGTCGACCTTTCAAAACCTCTGGCCTCCAGAAGCACCTGCTTGTAACGCAGGAGGACAAAGACTACCGCCGCATGTAGCCAGGTCAGGTAGACGGGTTCATCGCCGACGTGGAGACCGAGCCTGTAGGTCTCCCGGAAGCTGCTGGATTCCAGGCCGATGGCCGATCCACTGCCTTCGGGCCTGATGGTGGCGCCCCGGAAATCAGCTACTGTATGTGCTGCTATCTTAAAACTATTATCATCAATAATTTCAATGATTTCATGAGGTTGGCCGCCGCTGTCGGTCACCCACATGCCCGCCGCTACAGCCAGAGTCTCTCTGAACGTCAGGAGTCCGGTGGCCTGACTGTAGCTCCGGGGCTGAAGGGGGCCATAGAGGACCGGCCAGGACTCGGGGTCGTCTTCACTGGTGTCCCAGTGGACGTCGCCTAACGTCGACTCCGGAACGACCTCGGTGCTGTTCAGAAGGCTGATGGTGACGGCCGGCAGCTGGGCTTCGTTGACGACCGGCACCATGACTACATTGATATTAGTTTTCAGAAACCAGTCCCGGGCCCTGTCGATATCGGACTGGCCCTGGTCTTTCCAGGTCAGGCCGTCCTGGACGAGCCCGGCCTGAATGAAATCCAGTAACCGGGGATTATCCCTCAGGTCCTGGAGGCCCAGAACCAAGGCGCTTCTGATGATGACGTCGCTGGCATGTATGCCCAGGGCTTTGGTTGGGAGTTGGGGGACTGGCGTGCTCATATTTTGTAGATTACCCCCCTTGACAGCCGGGGCGGAGCTGGTAGAGTAGGTCCTGTAGCGGCGGCCCAGTAGGGTCGGTCCCCGGGGCTAGTCACTCCGGGGGCGAGGAGTGACTTCCGACCGCTACGTACTTTCCCGATTCCGGAGAAGCCATGCCTGTCCCATACCTTAAGGTCAGTGCCGCCAACATCAAAGCCGCAGTCAAAATCCTTCTGAATAACGACCAGCTCGAGGAGGCGGAAGACTACCTGAAGCTGCTCCGGCAGCTGGAGTCCGTCATCACCGTCACCGAACTCCGAATCAGTGCCGAGAACGAACTCCGAATCAGTGCCGAGAAGGCCTGTGACCTAACGGCTGAGGAAGTCGCATTGGTCAAGGCTCGAGACATTATTCCCGCTATCAAGTCCGTCAAATTCCGAACTGGCTGCGGCCTCAAGGAAGCCAAAGACCTGGTCGAGGACTATGTCGCCAAGCACAGGCCTTGAGATGAAAAACAAAGAGACCCGGCACTCCGTTTTCTCGGCTCAGACCCGCGGTGGTCAACTCGTCGTCTCCGTCATGACCTGGCCGCCGATTCAGTGCAATACCTGTAAACGACTGGCGGCATTTCTGGTTAACCGCATGGGGCCCGATAGCAGAGGTAACCAGTGTCTGAATTGTGATGAGCCATGAAAATCTTCTTCAGTTCCGACCACCACTTCTCCCACACCCGAGTCGTCAGGTTCTGTGGCCGGCCCTTCCCTGACGTCGGGGCCATGAATCTCGAGATGATACGGCTCTGGAACGAGACCGTTGGACCCGATGACTACATCCACTACCTCGGGGACTTCAGCTGGGGTAGTACGTCGGTCATCGGAGCAACCCGGCGGGTCCTTAATGGCACCATCGGCCTCGTCAGGGGCAACCACGACCGGGGTCCAAAAGCCATGGCGTCAGCTGGCTTTGTCAACATCTGCTGGTCGACCTGCATCGAGACCGAGAAGGGCCGCATCCTGTTGACCCATAGACCCCCGGAGCCCCTGGAGGAATTCCGGGGCTGTGATGCGGCGTTTTGCGGCCACGTACACGAGCTATAGGCTCAGCAGACCCGGTTCGGGAAGCCGGTCCTGAACGTCGGGGTTGACGTCCGGGGCTTCAAGCCGGTATCCTTGGAGGAACTGCTGGAGGAGCTGCCGTGAAGAAGGTCAAGACCACCGAATACCGACGGGTTGACCCGGGCTCCTACATCGTCTGCCACGGACTCCCGGCGGGTATCTACCGGGTGGTCGTCACGACCGACCCCGACTGGGCAGTCTTCTATCGGGGTCGGAAAAAGCTCTGGGGTTGTAATTTGATTTTTGCCCAGACCTGGAGTCAAGAGGTTTCCCGGGAAACCTACCTGGATTCCCTGGAGGAGCTGCCGTGAAACAAAAAGATAAAGCTCTCCAGGCCTGGGCCATATGGTATAGCCACCGACTCGACCGCATCGCGGGGGGGGGGTTCGGGAGAGGATTACTCCAGTTATGGGCAAGACCTTTTCGAGGCCCTCGGCTGTCCGGGAGTCTGCGGGGGATGTGGTAAGACCGGCGAAGACGTCTACAGCTGCTATGACCCCTATGTGGAAGAAATCGACAGCAGGTCAGAAGAGGTTTTCCTCTGTCCGGGTTGCTACCGACAGCGTCTTGATGATATCTAACAACCCTGATTTAGTGAGGAAGAGATGAAAAAGAAATCAACCACCCCCGCGGTCTCCCAAGGCTACCACTTCGGCCGGACAACCATGGCCTTGAACCTGGCACAAGAGGCTCTTTCTGATATCGACCCTCTTAGCATTATTTTTTCCGAGGACGACCAAAAAAGCCTCAAGGATATCCAAGAGAAGCTCCGGGACCTGAATTGGGGAATCTGGTTTAAGTTCGAGGAGTTCCGGAGGAAGAATCAGTGAAGCTTCGTAAATCGGTGAGAAAAACTTCAGGCGAAGAAGTAACCGACCTCAGAGCCGCTGTGCGGGAGAGACTCAAAAAAGCACGTCGGGACCTCCGGAACTTCAAAAATCGGGCCGATTACGATGACCCCAGTGACGTCCGGATCCTTTATATCCACCAGGGTCGGGTCATGGCTCTAAACGACCTACTTTATGACCTCAATGTCACCCTGGAGGGAAAATGAAGCCCAACATCATCAGAATTAACGACAGGGTCCGGGTCGTCGAGCCACTGGTGGTCATCAGGGTCGGGTATCCGAAGACCGTCGCCGACTACCTGCCGGAGGTCATCGCCAAGTCCGGGGCCGCCCTGCGGTCAGCCATCTGGGCCGCTGGCGGCGACGACGGCGTCGTCGACAAAACCATCAGGGAAATCGCGTACCTAGTCGCCAAAGCCGATGGGTTCGGAGGCACCGACCGGCAGCTGTTCACCGAGGTCCATGAGGAACTCCGGGGCCTGGAGACCTACGTCGACGGCCTCCGGAACCGGTACACCGGCACCTACCACCACGGGAGCTACTCCAGCGCCGGCAGCAGCTGGTACGGCTACGAGGAGAACTGGGAGCCGGCCTACCTGGACCCGATGGTCTGCCACCGGGTGGCGACCCTCAGTGCCTGGGTCGGCAATCCTTTCCCGTCGATGAAGCTCATCGACATCGAGACCCGGAACCTGGAGAAAATCAAATGATTTGCTACGACGAGGAAAGAGGGAGGGTCGTCGCCGTAGACCTCCAGGGGGATGACCGCATCGCCGACATCGCCTCTGCCGCAGTTCTGGTCGGGCCCAACGGGAATATCTACATGGGGGATGTACAGCTCCATGGCCTCCGGCTCCGGGACCTCCGGAAGCGGTGTACCCCAGAGGTCGAGGCGGAAATCCGACAGGTGCTGGAAGAAGAACTGAAGAAGTGCCTGGATCTTAGCTGCCGCGACGCCTACGGCTGCAAGAATCGGGCGGCTCAGCTCCACACCCGGAACCGGGCCCTAGAAGAGGCTGCCTTGGCCGTAGAGGCCGCCTTCGTAACCGACCTGGACGTCGCGGCCGTCGACGTCATCCGGGGCCTGAAAATCTTTGCAAAAGGCCTTGATTGGTTCGTTGACAAAGACCCGGAGCCAGAATAAGATGATTTCTATGACCCCCGACCCCGAAGACCTGCAACGCCTTCAGAAGTACCTCTGGATTTGGACCGCCGACGAAGGCAGGGATGTAGTCGACCCCGACCGCTGTCTAGCTAAGGTCTTCCGGGACCAAGGTGGATTCAGCAGATGGCGTCAGTGCAATAATAAGGTCAAGGTCCGCGTTCTGGGATTTGGATTCTGTCTGGCCCACGCCCGGAGACTGCCCCTGGACCTGCTGCCCCCGGACCCCGCCGGCCCTGAAGTCGGAGGCTGGAGAGCCGGCATGAAAGCCTACCGGGCCCACCGGACCTGGCAGGACATCATCGAGGTAGGTGAAGCCACCGTCCGGAAAACCGGTAAGAAGCTCCTCCTGGAGGGGGGCCTGGCCGCCTGGGACTACCGGAATCAAGTCGAGCCCGGCAGCTGCAGCCACAGCCGAGGGGAGGCGCTGCAGGCCTTTATGGAGAAGAAAGCCCAGGAAATCTTGGCTCTGGAGGAGCAGATAATGAAGATCCGAGCCAACATCAGAGTGGCTGGGGGCCTACTGACGACTATTGACAAAGCCCCGGAGTCCGAGTAGAGTCCCGACATGTTCATCGACATCCCCCAATACCGCCTCCGGTACCGGAGACTCCAGACCCAGGCAGCTGACTTCGGCCTGAATCCAAGTTCCTTCAACCGCCTCTGTGGAGACTATCTCCGGGCCCGGGAACAGCCAGAGACCCCGGAGAATTGGGTCAGCGCCGCCACCGAGGCCCTGGAAGACCTCTACCTCGAAAACCAGTATCTCGAAAACCTGGACGGACCTTCAGTGTCAAGACATACCAACAGCTGGTGGATAAAGCCGACCGAAGGAGTTCTGGCGTGAATCTGGATGATTTTTTTGTCAGTGGCGTCTCATGACTCTCGACACCCCCAAGCCCAGGGAACTCTACTTCCAGAAAGACGTCACCCAAGACACTGTTGCCACACTGACTAAAGAAATTCTGGAAATCAACACCAACGACCAGTTCCTCAGAGGCCAATACGGCCTCTACGGCATCAGCTACCAACCGGCCCCCATCAGGCTCTACATCGACAGCTACGGAGGCAGTGTCTACCAGTGCCTCGGTCTGCTGGGGGTCATGAAGACCTCTAGAGTCCCCATCCATACCTACGTCACCGGCGTCGCCATGTCCGCCGGCTTCATGATTGCCATCTCCGGCCACCGGAGATATGCGTACCCCCACTCCACCTTCATGTACCACCAACTCAGTGCCTGCGCCTGGGGAAAAATGAAGGATCTGGAGGAAAACATCGAAGAATTCCGGAGGCTACAGAAGCTGCTACAGACCCTGACGGTTCAAGCCACCAGAATCCCGGCTTCCGTTCTCCAGGACAACTTCGACCGGAAGAAAGACTGGTTTATGACCGTTGACGAAGCTTTTAATCTCGGTTGCGTCGATGAAATTCTGTGAGTCACTCCACCCAGAACCGGTTGATGACCAGGCTGGCTGAACCCGCACCAGCCAACGCCTCTTGGACCGACTTGAGTCGAGCCACACTAGGCTCTGGGTTGATGCCATATCGGTGGAGGATGCTTTCGAGCCGATGTGGGTCTAGAGACTCAATCCAGTCCCGCAACCCGGAATCTGTCTCCGGGTGTAGAGTAGGTAGCCACTGCAGTCGCTGCTGGCCGCTGGCCGCACTCCAGCCCTTGTCAGGACCCCAGACCCTCAGGTAGTAGGGCACGAAGCTGTTCTTGTCGTGGCCCGGATTGAAATCCTTGCCTGCAAAGGCGCTACCGTGGTCGATTAGTGCAATTCTATGGCCATCAGACTCCGGACCCACCAGCAGATTGCCGCCATGCCGGTCGCTTTGACCGAGGGTATAATCCAGTACCGCCCATCTATGCAACATGCCCTGGTTCAGGTAAGGAGCCAGGGCCCGGCGGGCGAGTCCGGGGTTCATCTTATTGGCGACGTGGAGACTCCTCCAGGTCAGGGGCAGCATGGTGAAGCCAGCCACCTCCCGGCCCCCTATCAACAACAGCTGGACGTCCGGAAGACTCCGGCCCAGTCCCCAGGACCGGGCCACGGCGTCGAAAGCGACTTCCCGCCTGCTCATGCCGGCCTTCTCCTCCGCTACACCCGCCGCTGGACTGATTTTCCCGCTACCGGGTTTAGCCAGGTAGAGCCTGCCGTCTTCATCCCGGAACAGCAGCGTACCCTTACTATGCTTGCCGCCCAGGTGTATGGGCTCCGTCTCCCCGCGGTTATACGAGCCCCGGAGGATTTCAGCCATCGGCTCCCCTTCAGGAAAGACTGACTTAACCTCTGGTTTCTCCTCAGACTTCTTCAGCTCCTTTAGGCCCACGACAGCCTCCAGGGCCGGACGGTCGGCTTCAGATAAACCAGCAGCTAAGACTACGGCCTCGAAGGCGCTGTCGGTTTCCAGCATCCGGGCCCGGACCACCGCGGGGTCAACCGGTTTTCCGGTCAGGAACTCCGCCGCCGCCATCCAGTGCTTCAGGTCGGTGTCGGTGCCGAGGTGTTCCGACACCACATCCAGGTTCCCGATTTTCCGTTCGGCCTCCGCCTTCTCCAGCCAGGCCCCCAGTACCTCGGCTTCAGACTTCTCGGTGATGCCAACGTCCTCGGGTCTGATGGATTTCGCCTTCCGCTGCAGGGCCTGCCAGGTCCGGCGGGCCCGTCCCATGAACTCCCGTTGTGACTCTACTGTACCCAGTTTTAATTTCTTATGGACCTGGGCTCTGTGGTCCGGATTCTGGAGATAGGACTGCAGGTGGGTCAACCCCTCCTCCTGCCTCTCATGGCCTTCCAGGCCCGGGACCATCGAGTCCCTAATTGCATCAACCACCTCCCGGCGGTCCGAGTCCGGAATCCCCTGGTAGGTGGCTTCAATCACCCGGTCTCTGGTACCGGTTCCGTGTTTATGAGCCAGGCCGTAGAAGAGGCCGTGCTGGGCCTCGTGGATGTCGGCGGACGCCAAGCCCTTGCCGCGTACCAGGGACCGGACCGCCGGCGCCTGCTGCGCCACGGCCTGAATCAACTCCCGTCGGGACCGAGGGGCTTCGCCAAAAACCCTGTTTCTAACAGCCTCATGAAAACCTGGATTTATAACGGGACGAGCGGCTTGAATCAGAAATCTCCGGTGGGGTGGCAGGCCCTCCTGGGGGTCTGACCAGACCCTGGTGCTGATGCTGCCCGACTCCCTGGCTTCGGGCTCCGGATCTCCATGCGCCCGGATCCGACCGGCGTATTTCTCCCGGTCCCAGACCATGGTGGCCTGTGGGACCTGGCCGTGACCCAGTAGCGGGTAGGTCAGGAAGCCAACTGATTTACTGAGTTCCGGATTCTGTCTGGCATGTTCCTTGCTCTCGTCGTCTAGCTCCGGGTGGCTTTCCAGGTGCTCCCGCTGCTCTGGCGACAGTGCCCAGTGCCGGGCTACAGTTGGCTGGAGGTCCGGATTATCTATTGCGGCTTCAAGGTCTTCAGCCCTCAGGTCCGGACGCAGGAGTACCTGCTCCGCCAGCCAGGTGTCGTCACCCCGGAGGACTTCTTCAATTAATTCTGGAGTCAAGGAGGGGTGGTGGGCCGCCGCCTTCCTCACGTCGGGGTCCGGATCCTGAAGGGCGATCCGGAGATGAGCGGGCGTAACCCCATGAGATTTAAGGGCCAGCTTCCGTTCCCGGGGGTCATCGTGGTCGAGGAGGGTCGCCAGGCCGTCGTGGTCCTCGGACTTCCCGAGCTTCTGGACCTCGGACGTCAGTTCCTGGTGATAGCTGGCCTTCCGGTCTGGTGACAGGTAGTGCGGGACCTCCGGGATGCTGACGACGGCGTTGATGTGGGTGTCGCCGCGGCTCTGGGCGGCCCGGACCCGGTGGTGGCCATCCAGGAGGACGTACCGCGGGTGGCTGCTGTCCAGAGGAACGGCTCCGGCGTCGAAGTCCTGGTGCTCTTCCTGGGGGTCGGAGCTGTGGACGTAGTCCGGGGACTTGAGTTCGTAACTGGTGGCGACGGCGACGCTGACCGGCGGGCTCTGGTGGCCGTGCTCGACCTGGTAGCTATAACGCTTGGCGTCAATGGGGTGACCCCAGCGGTTCAGCACCCAGACATTCCGGATCGGAATCCTGGTGGCGACCTTCTGGTCCTTCTGCAGGGTGTCAGTCATTTTTCAGTCCCGTCGACATTGTAGCAGGTACCAGTTTCGAGGGGTGGACGCCCGCCGCCAACGTCTTATATTTCTGGACATAGGGGTCGGCCTGAACCTGCTCAGGAGTGGCGTTGGCCGCTGCCCCCGGCCCCCACCTCCAGGCAAAAGTCGCTTTTTCGGGGGTGCCAAAGTGTTTTTTCAGCCAGAGGTAGTGGGCGCTTCCAACCAGGTTGTAGAACTGCGGATCTGACTTGAGCTTCTGGGTGAAGTCGGCCGGGTCATTCAGGCCCGGGTACAGTTTCTGGAGGCTGGGGGTTCTTTTGTATTGTTCATGTGCCGTAATTGCCTTCAACCCCAACGCTCCGTGGGCACTGTAGTACTCACCTCTGGAGTTGGGGGCGTGGTCGGTGTTCTGGCCGAAGCTGGATTCCAGGTGGGCGATGGGTATGAGTTCGGGATGCAGGCCCTCCGGGCTCCAGGGTCTGAAGACCTTCTGGGCGGCCTCCAGGGCCTGCTCGGGCGTCTGATGGGGTTTAGCGCCTCCCGACACCAAAGACAGGGCCCCGGCGAGTACCGGAGCCAGGACGCCCTTCTGGAGGTCGGTTCCAACCGGGGCCTCGGACTTCAGAGTCAGGACATGTGGCTCATAACTGTTGGGGGCGCCGAATTTAACGCTGTGACCTGGGTCCCGAGCCAGGGACTCCCAGAGCTTCAGGGCCTCCGGAGACTGACTGCCGCCGGACATGAGCCGGCCGCCATGCCTCCGGGCCAGGTGGCGATAAACCAGGCTGGCCAATCCCTTCCGTTGACTCTGGGGATTAACGACGGTGGTATTAACTTCAAATCCCTCAGGTTTCTGATAGCCAGTCACGAACATGTCGACGGGGCGGTGATGCTCATGAAGGGGTTCCGGCGTCGTGGTGACGTGGAAACTCTTGATTTTGTTGCCGAAAGGGGCATCATATTCATGTAAATAGATACCAGGCGCCAGTTCTTCTCGGCCTCGGTATTCCGGGGCCTTAAAGCCCCGTAGGTCTCCGACGTAGCGGCTGGCGTCTGCAGCTCCCCAACTGGCATCCTGGTAAGGGGCTTTTTGGAGGGCCTCGTCCTTCTGGAGCCCCGTCTTGGCCCGGACCCTAGCCATCAGCTCCCGGGCCCTGGCTGAAGGCTCCCGGGTCAGGAAGCCCTTGCCGCGGCCGAGATGGTAGGGAACGGGTGTCTTGAACTGCTTGGCGGTGGGGTCTATGATTTCACCCGTGGTCCGGTGCTTTAGATACCAGTGGCTGTCGCCTTCGTGCCTGACGTTCTGGGGGACGTAGCCACTGGCGGCGCCACCCATTAAGTGATAGGCACTTTCAGCCGCCACGTAGCAATGACCAACCAAGGGGTTGGGACTCTCGCGATATTTAGGCTTTCGGAGGTCATTAGTCAGGGACTCAGTGACCGCCGACATCAGGTCGTCCTCAGCCTTTCGCACGGGTCCACCCCAAGTGACAGTCCCCGTCTTAACGCTATTCCGAAGTTTCGGATTTTCGGGGTCGACACGCTGGGTCACTAGGTCCCCATACTTAGCTGGAGTCTTCCCCATCTTCTTAGGTACCTGGTCATAGGTGACCTGGAAGTGAGCCGGGGCTTTACTGATGTCAACCTTACCACGGACGAAGGGGTGATTTTGTTTTGGCATAGCTCCGGGTTCGTTGTGGTCTGTCGGGTTATGGTCCTCATGGTTCTCAGGCTCCCCGCAGGTCTTGCACTTGATGGGCAGCTTCTCGCTCAGACTGATAGGTGCTTTTGATTCCACGGAGTGGATATGGACCTGGGTGTTGTGGTGTCCCTGGTCCCGGAGCCACTGATGGAAGGCCTCCGTAAGTACCTCATTCGAATGGGCTCTTCCGAAGAGGATGTCCTTAATCTTGTCGCGATCAGGGGGCGGGAACTCCCGGTCCACCGCGGCCTGGTTCTTCAGGCCGTGTTCATGGGCTTGCGCCTCGGTCATGCCGTTTTCCAGGCCCTCGGCTTTGGCCTGGCTGTAGGCTGTTTTTGACCAATTTTGTCCAAAGTCACTTTGGAC
>Ga0153916_10003209_pt1 | contig 12132 bp, 5 predicted proteins | sample Opewatmetagenome_FD_109642 | JGI IMG/M metagenome (GOLD analysis project Ga0153916, IMG submission 109642) | Freshwater wetland microbial communities from Ohio, USA - Open water 3 Core 3 Depth 4 metaG | ecosystem: Environmental > Aquatic > Freshwater > Wetlands | place: USA: Ohio, Lake Erie, Old...
GCCTGGCCCTGCTCATCAAATGCCATAATAATGGCAGCAGCACCATAACTCCTGATTTTTGAAGCATGATCTTTGAATGCATCTTCTCCTTCCTTAAGGCTTATGGAATTCACTATTGCTCTTCCCTGAAGGCATTTTAGCCCTGCTTCAATAACAGTCCATTTTGAAGAATCAAGCATTACAGGTAATCTGGCAATATCAGGATCTGACATCATGAGGTTGAGGAATGTAACCATTTCTTTTTCAGCATCCAGCATAGCATCATCCATATTCACATCGATGATTTGTGCACCCCCTTCAACCTGATCACGTGCAACTGATAAAGCTTCTTCATACTTGCCTTCACGTATCAGCCTGGCGAATTTTTTCGAACCGCTGACATTTGTTCGTTCTCCGATATTGATAAAATTACTGCCTTTGTATACTGTAAGGGGTTCAAGTCCGCTTAGTCTGAGTTCTCTCGGCATTTGCGGAGGAACACGGGTTTTTGCAACTGCTGCCAGTTCAGTGAGCCTGCTAATGTGAGCAGGAGTAGTGCCACAACAACCTCCTATGATATTGACAAAGCCATGATCCAGAAAATCCTTCATATGGATTCCCATTTCTTCCGGTCCCTGGTCATATTCTCCAAACTGGTTAGGCAATCCTGCATTTGGATAAACACTCACATAATGGTTAGTTTTGCCTGATAATTCCTCCAGAAATGGCCTCATTTCTTTTGCTCCCAGGCTGCAGTTGAGGCCTATCGCAAGAATATCCGCATGGGCAATTGAGTAAAGGAAAGCCTGGAGAGTCTGGCCGGAAAGGGTCCTTCCACTGGCATCGGTAATAGTACCCGAAATAATTAACGGAACTTTAATGCTTTTTTCAGAACTCACCTGTTCAATTGCAAACAAAGCAGCCTTAGCATTCAGTGTATCAAAAATTGTTTCTACGGCAAGTATATCCACCCCTCCATCGATAAGGCTTTTTGCCTGTTCAGAATAAGCTTCGACAAGTTCATCAAATGTTACTGAACGAAATCCCGGATTGTTGACATCAGGCGAAATAGATGCTGTTTTGTTGGTTGGCCCAATAGAACCAGCAACGAATCTGGGCTTTGAGGGATCACCCAATGTAAACCTGTCTGCTGCATTTCGTGCCAGTTTGGCTGCAGCAAGGTTCATTTCATAAACAAATTCTTCAAAGTGATAATCACCCTGAGAAATCCTGTTTGCACTGAAAGTATTTGTTTCAATTATGTCTGCACCAGCCTCGAGATATCGTTCATGTATAGTAGTGATAATATCCGGCCTTGTGAGTGAAAGTACATCAAAATTGCCATTAAGGTCGTAAGGAAAATCCCTGAATCGGGAACCCCTGAAGTCTGTCTCTGAAAGTCGATATTCCTGTATGAGAGATCCCATTGCGCCATCCATTACAATGATACGCCGTTTCAGCTCCTGATACAATATTTCCAGTTTGTCATTCATATACTTCCTAAGTAATCCATGCAGATATTATCCTGATACCTGCCTGGATGTCATTATCATTTATACTTAAAAATTTGAAATTTTAAGATGTCTAAATTATAATTCCCTTACCGGGCCAGGTATTAGCACCTTTATCCTAAAAGCAGGATGGGTTGCTAGAGGTTCATGGAGCCTGGTCTCTCCCCTCTTCTATATAACCCAAACACTCTCTCAAAATGGAAGAGTGGAGTTTTGAATGCAAATATATAGATATTCGTGAGTTTTACAAATTCTAAATACGTATCCCCATCATGAGAATATCGTCAACCTGCTTGTAATCGCCTTTCCATTGATGAAGTGTCTCATAAAGGATATCCTTTTGTCTGGCCATTGGTTCAGCATGAATTTTCAACAAAATTTCTTTCAGTGTCTTAGTCAGGAGCTTTTTACCACTGTTACCGCCAAACTGGTCAACATAACCATCGGAAAAGATATACAGACAATCAAGTTTTTGAAGTTGTATTTTGTTGTTAGTAAAATTCGGTTCTGAATCATAATAAATTCCAATTGGCATGCGGTCGGCCCTTACTTCTAAAAGATTATTATCCCGGATCAGGTAGAGAGGATTGAAAGCTCCTGAATACTGAAGTTCATTTGTTTTATGATTCAGGATGCATAATGCGATATCCATGCCATCTTTTGTCTCGCCTTCATAAGATTGAGATAAAGTAGTCTTTACAAGCGTGCGCAACTGCTCCAGTATCAGGTTCGCTTTTAATTTGCGTGTTTTATTAACTATTTCATTCAGGAAAGAAACCCCAAGCATACTCATAAAAGCTCCGGGAACCCCATGCCCGGTGCAGTCAACCGCAGCGAATACTGAATAATCATTCTGCCGTGTCATCCAGTAAAAATCTCCACTTACAATATCACGCGGCAAAAATAAAATGAAATTTTCCGGAAGTATCTTGTGTACCACTTCAGAAGTAGGCAGGATAGCCTTCTGAATTCTCTGTGCGTATAAAATGCTGTCCATTATTTCCTGTTTCTGGGTCTCAATTTCATTCTTCTGCCTTTGAATTAGTGCGGTTCTTTCCCATACTTTCTGTTCAAGTATTCTCTTATCTTTTTGTAGTTTAATAATTCTCATTCTGATAATTAAAAATACCAGGCCTGCCAGAAGCAGTCCGCATAAGCTAAGGAACCACCAGGATAACCAGAACGGGGGGCGGATTATAAAACTAAAAACAGATTCATTGCTCAATTTACCCAGAATATCACGAGCTCTGATATGCATATTATATTTTCCCGGCGATAATAATGGAAAAGAGAAATCTGATTTGGCTGACCATTGACTCCATTCCGCGCCTATTCCTTCGATATAGAATTGGTATTGTGATGATTGTGGTACAGGATAAAATGGAGCTGAAACATTGAATATGATCGAACGATTTTTAAAACTAAAAGAAAGATCCTGTAATTCATAGTATTCATTCTTTTGATCTGTAACAGAACTTAAAAACAAGGAAAAGTCATAGTCATATCCCGTTACTTTTGTCGCAATAATCTTATCAAGGCGTCCATTCTCGTCAATAATCCATAAATTCCGGTCATCATCAACCAAAATATGCCTGACATGTTCGTAAAGGTTCAGATAGGAGTTTAAACGGGGATCATATTTGTCAGGATCAAAATATCCTGACCAATCATCGATATTTCTAATCCAGGCGATACTTTTATCAGAGAAGTAATATTCAGGTATAAATTCATCTGTGTAATGGCTGGATTCTTTTGGAGAAATTGATCCATTTGAGAATGTATATATAGCAGACGACAGGAAAAAAAATACGGTATCATTAATGTATCTCGCATACACAGGATCATAAACCTCGCCTGTAAAAAAGTAAGATTTTAGCAATTTTGCTGAGTTATCGGTAAATCTGACATTATGTGCAACATTATCTCCCCCGAACCAAATATTACCAGGAGTATCTTCGCACACAGAAAAGACAGGAACGGGGATTTCCCTGAACTCATGAATTATACTCCATTTCCCTTTTTGCAGTTCTAATAAATACACTGAATTTTCAGTACCTACAAATACCCTTGAAGGCATTTTTGATACCTCGATAAATTCAACCCTCCAATCAGGAAATACAGGAATCGCTTTCTGGTCTGTGATTTCATAAAATCCTGCTGTGCCCCCCGCAAGTAACCTGTCATAGAAATTTACCAGGAGATCTGTTTTTCTGTTTAATCCGGGTATTTTTACGAATTCATGACTAATCGATTGGAGAGAATAGATCCGTTGTTTACGATAAATGGTTTCCTGCTGTTCTTCACTCAAATTATCCTCATTCTGCGGTTTTTTAAAACTTTCTTTAATAATTGAAAGTATGGTGCGTTTCTTGGATTCGACCGGCTTCTTTTCCTCCGTTGCCAGAGTTTCTTCTGCTGTTATATTTTCATCAGTTTTTTCTGTTTCTTCTGTTACTTTCTCCTCTTCTGTTAATTCTGCTTCTTTAGTCCTTTTAGTAGCTGTGGATTCTTTCTTAAGCTGTCTTTTCATTTTTCGAATATCCCTTTTTGAAAGCTGGGATTCCTCTTCTCCCGGAACAATTTTTTCTTCTATGGCTTCTTCTTTCCCAACTTCCAGCCTGGTAGCCGCTTTTGGTTCCGGCTTAACTTCAATTATTATTTCTTTAGTAATATAATCCCTCTTTTCTTCCAGAGAAAAAATTCCCTCGTTGGTGCAGGCATATAATTGATTATTAAGAACTGCCGCAGCGACAATGGTCCCACGAATGCCTGGATAGGAATTGTAGTTCATAACAGGAATCCTGGTATCTATTCTGCTCAGTCCATAACCATGTGAGAGCCAGATGCCATTATTTAAATCTTTTCCGATGGAATATATTTCATCGTCCGGTAATCCAGTACGGATATTAATTATATGGATTGTTTTACCAGTCTTTTTGTCGAGTATAATACAACCACCCATGAGGGTAGAAATAGCTATCTTTTCAGAATCAATTTCAATACCATCAGACAATAAACTTTCATTCAGATATTGTTGATCCCTGATCTTATATAATTCAAACTTGCTTCCGTTAAATTTGAATAAACGGTTGTCATCAGTACCAATCAGTATATGTCCATCATTAAATGGGATGCTGAAAAGGATTTCAGTATTCATTAAGATGTTTCCGAAATTTGCCGGATTTAGTGTGGAATCATTTATTTCAGCAATACCATGATTTCGGATATTGATAAACGTTTTATCACCATAACTAAAAAGGCCGGCAAAATTTGCAGAAGAATCCGGTTTAAAATGAAAATATTCTTCCGGATTGTTTTTCCGAAAGCGATAGAGACTGTTTTCACCAGCAAAATAAACGTTGAGTGAATCCTGCGATATCATATAATATTCATCAGGAAAAATCGCTCCTGACAGGAAAGAATAATAATAATGCAGACCATTGGCTTTTTTCTGAATATATCCGATATTGTTTCTGCAGCCTGTATATATGATTCCTGACTCAGGTTCCAGTTTCAGGGAAAGAGGGATACCAGGTAATTTTATTAAAGTTCTTTCCTCAGAATCGGATGTATAAATACCCCTTCGGGTAGCGAAATACATCACATGGTCATTATCATGTTCGATATCAAAAATCTGTCTGTCATGGAAATTACCCAGATCAAGGTGACTGATAAAGGGACTACCTTCCTGTGCATCAAGGCGAAGTAAAAAAATGAAAAAGAATAAAACAGTATTTAACAGTTTTTTCAAAGGATTCATTTGTGCTGAATCTTATTAATTATAGCATGGGGCATGGGGCGTAGAGCTAAGAGCTAGGAGCATAGAGCATAGAGCATAGAGCTAAGGAACAGATGAAAGTTAGTTGTTATATCCTAATCAATTTGTAAAAAAAATCAAATAATATTAACATCCTGTATGATATATTGTCGTAATAAATTGATATTTAGAATATTATTGATTTATATAATCATTAACAGGAGGGAAGGAATATTATGTTATTTTTGAACGGGTAAAGGCAATAATATAAATATATCATAATTGAATTATGGTTGAAATAAAGAAAGTGTTGAATGACTCAGCCTTGATAAGATGGGTTGTCCTTATTATAGTTAGTATTTCAATGGCTGCGAATTATTATTTCTATGATGCCTTATCTCCGCTGAAGCAATATATGGGAGAACATCTTGGCTTCAGTTCTGCCGATTATGGTCGATTTATTTCCGCTTATTCCTTTCCTAATGTTTTCCTTTTGATGGCAGTTTTGGGAGGGATAATTACAGACCGTTTAGGTATCAGGATTACCGGTACCACTTTTGTTGCTTTAATGGTTTTTGGTTCTTTTTTTACGGCTTACGGAGCTTCAGAATTTTATAATAATGGTGGTCCCGGATATGCATTTCTGGATTCATTTGCACACGGATGGTCACCAGCTCTCAAAATGATGTTTTTTGGTTATTTTTTATTTGGGCTGGGTGCTGAAACAAGCATAGTGGTCATCACGAAGATAGTCGTTAAATGGTTCAAAGGAAAAGAAATGGCGCTTGCCCTGGGAGTAAACCTGGCAATTGCCAGACTGGGTGCAGCCATGTCACTTATTGTAACTCCTGCCCTTGTTGAACCAAGCTGGACTTCGCCAATATGGTTCGGGATGTTATTACTGTCGATCGGTTTTTTGTTTTTTGTGTCATACCTTTTCTTTGACCGTAAACTCGACAAACAGCGCCTTATTGATGTTTCAGAAAAAGAAGTATTCAGGATTTCCGATATTGGTAAATTACTAACCAACAGGTCATTTATTTTTATAACCTTGTTGTGCGTGACATTCTATTCAGCTGTTTTTCCCTTTATAAAATATGCTCCTGATCTTCTTCAGAATAAATTCGGGTTATCAATGTCCCTTAGCAGTACAATGACATCAATGGTTTATTTCGGGACGATTATTTTTACTCCGATCTTTGGCTGGATTGCCGATAAAAGAGGCAAAAGCGCGACTATGATGATATTTGGATCACTCCTCCTGATCCTGGTTCATTTAACGCTATCCCTTACTCGGATAACTCCTTTTATTCCAATGTTTTTCCTCGGAATGGCTTTTTCCCTTATTCCAGCTACAATGTGGCCTTCAGTTGCCAAGATTGTTGATGAACCCAAGCTGGGCACAGCGTATGGACTGATGTTCTCGATACAGAATATTGGATTGTGGGCATTCCCGATCCTGATTGGGACCGTTCTTGACAAATCGAATCCAGGAGTGACTGCCGATCTTGTTGCCAAAGGAGAGGCAGTATATAATTATACTAATCCGGTCCTTATGCTGGCAGTGCTTGGTTTGTTCGGACTGGTATTTGCATTTTTGTTAAAAAGGGAAGATAAAACGTCGGGATATGGTCTTGAACTGCCAAATAAACAGGATTCTGCAGTTTAATCAATTGAGTTCAATAAACTGTTCTCTTCCTGCACCCACACCTATTATTTTCACCGGGATGCCCGTGTTCTTTTCAATGAATCGCACGTAATTCATGAGTTCGACCGGGAGTTCGTTTGATTTCCTGATACCTGTCAGATCAGCTTTCCATGATTTTATTTCGGTGTACAGAGGCTCGATTGGAGTATTTATATCAAAAGGCAGTTGATCGGTTGTCTTATTATTATGCATGTAAGCTGTACATACCCTTATTGCATCAAAATGTGAAAGCACATCTGCTTTTGTCATCATAAGTTGTGTTGTACCATTAATCATTATAGCATATTTAAGCATAGGTAAATCCAGCCATCCGCATCTTCTTGGGCGGCCAGTTGTTGCTCCGAATTCGCCCCCATAGCGGCGGAGAGATTCTCCGACTTCATTATTCTGTTCTGTAGGAAATGGTCCGCTACCAACTCTTGTGCAATAGGCTTTGAAAACTCCCATTATTTCTCCGATTTTATGAGGGGAAATCCCGAGTCCGGTACAGGCTCCTGCACAAATAGTGTTTGATGAGGTTACAAATGGATATGATCCGAAATCGATATCCAGCATGGTCCCCTGTGCACCTTCAGCAAGCACAGTTTTACCTTCATTTAAAAAGGTATTAATAAGGTATTCACTGTCTACCAGTTCGAAATTTTTAATTGCTTCTATTCCTTCAAACCATCCTGCCTCATATTCCCTTAAATCATAATCGTAATTATACTGCTTAAGTATGTCCTGGTGTTTTTTTGTAAGAAAATTATACTTGTCATGAAAGGATTGACTGATGATATCACCTGCCCTCAGACCATTTCTGCCAGTTTTATCCATATAGGTCGGACCTATACCTCTAAGGGTGGACCCAATCTTTGTCAGTCCTTTTGCAGTTTCAGACGCGGCATCCAGGATGCGGTGGGTGGGCATGATAAGATGGGCTTTCATGGATATTTTTAGCCTGTCTTTCAGATCGACACCTAGTTTCAGTATTGCATCAATTTCTGCACGAAAGGTTATAGGATCGAGAACAACACCGTTGCCAATCAAATTGATGCTTTTTTCCCGGAAAATCCCCGATGGGATATTGTGGGTAATGTGTTTGATATTATTAAATTCGAGCGTGTGCCCGGCATTTGGACCTCCCTGAAACCTGGCGATAACATCATATTTTGGAGTTAGCACATCAACCAGTTTTCCCTTACCTTCATCTCCCCATTGAAGACCTAATAGTACATCTGCTTTCATAGCTGCTGTAATATTAACTCTGATTTTCACCTGAGGTGCCGTATATATAGAGAGAATGATGTGTTGGCTTAAAATTATTCACTTCGCATGCACTTTTAATAATCTCATCAATTCTTGGATCGCAAAATTCAGTGACTTTGCCCGTTTCAACATCAATAAGATGGTCGTGCTGCATACAATGATATGCTTTCTCAAACTGGGCAATATTTTTACCAAATTGATGCTTGATGATAAGATTTGAATCCAGGAGCAATTCTACTGTATTGTATAAAGTTGCACGGCTAACTCTATAATTCTTGTTTTTCATGAAAATATAGAGAGACTCTATATCGAAATGGCCATCCCTTGAATATATCTCCTCCAGGATTGCATATCTTTCAGGAGTTTTTCTGTGACCTTTCTTTTCGAGATATTCCGTGAAAATCTTTTTTACTGTCTCTTTTGTTTCTTCAGCGATCATAACTTAGTCTAATTAAAAATAATTACAAAAATATATACTTTTTCTGAAATAATGATTATTCTTCCATCGTTTCAACACGGTTCACCGATTCGACACCCTTGATCTTACTGAGGTTCAGAATAAGATTATTCAGGTCGGCTGTATTATGCACGTAAATGTCGACTGTTCCGTCAAAAATACCATCATGGCTGGCGAGATTGATATTCCGCATGTTTACGGCAAGTTCTTTGGAAATTACTGTCGTGATATTATTATAAATTCCGAATTTATCAACTCCACTGATACTGATCCTTACAAGATATGACAGTATCTTATGAGTAGTCCAGTTTGCAGGAATTATCCGGTTTCCCTCTCTTGAAATAAGTTTCAGGGCATTCTGACATTTGGCTTTATGAATGATTAGGGTATTGTCCTGATTTCTGTATCCGATTACATTATCACCAGGAATAGGATTACAACATTTAGCCAGCATGTATTCCTGTTCAGCTTCATCAGGATTTTCCCTGATCATGTAATAACCGGTAATTTTATTGGATTGTGGGGATTTAACAGGTGTCTTGTCGACCTCTTTTTTACTTCTGGATCCGAATCCAAATTGCAGTTCCCAGTAACGTATCCACTTGTTTTTAGTATTCTTTTTTAAAATTTTTTTCAGATCACCCAGACTGATGATACCACTGCCTATTTTGCTATAGAGCTCATCTTTTGAAATAACTTCATATTCCGGCAGCAGTTTTTTAAAAATTCTTGAGCTGGGATTCAGGTTATATTCCTTGAGTTTATCTTCGAGCATCTGTTGGCCGATTTCAATACGATTTTTGCTATCGGCTTTTATAGCTGCTTTTATAGCTGATTTGGCTTTGGCGGTTATGACATTATTAAACCATTCCGGTTGGACTTTCTGGTTATCTGAAGTGAGGATCTCAATCTGATCGCCACTGTTCAGTATGTGATTAAGAGGTACGAGTTTATGATTTATTTTTGCACCAATGGCCTTATTACCAATTTCAGTATGGATCTCATATGCGAAATCAAGGGCAGTAGAATCTTTTGGAAGTGATATTATCTGACCTTTGGGGGTAAAAACAAGGATTTCTGAAGAAAAAAGGTTCAATTTGAAATCATCAAGGAATTCAAGGGCATCAGAATTAGGATTTTCAAGAAGCTCCCTGATTTTTTTAAGCCATTTATCCAGTTCGGAACTTCCACTGGATCCTGTGTGTTTATATTGCCAGTGAGCAGCAAATCCGCGCTCAGCAATTTCGTCCATTCTTTTACTCCTGATCTGCACTTCTATCCAGTTACCTAAGGGACCCATAACAGTTACGTGCAGTGCTTCATAACCATTAGCTTTTGGTGTAGATACCCAGTCGCGTATCCGGTCAGGCTTCGGCATATATGTATCGGTGATCAGGGAGTATATATTCCAGCATTGTGTTTTCTCCGGAATATCGGGTAAAGGTTCAAATACAATACGAATGGCAAGCAGATCATACACTTCCTCGAAGGGAATGTCTTTCAGTTGCATTTTATTCCAAATAGAATAGATCGATTTGGGTCTGCCAGAAATGTCAAAATGAAAACCAGCATTCTCAAGCTTAATAATAATTGGCAGGGCGAATGTGTTTATCATCGTCTGCCGTCTTTTTTCATTGTCTTTTACCCTGGTAACAAGATCCTGATAAATTTTTGGAAACCGGTATTTAAGGCTCAGATCTTCCAATTCTGTTTTTATTGCATATAGTCCAAGACGATGAGCTAGTGGAGCATACAGGTAAATAGTTTCTCCTGATACTTTGATCTGCTTGTTTGGAGGCAAAGAATCAAGAGTCCTCATGTTATGCAACCGGTCAGCCAGTTTTATAAGGATTACCCTGACGTCATCAGAAAGGGTCATAAGCATTTTTCTGAAGTTTTCTGCCTGAAGGGAAGACTGATTATCAAAGACGTCAGATATTTTTGTAAGGCCATCGATTATGGAAGCAACTTTTTTACCGAATTGATTTTCAATATCTTCGATGGAATAGTCAGTGTCTTCAACCACATCATGCAATAAGGCACAAACCACTGATTTTGTACCCAATCCCATCTCATACGTGACTATTTTTGCTACAGCAATTGGATGTAATATATATGGCTCTCCTGACCTTCTTCTTGTTCCTTTGTGGGCCTCATTTGCAAATTTGAAGGCTTTACGAATCATCCTCTGGTCCATTTTGGACTCAAACCTCGAACAATGCTTCAGTAGGTCCTCAAAATGAGCTTGTATCAGATCTTCTTCCGTTTTGGTCAGGACAGTCATAAATTAGCCTAGAGATAAATTATAAAATTAATGATTTTCTGTATAGTGGCAGAATTTTTATCATGGATAAAACAAAGTTATTGTCCCTTTCTTTTCAATACTGATATTACCTGAAGTTGTAAATTTAAGATAGTAAATATATACTCCGGGAGGGGCATCCCTCTTATGATTAACATCACCATACCAGTATTCATCAGGACTATTGGTTTCAAATATTTTTGATCCCCATCTGTCATATACTGCGAAAAAATATTTTTCCGGTCGAAAAGTCAGTATTGGCTTGATCTTGTCATTATGGCCATTTCCATCCGGTGTAAAAGCATTTGCCATAAAAATCTTAGGCTCTACTGATATACATACTGTGTTACTCCTGCTGTATCCCTTGATACCATATATATTATTATCATTTTCTTCAGCTTCAATATAGTAACACACTTCATCACTGATTATATCAAAACTGTCTCTCAGAAATTCAAGGTTATCGGTTATTGTGTTTGTACCGTAACTAAGACTGTCGATCTTTTCGATGTTCGTACCATTTGTAATCCGGTAAACATTATAATACTTAACACCAGCATGCCATTGCTGGTAATCGTCCCACTCAAGAGTTACAAGTAAATTATTCTCTGATGCTTCAAGGATAATATTGCTGGCGAGGTTGGATTTCTTCAAAGGATTTTTTTCAGGGCAAAGATCTACAGCTGCCAGCTGGTAGTAATTTTTCTTTCTGACTGAAAATACTTCATGTGTATAACTTATAGAACCTGATGTGATGTTGTTAAATTCGGCAACCGGAACCACAATATTGTCTTCACTTCTACCGAATAATAATATGAAATTATGTACCTGAGTAATCCGATCAAATGAAAATGATAGCTGAATTAAATTATTACCTGAAACGGTTGCAAAATCAGCATTTATATAAGATGGCGGAGATGCACGGGTTGTTGTCAGACAAACCTGATTGGATGTCGATTTCAGAAAGTATCTGTTTTCTGCTTCGACAAAAACGCAATAATCAGTATAGGGAGTTACTCCTGTGTATTCATAACTAGTAGTCCCTGGAGAGAGGGATGGAATTTTGACTGATCCTCCTGTACCTGTTCTGATATGTATATTATATGTAATAAGATCATTGTTCCATCCAATGTAAGGTGTCCAATTGATAATAAGTGAACTCTGACAGGA
>Ga0153916_10003210_pt1 | contig 12131 bp, 14 predicted proteins | sample Opewatmetagenome_FD_109642 | JGI IMG/M metagenome (GOLD analysis project Ga0153916, IMG submission 109642) | Freshwater wetland microbial communities from Ohio, USA - Open water 3 Core 3 Depth 4 metaG | ecosystem: Environmental > Aquatic > Freshwater > Wetlands | place: USA: Ohio, Lake Erie...
CCGCGCGAATTTTCTCGAGCGCGTCGCCGACCACTTCGATCGCAGCGTCGACATCCGTTCCGTCCACTTGTCGCGCCGGAATCTTGTAAGCTCCAGGAAGATCAGTGAGAGGGAAAACCGACATGGTGGAAGAGCGCATCGCCCCGGTCGCTTTGCCGTGACCGTACTTGCCGTTGTTCTCGCAGAGATAGAGCACCGGCAGCTTCCATATCGAAGCGAGATTGAACGACTCCGCCACCGCCCCTTCTTCCAACGCCCCGTCGCCGAACAGACAAACGCTCACCTGGCCGCTTTGCTTTTCTTTGGCGCCATAGGCCGCGCCCGTCGCCAGAGGGAGAATGCCGGCGACCACGGCGGAGGTTTGGAGGAAACCGAGTTCCACCGGCGCCACGTGGAAGCTCCCGCCTTTGCCTTTGTTGTAGCCGTCGCGGCGGCCCAGGATCTCGGCCAGCATCCGTCCAGGGTCCGCGCCGCGCGCCAATAGATGGCCGTGGTTGCGGTGTGTGGTGAAAACGTAGTCCTCGGCTTGCAATAGCGAGAGCGCCGGGACCCCCGTGGCTTCCTGGCCGATATAGACATGATAATGGCCGCGGAAGCGTCCCTCGTTATGAAGCGTGATCAGCGCTTCCTCGAAATGGCGGATCAAAAGCATCTTACGACAGAACTCGATCAACTGATCATGTGGCAACGGGGGTAGCATTCGTCCCTTCCCTCAAACTGGTCTTTTTGGGTCCTGCATTCGTACATGTAAACGTCTACTTCTTGAATCCGAGGATCTTACCGTAATCCGAAGAGAGCCGGTCGATCAGCGCCGCTTGCTCTTGCGACATGTACACCATCTTCTTACCCTGAGCATACTTGTAAGCACTGGTCCCCGGAACAAAGGCGGAACTCTGACCGTTAAACCTTTCCCATATCTCTTGGGCTTCAGGAGTGGTAAGAAAGGCAGCGAAGAGCTGTGCTACAGCGGGATGGACAGCGCCCTTAGGTACGCCGGCGTGGTAGGCGGGCGAAATTACCGGTTGAATGCCTTCTGCGAAGACGACGGGCACGCCGGTTTTTTTTGCCGTGTTGGTAAAGCTATCCGTCAGCGTGACCATGAGGCGGATCTCGCCTATTTGCAGGCGCGTGAAAAGGTCTCCAAGTATCCCCAGAACTAATTCCTGTCCAGCCAGCGCCTTGACATAATCCAAGGCCTTGGCCTCGCCCCATGGTCCGGCGGCGAGCCGCGCCAAATGGTGCGTCGTATTGGCCATGCCTAGCCGGCCTCCTTTCCACTTCGGGTCTAGAAGATCCTCCCACCTCTTCGGTATGTCCCCGGCAGGCAACACCTTCGCATTATAAGCGGGAAGAACGATCTGATTGGCGAACGAGACTGTTCCGTTATCGTAGTGAACGAGCTGCGGATCTACACCCAGCGCCCGGTAATCGAACCTTTCGTGCATCTTTCTCACCCACAGCGTGGCGTGATGCGCGTCGGTCACCACCATCAGGTCCCACTCGGGGGCCACGCCGGAAGCGCCATGGACTATCACCCTCGATACATCGCCGGACATATCGTTGGCAGGGCTATAATTCAGCTTTACTTTGAGGCCGTACTTTTTGTTGAACGCATCTCCGAGCTCCTGTGCGCCCTTCGGGGTCAAAGTATTGGTGGCGTAGAACTCGAAGGTCCCTTCCTTTCTAGCCGCAGATACCAATTGGTCCACCGTGGCGGCATGAGACGAGACAAAGCATAGTGCCAGAACAACTGGGGCCAGGATCCCGGTTATAAATGCTGTGGGCGATTGTCGACTAGACATCGAATGCCTCCTTCGAGAGAATTTTCCAACGGTTTTCAGGCAGATTGGCAATTACCATGCCAGCTCCAGCGAAAAGAATTTCCCGATCATTTTCGAAAGAATCTCTTCCAAGCTATATAGGCTTGTTCTAAGAAAAAGAAAAGGAAGCTCCACAGATTCTTACGTCTTATAAATTCGGCCAGTTGCCAACCTGCATCCTATCGCTTGCTGTCCGACGAGACGGCAAACACAGAATTCACAGCCCGGCCAAAAGTTACATGCGCTCTTACAACAAAAAGTTTGCAAGAAATAGTTGAGTTTGCTAGTTCTGATCTCGCTCCCAGTTTTCACATTCCTCACAAATATATCGGTGAAGGGGATCTCAAATGGCGCAAATAGTTTCCATTATCGGCATCACCCATAATCCTTTCATGCCTCGCCTGTTCAAGCAGCCGCAGCGTCCGCCCGGATGCGATAAGGTGATCGAGCGCATCGAAATGATGCGCAAGAAACTCGCCGAGGCGAAGCCCGACGTGCTGGTCTGCATCGGCAACGATCATCTGCACCAATTTTTCATGGACAACATGCCGGCCTTCATGATCGGCAAGATGGATCGATACGACGGAACCTTTTACGACGAGATCCGCGAGTTTGGTTTGCCCGCCTGCCAGTTGCCCGGCGATCTGGAAACCGCCGACGCCATCATGGAGGGCGCCTTCGACCGGGGCGTCGACTTCGCCTACTCCAATGAGTTGACCATCGACCACTCGATCATCGTGCCGTTGCTGTTCGTCCGCCCCGAGATGGATATTCCCGTCGTGCCGATCCTGACCAACTGCATCGCCCCGCCGATGCCGCGGCCGAAGCGCTACTTTGAAGTCGGCAAGGCGATTCGCGGCGCCATCGACAGTCTGCCGACCAACAAGCGCATCGGCGTGCTTGTCAGCGGCCATCTATCGCTCGAAGTCGGCGGACCGAAGCAATTCGAGCGCAAGCTCCAAGATCCCAAGTTCGATGCCGCCGCCGTCGGCTGGATCGTCAACGGCGACATCCAGGGCGCCGCCGCAGGCTGCACGCCGGACAGAATGATGAAGTCCGGCAACATGACCACGGGCTATTTGAATTTTCTCATGATGATGGGCGTGGCGAATGCCGCCAAGCCGTCATATGCGGAGGGTTTGGACGCCGGCTTTCCGGCGGTGCCGTTTTTTAACTGGGATCAACTCGCTTAGTCGAGAAATTTACACCAGGCGGAGGCGTAGCCCCTTATGGATTGGAGAATTCTCTCAACTGTTTTTACTTCTGTTTTCATCGCCGAATTAGGTGACAAGACACAGCTGGCCACGATGCTGTTCGCATCGGATAAAGACACGAGCAAGCTCACGGTATTTCTCGGCGCCTCCTTGGCTCTGGTCGTCACCTCGGCTCTGGGCGTCGTCGCCGGGTCATTCTTATCGCAATACGTCAGCGAGAAATTCTTACACTATCTGGCGGGAATCGGTTTCATCGCCATCGGCATCTGGACGCTGGTCAAAGCGTAGAAGGAGCCGCCATGAGCAAATATCTCATGAACAAACTAATTCACTACGTCAACATGAACGAAGCGGCGGAGAAAGAATACAAGGCCAGGCCGCGCGAATTCGTCGAACAATGGGAGAAAACGCAGAAGCTGAAACTCGAACCGGCGGAGCGCGAAGCGCTCGCCACGAAAGATTACGGCAAGCTCTACGCCCTGGGCGCCCATCCGTTTACGCTCTGGAGTTTCACCGAGGCGGTCTGGAGCCCCGAAGTACCGCGGGAAGAACTGGTGAAAAATTACAAGGAAAAAGCCGCCCAGGCCGGCTATCCGAACTTCAAAACCTGAAGCGAGGCGGGGCCTAAACGATCCTTTTTTTCGGGTTGCATCGAGCAGCTAAAATTAGTATCGTTCGTCGGTTCGTAGGTTTTTTCTATGCGGTCGCGAGCGGTCATTTTTGCCCTCGGTTTGGCACTTAACGGAACTTACGGATGTGCGTCGCTGACCTTCCGTCCGTTCCGATTCGGGGAAACAACGGCTCTACGACCGGGAAGGTCGCCTGCCGCTTTTTTCTTCTCCGCCCCCGTTTCATCTGCACCGCCCGCCGTGCCCGCTATTTTAACCTTTGAGTCCGAACTACGGCCGGCAATCGGCGTAGCGCCACCCCCCGGTTTTAACGAAACCGCGCCGCCCGCCGAAGAAAAGCAGCCTAAACAGCAGGAGAAGCGCCCGACGGCTGTCAGTCTTCAGTATCCGCCGCCGACCACTTTGCAATCGGTGCGCGGGCCGCGGGCCGACGACGAGTTGCTCGACCTGGTGGAAAAAGACTTAGACCGGGCCGTCGAGCAGCGCGCCGAATCTCGCCCGCTGGAGTTTTCCAAGGCGGTCATCGAAAATGCCAAAGTGCGCCATTTCATCAACTACTTCTCGGGAAGCGGTAAAAGCTATTTTGAAAAGATCCTCGCCCGCTCCGGCAAATATCTGCCGATGATCTCCCGGGTGCTGCGCGAAGAGGGGCTGCCCGAGGAACTCGCCTATCTCGCCCTGATTGAAAGCGGATTCATCACCAGTGCTACTTCGATCCATGGCGCGGTCGGATTATGGCAGTTCGTCCCGACAACGGCGCGCCAATACGGCCTGAGGATCGACCGCTGGGTCGACGAACGGCGGGATCCGGTCAAGTCGACGCGCGCCGCCGCCGCCTATCTCAAAAATCTGCACGATTATTTCGGCAGGTGGCATCTCGCCACCGCCGCCTACAACGCGGGGCAGGGGACCATCGACCGGGCGATGCAGCGCACCGGCGCCAAGGATTTCTGGAGTTTGAGCCGCAAGTCGCAGCTCAGCGAGGAGACGCGCAACTTCGTCCCCAAATTTGTCGCGGTAACGCTGATCGCCACCAACCTCCAAAAATACGGCTTCGCGGATATTCTCTACGAAAAGCCGCTGGAATATGAAGAGGTGAAAATCGAAGCGCCCCTCAAGTTGGCGACTGTCGCGGAGATGGCGGGCGCCGAACTTGCGAGCATCCGGGAATTGAATCCGGCGCTCATTCGGAACGCCACGCCTCTGGGCGACAAGAATTTTTGGGTTAAACTACCCGAGGGTAGTAGTACGACGTTCGCCCAAGCGCTCCAACGGCAAAAGGAAAAACCAGCAGGGGGTTCGGAATTCGTCACCCATGAAGTCAAAAAAGGCGAAACACTCTTTGCTATCGCCAAACGCTACGGTCTGGGAGTCCGCGCTTTGATGGAATTCAACAGTCTGGCCGATGCGCGCCTGCGCATCGGCCAGAAGCTGAAGGTCCTACTGGGCGGGTTGCGCGGCTCATTGCGCTGAAACGCGCGCCTACTTCCGCTTATTCATCGGCACATAGTCCCGCGGCGCAGCGCCAAGATAGATTTGTTTCGGACGGGCCAGCTTCTGATCGGGATCGGTGAGCATTTCTTCCCACTGAGCGATCCAGCCGGAGGTCCGCGGGATCGCGAACAGCACCGGGAACATATCCATCGGCAAACCCATCGACTGGTAGATCAACCCCGAATAGAAATCGACGTTGGGATAGAGTTTACGCTTGATGAAATAGTCGTCCTGCAGGGCGATGCGTTCGAGATCCAACGCGATGTCCAGCAGCGGATTGCGCCCTTTGACCTCGAAGACCTGGTCGGCGATCTCTTTGATGATCTTGGCGCGCGGATCGTAATTTTTATAAACCCGGTGGCCGAAGCCCATCAACCGGCCTTCTCCTGCTTTGACCTTTTTAATGAATTCGGGAACCTTGTCCTTCGACCCGATCGCCATCAACATCCGAAGCACCGCCTCGTTGGCACCGCCGTGCAGCGGGCCGTAGAGCGCCGCCGCGGCCGCTGCTACCGAGGAATAGGGATCGACCTGCGAGCTGCCGACGCCGCGCATGGCATTGGTGCTGCAGTTCTGTTCATGGTCGGCATGCAGGATGAAAAGAATATCGAAAGCCCTTTCGAGAACCGGATGTGGCTTGTACTTAAGCTCGGTCATCTTAAAAAGCATGTTGAGGAAATTCCCGGCGTAGCTGAGGTCATTGTCAGGATACGAGTACGGCTGCCCGAGGCTGTGGCGATAAGCAAAGGCCGCCAGCGTGGGCATTTTACTGATCAGGCGATAGGTCTGCTCGCGGCGCGATTGAGCGTCGAAAATTTTCTTGGCGTCGGGGTAAAAGGTCGATAAGGCGCCGACGGTGCTGACGAGAATTCCCATCGGGTGGGCGTCGTGGTGGAAGCCGTCGATGAGCTTTTTGATGTTTTCGTGAATAATCGAATGGTACGTAATGTTATGGGTCCACTCGGCTAATTGCGAGGCATTGGGCAATTCGCCGAAAAGAATCAGATAGGCGGTTTCCAGATAGGTGCTCTTCTCCGCGATCTGTTCGATCGGATAGCCGCGGTAGCGCAATATCCCCTTGTCGCCGTCGATATAAGTGATGCGGCTCTGGCAAGAGGCGGTGTTCATGAAACCCGGGTCATAACTAACCAGGCCGTCGTCTTCCGTGACCTTGATCTGGAACAGGTCGGTCGCCTTGATAGCGCCGTCCTTGATCGGAATTTCATAGGTCTTGCCGGTTCGGTTGTCGGTGACAGTCAGCGTTTCTGAAGCCATGGTATCTACCTTTCGCCTGCTCTTTGCTTTTCTTTTTCTCTTTTAAACCATCCCCACTTGCCGGTCAACTACGCCTCAGCGAACTCCGGGTCAAAAGTCCAACGCGGCGTCCAACGAGTCGCTTCGCGGGAAACACAAAGCAGAGTCGCGGGAGCGAACTTTACCGCTTCGCGATCCGGATCTCCCTTGATCAACAGGGCGGCAAGCCGGTTCATGTGTGGTAAATGGCCCACCAACATGATGGACTCCGGGGCGGCTGCCAACTCGGCCGCCGCGATCGCCGGGTCATCTTCGGGTAATAGGCCGGTGATCCGGCGCACGCCGGCTGGCGGCAGCAAACAGCGGGCGATGATTTCGGCGGTCTGTTGCGCCCGCAGGATACCGGAATGAAGGATCGCCGAAACACGCGCCTTGCGGGCCACGGCGCTCTGAGCTACCCTCTCCACCTGCGTCTCGCCCAAGCGCGAGAGCGGCCGCCGGGGATCCGCCGCCTCCGGGAGCGCCTCGCCATGCCGTACTAAATAGAAATCCACGGTCGATTGCAGCTCCGTCAAAGCGCTTTTGATCGCAAATCAAGTCACCGGCGCCATCAAGCGTTGCGCTTCAAAACCGCGCACCCGCTTCAGGCAAGCCGTTCGTCAATCGAGACGGCGGCGATTTTCTGTTGCAAATTCCCCTTGTTGATATAGTATGCGACCGAACGTTTTGCAAACCTGCCGAATGGCCCATATGACGCACCCGTGATCGAGTTTCGCGACGTAAACAAGTGGTTCGGCCCTCTCCATGTCCTTAAAGAGATCAATCTCAGAATCGGCGCGGGGGAAGTGGTCGTGGTCTGCGGACCGAGCGGCAGCGGCAAAAGCACGTTGATCCGCTGCATCAATCGCCTGGAACCCATCCAGTCCGGCGATATTATCGTCGATGGCCTGTCGCTCTCAGCCCCCGGATTCGACGCCACAGCCTTGCGCGCGAATGTCGGTATGGTCTTTCAATCCTTCAACCTATACCCGCACATGACGGTGCGGGAAAATATCACCTTGGCGCCGATCCAGGTTAAAAAATTGGCGCGCGCGGAGGCGGAAGAAATCGCGAGAAAACTCTTGGAGCGGGTCGGCATCCCCGACAAGGCCGCCGCTTTCCCGGCCAATCTTTCCGGCGGACAGCAGCAGCGGGTCGCCATCGCCCGCGCGCTGGCGATGAATCCCAAAATCATGCTCTTCGACGAGCCCACCTCGGCGCTGGACCCGGAGATGATCAGCGAGGTTTTGGAGGTGATGACGGACCTGGCGCGGGACGGCATGACCATGGTCGTGGTCACCCACGAGATGGGTTTCGCGCGCCGGGTGGCGCATCGCGTCGTGTTCATGGATGAAGGCCGGGTGATCGAAGAGGATTCCCCGGAAAAATTTTTCGCCTCGCCGCGATCTCCCAGAGCGCAGCAATTTCTCGGCAAAATTCTTTCCCATTAAAAGGAGGTGAACATGAAACGGTTGGTGATTTTCCTCGCCGCGGCGATCCTGATGTTCGGCAACGCCGCAGCCGCCCGATGCGAAACGACCCTGGAAAAAATCAGCCGCAGCGCAACACTCACCATCGGCACGCGCACCGGCTCGCCGCCCTTTGCCTACGTCAACAGGAATAACGAGTGGGTGGGCTTTTCCATCGATCTGGTCGAGAAGGCGATCTTGCCGGTGCTGGCGAAGAAGCTCGGCAAAGAGATCAAAGTCGAAAAAAAGGAATCGACGCCGCAGACGCGCATTCCGCTGTTGACGTCGAACGCCGTCGACTTGATCGCCGAGACCATGACCGACACCCAGTCACGGCGCGACAGCGTCGATTTCAGTTTGACCTTCTTCGCCACCGGCGCGCAGTTTCTGGTGAAGAAAGGCAGTCCGATCAAAGGCATTCAAACCATCGCCGGCAAAAGGATCGCGGCCCAGCAGGGCTCGACCAACGCGCGCATCATCCGCGAGCGCGCGCCGAGCGCCAAGCTGCTCGAATTTCCCGACCAGCCGGCGGCGTTTCAAGCCCTGGCCCAGGGACAGGTGCAAGCCTATACCAACGACGGCATTCAACTCGCCGGCCTCAAGGCCAAGGCGCCGAAGCCGGAGGAATGGGCCGTGGTCGGCGAGTTTTTTTCCTACGAGCCTTACGGGATGGCCTTGAGAAAGGGCGACTCCGACTTTCGCCAGGTCGTCAACGTCGGCTTGATGGACGCCATCGAGTCGGGCAAGTATTTCGAAATCTACGACAAGTGGTTCGGACCCAAGGGCGAACTGCCCTATCCGTTAACGCCGGAAACCAAGCGGTTCTTGCAGATGCAGGTCGTGCCGAAATAAGTAATGAGTGCTGAGGACTGAGTTAAGAACGTTTTTACTCAGTCCTCGGCCCTCAGTCCTCGTTACTCGATGCCATGTCTTACAAGTTTGACTGGACCGTCCTGTGGAGCGGCCAATCCGGCGGCTGGCTGCTTGACGGGCTAAGCACCACGGTTGAAATTTCTTTCCTCGCCTGGTGGCTCGCCGTGCTGCTCGGCATCGGCGCGGGGGCACTGCGCACGGCGCCGGTGGCGCCGCTGCGCTGGGCGGCGACTTTCTACGTCGAATTTTTCCGCAACGTGCCGCTGCTGGTCTGGATGTTTTTCTGGTACTTCGCCGCGCCGCCGCTGCTGCCCGACGGGATGCGCGAGTGGCTCTTCGACCACGGCGCGGAGTTCTGGGCCGGTCTCTGCGCTCTCGGAGTTTACCACGGCGCGCGCTTTTCCGAGGTGATGCGCGCCGGCATTCAAGCGATTCCCAAGACTCAATTCGAGGCGGCGCTCTCCACCGGACTGACCGTGACCCAGACCTACCGGCTGGTCATTTTGCCCATCGCCCTGCGGCTGATCATTCCGCCCGCCACCAACGAATCTTTGAATCTGCTGAAAAACTCCTCGGTGGCATTGACCATCGGCGTCGCCGAGTTGACCTTTCAAACCCGCCAGATCGAGACCTATACGGCCAAGGCGTTTGAAGCGCTGGCCGCCGGCACGGTGATCTACCTGCTTCTCTGCCTGACCATCGCGGCGTTGATGGCGCGGGTGGAACGGCGCTGCGCCATCCCGGGCATGATCGTCCGCGGCGGCGTGGAAGGATTTTGACGTGGACATTCAAGTCATCGTCAACAATTTCGCCTTCCTCATGCTGCAAGGTTTCTTCGGCTTGGGCGCCTTTACCGGCGGCACGCTGAGGCTGGCGGTGCCGGCTATCGTTCTCGGTTTTCTGCTCGGCATCTTTATCGGTCTCGGCCGTTTGGCGCGCGCGCCCTGGCTCCGCGTTGCGGCGACGATCTACGTGGAATTCTTTCGCGGCGTGCCGCTGGTGATGGTGATCTTTTGGTTCTGGTTCATCATCCCGGTGCTGCTGGGCCGATCCCTGCCGGAGTACGGCGTGGCGCTTACCGCCTTCGTGGTCTTCGAAGCGGCCTATTTGGGCGAGATCGTGCGCGCGGGGATTCAATCGGTGGCGCGCGGCCAGGTCGAAGCGGCCACCGCCACCGGGCTGACGCGGGCGCAAACCATGCGCTATGTCATCCTGCCCCAGGCCTTCCGCAACATGATTCCCGCCTTGGTCACGCAATTCATCGTGCTGCTCAAAGACACCTCGCTCGCCTCCATCATCGGCTACGTCGATCTGACCAAGGCGGCGCAGATCGTTAACAATCGGGAGATTCGTCCGTTCGAGCTCTATCTCTTCATCGCCCTGGTCTACTGGGCCTGTAGCTATGCGATGTCGCGCTACGCCGGCACCCTGGAGCGGCGATTGAACTCCCAAACCGCGTGATTCGACGGCCCGCGCGGTTATCGCGCCATGAAAGAAACGTGGTCGGGGCGTATTTTGTACATGACCCGCACTTCACCCAGCGCGCGGAAAGGATACTTGTCGACGCCGAGGTATTTTTTCGCCAGCTTGTCGATGTGCGCATCGGCGCCCGCTTCGGTAATCTCGGCCACCGTCCCTTTGATTTCCAAGTAACGATAGGAGTTGTCCGGGTCGAGAATCGACAGCGCGACGCGGCCGTCGCGACGCATATTTTTGTCTTTCACTCTGTCCTTCGCCGAGTTGACCAGGACATGGGCGCCGTCGTAGTCGCACCAGACCGGCGTCACCTGGGGCGAGCCGTCGGCCATCAGCGTGGCGAGATGCGCGAAGGCGACCTTCGTAAACAGATCCTTGAATTCATCCGGTATCGTTTTTGCCATAAAGCCTCCTCTGCCAACTCTTGATTGCCGCTTAACAAAAAAACTCGGCCAGCTTCGCCAGGTCGTCGATCAAGTAGTCGGGCGCCGCCGCCGCCAAATCGTTCCTATCGCCCAAGCCGTAAGTCACCCCGCAGGTCACCACCCCCGCGCGCTTCCCCGCTTCCACGTCGGCGTCGCCGTCGCCGACCATGAGCGCGCGGCGCGCCGGCACCTGAAAGCGTTCTAAGACTTTATTCAGCAGCGCCGGATGAGGCTTCTTCTCGGCCGCGCTGTCGCCGCCCAGGATCGCGTCGAATCGATTTTCCACTCCCAAGCCGCGCAGGATGGCGACGGCGAAGCGATGCATTTTGTTGGTGACGACAATGCGCCGCTTGTCGCGGAAATAGTCGAGGATGATTTCCACATCGGGGTAGAGAACCGTCTTGTCGAGCAGGTGCGTTTCGTAGCGTTCGAGGAAAACCCGCATCACTTCCGGGAACCGTTCCACATCCCCTTCCGGCAAGGAATGTTTCAAAAGGTGCTCCACGCCCCGGCCGACATGGGAATAAACCACGGCGTCCGGCAGCGGCGCAAAATCAAAGTGCGCGCGGGTGCTATTCACCGCATCGGCGAGATCCGGTCCGGTGTCCGCCAGCGTCCCGTCCAAGTCGAACATGATCAAGTCGACGGCCGTCTTCATCGCGCCCATGCTCTCTTTGAAAATAGACTTCGAGCCCATCCCTGTCAATTAAGCTTTTCCCTCCCGGCTGAAAGTGTTATAGGCTGAGTAGTATCGGTGATAGGCATGAAAACTCATTCGGGAGGTGAAAAATGAATTTCAGACGATTCGCCCTGGTAGCGGCCGTCCTCTGGGTCTCGGCCATGCCGCGCTTCGCGGCGGCCCAAAAGCTCAATACTTCCTATATTTCCACCGCTCCCAACTCCTCCTCGACTATCTGGGTAGCCAAGGAAGCAAAATTTTTCGATAAGTATGGGATCGACGCCACCGTGATCTTCATTTCGGGAAGCATCCGCGGCATTCAGTCGATCCTCGCCGGCGAGATTCCCATCGGCGAAGGGGGCGGCCCGGGATTAGCCAGCGCGCGGCTCGCCGGCGGCGACGTCGTCGCCATCGCCGGCAACGTCAACGTGCTGCCTTACTATCTGGTCGCGCACCCGAGTATTAAGCGGCCCGAGGAGTTGAAAGGAAAAATTGGCGGCAATCACATCGCCGGCACCACGGCGGAATTCGCGCTCAAAGTGGGCCTCAAGAAAATCGGCATCGACCCGCTGAAGGACGTCAGCCTGCGCGTAATCGGCGGCAGCATCGAACGCATGGTGGCATTGCAAAAAGGCATCGTGCAATTCACCGTGGTGACCGAAGCGGGCAAAGTCCAGGCGGAGAGACTCGGCTATCCCATGGTCGTCGATATGGTTGCCTTGCAAATTCCCTTTCCCCAGAACGGCATTTACACTTCCA
>Ga0153916_10003212_pt1 | contig 12125 bp, 12 predicted proteins | sample Opewatmetagenome_FD_109642 | JGI IMG/M metagenome (GOLD analysis project Ga0153916, IMG submission 109642) | Freshwater wetland microbial communities from Ohio, USA - Open water 3 Core 3 Depth 4 metaG | ecosystem: Environmental > Aquatic > Freshwater > Wetlands | place: USA: Ohio, Lake Erie...
CGACAAGCTCAACGAAAAAGTTGCCGCTGGAAAAGCGACGCTGCTGTGGGATCACGTGCTGGACGAGGTACTCGGCGACAAGACCGGCGTCACCGGCATGCGCGTGAAAAATGTCAAGACCGGAACCGCGACGGAGAGCCAGCTGCAAGGCGTCTTTATCGCGATCGGCCACCGTCCCAACACCGATATTTTTGCCGGGCAACTCGAGATGAGGAACGGCTATATCATCACCAAAGGCGGGAACGACGGCGGCGCCACTGCAACCAGCGTGGCGGGTGTGTTCGCGGCCGGCGACGTGCAGGACCACGTCTATCGCCAGGCGGTGACCAGCGCCGGCAGCGGGTGCATGGCGGCGCTCGACGCGCAGAAATACCTCGAGTCGCTCGCGCCCTAGACTCGCGCGGCGATGCGTGTGACGCCGGAAAACCATGCCATGAAAAAACGCGCCGCCGCGCGCCCCGGTGACGATACCGCGCTGCTCCAGGAACTGCTGGCGGAAGTTGTTCCCCTGCCCGCTCACGGACGGGTGGTCCACCTGCGTCCCAAACGCAAACCAATTCCGGAGCAACGGCTGCGCGACGAGCGCGCCGCACTTGCGGACAGCCTGAGCGACCATATCTCCTGGGACATCGGGACGGAGACCGGCGAGGAATTGGTATACCTGCGCACCGGTCTGTCGCGCCAGATCCTGAGGAAGCTGCGCCGCGGCCACTGGGTGACCCAGGACGAACTGGACCTGCACGGGCTTACTTCGGTCGAAGCGCGCGCGCTGCTGGTGGAGTTTCTCAACGCCTGCGTGCGCAACGGCGCGCGCTGCGTGCGCATCGTTCACGGCAAGGGATTGCGCTCGAAAAACCGCGAGCCGGTGCTGAAAAACAAAGTCGCAAACTGGCTGATCCAGCGCGACGACGTGCTCGCGTTCTGCCAGGCGCGGCAGGTCGACGGCGGCAGCGGCGCGGTGATGGTTTTACTGAAAGGCGGAAGGCGACCCGCTAAATAGCGGCTTCGTCGGTTTCGCCGGTACGGATCCTGATCACCTGTTCGACACTGGTGATGAATATCTTCCCGTCTCCGATCTTGCCGGTGCGCGCGGACTTGACGATGGCATCGACGGCCCGCTCGAGCATGGTCTCGGGGATCACGACTTCGATTTTCACCTTGGGCAGGAAATCCACCACGTACTCGGCTCCGCGGTACAACTCGGTATGGCCCTTTTGGCGGCCGAAACCCTTGACTTCGGTCACGGTCAGGCCGCTGATGCCGATTTCAGAAAGCGCTTCGCGCACCTCGTCCAGCTTGAACGGCTTGAATATCGCTTCGATTTTTTTCATTGCACCCTCTCTGCCTCCTCACGACCGGCTGCGCGTCGCGACCGGTTTCAGGACATAGTATAAGGCCTGGCGGCAACGAGATAAATCACCCGTCGTTAGCCGCCCTGATGGCGGTACTTGTTGGTGATGGGGTAGCGCCAGTCCTTGCCGAAGCCGCGCGGGGTAATGCGGATGCCGATCGGCGCCTGGCGGCGCTTGTATTCGCTGATCCGCAGCAGATGGATCACGCGCTCGACATCCTTGCGGGCGAAACCAGCCGCCTCGATTTCACGCGGCCCGCGGTTGTGCTCGACATAGGCCTCCATGATCGCATCCAGCACCTCATAGGGCGGCAGGCTGTCCTGGTCAACCTGGTTCGGTCTCAACTCGGCCGAGGGCGGGCGCGTAATCACGCGCTGCGGAATTACCGGCGAAATGCCGTTGCGGTAGTTGGCGAGGCGATAGACCATCATCTTGCTGATATCCTTCAACACACCGAAGCCTCCCGCCATATCGCCATAGAGCGTCGCATAGCCGGTTCCCATCTCGCTCTTGTTGCCGGTGGTGAGCACAATCGAGCCCCCTTTGTTCGACAAGGCCATCAGCAGCGTGCCCCGGATGCGTGCCTGCAGATTTTCCTCGGTGGTGTCCTGCGGCAGCCCCTTGAACTCCTCCGCCAGCGCAGCCAGAAATGTGTCGAATACCGGCTTGATCGCGATCTCGGTATAGCGCACCTTGAGCGCCTCGGCCTGCGCGCGTGCGTCCTCGCGGCTGATGCTCGCGGTGTACTGCGACGGCATCATCACCGTGCGCACCTTGTCGGCGCCCAGCGCGTCGACGGCGACCGCCAGCGTCAGCGCCGAATCGATGCCGCCCGACAAGCCGAGCAGCACTCCCGGAAAACCGTTCTTGCCGACGTAATCGCGCACCCCGAGGCACAACGCGTCGTAGACCTCGGCCTCGAGCGCGCACTCCGGCGCAATCTCACCCGGCTGCGCGTCGCCGTTCTCGATGGTCACTATCCCCAGCGCCTCCTTGAACAACGGCAACTGGTGCATGAGCTCGCCCTCGCGGCTGAGCACGAACGACGCGCCGTCGAAGACGAGCTCGTCCTGGCCGCCGACCATGTTGACGTAGACCAGCGGCACGCCGTTCTCGGCAACGCGTTCGCGCATCACGTCGTAACGCGAATGCTGCTTGCGCAGATGATAAGGCGAGGCATTGAGCACCAGCAGTACCTCGGCGCCGGCCGCGCGCGCCGCGCGGGGTGCCACCGCCGCCCACGAATCGGCGTGAATATTGATGCCCAGATTGAGTTCCTTGCCGTCGGCGCCAGGATTCGCAAGCAGCGGGCCCTGCTTGCCCCACGTGTCCTCGCAGATGTTGACGCCGAAATTGACGCCGCCGGCCTGGAATACGCACGGCCTGTCGTCCGAGTCGAAATAGCGCTCTTCGTCGAACACCGTGTAGTTGGGCAGCGCATGCTTGTGATAAGTGGCGGTGACGCGGCCGTTCTGGATCACCGACGCCGCGTTATAGCGCTTGCCGTCGACCTGGCGCGGATGCCCGACGACGAGCGTGATGCCGGTGACCTGCGCCGCCAACCGCTCGAGCGCCGCGTCGCAGCTGCGGTAAAAATCTCCGCGCAGCAACAGATCTTCGGGTGGATAACCGCACAGCGCAAGTTCGGGCGTGACCATCAGATCCGCCGCCTGCGCGCACGCGCGCGTGGCGAAATCAAGGATGCGCTCGACGTTGCCGGCGAGATCGCCGACCGTGCAGTTAACCTGGGCAATCGCGATTTTCACGGCGCTAATATATCATTGGCTGAATGAAGACGCTCGGGCCCGTCGTCGAAGTGCGCGACTCGCTCGCCGCGATACCGGCTCGCGACTGGAACCGGCTTGCCGGTGACGACCCGTTTCTGCGTCACGAATTCCTGCACGCGCTGCATGAAACTGGCTGCGTCGGCGCTGCCACCGGCTGGGCGCCGCGTTTCCTGATTCTGCGCGAGGCTGGCGTGCTGGCCGGCGCCATGCCGCTTTATCTGAAAGCCCACTCCTACGGCGAGTACGTATTCGATTGGGCGTGGGCGGACGCCTACCAGCGGCACGGACTGAGTTACTACCCGAAACTGCTTAACGCGGTGCCGTTTACGCCGGTGAGCGGACAGCGCCTGCTTGCCGGGCATAGCGGGCAGCGCCGGGTATTGCTCGACGCCGCGCTCGAACTGGCGCGCGAGACCGGGGCATCGTCGCTGCACTGCCTGTTTCCGCCTGCCGGGCAGGCGGCTGAAATGCAGGATGGCGGATTGATGCTGCGCCACGGCGTGCAGTTTCACTGGCGCAATCACGGCTATGCGGATTTCGACGGCTTCCTGGCGACGCTGAATCACGACAAACGCAAGAAGATCAGGCAGCAGCGGCGTCGCGTGCATGATGCCGGCATCCGCTGCGAGTGGTTTGCAGGAAGCGCCGTCACCGACCCGCTCTGGGTATTCTTCAACCGCTGTTACCGCGAGACCTATCGCCAGCATCGCTCGACACCCTACCTCAACCTCGACTTCTTCCGCGCCCTCGGCCGCTTAATGCCGGAAAACATCCTGCTCATCGTCGCCATGCGTGAGTCCCGTCCGATCGCCGCTTCGCTCAACATCCATAATGGACAGCGGCTGTGCGGCCGGTACTGGGGCGCGCTCGAATACCATCCGGCGCTGCATTTCGAGGCGTGCTACTACCAGGTCATCGAGTTTTGTATCGCCCACGGCATCGCCAGCTTCGAGGGCGGCGCGCAGGGCGAACACAAGATCGCGCGCGGGCTGCTGCCGGTGGCAACGCACTCAGCGCACTGGCTCGCGCATCCGCAGTTCGCCGCGGCGGTCGAGGATTTCCTGCGGCGCGAGTCGCACGGAATCGCGGCCTACGTCGATGAGCTCGGCGCGCACAGCCCGTTCAAATCGGACGGCAGCGAACCAGTCTCGGCTTAACGACACGTCCAAAGGAACTCCTTCCCCCTAGATGGGGGAAGGTTGGGATGGGGGTGAAGACGTTGCGAGTCATGGTAATTCTCACCCCCACCCTCGCCCTCCCCCGTCGAGGGGGAGGGTATGGGACTTTCTGACGCTGTAAGCTTGACTGTTGTTACTTGTTTTCGGCCGGTGCTGCCGGCGCGGGTGCGGCGGGCGGTTGCGGCGTTGCTGCAGGCGCGGGCGCGGGGGCAGCCTGCAGAATGCCAAGGTCGGTGAGCAGCCTGCGCGTGGCTGCTTCCAGATCCTTCTCCTTCTGCGGCCAGTTCCGCTTCAGCGTTTCAAGGATCTGCTTCAGTTTTTCGGAGTCCGGTGCCGCATTGCCGAGCTCGACTGCCAGCGCATCAAATTCGGAATTCATCGCTGCGCGCACGCCATCGAGCGTCGCGCGAATGTGGTCGCGCGCTGCCAGTATTACCCGTACGCTGTCGATAAGCTTCGCGGAGTCATCCACGGCGGGCGCTGCAGCAGGCGCGGCCGGCGCAGGCTGGGCTTGCGCCGTCGCTGGAGCGCCGCCAGCGGTAACCAGCTTGCCGAGGTCCCTGCCGTATTTCGTGGCCGCCTCATTGTTCGTTTTGCGCAGGCGGTCCGCGCTTTGCAGCGCCTGATCTCTTTCCTGTGTCGCAGCCATGAGCTTGAGCGTCACCTCGTCGACCTGCATCATGCCGTACCACCATCCACCCGCCGCGCCGATGATCAACGACACTATCCCGATCAAGATTATTCTTGCGTCGTCCCTCATTTGCCTGCCTCCGTCACGTTGACCCGCCAGATAAAATAAATCATAGCATGCGGCGGCGGCCCTGGCCGTGCCCCGCCCAGCACCAACGGACGGAACGGAAATGACTGCAATCGCGGTTCCCGCCCCGGATCCGGATTTCCAATGCCCCGCCTGTTACCGTATAGTGAGCATCATGAAATTCTGCAGCCAATGCGGCGCGCCGGTCGCACTGCGCATACCTGAAGGCGACACGCTGCCGCGCTTCGTGTGCGGCCGGTGCCACACCATCCACTATCAGAACCCGCGGATGGTGGTCGGCTGCATTGTGGAATGGGAAGACAGTATCCTGCTGTGCCGCCGCGCGATCGAGCCGCGTTACGGGTTGTGGACAGTGCCCGCCGGCTACATGGAAAACGGCGAAACCGCCAGTCAGGGCGCGCTGCGCGAGACTCTGGAGGAGGCCAACGCACGGGTGGAAATCGGCCCGCTCTACGCGCTCTACAACATCCCGCACATCAGCCAGGTGTACATCCTGTTCCGCGCGCGGCTGCTCGATCTCGACTTTCACGCCGGCGCCGAGACGATCGAGGCGAGGCTGTACGCCGAGAACGAGATGCCGTGGGACCAGATCGCGTTTGCCACCGTGCGCAACACGCTCACGCACTATTACAGCGACCGCCGCCGCGGCGAATTCAAGTTCCACATGGGAACGATAGAGCAGATCAAGAAGTGATTCGTGGCTCGCAGCCGGCCTCATATCGCTCGCAGGGCGTCGACAATTTTCAGCCGCGCGGCGCGGATCGCAGGCAGAAAGCCGCCGACCACGCCCATGACCAGCGAGAACAAAAGCGTCTTCGCCGCGATATCGAGCGTCAGCGTGAAACTGAACGCGAGTTCGGAAAACGATTGCCAATTCATGGTCGAGATCGTAAACATCTGCATGAACGACGCAGCCGCGAGCCCGGCGCAACCGCCCACCAGCGCGAGCAGCACCGCTTCGGTCAGAAACGCGGCAAGGATGCTGCGCTTGCGAAATCCGAGCGCGCGCAGAGTACCAATCTCGCCGATACGGTTCGCAACCGACGCGTACATCGTGATCATCGCGCCGATCACCGCGCCGACCGAAAATATCACTGAGAGCGTCAGTCCGAGGTAACGGATGAATTTCGCCAGCAGCTCCGACTGCTCTGCGTAGTAGACTTTTTCGCGTTTCGCTTCCACCGTCAACCGCTGGTCGCGCTCGAGCTGCGCCCGGACCTGGTCGAAACTCTCCGGGTCGTTGAGCCGAAACAGCAACGAAGAATAAACCGGGCGGCGGAACGCCTGCATCAACTGCACCGCGTCGCCCCAGATTTCGGAGTCGAAACCGCTGTTGCCCGCGTCGAACGTCCCCACCACCGTCCATTCCCGCAGCCCGAACCACAGCGTCTCGCCAATGCCCGCGCCCTTGAAACGCTCGGCCGCGCTGCGTCCCGCAACGATTTCCGAGGAGCCGGGCCGGAACGCGCGCCCGGCGGTGATCCTGACCTGTGGCCGCAGCGTGAGGCCCTGAGGGGCGACACCGCGGATCAGCACGTTGGTCGGCCGGTCGGTGTCGCGCTTGATGAGATTGACCAGCACCACCGTTTCCTTGGACACCAGCCGCTCGCCCCCGGCGCCGAGCGCGACCTGGGGCTGGCTTTCGATGATTGCCGCCTGCACGCGGTCGATCACGCTTTGCACCTCGGTCTGCGACGAACGCCGGATCACGACAACGTTGTCGTGCGAGCCGGTTTCGACCAGCGTTTTTCGCAAGCCCTCCTCCAGCATCAGCACGGTCGCGAACACAAACACCACGAGCGCCATGCCGCCTGCGGTAAGCGCGGTTGTCAGCTTGCGCGTCCACAGGTTGCGGAACGTATAGGAAAAGGGGATCTTCATCCGGTAATTCAGTCAGCCAACGTGCCGCAGTCCGTCAGCGATGCGAATCCGCGCCGCGCGCAGCGCCGGCAGGCAGGCGGCAACAGCGCCGACCAGCAGCGCGGCCGCAATCTGCATCGCCACGGTCTCGCGGCCGACGTTGAATACCGGAAACAAGCTGCCCATCTCCGCGGCAAAACGCTCGGCAAGCGGAAACGTGAGCACGACACCGATCAGCCCGCCGGCACCCGCGATCGCGAGCGATTCGCCGAAAATCATCGCCGCCAGCGACAGCGGACCGAAGCCGAGCGCTTTGAGCGTCGCATACTCGGCTGTGCGCTCACGCGCGGTCATCGCCATGGTGTTGGCCATCACCGCCATGATGATGAAAATGACGAGGAACGACACGATTTTGATCGCGACCACGATGGCCTCGGTCATCGACACGAAGCCGAGCTGGAACGCCTGCTCGGTCTCGGTCAGCGTTTCGGCGAGCGAATTCCTGAAAGTCGCGTCGATCGCAGCGGTGACTGTGGCGGCCCGGTCGGCGCTGGTGAGCCCGACGACGTAGACTCCGACCGTGTTGGCGCGCCGCGGCGCGAGCTTTATCATCGTTTCGTTCAGATAGTCCCAGTGGAAGAAAAACTGCGAGGTGTCGGTCTTGGCTTCCGCCCCGTCATAAATGCCGCGCACCACGAATTCCCAGTTGCCCGGAAAGATCGTGCCGCGCAGCGACACCTGATCACCCGGCTTGAAGCCGTAAGTCGTGGCGAGCTTGCGGCCGACGATCGCGCCCTTGCGGTCACGCAGAAAGTCGCGCATCTGCCCGGGATCGACGACGAATTCCGGATACAAAGCGAAATAACTCTGCGCCTGCACCGCGAACTGCGGGAAAAAGTTCTTCTCGGTGATGTAGACGCCGCCAAACCAGTTGGCGTGCGATACCGACTTTACGCCGTCGATTTGCCTGATCTTGCCCATATAGGTGAGCGGCAGCGGGAATACCAGCGAAATCGCGTTGCGCGTCACCAGCCGCGTCGCCGACGCCGCCGCTGCGCCCGCGTACCACGCATCGACCACGGTGCGCAGCACCCCGAACGCGAGGATCGCGACCACGATGCCGAGCGCGGTCAGGCCGGAGCGCAGCCTGTGGCGCAGCGCGTTGCGCAGAACGAGTTTCAGGAAGTATATGGGATGCACGATGCTGCGGCTACCGGTTCTCAACGGCGTTCGCGCAGAACTCCGCGAGCCGTGTCAGCACCCGTTCAAGGGCACGGTTCGCGGCCGCCACGCCCGAGTAGACGTTATCGGCCGCCGCAGGCTCTGTTTCTTCGAACTCGCGCGCGGCGATCACGCGCCGGTCGCTCATGTCGATGAGCTGCGCGCGCAGCGCGATGCGTACGCGGCTCGGCCCGCCAAGGAATTCATGCTGCAGGCGGACGAGCTCAGTATCGAGGCGCATGCCACTGGCAACCACGCTGGGGGTGTGCACGACGGCGTGGAAACCACCGCCCTGCCCGAGCGCATGGGCAATCAACGGCCCGAGCATGCGCGCCGGCGCATCGACCCAGCGTCCCGTGACGAAGTAATCGACTTCGTACGGCTGCCTGACGTAAGCAATGCGCGGGGTATCGAAACCCGGCCATGCGCGCGGCGTGCCTACGGCGAGCACCACATTCTGCTGCGGCAGGCGCGGGGTGATTGCCGGCCGCGCGTCGAGCACGTAAATGTTCAAATCGACGGTTTCGGGCGGCCTGAGGCCAGCACAGCCTGCGAGCATTGCAGCCAGCGCAAAGGCGGCAATCGGATCGCGCCAACGCACGCGTCGCCGCAGCAAACGCGGTAACGGGCTCACTCCCCGGGTCCCCTTTTTTGCGCCGGCTTGCCGAACAGCAGTACGCTCGGGTTCTGCTCGAGCTCGCCGGCAACCCGTCTCAGCGAACTCGTGAGCTCGCGCATCTCCACCACCAGTTGCTGCGCTTCGGGAAGCGTTGCGGCCGCGAATTGACGCACGTCGCCGCGCGCCGCCTCCACCGTCCGCGTGACACTGGCGCCGGCACCCGCAAGCTCGTTCGACATCCGCTCAAATGCCTCGGCGCTGCGCTGCACGCGCGCGACGAGCGGGGGCATCTCCGCGGTGATGCGTGCAGCGTTTTCGAGCGCGCGCGAAGCATTGACGAGCCCGGCGTCGATCGTTGCCGAGCGTCCCGCGATGGCCCGGGTCAACGCCTGGAGGTCCGCCAGAGCCCGTTGGAAGGCGCGCCGGTTAGCGTCGTCCATCACCGCGTTGAGGCTTTCGCTGGTGCGGTTCAGGTTGGCGAGCAACGTGGTGAGCGTGGCATCGAGACGCACCATGAGCGAAGGTTCGGAGCGGATCACCGGATACGCTTCGCTGGGCTGCGCCCGGAGCGGGGGCGAATCGCGGTGGCCTCCCGACAGCTCGACGTAGGCGATGCCGGTCAGCCCCTGCACCCGCAGCACGGCCATGGTGTCTTCCTTGATCGGCGTGCCGCGCTCGATGTCCAGCGTCAATTGCACCAGCTCGATATCTTCCGGCGCCAGCGCAATCTTGCGCACGCGCCCGATCTCGACGCCCCGGTACCTGACGGGCGCATCGAGGCTCAATCCCGATACCGATTCACGCATGTAGGCCTGATAGGTGTCGAACGCCTTTCGATAGACGCCCCCGCTGGAGAGCCACAGCACGCCCCCGATCAGCGCCGCGCCGAGTATCAGGACAAAGGCGCCGACGACGGCGTAATTTACTTTTGCTTCCACGCCTGCTCGCGCGCGGCGCGCCCGCGCGGCCCGTGAAAATATTCCCGGACCAGTGGATAGTCGGAAGACGCGAGTTCCGTCATCGTTCCGGTCCCGAGTATCCGTCCTTCACCCAGCACCGCCACTCGATCCGCCGCCCGCCACAGAAGATCGAGATCGTGGGTGACCATCATTATGGTCAATCCGAGGGCATCCCTCAAATGCCGGATCAACCCGTCGATGCCGCTCGCGCTCAGCGGATCGAGCCCGGCGGTCGGCTCGTCAAGGAACAACAACTCCGGGTCAAGAGCGAGCGCGCGCGCAAGCGCCGCGCGTTTGCGCATGCCGCCGCTCAACTCGCTGGGGTACTTGGGGCCGGTGTCCGCAGGCAGGCCGGTGAGGGCGATCTTGACTGCGGCGATTTCGTTGATCAGCCGCTCGCTGAGCGGCGTGTGCTCGTGCAACACCATGCCGACGTTGTCCGTCACGGTGAGCGCGGAAAACAGCGCGCCGCGCTCGAACATGACTCCCCACCGGCGCCGCAACGGCAGCGCTTCCTCATCATTCAACCCGATCACTTCCTGCCCGAATACCCGGATCGAGCCCGATACCGGCCGCTGCAACACGATGGTTTCGCGCAATAGGGTCGACTTGCCGCAGCCGCTCGCGCCCACCAGCGCAAAGATCTCGCGCGGGCGCACCGTCAGGCTCACGTTTTCGTGCACTACGGCGCTGCCGAAGCGCGTGTTCAAATTGCGGATTTCGACCACTGCATCGACGCCTTGCGGTTGCGCCATCGCATCCCTCATATATCGAGCCAGCTGAAGACTATCGAAAACAGCGCGTCCGTCACGATCACCAGAAAGATCGACTGCACGACACTCACCGTGGTCTGCCGGCCGACGCTATCAGCGCTGCCGGTCACCTGGAACCCCTGGTAACACCCCACCAGCGCGATGATCACGGCAAACACCGGCGCCTTGCCGACACCGATCAGATACGACGTCAGGCTGATCGCGTCGTCGAGGCGGCCGAAGAATGTTCCGAAGCTGACATCGAGCTTGGCGCGGGCCATGACCATGCCGCCGAGCACGCCGGTCACGTCGGTGTAAACCGTGAGCAGAGGCAGCGCGATGATCAGCGCCAGCATCTTGGGCAGCACCAGCAATTCCAGCGGCACCACACCGATGGTGCGCAGCGCGTCAATCTCCTCGGTCACCTTCATGGTGCCGATCTGCGCCGTATAGGCGGAACCGGACCGTCCCGCGACAATGATGGCGGTCAGGAGCGGTGAGAGTTCGCGCACCATGGAAAGCCCGACCAGGTCGGCAACGTATATATTGGCACCGAAACGCTGCAATTGTTCCGCGCCTTGATAGGCGATCACAATCCCCATCAGGAACGACAGCAGCCCCGTGATCGGCAGCGCCTCGAATCCGGCCGTCTGCAGATTGTAGAGTATGTACCGCCAGCGGATGCGGCGCGGCTGCACTACGGAACGCAGCAGGGCAATCATGCTCTCGCCGAGGAAGGCCAGGATGCCGATCGTGTTGCCCAGATTTTCCCACGCAGCACGCCCGGTTCGGACCAGCATTCCGGGCTCAGGCTCACGCGGCGCTTCGAGCTCGACCTCGTGCGCGGCGATCACGTTCAGCAACGCTCCGTGCTCGGGCTTGAGGCCCTGCAACCGCACCGTGCGGCCGGAACGCTCCAGGTTGCGCACTGTACGGTGCAACAGCCACGCGCCGGACGTGTCCATGGCGGTCACCGCCGCCGCATCGATCACGACCTCGCCGGTGCGCGGCCACGCCCAGGCGGCGAGCCGCGATTCCAGCGGCGCGGCGCCAGCGATCGTCCACGCGCCGAGGCACCGGAGATCACCGGTCTCCCCCGTCGCAATGTCGGCGTCGATCCCCGGCATGGCAGTCTGGTTCACGGTAACAATTCGCGTTGGCTGCAGCGCAATGACCGCAACCATTTTCGCCCACTATCGGCCGCGCAGGCTTGACCTAACGCAATTCCCGGCGTCCTGAACGGCGCCGGGAAGCGCGCCGCCGCGCCGCGATCAACGCGCCCCCTCGTGCTGCTCGTCCAGCACGCCCTTCTCGAGGTGCCATACGGTACGCGCCTTGGCCGCCGCGTGCGGATCGTGCGTAACCATGATCACCGTCTTGCCGAGTTCGCGGTTGAGGCGTTCGATCAGATCGAGAATCTCCGCGGCCGACACGCGGTCGAGATCGCCGGTGGGCTCATCGGCCACGAGGATCGTCGGATCGGTAATGATTGCGCGCGCGATCGCAACCCGCTGTTGCTGCCCGCCCGAGAGCTCCGATGGGTAGTGATCGCTGCGGTCGGTGAGCCCCATCATCGAGAGCGCGGCGGCGACGTGCTCGCCGCGCTCGCGCGCCGACAG
>Ga0153916_10003213_pt1 | contig 12124 bp, 12 predicted proteins | sample Opewatmetagenome_FD_109642 | JGI IMG/M metagenome (GOLD analysis project Ga0153916, IMG submission 109642) | Freshwater wetland microbial communities from Ohio, USA - Open water 3 Core 3 Depth 4 metaG | ecosystem: Environmental > Aquatic > Freshwater > Wetlands | place: USA: Ohio, Lake Erie...
CAGGCCTTTCAGGACCTTGATGCTTTCGGCCGTGTATTTTTGTTCTTTCATGGCGGCTATCTCATTGAAAAAAGAAGGTTTACAAAGGCTGGACCGTCGGAAAACCGGGCTTCCATTTGGACAGAAATATTATAGCCGAAACGGGGGTCCAAGTAAAGCGTTTTTTGGGGTGATTTCCACAATATTTTGTGTCTCGCCCGGTCCATCATCACAATTATTTGGGGGGGGCGGGCCGTCGGGCCATGTTTCCCGGAAGAAGGGCGCGCTCCATGACTTTGAATAGACGAGGGCGAATGAGTATAATTCCCACTTGAAGGTCATGATATGCCGGCCAACTTGACGCCTCAGTACCTCGAAGCCGACCGGAAATTCCGGGAGGCTAAGACTACGCAAGAAAAGATGAAGGCTCTGGAAGAGATGATGGCCACGATTCCCAAGCACAAGGGAACGGAAAAAATGCGGGCCATGATCAAGACCAAGATGGCCAAGCTCAAGGAAGCCGCCCAGTCAAAACCCGCGCTGGCCCGGCACGGGCCCAGCTTTCATATTGAGAAATCGGGCGCCGGGCAAGTCGTCGTCATCGGGCCGCCCAACAGCGGGAAATCCAAGCTCATCTCCGCCCTTACCGGAGCCCAGCCGGAGGTCGGCGACTATCCCTACACGACGCACTCTCCCGCGCCCTACATGATGAAGTTCGAGAACATCAAGATCCAGCTCGTCGACACTCCGCCCGTCGCGCCGGAGGAGGTCGAGACCGAGCTGGCCGAACTCATCAAGACGACCGACGGCGTAATGCTTGTCCTGGACCTCGCCGACCAGGAGACGCCCTCGGTCCTGGAAAACCTGTTTTCGAAGCTTAAAGAGAAGCGGCTGGAGCTGGCCGCAGAGGGCTCAAGCCCGCCTCCTGAAGCCGGCCGTTTCGTCAAGAAAGCACTGATTGTCGCAAACAAGTGCGACGGTCCCCAGGCCGAGGAGAACCTCGCTTTTCTCAAGGAATACTTCGGGCGGGGCTATAGCTTTTTCCCGGTTTCAGCCCTTCGGGGCGACGGCCTCGATGACCTGAGAAAAAAAATATTCCTGCTTCTTGACATCATCCGCGCCTACAGCAAGGTCCCCGGAAAGAAGGCCGACCACAACGATCCCTTCTCTTTGAAAAGAGGGACGACCGTCATCGACCTGGCCAGGGCCGTCCACAAGGACTTTTTCGAAAAATTCAAGTATGCGCGGATCTGGCGGAAGGGTTCCCTGTCGTTCCAGGGCCAGATGATCAACCGCGACTTCGTCCTTGAGGACGAAGACATCGTCGAACTGCACATTTAGTAATTTGGGGACATGAACCGAATTTCCGAATTCGGTATAGTGTCCCCAAATTTTAAGAAGTCAATTGCCCCTGATCACGGAATCCGGGCGGATGACGAAATCGGGATCTCTTGTCCTAAGAGCATCATCCAAGCTCGCCAAGTGATCGCATCCAGCGGCCCGCGCGACTTCCATGATCAGGCCATCGGCCAGGTCTAATCCATCGTTGAAACTCCGAACGGCGGTCCGGACCCGGCCCTCGTCCTCGAAGACGACGTCACGGCGATCGAGGAGAGAGAGAAGGACCCTGCCGACTTCCGGACGCGTAAATCCATAACGTCGCTGCAAAACCCAGGCCAGCTCCGCCATAACCAGGTCAGGGATAAAAAACGGGCCTTCCGTGTTTTCCAGAAAGGCCTCGATCCCGCGAGCCTGGACCGGGTCGTCCCCGGTGATGATACGAATCAGAACATTTGTGTCGAGGGCGATCACGACCGCTTCGCCCTTCGTGAGCTCTTTTTGTCTTCCCGTTTGCCGTATCCGGCTTCTTTTTCAGCCAGCGCATCCATTACCGCCTCATGCATCTGCTCTATTGAAACGGGGTACCGCTGCTTACGGCCGAAATGCCTGAATTCATCCTTCAGATCGACGAGACGCTTGGTCTTGGAGTGGAGGATGACCTTTCCTTCCTCGATCTCATAGAATATCCGGTCGGCCGGCTTTATCCCCAGGGCGTCGATCACCGCCTTGGGGAGTGTCGTCTGATTCTTTTTCGTAACCTTTGATTTGGCAATCATACAAGGAATATAGGCGATTCCAAGGAAATTGTCAATATAAAATTATAGCCCACATATTCCTTGTTTGGATTAATTCCGCGAAACGCCTAAGAAGGCAAGCAAATCGCGAGGGAAGCGCGGCGAAGGATGCCGAGATAATCCGCGGCTGCGGCTTCGCGCGGATTCGAAGGATTCGAATTATTCTCGAATGACCTTTGGGCGATGAGCTCGAAATCGCTCTCGGGAATCCCAAGATCTCTGAACCCGGGAATCGACAGCGCTCGAGAAACCGCTTGAATCCTATGAATCAGCCAGGTAGCCGCTTCTTGTTCCTTGGACTCGGAACCAACTACAGCGGCGATCCGGGCATATTTCGCCTCCGCCGCAGCCAGGTTGAACTCCATGACGAACGGCAGCAAGACGGCGTTGGCCACTCCGTGCGGTGTATCGTAGAGCGCTCCAATTGTCTCGGCCAGGCAGTGGACGGCGCCCACATCGCTGTTGACGAAGGCCATTCCGGCAAGGACGCTTCCCAGCATCAGCTCTTCCCTGGCGGTGGAATTTTTTCCGATATCCCGATAGGCCTCGGGGAGAGAGCCAAAGATAAGACGCAGGGCTTCCAAGGCTAGAGCATCGGTGAACGCAGTCGCCGGCTTGGCGGTAAAAGCTTCAATCGCGTGCGTGAGGGCGTCGAGCCCCGTCGAAGCGACCAGGTGCCGAGGCAGCGTTTCGAGGAGGTCGGGATCGACGAGCGCCACGGCCGGATACATCAGAGGGCCCTTGATGCTCATCTTGATCCGGCGCCCGGCGTGAGTGATGATGGAAACCCAGGTGACTTCGCTCCCGGTACCGCAAGTCGTGGGAATAGCCAGAACGGGAAGCGGCGCCTCCCGGTATTTTTCGCGTCCCTCGTAGTCCTCGATCCGGCCGGAGTTCGTGGCCAGTAGGGCGATCGCTTTCGCCGCATCCAGAACGCTGCCGCCGCCGAGCCCGATGATGAGGTCGGGCTCGAGTTTACGGGCGAGATCCCCTCCCCTGTCGACCGTCGTATTCCTGGGATTCGGCTCGATTTCATTGAAAACGGCCAGGGGAGAGAGCTGCCGGAGCACTTTGGCCGCTATGCCGGCCGCCTCGATTTCCCTATCGGTGACGAGAAGCGGCCGAGAAAAAACCGGTCTTCGACCCAGGACCCTTCCCAGATCACTGATCATCCCCCCGCCGAAAAAGACTTCCGTCGGCATGTGGTATTTCATTTCGAACCTTTTTGCGCCGGGACAGGACCCATCCTTTACTTCCGAAAGTCTAGTGCGGGTTCATCGCTCATATCCATGATCGCCGCGAAGAGGAGCTGGGCGATGTCTTCCATGATTTCCGGCGTTATGGGATCGAGGTTGTCGCGGGTGTTATGGTAGGAAGGTGGACGCTTAACGGGCACGGTCTCCTCAGCGCCAACTGTGACGCTGGGCACGCCTTTCCAAAGGAACCGGGCCGTGTCCTGCCGCGGCCGGGCGATGTTGGCGAAAAAGGAAGCCTCTATCATCCGGTGGATATAGCGGCTGTTCGCTTTCTCAAGGAACGCGTAGAAATCGGGGAAGTTCTTGCCCGCCAGCACACTGATCTTATCGCCGATGCCGGGCCCTTCCATGTTGATCAAGGCGGCGGTCTTTTCCAACGGAAAAATGGGATGGTTGATATAATAATCTGACCCGGCGACGGCCTGCTCTTCCGCTCCGAAGAATAGGAACATGACCGAGCGCCCGGGCTTCAGCGGGCACCTGGACATGGCCTCGGCGACACCCAGCATGACGGCCACGGCCGTGGCGTTATCGTTCGCTCCGGGCATGAGTTCCCACATGCGGCCGAGGTGGTCGAGATGCCCGCCCAGGATGATGAGCTCATCTTTGAGGGCCGGGTCGCCGCCTTCGACGAACCCGATGACATTGGCGCCGATGCCCTCCGGATGGTGCTCGGTGTTATTCTTGAGAGTGAAGATCTTGCCCGTGGCGAAGGACTGCGGCTTCAGGGATTTGCCGATCTTCTCGACGATCGACTTGTGATCTCGTCCCGTGCCCGCGAAGACGTCGGCGACGACGGCATCCCCGACATGGCTGTAAATAAAGCCTTCCCGGTAGGAGTTATTCGGGTTGCCGATCGGTCCGTAATTGTAGATCATGCCTTTGGCGCTATGGGCGACGGCGGTCTCCAGCTTGTATTGATGAAAAGAATAGGGCCGCCATTTCTTGAACAGCTCAGGATTGTCGTCGGGAGAAACCGGCACCTCCCGTTCCATCAGAACGATCTTGCCTCTGACGTCGACTCCGGCATAATCGTCGTAGCCGAGCTCGGGTGCGGTCACTCCATAGCCGACATAGACAACCTCGGCCGTCACTTCTCCACTGCCGGAGGTGCCGCCCGGGATGAACTCCTCTTCGTAGCGATAATATTTCTTGACCTCACCGCCCTTGACCGGAAGATGCACATAGGCCTCACAGCCGGGAAAAACCAGGGTGTACGGGTTGGGAAACGACTGAAGATAGGTCCCGCTATCTCCAGACGGCCGGAGGCCCCACTTCTTCAAAAGGGAGGCCACCCAATCCGCGCAGGCGTTGTATTCCGGGGTCCCGGTCAGACGGCCGCCGTATTTTTCCGAGACCAGCTCCCTGACATAATCATAGAGCGTGTGGCTGGAGATGGAGTGAAGTCCGGAAAGAAGCTGCCCTTCTGCGCTCTGGGTGGTCGGCTCTTGCCCCGGCAGTGCGATGATGTCCGCGGCCCCAAGGCCTATCACCATGAGTCCGAGGATCAGGGTGGATATTTTTCTCATCGAAATCGTCTCCTCTGAATCGGCTGAATAGGAAGGTGTCGATATTTATCACAAGGAAGGACCGGAATCAATTTCCAGGTTGATTTGGGCGCCGGATTCTGGTATCTATCCCCTTCGCGCCTGAGAATCCAATGGAGGTTAAGATGTCCAGAATCCTGATCACCATCCTTTTTGCCGGCTTTTTCCTCGCCTTCTTAGGGACGGGCGAGGCGTCCGGAGCCAATCCGAAGGTCCTGCTGAAAACGAGCAAGGGCGATATCACCCTCGAGCTCTACCCCGACAAGGCCCCGGTCACCGTCAAGAATTTCCTCGACTATGTGGACGCCAAGTTCTACGACGGCCTGATCTTCCACCGGGTCATCAAGGGATTCATGATTCAGGGCGGGGGCCTGACTCCTAACTACGCCAGCCGGCCGGCCAAGCCGCCGATCAAGAACGAGGCCGGCAACGGGCTCAAGAACGACCGGGGGACGATCGTCATGGCCCGCACGAACGAGGTCAACAGCGCCACTTGCCAGTTTTTCATCAACCATGTAAACAATGACTTCCTGAATCATCGAGACGACACGCCGGAGGGCTTCGGCTACTGCGTTTTCGGGAAGGTCACCACGGGTCTGGAAGTCGTGGACGCCATCGCGACAACTCCTACCGGGACAGTCCACGGGATGGAAGATGTCCCCCGCGAGGCCGTCACCATCATCTCTATCCGCCGAGTCGAGAATTAACCGTCGAGCGCACGCCTTTGTAAGAACCGACAGAAGGCCGCGAGTGCGGCTTTGGCTGACACTCAGCCGGATTCCGGGCCCAACGCGGGCCCATCTGTCCGGGAGGGCCGAGCGCTAAGGAAAGGAGAATAAATGAAATTGAAACCTTCGGCGATACGGTTTTTCGCTTTGATCCTGGCCGTCGGGCCGCTCGGTCTGGCGGCCGACAAGCCGACCCCTGACGTCCAGCGAGCCTTCGATTCTATCCAGCCCTTCGAAGCCTATTCATACTGCAAAACTCTCTCTTCGGAAAAATTTTCCGGACGGCTGACCGGGCACGAGGGTTATACCGCGGCGGCCAAATGGGCGGCCTCCAAGTTCAAGGAGTGGGGACTCAGGCCGTTCAGCAAGGAGGCCGGCTACCTTCAACCCTATCCCTCGCCCTATGTCATTATCGACAAGGCCGAGATGACGCTCTTTCTCGAAGAAAAGACCGAGGGGGCGAAGGAAGCGACTGTCAAAGCGGTCAAGCTCGAACCGGAGACGGAGTTCCTTCCCCTACTCTTTAGCGACAGCGGCGACCGCACGGCCGATCTTGTCTTCGCCGGATGGGGCATCAGCGCGCCCGAGCTCGGGTATGACGACTACGCCGGCCTGGACGTCGGGGGTAAGTTTGTCCTCTGCTTCCGGGGGACTCCGGACAGGGCCGACCGGCGCTACGAGTCTCATGACCACCATCGCGCCCGTATGAAGACAGCCAAAGGAAAGAGCGCCCTGGGCCTCATCTACATCTACGACGAGATCGCTTCCAACCCTAACGGCGACTTGATCGAGGGCTTCACGCCCGCCGAGGTCAGCGCCAAGGTGGCGGACATGATCCTCAAGGAAAAGGAGATCTTGGCGGCCGACCTCAGGAAGGACCTTGAGACCTACAAGAAGCCACTCTCCTTCCCCCTGGGAACCCGCGTCCGCCTCAAAGTTGAAGCCCGGCCTTTCCCCGCAGGGATCGGCTATAACGTGGTCGGCTGGGTCGAGGGATCCGATCCCCAGCTCCGCCGGGAGGGCCTGGTCATCGGCGGCCATTTCGACCACAACGGCTTCCACATGGGGCTTCATTTTCCCGGAGCGGACGACAACGCCAGCGGGAGCGCGGCCATCATGGAGATCGCTCAAGCTTTCTCCAAACTGGGGAGGAAGCCCAAACGGTCGGTCGTTTTTGCACTCTTCGGCGGCGAGGAAATGGGGCTCATGGGCTCTTCTCATTTCGTTGAACACCTCCCGCCGGAAATAGACAAAGTGGACACAATGTTCAACTTCGACATGGTCGGAGAAGGAGACCGGTCGGGCTACGGCTACAGCGAGGGTTTCCCTGAGCTCAAGGCTCTCCTCGAAGAGGCTGACAAACAGGTCAAGACGGTCGGAGGCGCTTTTCCGATCAAGGGCGTGGGCGTGCGCGGATCGGACCACGCCCCTTTTTTTGAGAAGGGAATCCCCGTCGTGTCTTTCCACTCCAACGGCCCGCACCTCCACTACCATCGGACCGGGGACACCATTTATCGCATCAACCCGGACATGCTGGCCGACGTCGCCAGGCTCGCCTTTCTGGCCGCGCAGTCGAGGGCGGATCGCTAGCCCTCCAGCCCGATGAGCGAAACGAAAACCGGACCGGCAATGTAGAATAAGGGGGTCTCTCGCAAGCCCATGACGACGGCAAAGGTCCAGTTCAAAATCCAGCGCAAGAAAAGAAGAAAGCGGCTTCTCCTGGGCCTTCTGGTCGTCGCCTGCGGCGTCATCATCCTCCTGGTTTTGAGCCAGCTCGATGGAGAGAAAGCGGCGCCGCTCCCGGCCCTGATGACGGCTCCGTCTTTCCCGGCGGCCCAATCACCTGCCCTGGCCGAATACAGGGTGAAGATCAGACCTGGCGACACGATCGGCAAGGTCCTCTCCCGCTATGGATTTTCAGCGGCCGATATCCAGGTTTTATACGACCAAGTCAAGCCCGTCTTCGACCTCCGCCGCCTCAGGACCGGCCAGGAGCTGCGCCTCTATGCGGATTCGTCTGGCGCGGTGGTCCGCCTCGAGTATGATGTGGATGACTTCAACTACCTGGCCGTGGAGAAGCGGGAAGACATCTTCAAGGCAGACCTAAATGCGCGTCCTGTCGAGACCTCGGTCGGAATGATCTGCGGCACGATCGAGGAAAATCCTATTCTGGCCTTCAACCGGCTCGGCGAGAAGGATTATCTAGCCTTGGACTTCGCTGACCTGTTCGGCTGGGATGTCGATTTCAATATCGACCTCAGGCAGGGGGACAACTTCAAAGTCATATTCGAGAAAAGGTTCCTCCAAGGCAAGTTCATCGGCTATGGGAAGATCCTCGCGGCCGAACTCACCAATCAAGGCCGGGTCCTCCAAGGCTTCGCGTATGTTTCTCCTGTTACGCAGAGACCCGGCCACTATGACGCGGAAGGGAAATCCCTGGAAAAGGAGTTCCGGAAGTCTCCGATCAAGTTGGCCCGTATCACCTCCCGTTTCAGCAGCAGCCGGCTCCATCCGATCCATAAGGTCTATCGGGCCCACTACGGAGTGGACTATGCCGCTCCCATCGATACTCCGGTCCAGGCCACGGCCGACGGGATAGTGACCCTCGCCGGCTGGAACGGGGCCTCCGGCCGGATGGTCAGGATCCGGCACAAGAACGCCTATGAAACGATGTACCTCCACCTCCGCAGCTTCGCGCCCGGGATTCGTTCTGGAGCCCGGGTGAAGAGCGGCGAGGTCGTGGGATACGTGGGCTCCTCGGGAGACGCGACCGGCCCCCATCTGGACTACCGCATCACCCGCAACGGCAGCTACCTCAACCCCCTCAGCGCCAAATTCGATCCCGTAGAACCGCTCCGGGAAGAGCACCTGGGCGAATTCAGGCAGACGATTGAAAAATACCGCCTGCTTTTTTCCGACCCCCTGGTCTTCTTCAGGGCCGGCTTTTTCTGAGAGAGGAGCTCAAAGCCTCAGTTCTTATGCTTCGGACTGCCGGAAGATCCCGAAGTCTGAGATTGCCCCGCGGATTGGGACGTGGAACCGCCTTCTGAGGAACTCCCGGAAGACGAGGAGGATCCGCTCGAAGACGTGTAGCCGCCCAGGGTTCCATAAGTCTGCGTGGCCGGGTTGATCTGGTGTGACGACAGACCGAATTGGGGGCAAGCCACCTCATTGGACCGGCTCAAGTAGGAGATCTCCACCCCGAGCCTGATTGCCGTCTTGATATCGGGGTTCCAATCCCGGAACCGGAAGGCCGGCTGACCGGCGGCCTCCGGTCTGCCAGCCGCTTGACCACGGCTGAATTCTATATCCCTCAGGGCCGGCGCGTTCTCCCGGGGTATCTTCGGTGAAGGCACTAACTGGGCTCTAATTTCGGCAATGACGTGGCTGCGCTCAATGGTCAGCCGTGCTTCTCGGGCAACAGCGGCCGACCGGCGAGGGGGGGCCGGCTTGGCCACTTCGGGGGTCGCTTCGATCTCCTTCGCTAACCGGTCAAATGGAACAACCTTCTCCTGCCATCGCGGGGAAAGGAAATCCTGCTCGGCGATAAAGACGGAATGGCTGGGAAGGCCTTCGACCGAGCCCAAGAGGGCCGGGTCTCCCCTTTTAAGCGCCGCCAAAGTCGTCTTTAAGGCTTGCTTCATCTCCTTGGGCATCGGGAGAGAAGGCGAAGTCTTTTTTTTCAATTGGTCCTTCCGGATGCTGCCGCGGACATCTCGGGATGGTTGAGGATTGCTCGGATTAGACGCATAGTTCCCGTAATTGCCATAGGGCCAGTCCCAATAGAGAGGTCCCCAGAAGCTATCGAAACCGTACATCCAGTCGTATAGATAATAGGGGCGCCAGCAGTACATCCCGGAGTAAAATTCCCACACGGCCCAGGCCGGAGCGAACAGGGAGCCGGGAAGCCAGACCCAGCCCTTGCTCTTGTCCCACATCCAGATGCCGAGATGATAGGGAACCCAGCCCCAGGTTTCGGCGGGAACCCAGAAAAGCTCCCCGCCGTGGCTCGTCCAGCTCCCGTTGATGTAGGGCTGCCATGTTCCCCAGGGATAACGATTGTCGTTGAGGTAGGGACGCCAGACATAGCCGTAGAGGTCATGCCAGAGCCATTCGCCGTACATATTGCCGAACTTTTGGGCAAACTCGAAAATGACCTTGGAGACATTCCGGATAGGCTTGGGGAGAAAACTCCCTTCATGCAGTTCTTGGAAATTGGCATTGAGCGACTCGTTCCAGGCTTTGAAATCGAAGAGAACCTCAAACTCGGCCAGCTCGAACTGGTTCTCCACCGATACGACGCCCCGCTGGTTGGCGTTGATGCGCTTTTGGGAGAAATGCAGCTTGTCCTCCCCGTAGAGCAAAAACGCCTTGCCTCTTTCCACTTGGACGGCCGTGTCCCCCTCGTCCGTCAGCCGGATCACGGCAACGGAGTTGTGGTCGAGCTTCACGGCCGTTCCGGGCGTGATGACCTGGAACATCTCCAAAGATTTATACCTCTTGTACATCACATAGACCTGCCCTTTCTCAAGGACAAGGTTGGAAATCTTCTTGGCCGTGCTCAGGCTTTGGGCCATGATAGTCTCGATCTTCAACCGGGTGCCGAGGTCGAGCCGGATGATGGTGCCGTTATCAAATTGGACTTCCAGGCGCCTTTCCCCCGAGGTTTGGATGACGTCTCCAGGACCAAGGGGAAGGTTGAGGACGGCGGTTTCGGGGACGAGACGCCCCTCCCGGAAGACCACGGGGTCTTGTCCGTCGTTCTTTATGTCAGCATAGCTGACATGGCCGTAATAGAAATCCTTCTGCCCGTTGACAAGCTTGTAGTTGGGGGCATCGAAGGCGGAGCCGGAGACGGTGATGGAAAAGCCCAGCCAAGCCGCCAGTAAGAGACCCTTTTGCTTCATGGCCGTTCTCCCTTATCCAGGATTCACGACATTGATAGTACTGCAAATATCGTGCCACTAAAATCAGGCAAAGTCAACCGCTTTCGACCTCGGCTGCCGTCCCCCGGGGGGGACAAGTGTCGGTCTGGAAGACATCGCGGAATTGACGGAGAGGCGACAAGCGAATAGTATGAAGCCCATGAAAAACCGGAAAGTATCGTGGTCCAAGAAGCCCTTTCCGACCGTCGATATCATCATCGAGATCGACCGGGAGGACGGCCGGCCCGGCATTATCCTGATTGAGCGGAAGAACGCGCCCCACGGCTGGGCCCTTCCCGGCGGGTTCGTGGATTACGGAGAGTCTTTGGAAGAAGCGGCGGTCAGGGAGGCCAAGGAAGAGACTTCACTCGATATCGAACTGCTCGAGCAGCTCCACACCTATTCAGACCCCGGCCGGGACCCGCGTTTTCATACGATCACCACGGTCTATATCGCCAAGGCCAAGGGGCGACCTCAGGCCCAGGACGATGCCAGGAATATCGGGATTTTCACGATCGGAGACAGGCCGCGTCCGCTAGCCTTCGACCATGAAAAGATCCTGGAAGACTACCTGCAGAAAAAACGAAGCGGGAGCGATATCGACTAGGCGTTTTTCCCAGGGACTCTCCCAAGCCTCGGCGGGGACTTGACAAAGATGGACCTGGGGGGCGAAAATCGGGCCGTGGAAGACGAAAACAAACCCAAAGTTGATAAAGACCTGAAGCTCCGGGAGCTAACCAGGGTCATGGGCCCCGTCGAGGCCGAGGTCATCAAGAATTTCCTGGAGAGCCAGGGGATTCGCTGTATCCTCCGGGGCCAGATGGTCCAGTCCATCTATCCCTTCTCCGTCGATGGGATGGGCGAGCTCAGAGTCATGGTTTCCGAGGCCGACTATCCCCTGGCCAAAGAGCTTCTGGCCGAACTTCCTCTGCCGGAAGAAGAATAAAGCCGCCGGCTGACTCCAATTCCCCCTTTCATCAATTAGTATATTAACTATATATAGATATTTTTTTTCATTTTTTGCTTGACAAAGTATTTTTGCTCCCCTATATTCAAGGGGAAATGGGATAAATTGGGATAAAATGGGAAACATGTTAATAGGCAGCTATACGGCAAAAATAGACCGCAGCGGGCGGATTAAGATCCCCGAAAAGTTCCGCGCTGCCATCGAAGAGGAATACGGGAAGGATGTCTTCATCACCTCCCTGACCGACGAAGCCGTGCAGATCTACCCTTTGACGGTCTGGGAAAACATGACCGGCGTGGCCAAGGAAGGGGCTCTCCATCTCCGGCCGGACGTCCGTCGTTTCCTGCTCCGGGTCAACCGCAGGGGCGCCAAACACGAAATCGATTCCAAGGGCCGGGTCCTTCTCAACTCGGTCTTGAGGCATACTGCCAGACTCCAGGAAGACGTGGAAGTCATCGGCCTGAACAATCACTTGGAGGTATGGAACAGAGAGGTTCTGGACGAGAAACTCGAAAAGAAACCGCTGACGGATGAGGATTTCGAGAACATCGCCAATCTCATCCCCCGCGGAAAATCGGAATGATTGA
>Ga0153916_10003214_pt1 | contig 12120 bp, 11 predicted proteins | sample Opewatmetagenome_FD_109642 | JGI IMG/M metagenome (GOLD analysis project Ga0153916, IMG submission 109642) | Freshwater wetland microbial communities from Ohio, USA - Open water 3 Core 3 Depth 4 metaG | ecosystem: Environmental > Aquatic > Freshwater > Wetlands | place: USA: Ohio, Lake Erie...
CTACCTATCAGGTCGGGCGTTTCAATATAAAGCCTGCCACCAATTTTTAGCCACTTATGCCACTTAATCAGCATACCGAGGGCCACAACCCGACTGAAATGCTCAAAAACGTGATGCAGCCGAATTTCGTCCACCGAACAAGCAGGAAAATCTAAGCTCCTTACATCAGCGTAAACATCCGCCTTTACTGGTGCCAAACTGTGTTCAGATGGTGGATAATCAATATTTATATAATCACTAATGTATTGGTGACCACAGCCAAGATGAAGCCGAAGCGTTTTGCCTTCTTTCCACAACCCCAGAGTTTTGAGTGTCTGCAGTATATCTACATTACTGTTACTGATCTTAACGCAATTGTTTTCAACCTGTTCCACACGCAAAATCTCCTACTATCTTCCCAGGCAAAATGATACACTTGGCCTATTCGTACCTATGGTAATGACTCTTTTGATACTTGTTTAATTCATCAAATTTGATGTTTTATGTGTAAAATATATCAACACGCTCCCCGTTATCGTCTAAGTTAGTTGGGGGAACAAAAAAAGGGGTTTCGGCCAGCCCGCGCACATAGGTATTAAGCCCGGTAGAATCGTCGCCTGGAGATAGGATAATTGAGCATCGCAGGTTAGTTCCAACTTGTGCTTGAATATTAGTCACTGCTATTTCTCACTGTGAAATACTGCTGTGATAGGCTTCAATAGTCTTTTTGCCTTTGCGAACGTGGCTTAGCTTTTCAGCAATGTCGGCTTTCTGGGCTGTGAGAGCCAGAGATGAGGCCTCGTACAACTTTTGTAGTCGCGTTCGCTGAGACCTAAACTGCACCCACTCAAGAGTGCCCATCTGCGAGACCTCTTCCACGAGAATATTAGCTTGTTCTACTATGCGCTCAACACCTGCAATGTCACCCTGATGGGCAAGCTCTATTTGCTTTTCCAGCAGATGTTGCAGTTCGCTCAAGAGGCGCCGCTGTTCATCCAGATTACTCTCAACACTTTTTAGGTTCATAAGGTCAAGCTGGCTTGGCCATGCCTTGGGCCAAGCTGTGCTCAACTTCTTCCAGAAGATTGGCTGCCTCCTGGTTGGCAGGATCCAGCGTCAAAATGTCCTGGAGAATCTTTTGGGACTGCTCAAACTGGCTTTCCTTCATATATAATGCCGCCAGAGAGAACATAACTGACGTATCGCCGGGGTGCATGTTCAAATATACTTGGAGATAGTGAATGACCTTTGCGAATGACCCCATTTGGCAAGAAGTTTGAAATAGCCCTAAGAGTGCCGTGATGTTATCGCTATCCAGCTCAAGCGATTTCATGTATAGCTCGAATGCTTGCGGGCACTCGTTTTTCTGCTGAGCAACCATAGCCAGTCCGGCGTAGGCTCTGGCGGAGTCAGGGTCCAGACGACAAGCAACTCTGAACGCTATTTCAGCATCGTTAAGGAGCTCCTGCTGCAGGGCAACTACTCCCAGCCCAACGTAAGGCCCCGGCTCATCCGGTTCCAGTGACGCTGCTTTCTCGTAGCAGTGTTGGGCCTGGGCGTAGCTGCCGACAGATGCGTAACAATCGCCCAGTTCCTGCAGAAATTCATAGTGCTGGGTACAATTGTGCTCTTGGGTTCCCGCCAGGCGGGGACCTTCGATGCTATCTCTTTCTGCGCTGTTCATAGCTGTTCTTTATCCTCACTTTTCAAGATTTCTTCGTTGTTCTGGGCATCCATTCGTCTTAGCTGCAACTGAGTAGTCTTCGCTGCCGAGGAGTATTTGTTCTGCTCTTTGGAGTAGTTCGATAGCCCGGTTATGGTCGTTTCTTTCGTGGGCGACTTTCGCCTCTAACAAGAGCGTGTCCACCGTCGGGCGTTGGCGATTAACTTGCTTGCTCAATTCCGATGCTTTGCTGTGATCTCCAGCTCTGTAAAAAGCTCTTGCAGCCAGTGTTTTCATCCACAGCTTGTTCTGGTAGTTCTGCCCGATGTATTCAAACATTCGTGCCGCTTGTGTCCAGTTTCCCTCTTTTTCAGCAAACTGGGCTTGTTGGAGCAAGTCGTCAAACTGGAAAGGCAATTCATCAGGGCGTGGCTGTCTTAGTGCTATCCCGGCTGCCGCTAAAGACTGCCGCACAGGCAACTTTGGAAACCCTTTCCGGGCGTGCTGTAAGTCTTCTTTTTTAACCACCGTTGCCCAGACGACATCCGTTGAACCCTCCAGTTCAAAGCCTTCTCGGCTGGTTGAGCTGTTAATCAGTGCATAGAGTGGATTCTCTATCCGCATTTCTTGTATCGTAAAGCCGCTCGGTATAATGGCGACATACTTGCCGTCACACACTTGCATCGCCTCATCTACCCGTTGAGCCTGGGAAGCTGCCGGCTCAATCGGAACGAGTTCTACATTAGGCATATCGGTCTTCAGCCTGTCGAGGTCAGCCCGAGGCAGGGGCAGATACAGTTTGTAGGGGTAGAACGTATGCCTCCAGATTGAGCCGATGGTTTGACCTACCTGCTTGTCTAACTTATCTGCGACGAGGATGATTGACATATCGTCAATTTTTGGCCAGGGCTTGGCGGGCCTTGTGGTCCGTATCGCTAGAACATTCCTCATGTACTCGCCCCGATCTTTGCGATGCTGGATTGATATTCTGTCGGATTCTCCGACCGGGCTGTAGAATTCGCCCGTGATTTCCCGCACATGGCAAAAATCCGAGAAAAAGGCCAATTTGCGAGTCATGTCCCAGTCAATGAGGATGTTGAGCCGCTCATTATATGGCCCGGTTTTATCTATTAGATCCGTCCGGTGCATCAGGGATACATGAAGTGCGTGATTGAAGTACAGCATGAGAAAGCGGTCGAAGTCCCGGCTAATTTCGACAACTTTGCCCAGAATCTGTCGGCTGCCGTCGGGCATAATCTTACAGTATGCTTTGTATAGGTCGGTATATGCGACCTGGCAGTTGGTTTGATTTTCCAGGGTATTGACCAATGTTTCGATATGATCGGGATAGTACAGATCATCGTCGTCCAGATAGGCGATGTATCGGCCTTTGACCTGGGCCAGGGCTTCATTGAGCGAGAAGGCTTTGCCGTGGTTTTCTTTTCTATTGATGAAAACGACCCGCGCGTCATTATACGACTCAACGATGTCACTTACGTCCTGCCCGCCATCGTTAACTACGATGACCTGCAGATTAACGTAGCTCTGGCGTAAAGCGCTGGCCAAAGCCTCAGACAGATATTGCCGCCGATTAAACGTCGGGATCAGTACACTGACCATCGGTCCCAATCGTGTATCTTGTATGTCATGTCTGGCATCTGGCATTTGACTTCACGTCTGCCGCTAACTCGATCAAAATGCTATTGATTTTGTTAAGCTCTTCCCCGAGGCTGTAGTTTCCTTCGACAAACCTGCGATATCTTTCAGGTTCGTACGCGTTGGAAAGAATCTGTTGACAGAATTGCTCTGAGATATTATACAAAAACTCGGGCGGGAATATCTGGTTTGCTCCAGGAAAATTGTGAATGACCGGCTTGAGCCCGCAGGCCATTCCCTCCAGCAATCCCATTCCCTGGCCTTGTCCGATGCTGCCGGAGATGATATAGTGTTTGTCCTGCAGCCAGGAATTCACATCTTGCTGCCAGCCCTCAAAGAGAACTATGTCCGTCAACTCAAGCGCCTGCACGATATGTCTGATGTATTGCTGGAGCATCGGGCTTTGAAAGCTTCCTGCAAAGAACAGCTTATATTCCGGGTCAATATAATGTAGTTTTTGCATACATTGCAGAAGGAACATGGGATTCTTGTTGATATCGAGTTGCCCCACACAGGCCAAATTTTTGCCGCGAGGTCTGCTAACGAACTTGAACTTATCGAGGTTGACCCCGCTGGGGATCGTGACCATCCATGTACGGCTCTTAATATCGGGCGCTTGCTTGAACAGAGCGTCCTTGACAAATTGGTTGCCGCCCGTGACCAGTACATCGATGTTGTCCCATTGCACCTGAGCCAGCCAGCGATCGTAAGCATCATGATAATGTAGCCTGACAACCATCTTGCAGACCTTTGGCAGTTTTGACGCTTCTACTGCCATATTGGTGCACCCTTCAAACCAGGAGATGTCGCTCCATTTCATTAATTGATACATTTCGTCGAGATTTTGGCTTTGGAAAATCTCTGTTGGAAAACGCTTTTTTGTAAACTCGACGATGTCGGCCACAGACCTCACCTCGTCGCCATGTCCACAGAAAAAGGCGATCTTTGACCTCTGCCAGCGAATGACCTGCATCATGGGTTCAAGAATCTCCTGTTCAGGCCAGAGCTGTAGCGAGTGCAACAGCAATTCGATAGCATCTGCTTTGTTATCCTGGTTCAAGAAAATGTTTGCAGTTCTGTTAAGTACGTCGGCATTCAATATGCCCAGTCGTTCCATATCCTGAAAAAGCTGCGCTGCCTCGCTCGCTTGGCCATCGGCAAGATAAGCTTCAACCAGATTCCAGACTATCTCGGCGCAGTTGCCCTGCAGATTTCTTGCCCGCAGCAAATGACCAATCGCTTCAGCGGATCTGCCCAGACAGTGTAGGATTGCCCCGGTGTCGTTAAGCGCCTCCGCATCTTCGGGAACTCGCTGCAGATGCTGCTCAATACAGGCAAGGGCTTCTTCATATCGGCCGGCTTCCGCCAATTCCAGACCTCGTTGATAATTATCTGAACTTGCATCCATCGTCATCGGTTTCACTCCCGATTCTCGAAATGCTCATACAATGAGCCGTAAAGCGTTAGACAAAAGAATAACTGCAAAATCCGTGCCGCTAACAGACGTAGTCGTTTGTCTGCGATTTTGTAGGCTCAACGCGGTAACTTGCATAAATATCAGACATCTGTGTTGCTCGACAGCCATCTATCCGTTCCTGGCTCTGGCACTCGGGTGCTATTCGATGAAATCCAACAGTGACATGGACATAAGTTTTCCGGCTACAGATAGCGACATCTGGTATAGCATTTCACGGCGAGAAAGGTCTATAGCTATTTGAGCGATGTCGGCTTGCTGTAGACCAGTCACCTCGTCCTCGGTGTCGTACTTTCGATTTTTAAGACCGTCTTGGAGGTTGCCTAAGAAACCGATTTTTGACCCTACAGCAACGCTGGTTTGCAGCATTAGATTGCCTACCTCGTCCAGAGAATTTAACGAAGTATCTACCAGCTTCTGCAATTGAGTTGTGGAAAAACCTCTTTCGTTCTGAAGTATGTCTCGGACGCTTATCAGAACGCCGAATATATCGTAGGTGCCGGGCACACTCACCATTTCGGTGCCGGTGCTGTTTATTCCAGTGCTGTCAACATATAGAATCTTACCAGTTCGGGAATCAGTCACAGCCTGATTGGGATTTCCACCGGTGGGTACGGTTACGTAACTCGCGCCATCGTCGATGGACAGTCTATAGTTGCTTCCGTCATGAGCTACTGTTAGCCAGGTGTCGCCGGTGACACTGGAGGTTCCCGTGCCGGCTTTGGCGCCGGTGTCGCCCTGGAAAATGGGGGCACTACGATTACTCGAACGAAAGATTTCATCGCCTACGTAAAGAGCAGATGATTCAAGTCCAGGCGCGACCTCTATACTTCGACTGTCAGAGCTGCCGCGATAGGTTACGCGAGTAATTTTTCCGCCCGTACGCTCCACAATATAAGGTGGCGATGTGGCATTACTGCCTCCAAACAGATATTGGTTGGTATGTTTGGTGTTGGCCAGGGAGACCATCTCCTCCAGGATATCGTTGATTCCCTCAGCCACTCTCTGCCGGCCGTCTTCGCTGTAAGTGCCGCTGGTAATTTGAGTTAGGCGTGTCTTTGTCTCAGCAAGCAATGGTCTCATACGCTCGACGATGGTTGAGGTGACCCCCAGCATGCTGACCATTTCCGACAGATTGTCTATATAGTTTTCCAGAGACCTCTGCTGGCAGTTTAGTCCCAGAATCTGGTATGCTGTTGACGGGCTGTCAGAGACGCGATTTATTTGGGCTCCGGTGGAGGCTTGCTCCTGCAGGCTGGCCATCTCTCTGGCGTGCAATTGCAAAGCAAAGCTCGCATTATTGTAAATATTGCTCAATGTTCCACTCATTAGACGCCCTTCAATAAGGCCGACCGCTTAGAGTATTTCCATCATGGTCAAAATCGAAGACTGAACAGTAGAAAGGAATTTGGCCATGGCTTGAAACATCTGTTCAAAAATCAACATTTGTGCAGCTTCATCGTTAATGCTGACACCGCTTATGTCACTTTGCCTGTTCGTGAGGTTTTGAATCATAGTTTCGATGTTTTCCTGGCGCATCTGTTTGACAGCGGCCTGTTGACCAATGTCGGCAGCCAGCCGGCGGTAGAACTCTGCAGGCGTCATGTCGCCCAAACTGCCCAGGGCTTTGTCCTTTAGGGCTGCCAGCCGCAGGACATTGGCATTGTCGGTTAGCTCTGCGCCCAGCGCCGTTGCTATCTGGCTTGGTGAACTGGCGATCTGCGAACAGACCGCCATATCTGTTGCACTGTGGCCGGCAAAAAATGTATTGATTCCAACCGCTGCCAGCAGTCCCGAAGTATCGGTGCTGGCAAAGGCATCGATTTCGAAAGTGTCACCTGCATTCAAATCACCTGGACCAAGGGATACTTTGATGCCGTTACCTACATCGAGCTTATCGCCGGCAGCATAACCGCTGCCCACGTTGAGCGTGGCAACAACTTCGCCTTGTCCGTCTCTTACTTCAAGGCGTAGTTCACCATTGCCTACCGAGCCGGTGCCTGCCACTGTAACGGTGAAGGTCTGATTCCCGCTGCCCGTGTAAATGCCTGATACACATATGGCCGGCGGCGATGTCCCTGTAAGGTTACTTGTTGTAGGTTGGGGCAGGACGCAGGGGAGAAAATCAAACTTGTAGTTTGCATCGGCCCGAATTTGCAGCCTTGAAGAGGCCGCTGACGTGCTCAGGCCGGTAATGGCCGAAATCTTTGTGGCTATACTTGATAGTGAATCGGCGGATACATCGACATCGATTTCGTGGCGTGTCGCTTCTCCCGTAGCGGTGTTAATGACCCTTATATATATTTTGCCGCTTGTTACCGGCGGGTCGAAATCAGCCAGATTCTCGCTTGTCATCCTCCAGCCGGTCAACTCGGAGAACGATCCCTGTGAACCTACTCCCTGGACGTGATATTGATTTATCTGCTGTATTATCGCGCCTGCCAAAGTGTCCAGGTCAGTGTGAACTCCGGCGACAATTTCGTTCTTCAAGGACAACAACGCCCCGAGTCGCCCACCTTCGATTCTCGTGTCATAATTGCGAGTGCCGGCAGGGCAAATGCCCAGCAAATTGTTGTCCGTTGACCCGACCTGTATTTCAGTAGCAGCGGAGCCTGCCACCACAGCTATTCCGGCGATACTGACATCAACCACACCATACTCTCTGCTCTGGACCTCTACGCCGATCAATTCAGCCAGTTCTGTTATCCGCTGGTCTCTCTGGTCGCGTAAATTGTTTGCTTGCCCACCGCTCATTTCCACTCTTTCGATGTTGTCGTTGAGTTCAGCGATCTGGTTTATTAGTGTGTTAATCTGTTCGACGGTGTTTTCGGCTTCAAGTGTAATTTGATTCTCGAGCTGGATGAGGAAATCCCCTAAGGTCCGAAATTGGTTCGCCAGATTCTGGCCAGCCGTTGTAACTTCGCTTTGCCAGATGATTTCTGAGGGATGGGCACAAAGGTCCTGCAAGGTGTTGAAAAACTTGTCTATCACTTCGCTCAAAGTGCCCTCACTGGAAAGCTCTCCAAATGCATTTTCTACCGTTCTTAGCGTAGTAGATTCCTGTGTAATTTGTTCCAGTGATGACCGCTGCCGGAGAATCTCCAGTTCCAAAAGCCTATCGATTATCCTGGTGACACTGGCAATATCAACGCCGCCGCCCAATAAAGTCGCACCAACTTGGCCGGAATATGCAGGAGACAGCTCTACTCGCTGGCGATGGTAACCCTCAGTAGCGGCGTTGGCGACATTGTTGCCAATGACCTCAAGACCTTTTTGAGCTGCGGTAAGACCGCTTATTCCTATCGAGTAAGCCTGCACTTCTTGTGTCCCTTCTTTTTTCAAAAGTGGAGATTTACAAAAGTCCCGTCCATTTGCCTGTTCGCTGCGCCATTGGCACGATACGTAACCGTGCGTGTTTTCCCAACGTCGAATATGCTCCTGAGCAGCAGATTGTTGAATCTGGCGCACTCTGACAGAAGTATAGAGGTGCTCAGATGCTCTTTCTTGAGTTCATCAATCAGCCTTCTCAATTCAGCCTTTTTGCTGGCTACCTGAGCTTTCTTCTCAATTGGCAGGCGACTTTCCAGCCTGGTGAGGGTCATTTGCTCGACATTACAGCCAAGGGCATTTGCCAAATCTTTTCGCAGAGCCTGGCGCTTCGATTCATTTGCGGCGTAAGAATCCGCTTTGGCCCGAGCCGTACCGAGCAGTCTGTTCAGGGCGGCATCATCTCGCTTGATAACGGAGCTGCGCAATTCATTCAGTTGCAGCAAGCCGTCGTGTATGTACCGAATGTCCTCGTCGAGCACCGCCAGCAATTCATCGACCTTGTTTTCTATTGTGGTCGCAGCCGCTTTCATCTGAGCCTCGCATGTATATCTGGGACTGTGGCTGTTTGGATGTCATGTTGGATTACGCAAAGCGGTTCATAAACTCGTATAGGTCCTTCCACAGTCCGAAGCCGCCTTCGTTGGCAACGTCACGCGCCAGGTAAAGCCAAAACATCCCTTGTATTTGCTGGGAGGCGCCATCCTGGTCGAACCCCCAGTGTCCAATAGTACTCCCAGCTTGCTCTAACAGCTTGTTGATTAAGACTGATTCGAAATCTTTTGCTATTTGTTTCTTCTGCTCGTCCGAGACGCTATCAATTTCGTCCGCCCGCAGATTTTCGACTTTTTTGCCCAATGTGGTTCCGCTTAACCCGTCCAGCGGGATCAGCGAGGTGGGTTGTATTGACATCAATTCTGTGCTATCCATCAAGATTGCTCCTACATTATCACCAGTTTGGCTTGAAGAGCGCCGGCCTTCTTTAAGGCATTGAATATTGCTATAAGGTCCCTCGGTGTGGCTCCTATGGCATTGAGGGCTTTGGCCAATTCTGAGACGGTGACCGCTCTGGAGATAGGGATCAAGTATGTTTCCTTCTCTTGGACGCCAACCATAGTTTCAGGAATCACTTGTGTGGTCCCGGCATTGGAGAAAGGTGCGATGGGCTGAGAGACCTTGGCAGTTTCTCTGATCTTTACTACCAGACTTCCCTGCGAGATCGCCACCGCCGAAATGCTGACATTTTCGCCCACGACGATAGTGCCGGTCCGCTCGTTAATAACTACTACTGCCGGAACGTCAACCTGCACTTCGGGCTTGGTAATGCTGTCGATAAAGCCGGCTATGTCGGCCTGGGTGATCTCACCAGGAAGCTTAACTCTGATCGTGCCGGCATCAACTACGACTGCACTATTTTGGTGGATATTATTAATGGCAGTGCTGATTCGCTCAGCAGTTGAGAAATCGCTGTTGGTAAGGTTAAGCGTGATGAATCTCTGACCCGCGATGTGCTCGACGAATGTGGCGATTTCTTCTCTTTCAACTATCGCGCCGCCTGGTATTCGTCCAACCGTCTGGTGGTTCTTGGTGATCGAGGTTTTTTCGCCGACAGCCGCCCAGCCCCCGATAGAGACCCCGCCCTGGGCAATGGCGTAGACCTGCCCGTCAAGTCCTTCCAATGGTGCTGCTAAAAGGATTCCACCCTGAAGGCTTTTGGCGTCTCCTATAGCTGAGACATCAACGTCGATTCGGGAGCCTTCACGGTCGAAAGGGCCTAACTCCGCTGTGACTATGACGGCTGCAATGTTACCGCCGGTCAAGCCATCAGGAGAAAGAACGAGTCCCGAATCTCTCAGTATATTCGTCAGCATCTGTCGCGACAGCAACGTCGTGTCGCCGGTTCCAGCCAAGCCAATGACTAATCCCCGACCTCGCAGCGGGTTGCCGCGAAGACCCTGGATGTCAACGATGTCCTTTATTCGCTCGCACTGCCCGGTTTCCGCCAGGAGTAGAATTAAATATAGAAAATGAAACATCAAAAATTTTGATTTTTGCACTTTCATTTTTGATTTCTCCAAGTACATGTTTAGAAAGGCCAGAGAATGTCAAATATGCGCCCGAGCCAGCCTGGTTTTGTGTATGGGGCGGAGACGCCGCCATTTCGGCTGGCAATGTGGAAATTCGCCACCTGCTCACTCTTGACGGAGTTGTCGAACGCGATGTCGCTCGGCCTGACTATGCCGCTTACTTCTATAGTCTGCGTGTCCCCACCAATGTCACGGTCGCGTGTTCCCATAACCACCAGGTTGCCGTTTGGCAAAACGTCCATTACGACTACCGTGACGCGGTCGACAAAGCTGCGCTCATCTTTGTAATCAGCTTTGCTCTTTAGCTCGTTGGTAGATTCGGCTTCCATTGTGAAACCGGGCACACGCGGCAAGAGATTGTGCCCGGGGGTCGTTATTCCCAGCTCCCCGTCGAAGTTGCTTGACTTATCGGTCTCCTTTTTCATATCTCTTTTTGCCTTATTATCGATCTTGCTATCTTCAGTAATCTTGATTGTCAAAACGTCGCCTATTTCGTGTGCCACGTCGTCTGCATACAGGTCCTTCATGTTTTTGTCTCTCTTGGCCCAGATGGAACCAGCCTGCGCGCACGCAGCGACACAAAGTAGCAGGGCTGCTGAGACCGGCACAAAGGCTTTTCTGGTTTTCATTGCTTCTCCCTTTTAGAGGATGGGTTGTACTGTTCCGTCTTCGTTTACTTTACATAAGATTATGCGTTGTGAGTCTAAGTTTCGCACTTTTATGTGCTCGCCAACATGGCCATCCTGCATTGTTTTTCCCATGGCCGTCACGACCAGTCCCGGCATCTCAACTCGAATGACAACACTCTCGTTGCGTCCGATGCGAACCGAGGTTTTTGCGGCATCGAGCATATCCGGACCAATCACTGTATTTGCCGGCAGCCGACGCCGGGCAACAAGCCCGTAAGGTGGATGCCAATTCGCAGGTTCAGGATAGTCGCCCATATCCTCCTGAATCTTGACGTTCTCAGGAGTGATCACGACGCCGGCGGCAATCTGAGTGAGCGTCACTGCCTGGCGACAGTTGTACTTGGCGCGCAAGGTAACTTCACGCACCGCTGACTCTTTGCCGTCAGCAAACGCAGTGATCCGAACTTTTGCTTGGCTTGTCTGACCCGTTTCAATCAATTGTGGCGAGAATTTGACGTCCTTACCCAGGCCAACTAAGACTAAATCCGTGGGTATCCGTACCGGCTCCCATAGACCAATCGACTTGGTTGGCGGATTATTTCTCAAAAAAGATTTTGCCAGCTCAACAAATTTCTCGCCCTTGATGACCTGCTGCTGTAGTGTCACGGCGGTTGCTTGCGCGCCCGTGAATGTCACTTTCTGTGCCGGGATGTCGTTGCAGGCTAATCTACTCAGGATGGTCGACCTTTCTAAGGTGACTTTCTGCCCGGGCAGTGAAATCCGCCCCAACAGAATTCTGCCGGCCTTAGCTATCAGCGACTCATCGCCACGCATTATGGCGACCTGACCTAATCTCAAATCGTCTTCCGTGATGGTAATTTCTCTGGGCAGGTAAATTTCCAGAGCAGAATGTTCGCTGTTGGTCGCCCCTTGTTCGGAGTTCGTCGATGAACACAGAACTAAAAACAATGAACATGCCACAAATGCACAGGTTATAGGCGTCCTTCTGTTCATTATGGGTTCCTACCTTACTATACCGGTTGCTGTCCGAAGCATATCATCCCCAGCCTTTATTGTCCTGGAGTTTGTCTCGTATGCTCGCTCAGCGGCTATGAGGTTGACAAGCTCGGTTACCATCTGGACGTTGGATTTTTCCAGGAATCCCGATTGGATCGAGCCAAAACCACTTTCTCCTGCCGTGCCGGTTGTAGGCGTGCCGCTGGCTGCGTTCTCTGCCAGCAAATTGTCTCCTTCGCTGGACAGACCCGACGGATTAGGGAATCGGACTAATTGAATAGTGCCCAC
>Ga0153916_10003215_pt1 | contig 12118 bp, 8 predicted proteins | sample Opewatmetagenome_FD_109642 | JGI IMG/M metagenome (GOLD analysis project Ga0153916, IMG submission 109642) | Freshwater wetland microbial communities from Ohio, USA - Open water 3 Core 3 Depth 4 metaG | ecosystem: Environmental > Aquatic > Freshwater > Wetlands | place: USA: Ohio, Lake Erie, Old...
GATACAGGTCGAAGCCCTGGCCAGCATATGAAGTGTTCCCGCAGTCAGAGTTGTCGTAGAGGCCGTCAGTGGGAAGCATCGCAACTCGCGGCCCATCATGCCAATCCGGGATCTCGGCCCCGTCGAAAGAGAGTGCGAGTATCATGGGGCCCTGCAACGCGAGCCACGTGCTATTCGGGTTGACATTGCCGTATCCGAAGTCCTGATAGTATCCATCCGTAGCGGTGATCCTCAGCACCTCGCCCTCACTGATATTCCCAACCATTTTCACGAGCGAGCTGATGGTCACACCCTTGTAGTGCCCCACCCCTTGGATGTTTCCGTACTGGTTCTCATATGATGAATCGCTTTCGATTTGCTGCATCGCGCTGAGCTCATCCAAAGTCAGATTCTTGGTGAATCCGTGCCCCTTGAGCGTGAGCGCTGACGGAGTGGTTGACGAATGATCTATGTCGACCTTCTGGTATGCGAAGGAGCTGGTGGTCACGTTCACTCTTAGCCAGTGATAGGTCCCCGCCACCAGCGAACCACCTGCCCCACCAGTGATGACGAAATCCGTGTCGCCGACTCTGAGCGAACTGTACGCGTGCACATGGCCCGAGAACACAGCAGTCACTCCGTTCTCCAGGGCGAAGTCCTCCAGCCTCTCACAAGAGGCTGGGTCCAGAGTGTGATTCCCTTCAAACGGGTCGTAGCACGGAGCATGAGTGACAACGACCTTTCTGTGTGCATCAGAGAGAATTCCTCCGAGCCAGGATATCTGCTTGGCAGTGATGGTCAGGTCGGACGAATCAACGAAGGCGAACCTGACGTCTCCGTAGTCGAAGTAGTACTGAGTCGATCCGAATCTGGAGATGTATCCATCCGGCCCGAAGGTCTTCGTGTCATGATTGCCAGGAGTAGTGAACACGGGCACAGATGAGCTGTTGAGTGCTTCGTCTACAGATGCCAATTCGAAGCGTCCTCCGGACGGAGTGAGATCCCCACAATGTATCGCGAAGTCGCATCCCGAAGTCATGACGAGAGCTTCCCCGAGGATGTCATTGTGCCCCTGGGAATCCCCCATAACGGCGAATGAAAACTGCTGCTTCGCTGGCGCGGTGAGCGTGTACTCGCCTTCTCCACGAGCAGTCGTGAATGAAACCGTGGTACCGTTTCTGTGGAACACGCCGTCGAATCCATCGAGCACTGATTCAGGGAAGCAGTTGTAGATGGTGACTCCACCTACGAAGCCGTTCGTGTGGATTGTGACCTCCGGCGAAAGGCACCTGATGGTGAGCTCATCTGCTGTCTGGTAGATCAAGGCGCCGCCCTCGACTTCCGCGCGCTTGCCCCCACTCCAATCCCAAAGCATGTATGTGGCAGCCGCTAGTCCGATCACTGTCACGCTGACCACGATGATGGCTAGGAGTTTCTTGGACAACATGGTTCTAGGTAGGTAAGTCGACCAGCTCTATGGTAACAACACCCTTCACCCTCATCGATCCGGGGAGCGTGTCTCCCACGAGCTTCAAAGGGTAGTCCGTTCCGGTCAGGTACGCGTCGTCCACCATGAACGCGAGGATCAGCGTGTCGTTGTTAGCCACATCCGTCACGGGTATCGTGACGTTGTAACCGTCGCCTGCGACTATCTTCACGCTGTATCCTTGCGTTGCGAGGGTCGTGTTGAATACGTAGTGGCCAGTGCCATCGTCGCCGTCGACAACGCCGACGAGCACCCAGAGAGGAATGCCAGCATAGCTGTGCGCTCCCGTTCCGTTTGTGAAGTTGTACCAACTGTTGTGGATTCCGCAGTTGTAAAGGGCTTCGAAGGCCCCGGCGTCGAAGACCGCGGTCTTCGTCCCAATCAGCGTTAGATTCCACAAGGGCACGTCGCTCGATATGTTTCGCAGCTCAATCCGGGAGATCATCTTGACCATCTGCCCACTCGTAAGGTTCTCCCCTACCAGCCTGAGCGGGAACTCACCAGGGGACAGTGGTGTGCCGTTCACCTTGTTTGCCACGATCATCGAATTGTTTCTCGCCACCTGGCTTGACGTGAAAGTCCTGTTGTAGCCATCGGTCGCTATCACAGTCACATTGTATCCAACCGTCGCGAGCACGTCATTGAACATGTAATGCCCGTCGGGTGCGTCAGCGCCATCGACCGCGGATACGAGGACCCAGAGCGACACGCCCTCATACAGATAGGTGCCCGAGGAGTTCGTCAAGTTGAACTCCAGCGTGTGGAAGTAGCATGACGCAACCGATTCGTACGTCTGCCTGTCAAGCGTCATCTCGGTAAGTCCCGACAGCGTTATGTTCCAGTCCTGCGCGAACGGGCGCACAATTATGTACCTCACCAACTTGGTCCACAGGTGCCCGTCAGTAATCGGGGAGCTCGAGTCGACGATGACGATCCTTAGCGTCTCCTCAAGCGGTGTGCCGTCCATTTCGTACGCAAGCAGCGTCGTGAAGTCTTCAACGCCAGCGAGATTGCCGCCGGTGTCGTAGTAGGCGTATGTGCCGTTTATGACCTGAGATGAAGTATAGGTCATCGAGTATCCGTCGGACGCGACAACTTCGAGACTGTAGTTAGAATCGGTGTACACCATCTCGACAAGGGATTTGAGGGTCACACCTTTGAATGTGTTCGGCCCGACGATTGTACCAGTTGATTTCTTGTAAGCTCCTGGCAGTGTCATGGAGGGCATGCTCTTCAGGTCGGTCATCGAGAAGCTTAGGTTGGTGTCTCCCTCAACATTGAGGACGACGACGTCGGGTTCGATGAGAGTCAAGGACTCAATCATGCCGACCTGGAAGGAACCGGGAAGGCCCGACCCCACTAGTCTCAAAGGAGCATAATCGGATGACAGGATGCTGCCGTTCAGTTTGTACGCTAGGATTGCACCGCCTGCGACAAGATCCTTAACCACCATCGTCTTGTTGTAACCGTCGGTCGCAGTGGCGGTCACGCGGTACTTCGTGTCTGCGAGGCTATAGTTGAAACCGGGCGAAGAGTCGTTCAAATCCGAGTCATCGATGATTCCCAGAACTGACTCGAGGGGCACACCAGTCCAGTTCCTGTCCTTGGAATCCACATAGCTCTCACCATGCCAGTAATCGAGTGAGACGAACTCAGTTCTGGTGAGCCAATGGGTGAGGGAGTTTGGAGCAGGCAGGTAGCTCTTGAGGTCGAGAGTCCACTCCGTGTGTACAGACTGTATTCTGATGTTCCGGACATTCTTCACCCAAAGCGATCCGGCAGATGTGCTGTCTGCGAATTCAGGATCGCGATCAGCGGAATAGTTGAAATCCTCGTTGCTGAAAGCGTTGTCAGGAGTGATAGCGGCGATCATAGGTCCTTCGGCCCAGCCCGGCGCTCTGGTGCCATTGAACATGTAGGCGAGAATGAGCTTGCCTTGCCGCATTTCGTAGTCCGAATACGGGTAGATTTGGTACCAGGAGAAGTTCTGCATGTACCCGTCCTCGGCCTCAATCGTCATGATGTCGCCAGGTGCCATTCCCCCGACCTCATCGGCTAGAGTGTTCAGAAGAACGCCTCGGTACGTGCCCTCTCCTTTCCAGTTGCCGAAGCGATTCTGGTATGAGGAGGTGTTCTCAAGGTAGTCGAATGACTCCAATTCCGTTAGCGTGTATTCTGACGATTCTGACTTTCCCGTCACCTTGACGAGTACCTCTTCTGCGTTGTTGGTCTGCGTCACGAGCAGATATCCCAACGGAACGGCGACCAAGATGATGACCACTATTGCCGCTATGATTGCCGTCGTTTTCTTCGATAGGCCGTTCCCGGTCTTTCCGAAGGGAGACCCTACGCCTGCGTCGGATTCTGACATGTGCTTGACCCCATAGATATGCTCAATAGAGCATATCGGCATGCCAGGTTCCTGATAAATACCTAACGGAGCGGCAATGCGAGAACGAGCGTTTTGAGTTCGAAAAACGGTACGAATTCGGGTTGTTCAGAATGAAGTGGGCCCAATCGAGTCTGAATCCCCTCATAGCCATACTTCGGATTCGGATTTCAATTCCTGCAATATGGTGCAAGGCCGGATCCAGAAACCCATTAGCTGTTTCTTCTTGTTTGCGAGCGCGCGCTATTGAATCGAGCTGCCGCACTGTTGACAGAATCCGCCTTCCTCTTCGATGACAGCTCCGCAATTCGTGCAGAACCGGTTGGTCGGAGGCGGAGAAGGCTGCTGCATCTGTGCGACTGGAGGCTGGACCGGGGGACCGACTGCTCCACCAGGATATCCCGAAGGTTGCTGCGGCGGTTGATAGGTATTCTGCACATGGTACGGACTGGGCCCCATCTGAGGCTGTGGCATCGGCTGCTGCTGCGGCTGATAGTTACTCTGCGGAGGATATGGGACGGGCCCCATCTGCGGCTGTGGCATCGGCTGCATGGGCTGCTGCGGGGGCGGTTGATATGCGCCCTGCACAGGATACTGACCGGGGGCCATCTGTGGCTGTGACATCGGCTGATAGGGCTGCGGGCCCGGATACATCCCAGGCCGAGAATACCCCGCAGACATAGATTCAAGCATGCTCCAGAACTCAGTGATGGTCTTCCATCCCTTCCTCCTTGGTATCCCGCCCATGATGACATCTGGGGCGAAATCCTGCTCACCCCACGTGAAATGTCCTCCACCAACGTATCCCTCAGTGTGCACAATGACCCCATTTGGAGCCTGGTTCACCGTAGCCTCGATGTGTCTCCAGCCACCAGCCCCGATCATCGCTGCCTCGCGAAGCTTCACTTCAAGGCGAATCTTGGCATAGTTCCAGGTGTTCTCAACTACCTCATGCTTGTTGAAGTTCGCCCATGCCATGATTTGTCCCATGACTTCCTGGACCGAGCGCCCTTGAACTGAAATATCACGAAGAGTCCTTGCCATCTACCTCGCCCCAGGTACCATCCAGTGCTATCCGGAGTAGATAAGGTTTCCCATATTCATGCCTGCCCCAAGGCCAAAACTTGTCCATCGAGGAATGACGTTCTGGAATCATTGGCTCGGGTCTGAGATGCGAACAGTTAGTGGCCCGGCGAAGGGCTGGTAATATGTCTGCAGCATCGGCGGCTGGTAAGGGGGCGACACAGGCTGCGTCATCTGAGGTTGAGAGGCGGGTTGAGGGAAAGTCTGCACCTATGACGCCCCACAATTGTTGCAGAACCTGGGCACATCCGGGTTGTCGCTGCCACATCTCGGACACTTGACCGTTCCTAGGGTCGCCGCTGCCTGTGTCTGAATCGGGGAAAGGGACAGACTCAGCGATGTACGCGGGAATGACGATGCTGGCCATGTCGTTGTTCGCCCTTGGAGTTGTGACGCGAAACCCACTGAAGCCCAGCACAAGCTCACGGCACCTCACTCGCTCAGTGGGCTACACCAACATTGGCCAACTGATGGGCGGGAAGGTGCGCGTGAAGCGCGCATGATTATGGATTGGGCAAGAAGTGAAAACCAGCCCCGTCAAACCCTGTAGTTCGCCTCTCTTTCCCTCTGATCTTTTCCTGGCAAGGGTCAACCCCCTTTCTTCTCTCCATACGCCGAGAATGACCGCAGTCGGACCTAGTCTGGAAACTTCGGTCTAGCCAACGAATGTTATACCGTCACCCATGCGTTCATCCGAGGGCTCGTATATCAGGACAGTCGAGTAATCTGTTCCCGAATCGAATGTTGCCATCAATTCGAAGTAGTCCCCTGCACCCACGAAGCCATTCCCGGTCACGTCACTGACCTGCAACATCACGGCTGTACCGCCCAGTGTCCGAGAACCATAGATTGCCGCGACTGTGTTACCTTCATCGTGGGCAATGGTCTGAGTCTCCCACTCCACGAAGTCAGTTCCTTCACTCACCCGCACCTTGACATCGTCCCAGCCAACATCTGTCTTCGTGATTTCCGAGATTGTGATTGTCCAGCCGCCTGGTGATGCGGTCTTTTCGTAGATCGCTGAAGGAGTCGACGACCCTCCCGACGAGGAGAATACGATCACGGCTGCGAGAGCGGCGATGACTACTACTGCCACGACTGCAACTGCGACAAGCTTCTTCTTGCTAGAAGGCGTTTTCGTCTGAGGCGGCGGACTCGCGTAGCCCGCCGACGGCCTAGACGGAGCTGGCACAGCCTGTGCCGCGACGACGGCAGCACAGTTCTGACAACTGGCCGCTCCAGCAGGAACAGGTCGTCCGCACGACTCACAATAGTTCCTCGCCGCCGCAACCCGCTGTGTGGGTGCTGCCATGCTCTTCAGCTCCTTTCCACAGCCTCGACAGAACTTGGCTGTCTCCAAGTTCTCAGTTCCACAATCTGGGCACTTCATCGCCGCTCCCCCCGAACCTTATCGCCTTTCTTTCCATAAGGCCTTTTCGAGGTTTCTGCTGCAACGATGCGGAGTTCTTGAATGCGTTCTCTGAATCTAAATTGAGTTGCTCATCGAAAGACAGAACCCACATCGTAGAGAGGCAGAATCGGAGACTCGAGTTGATAGGTTGGGAACAACCTCCTAGCTAGCTTCTGGTCTGACGATAGCTCTCTCGTCAAGGATTCTTGAAATACCTGTTCAAAGCCACGAAGATCGCGGCAATCGCGTACATCACTATTCCATATCCAATTCTCTTGAGCATGTCGGTTTCAAAGCCTCCATCGATCACGCCCAAGTAGCCAGAAGCCACCAGGAACGTCCCAATGGAGACCATCAGCCAACTGATGGCTCCGAGTACCTTTGGAAGAAAATTCTCATTCTTCCACATCGCAGGACCGGATGCGACTGTCTGCTGGTATGGGGCTTGAACTGGCTGTGCACCAACTGGTCCAGCGCCGGGGCTCGATGCTAGAGCCTGACCACACGTTCCACAAAACCTTACCCCTGGGCGGTTCTCTGTACCGCAAGAAACACACCTCATAACAATCCTCCTCGACCTTCGTAACGCCTTCTCTTACATATGGTTCTTTCTGAAGGCAGATGAAGTGCGCTAGAGCTTCTTGCCGCAGTTGGTGCAGAAGCCACTTCCTGACGGTATGCTGCTCCCACAGTCCGTGCAGAACGCGGCTTGAGCCGCGGGCTCACCTTGTGCCTGTGGCTCCTGAGTCGGTGCAACTGGAGCGGATCTGCCCCTCCGGTGCATGAGCAGTATCAGGATGACCCCCACAACCACTGCCGCAATAATACCGGCGATAGCTATCGGGAGCCAGGAGAATCCCCCAGAGCCGCCGCCTCCCCCGACCGTGATCTCGATGCTTTCACTTGTGCTGTTGCCTAACGAATCTGTGACAGTAACCGTCACCTCGTAGTCTCCTGCTGAGTCGAACGTGTGAATCGGATTCTGCGTAGTGCTTGTATTGCCGTCGTCGAAGTCCCATGAGTACGAATAGGGGCCAACACCGCCCTGCTCCGAGCACGTGAAGGACACAACAAGCGGCGAAGACCCCGATGTCTGGTTCGCGTCAATCAGCACGTTCAGTGGAGGAATTGTTGGTGCAACTGGTGTCGCTGAGGCCTCGTTCGAACGCAGGCTCTCGTTGACCGAGTTGACAGCCGTCACCGCGTAGTAGTACGTGATGCCGTTGGTGAGACCTGTGTCGGTGTACGTGAGGACGTTGCCGACCGATGTCAGGAACGGCAGGTTCCCCGAGGAAGTGCCGCGGTAGATGGTGTATCCAAATACGGGTGCCCCCCCATCATAAGATGGGGGCTGCCACTGAAGCACGACCTGCCCAGAGTGCGGGGTGGCCTGTAGTGCGAAGGGTGCCGAGGGTTCAGTGGCTGAATTGTACAGCCAAGTCCCACCATCATATGCTCCGTCCCATCCACCGAAGAGGACCATGTGGCTGGATTGAGAGTCAAACGCCATCGCGTGACCTGATCGGGGGGAGGGTTTCGCGATGGGATTCAGTTTCGACCATGTGTTGCTGTTGAAATCGTAGCTCCAGGTCTCATCATCTTCAAAGGACGCATCATAACCTCCGAAAAGCATCATACGGTCAATTTGGACGTCGTAGGCCATCGCATGATCAAACCGCGCCGAAGGCTTCGTGCTGGGGCTCATGTTGGTCCAGGCGTTGCTGTTGAAGTCATATGCCCATGTCTCGTCAGAATAGGATCCCGCGACGGACCCTCCGAACAAGATCACCCTATCGGATTGAGAGTCATAGGCCATGGCGTGGCCGTTTCGCGCAGAAGGCTTGGTGGCGGGATTCATGTTGGTCCAAGTGTTGCTGTCGAAATCATACGCCCAGGTCTCGTCGTCCTTCGCTCCATCAAAACCTCCGAATAGTATCGCGCGGTCGGATTGGGAGTCATAGGCCAGGGCCGATTTGGAGCGACCGGAGGGTTTCGTGCTCGGGTTCATGTTGGTCCAAGTGTTCGCATCGAGATCGTACGCCCAAGTATCGTCCTTCAGCAATCCGTCATTCCCGCCGAAGAGGATCGTGCGACCGGACTGAGAATCGAAGGCCATCCGAGGGCTCCATCGGGCAGAAGGCCCTGAGGTCGGACTCATGTTGGTCCACTTGTCGCCGTCGACGTCGTATGACCATGTTTCTGGGGAATTGACGTAAGTATCTACGCCGCCTCCAAAGAGTACGACTCGGTCGAGCCCAGAATCGTAAGACATCGCGTGACTTTGCCGGGCAGATGGGGTCGGGCGACTCATGTTGACCCACGTGTTCGTGTCGAAGTCGTACGCCCAGGTGTCGTCCTCCACCACCCCGCCACCACTGCCTCCGAAGAGAACGATGCGATCAGATTGTAAATCGTATGCCATGTCGAATTCTTGACGACTCGATGGTTGAGTAGGCGGATCGAGATCAGTCCAGGTGTTGTTGTCGTAGTCATATGCATATGTATTGCTCGGAACGAAATTGCCGCCGAATACGACCACGCGATCGGATTGGGTGTCGTAGGCCATCCCGTAGTTCGCTCCGAAGTGCGGATGGGACGCCGAAGTCATGTTGGTCCAGGTGTTGGTGTCATAATTGTATGCCCAAGTCTCGAAGACCCAGCTGAGTTGAGCAGCGGGAATGTACACTACCATCCTATCGGCCCGCGAGTCGTAGACCATGGAATGGCCGTACGACACTGGGGGCGATGTGGGCGGGCTCATGTTCGTCCATGTGTTACTGTTGAAATCATACGCCCAGGTTTCGTTGTTTGGGTCAGAGTATCTGCCTCCAAAGATAATCACGCGGTCGGATTGCGCGTCGTATGCTATGGAAAATGACCCCCGGGGAGAGGGGGCTACGACGGGATTCATGTCGGTCCATGTGTTGCTGTCGAGATCGTAGGCCCACGTCTTGCCGCCAAACATTATTATTCGGTCGGACTGCGAATCGTAGGCAGTGCTCCCCCCTGAGGGGGCCAAGGCAGGACTCTTGTTCGTCCATGCATTGCCGTTGAGATTGTATGCCCACGTATCGTCGAGCGAATGGAAACCAGAAACGCCCCCGAATAAGACCATACGATCAGACTGAACATCGTACGACATGGCGCAACCCCAGCGAGAAGATGGAAAAATCGAAGGAGTCACATTGATCCATTCACTGACTGCCGCAGTCTGGACGGGAGCGCGAATCGCTTCACCAGATTCCACTGCCTTCATTTCGTCGTCTAGGTCGCATTTCGAATCCGAGACGAAGCTAGCGCACGAAAACACAGAACACAGTACACAAAGCACACATATCGGGACCAGCCACCGCATCCATATCCCCCGCACGGTGAGCTGCGTCAGCCCCATAAAAGCTTTTCTGCAAGAGTGGGTAACGGCCAAATCGTAGCTTGAGCACGTGGAAAAGTCCCGGAATAGGGTCCGGCGAATAAGGCTGGATATCATGCTTGCCGGGCACGGGACTAGAGAGTTGGGCTCCATCTTCCTACTGGTAGGGAAGACTGGTGCCCTTCCTCCCCTTTGGGCTTTTCCGACGTTGTGCTCAAGGAGGAAGTGCTCAATTCGCGACTACGTCTGTTGCTGCTTTTTTGGAGGGAGTTTCTTTCGAATGGACACATACGCGACCAGGATGACCACCGCCACTACGGCCGCAATCGCAATGCCTATGGCAATCAACGGAAGCTCTGAGGACTCCTCCTCGATAGCGCCTCGATTCGACCAGATATTGCTTTGATTGCCATCGAATTGCCGCCAAACAGTGACTGCGTTGTCTGTTCCGTCAACAGCCACCTTGGGCTCGGTAGCATTCTGCAGATCGTCGGTCTCGACGAACTGGGCCGCACCCCAGCCATCTCCAACAACGTATAGGTTCGAATAGACGTTCCAGCGAGTGCCATCAGATTGCCACCAAACTGCGACAGCATCTCCGGCGGCGTTCGCGGCCACCTGGGGATCGTAAGCATCTCCAGAGTTGTCAGTTTCGATGAGCTGAGCTGTACCCCAGCCAGTCCCGACCACGTATCGGTTCGACCAGATGTTCCTGTGGGTGTTGCCGTTCTGCTCCCAGACTGCGACTGCATCTCCGACGGCGTTCGCGGCCACCTGGGGATCGAAAGCATCTCCGGAGTTGTCAGTCTCGATGAGCTGGGCACTACCCCAGCCATCTCCAATAACGTATCGGTTCGAATAGATGTCCCAGCGAGTGCCATTGACCTGCTGCCAGACTGCGACCGCGTCTCCCGCACTACTTACGGAGACTTGATGAGAGTCGATGCCTCCAATGCTAGTGTCGATGCGCTGAGCGACACCCCAACCGGTCCCGGCAACATATCGGTTTGACATCAGGCCAATGAAAGTGCCATCGTATTGTTTCCAGACCACGACTGCGTTGCCTGCGCCATCCACGGCCACCTCGGGACTAGAAGAATCATACAGACTGTAGGTGTCGATGAGCTGAACGGTACCCCAGCCTTCTCCAACAACGTATCGGTTCGAACAGATGTTGTAGCGAGTACCATTGGACTGATACCATACTGCGACGGCATTTCCTGCATCGTCCACGGCCACTTGGGGTCCAAGAGCATTTCCGGAGTCGTCGGTTTCGATGAGCTGGGCACTCCCCCAGCCATCTCCAACGACGTATCGGTTCGAATAGATGTTCCAGCGAGTGCCGTCGGATTGCTGCCAGACTGCGACTGCATCTGCGGCGCTGTTCACTGCCACCTGGGGTTTGGATGCATTTCCAGAGTCGTCAGTCTCGATAAGCTGAGCATCACCCCAACCATCTCCGACGACATATCGGTTCGACCAGATGTTGTCGCGAGTGCCGTCTGATTGCTGCCAAACCGCGACTGCATCTCCTGCGCTGCTCACGGAAACTTGATGGTAATCGGCGTTTCCCGTGTTAGTCTCGATGACCTCAGGAGTGCCCCAGCTAGAACAAGTAGCCGCCTCGGTCGAAGACATCGATAGCATCAATCCCAGAACGATCGCAACTGCAAGTGCGTTGACGGGCAAACTAGTTCTCATCGCCAATTCCCCAACCCCTATGGCATCCCATTGCCTATGGGCTTTTCCTTCTTGAATCGGAATAGAGAGTGGGCCCAACCGGATTTGAACCGGTGATCTGCGCTGTGTGAGAGCGCCGTCATAACCGCTAGACCATGGGCCCGGGTTGCTGGCGATGAATATCCACTCGGTTTAATAGTCTTTTGTCGAAGCCGCCCGATTCCTTTATTCCGAGCTTGCACATTCCTTGAATGTATCTTCTATGTTGGTCACCACGGACAGAGGCAAGATCGAGATGCGCGCTCTATGGATGAGCAAGGGCGTCGTCAGGGCCATAGACCAGCGACTTCTTCCAGGGAAGTTCAAGGTAGTCACGATTCGGACCTACAGCGATATGGCTACCGCAATCTCAAACATGACAGTCCGAGGAGCCCCAACGATTGGAGCAGCTGCCGCCTATGGAATGGCGCTTGCGTGGCGGAAGAACGAGGACCTGGAGAAGGCTGCGAAGGTTATCAGGGCCACCAGACCGACTGCCCATGACCTGTTCTACGCCGTTGATCTAATGCTCGCCAAGAGGGACGAAGATCTCGTTGAAGCAGCTGATGATTATGCCGACTCTATTGTCGATATGTGTTATCACATTGGCCAGAATGGTGCGAGACTCATCAAGAACCACTACCGAATCTTGACCCACTGCAACGCCGGCGCTCTCGCAAC
>Ga0153916_10003216_pt1 | contig 12118 bp, 13 predicted proteins | sample Opewatmetagenome_FD_109642 | JGI IMG/M metagenome (GOLD analysis project Ga0153916, IMG submission 109642) | Freshwater wetland microbial communities from Ohio, USA - Open water 3 Core 3 Depth 4 metaG | ecosystem: Environmental > Aquatic > Freshwater > Wetlands | place: USA: Ohio, Lake Erie...
ATCTTTTCCGTCTGCGCCGCCTGGGCGTTGCGCCGGATGTCCTCGATCAGTGTGAACTCGGCGGATTTGCGCATGGCCTTTTTGACTATGCCCTGGTAGATCTTTTCCTTGAGGATGGCGATCTCCGGCGCAAAGCGCCGACCCGCAGGAATCCCGGCAAGCAGATTGATCACTTCCACCACCGGCGTCTCCCGGTCCATGGAAGTCACGGGACGCTCCAGACTGGCGGAATAATTATCCAGCGTCGTGTTCCGGTCGTATAGCACCGGACAGTAAACCGGCGTGTCCGGGCTCGAGCTGTCCTTGTACTCCAGAAAAAGCTCCATGCCCCGATAAATGCTTTTTTCGCGGTTTTTCTTCTGGAACGAAGTCAGATCCACTTCCGATGTCATACCGGCGACGGGATAGAGCCGGCGCACGATATGTTTTTCCAGCAGCAGGGTGTCCGAACCCCAAGGTCTTTTCTCCTGGCTTCGGTGAATAACGGCCAGACGGAAATTACCCTGATGCGGGTTTTGCAAATAGCTCATCAGGTAACGCATGTTGTAATCGGCGAAGGCCTTCATCAACTTGGTGTCGACGATGAATTCCCCATCCTGATCGTGGAAGCCAAGCTGACCCTCGGGCGTCAATACATAGAACCCGATCAACCCCGGAAATGTTCCAATCGTATTCATCGTGCCTTGTCTGTTGCGGATTGCGTAAACCGTCGTCTTTTCAAGACCATGCTTACTTAAGCTTAGGTAAAAGCAAGGAATGTGCCAGATACTCGGGCAGAGCGCCGCTTACAGCCATGGTTTTATCGAAAAACCTCGGGAAATAATCGAATTTTCAACCGGAAGGCGTCCAACATTAACGCTTGCAGCACAAAACCATTCACCAGCCGCGGGCTATTCTTCATCGCCCAACGTCGCGCAGCGCGGAACCGCATCGACATGACAATCCGCCTCGATCGTTATTCGCCCAAGCTGCGGACGGAGCTGACTGTGTTCAAACCATCCGGCCGGCATTTCCAGTCGCGTTCTGCGCGGATGGAATCCGGCAAGGGCACATAACCAATTGCGCGGGTGAAGTTCGATTTTATTTTTCCATGAGATGACTCGGCATCGCGCCCACAGGCATCAAGGCCGGACAATCAACCCGCCGTCGAGACCGAGTCGGCGTGTCGCCAGAACCAGACAGCCGCCCTGCAATCAATCGTTGCGAACAGCGGTTTCGCAAATCGAGTCCGGCTTGCCCCAATCAGGAACGGAGCGCGCGACGGACTTGCGCAGGACCAGCTTGGGAGCTTTTCATAGAATTCCACGGCCAGGCCCATGACGGCCACGACCGTCGCGTTCATGAATTGCGCACGTTGCCGGTATCAAGCCACTGTTCAAAATGTTCCCTGCCGCTCCCGGCAGCGTACGAAAACCAGCCGCACCAGTGTATAATTCGCGCTGATAGCGATCGATGTCATCAGCTCGTAAAGCTGGCGGAGTAGATTGTCCCTGACGGGATCTATAGAGCCGGAAACCATGCCGGCGGATGGAACGCAACAGAAATTCGAATGTCTTATCGACAAGAGATTTATCGCTGCTGGCGCCTCCGGCTGGCAAAAGACCGCTCAAGAGATTCCGCATTTCTGGCTCAAAGACCTTTCCCCGAAAAAGCAGTTGGAATGCTCCGTTCACGGCCGCATAAATAGAACCCTGACGAAATTATCGAAAACATGTCATCCCTGGAACAGGCCATCCTGGCCAAAAAAGCGGCCTTGGCCGATGTTGTCAGCAAACCCATGGCGGAACTGGGACAGCGTTGCGCCGAAGTCTGGCCGGACGCCGATGCGCTCGATCGCATTCTGCACCAGGCGATCGGGGCGATCCCGCATTGTCACTTGCTGTATGCCTGGGACATCCAGGGCACCGAAATCTCCTCGATGATACAGGCCAGCGGCGCTGATCCCTCGTGGCGCGGACGGGACCTGTCACAACGGCCGTACCTGAAGAATCATTTGCCCTTCAAGGGCGTGATGCTCTCGTCAGTGTACATGAGCCAGTATGTCCCGAAGCAGTGCATCACCGCGCTGCAGGCCGTCAGCAAGGACAACAGCCTGCTCGGGTTCATCGCGGCGGATTTTGCGATGGCCGATCTGCTGCGGGATGCGAGGCTGAGCACGCCGGAGCTGCATTGGCAGCAGTTCCGTGGCGACCCGGCGGTGCGCAGCACCGTGTTCATGCAGGAACGCGTGCCGAGCCTGCTGGATCAACACATCGACCAGGTACTCGAACTGATCCACCGGCTCATGGCGCAGCACGGCGTCTTTCACAGTAAGCTGCATTTTTCCAGCGGCCGTTGCTCGCTGTGGCTGTACGACGATCCGTACAATTACCGCCTGCACAGCGTGGACGAAATCATCAATCCGGATATCTGCCTCGCCTACCCGGTGCACCCCTACCCGGCGAAAGCGAAGATATCGCCGGAGCAGGTGCGGCACGTGCTGGATGAATTCAAGGCGTTGCGGTTCGCCGATGAGACCATCTACCTGCGATCTGGCTCCATCAATGTCATGAACGGGCTGGTGGGCCTGACCTTCTCCTGCGACGGCTCGCACTACATGCCGGTCGATGAATTCCTGGAAAAGGACCTGTCTTTCTGGCTGGGCACGCTCAACGTCCGGTCGGAAGCGGTTGCGCCGGAGCCGCCGCAGTTCGCCTGAGGCGGACCATATCGCCGCAACTCACCTGTCTCCATGCCCGACTTCATCATCCGAACCGGCATGAATCACCGCCGTGCGATGGACGGATTCGGAGATTCCGATGGCACAACCGGCGCCTGTTCCACAAGGATGGCACACGAATTGCTCCCGCACTTTCATTTTCACGACATCGTCTATACTTTGAAGTGAAGCATCCTTGCGGATGCGGAAATGAGTCTACATCCGTCCGGTATCCGATTCTTGACACAGTGGAACCATGCAAGGAGAGGTAGACGATGAAAACAGTGGCATTACAGGTGGTGACAGTCGGTCTGGAAAACGGGCAGCAGGGGATTTTCATCGGCATCCCCCTCATCACGGAAGAAAACAACGATACGGACAGCCAGGTGGAAGAGATCTGGTTTTCCAACGTTCAGCAAGTGCCGCATGATCTCACCGTCGAGAAACTGGTGCGCCTGATCGCCGGACAGTTGTGCCGGTGCCAGGCATCGCTCCAGTAGCGCGAGCGCTTCGTTTCTCGTAGCCCTCCGGCACTGTTTGACCGCCGGGGGATGGAATTTTCACCCCACCGGCGGGGCATCAAGCGGCCCGGCTTCAAGCTCACGGTCTTTGGCGTCGTTCCCGCCATTGTTGCGCCCGGAACAACCCCACCAGCGTCTTGCCATCGGTTATCTCGTTCGTTTCTGCCAGTGTCAGAGCTTCGGTAAACGGAATCCAGTGCACCTCGATCAGTTCATGTATTTCGTTTTTGGCCAGCACCTGAGTCAGACCGGAGGCGATAAAAAGATGCACCACCTCGGTAAAAATACCGGGCGAACTGATGATCTTGCCCAAAGGCTCCCAGTGCGCAGCGCGCAAACCGGCCTCCTCTTCCAGTTCACGTTGCGCCGTCGTGAGCGGCGGTTCGCCCGGGTCCAGCTTGCCCGCTGGCAATTCCCACAGCCAGCCGCCGGCGACGTGGCGGAACTGGCGCAACAGGCAAACGCGATCGTCCTGATCCAGGGCGACGACCGCGGCCCCGCCGGGGTGCCGCACGATTTCGAGATCCGCCACCGAGCCGTTGGGCAGCGTGACCCGCTCCAGATAAAGATCGATGATTTTTCCACGGTAAACGAACTTCCTGTCATCCGTCACGTCTGTCTCCGCCCGCTTGATCTTGCCGAAGCCGCATTCTAGCGACAAATCGCCGCCATGACTCTGTCCCGCCCGGCGTAGGAATTGCCGGCGGCCGCGGGTAAAATCATGACGGTTTTGATAGCGCGTGACACGAGACATGGCAGACATCTTCAGCGTGAAATCGCCCCTGATGATCCGGCTCCCGTCCGGGGAGAAGCGCGTCATGGCCGAGTGTTTCGCGCATCCCCGGGGGCTGCTTTACTTCGACCTCTACTGGCACCTGCACGACCTGGCGCAGGCGCTGCACATCGTGGCGGGTCCGATCAAGGGCGAAGGTCCGTGGAAAGTCGGCGAGGCGGTGGTTCATGTGCTCGGCTGCCACGGCACTGACCCGGAACTGGCTTCGGCGTTCGAGGACTGGCGGCAATACCTTGAACAAAATGCCGACGGCTATCCGCCGCGGCCGCTGATCCTGGCCATCGCCCGCCGCCATGGTGCGGCGGTCGATGCGGCTTCCTGACGTGCCCTTGAAACCCGGAATTTTCCAGACACAAATCACTCAAAGTCATTACGAATGAAAAAATCGGCATCGCGAAAAATCTTCTCCCCGCTTCGTTCCGCCGCGTTGGCCTGCGTACTGTTGCTTACCGCCTGCGCCACGGTCCCGGAAACCGGGCGCTCCCAGTTGCTGCTGGTCGGCCCGGGCGAAGAAGCACAGATGGGATTCACGGAGTTCGAAAAACTCAAAAAATCGGTTCCGATATCGAAGGATCCGGCGGCCAATGCGCAATTGCAACGTGTCGGCCAGCGCATCGCGGCGGTTGCGCCGCTGCCCAACGCGCGCTGGGAATTCGTGCTGTTCGACAAACCCGACGTGCCCAACGCCTTCTGTCTCCCGGGCGGCAAGGTCGGCGTCTACAGCGGCATCCTGCCGATCACCCGCGACGACGCCGGACTCGCCACGGTCATCGGCCATGAAGTGGCGCACGCGGTGGCGCGCCATGGCGCCGAGCGCATGTCGGAAGCCATGTTGATGCAGCTCGGCGGTCAGATCCTGGACGCCGCCACGGCCGGCCGCTCGGAAGCCGGTCGCGCGGCGATCCAGCAGGCCTACGGCATCGGCAGCTCGCTCGGTGTAGCCCTGCCGCACTCGCGTAAACAGGAACTCGAGGCCGATCACCTCGGCCTGCTGTACATGGCGCGCGCCGGTTATGACCCGCGTGCGGCCCTGGCGTTCTGGAAACGTTTCGCCGATTACGAGAAAAAAAATGGCGGCGGTAAACAGATCGAATTCCTGAGCACCCATCCGCTCGACGACAGGCGCATCGCGCAGATTGAAGGCCTGCTGCCCCAGGCCGAGATGGAATATCGCAAACCCGGCGCCAAACCGTAACGCCAGCGGCGGCTGTCAATATCCCGCCGCAATTCCACATTTTTTGTCTCATTGAATTTCGCCGCCACGGGTCCATAGTGACGCCAGTTCATCGCTGAACCTCGACCCGGAAACGGGCACGCGTTGCGGGAAACCTGCCCGTACCCGCACGGGCCGCCGTTGAAGGAGGCGTCATGTTTCATCGCCGCTTGTATTTTGTCACCCCCGACGAAAGCCAGGCCGTGCAGGTCGTGGCCGATCTCAGCGCCAGCGGCATGGACCGCCGGCACATCCACGCCATCGCCGGCAAGGGCATCCTGCTGACGGAACTCCCGCCGGCAAACGCGCGGCAGCTGCACGATGCCGCTTGGCGGATCGAACGCACGTGGTGGACCGGCAATCTGTCACTTTTCTTTCTGGCCCTGGCAGGGCTGTTGTTTTCGATCGCGCAGGACAGTCCGGCCGGCATCGTCGTATCGGTCGCCTTCATGGCGCTGACCTTCGTCGCCGGCGCGTTGTTCGCCCTGCGCGTGCCGGATACCCATCTCGACGAGTTCCGCGGCGCGTTGTCGCATGGCGAAGTCCTGCTGATGGTCGATGTCCCGCACGCGCGCGTCGCCGAAGTCGAGGAAATCGTGCGTCAACGTCACCCGGAAGCCGTGCCCGGCGGCACGAGCTGGACCATCGGCGCCCTGGGTATCTGAACCGGGCGAGGGATAACCGTCTTGCCGGATGGCAAGACATTACATTGGATCAAACGATCTGCAAGGAGAGCTCGCATGCTGAACATTGTCTGCACGACGGATCCCATGAGCGGCCGGGACCTGCACAATCTGGCGAATCTGCCTTACGTGGAGCAACGCGGCGCCGAAACCGGCCTGCGGATTTATTTCGAATCCGAGGAGAACCGGCAGGCTTATCTGGACATGCCGGTGGAGCACCCCTTGAGCGAATTGTCGGTCAACCTGGATAATCCGACCGATGAAATGATCGACGAGGGCTGAGCACGGCCCTTCGGCAAGGCGTTCAGGCCGCCGTCAGATCTTTCGCGAGGATAATGGCGTCTTCGCGCCCGGCGCGGGCGGGGTAGTAGTTCTTGCGCAAGCCGACCTCGTCGAAACCGAGTTTGGTATAAAGACGGTAGGCGGCGGTGTTGGATGCGCGCACCTCCAGCAACGCCATGCGCGCCTTTTTGAGCCGCGCCAGGTCGAGCAGAAAATACACCATGCCTTCGCCGAGACCGCGCCGTTGGTAACCGGGATGCACGCAGATGTTCAGGATATGGCACTCCCCCACCGCCACCGACATGATGCCGTGTCCCACGATACCCTGCGGGCTCTCGTAGACGTAGCAATGACAACCCACGCGCAGGCAATCGCGAAAGATCGGCAGCGTCCAGGGAAATTCGTAAGCGGCGTTCTCCACCTTCATGACCGCCGGCAGGTCGTGGCCGGACATGGGCCGGATGAGAGGCGCCGGAGCAGATACGACGGCGCTCATGACTTCTCCACTCTCAGGTCAGCAACCACGTCACCACCGGACTTTTGCATGACGGTCTTCGCGAGACACAGATCGTCCCAGGCCTTGCGCTTGTCCGCCGGGTTGCGCAACAGATAGGCCGGATGGTAAGTGACGATGAGCGGCGTCCCGTGATAGGACAGTCGTTGCCCGCGCAGCCGCGCCAGCGGCACCTCGGTCTTGAGCAGGCTGTGAGCCGCGTGCCGCCCGAGCGCGATGATCAGCGCCGGCCGGATGAGGTCGATCTGACGCAACAGATACGGCTCGCATTGCGCGACTTCCTCCGGCTGCGGATCGCGGTTGCCGGGAGGCCGGCATTTGAGGACGTTCGCAATGTATACTTCCTCGCGCTTCAGTCCCATGGCGAACAACATCGCGTTCAACAACTGCCCGGCGCGCCCGACGAACGGCTCGCCCTGTCGATCCTCGTCGGCGCCGGGAGCCTCGCCGATGAACATCCAGCGGGCATTGCGGTTGCCGACGCCGAATACGGTCTGTGTGCGCGTGGCGTGCAGCGGACACTTGGTGCAGGCGCGCACCGCTGTTTCCAATTCCGTCCAGTTCGCAGAACCGCCGCCGTGCTCCATCGACACCGGAATCGGCGGCGGTTCTGTCGCCGTGCCGGGCGCGCGTGTTTGCACCGCGTCGAGCACGGGCTCTTCGGTCAACACGTCAAGGGAATCCCCCCGCGGGACCCAGCAGGTGATGCCCATCGCATCCAGATATTGTTGCCGCAGCCTGGTATTCATGCGCTAAGCATACGGCAGCGGAAAGGAAACTCAAGACAGGCGCACGTCAGTGCGCGGTATCGCGGGTGATCGCCAGTATGCGATGACGGCCCTGCTCCGCCAGCCACACCGTGCCGTCGGCACCGAAGGTGACGCCCTGGGGAAAGCGCAAGCCGCTCAGCACGGTTTCGAGCGTGCCGTTTTTGAGACGTAACAGGCGCGCGTTCTTCACGTCTTCGGTGATCCAGAGCGCGCCGTCCGGCGCGAACTCCACCTGGTCCGGCTCATCGAGATCGTCCACCACCACGGTCACGTCGCCTTCCTTGTAAGACAACACGCGTCCGGTCTCGGTTTCGGCGAATATCACGGCGCCGTCCGGATTCACCGCCACGCCTTCGGGCCGGTTCAATCCCCCGAGGATTACCTCGACCGGCTGGTGTCCGCGACGCGGCACGCGCATCAGTCGACCGCTGATGTTGTCCTCCGCGACCACCAGGTCACCGTCGGGCAACAGGTCGATCCCCTCGGGACGATGCAGGGTGGCCAGAAGACGCTGTTTCTTCGTGACCAGATCGTATTCCAGCACGCGTCCGTCTTCGATTTCCTCGGTGATATACAGGCTGTTTCCGTGCAACAGCAAACCGTCTGCACGATTCAGGCCGACGATGACCGTCTTGATTTTGCCCCGATGCCACCGTATCACCTTGCCGCCACCGTGCGAGAGCTCCTGCGTGGCATACAGCGAACCCTCGCCGTCCATGACGAGGTTGTCGACGCCGGGCAGGTTCTGCGCGACCACGCGATACTTCCAGCCGGTGCCGGCCACGACTTTGCGGGCGGGCGCCGGGCCGCCCCGCGTCTCCGCGACGGCAGCTACATGGACGGCGGCAAAAATGCCGCAAAACAGGATACGCCACGCGGACAGACGGTGCTTGCCCAACATCGATGCAACCCTCCCTTTCTTGAAAAACACGGGGTGCTCGAGGCACCCCGTTCTTAAGCTGCTTCCTTATATCGGCTGGCCCACCTGCGGATGCGTGCGCTCCGCCGGCACGATCAGCTTGTTCAGGGCGTTGAGATACGCCTTGGCCGAAGCGATGACGATGTCGGTGTCGGCGCCGTGGCCGTTGACAATACGCCCGCCCTTCTCCAGCCGCACCGTCACCTCGCCCTGCGAATCGGTGCCGCTGGTGATGTTGTTGACCGAATACAGCAGCAGCGTCCCGCCACCGCCGGCGATGCGCTCGATCGCCTTGAACGAGGCGTCCACCGGGCCGCTGCCTTCGGCGCCCGATTGCTTCTCGGAACCGTTGACCGCCAGCGTGATCGTGGCGTACGGCACCTCGCCGGTCTGGGAACAGACTTTGAGCGACACCAGGCGGTAGTGCTCGTTTTCCTGCTCCAGGTCGGCCTCCGTCACCAGCGCCTGGAGGTCCTCGTCGAAAATCTCGTGCTTCTTGTCAGCCAGGTCCTTGAAGCGCTCGAACGCCCCGTTCAGCTCCTGCTCGGTCTTGAACTCGATGCCGAGCTCCTTGAGACGCTGGCGGAACGCGTTGCGGCCGGAATGCTTGCCCAGCACCATGCGGTTCGCGGTCCAGCCCACGTCCTCGGCGCGCATGATTTCGTAGGTCTCGCGCTTCTTGATGATGCCGTCCTGGTGGATCCCGCTCTCGTGCGCGAACGCGTTCGCGCCCACGATCGCCTTGTTCGGCTGCACCGGGAAACCGGTGATGCTCGACACCAGGCGCGAAGCCGGCACGATCTGCGTGGTGTCGATGCGGGTGTCGCACTGGAAGAGATCGCGGCGCGTGCGCACCGCCATGACGATCTCCTCGAGCGAGGCGTTGCCGGCGCGCTCGCCCAGCCCGTTGATGGTGCATTCCACCTGACGCGCGCCGTTGAGCACCGCCGCCAGCGAGTTGGCCACCGCCAACCCGAGGTCGTTGTGGCAGTGCGTCGACCAGATCGCCTTGTCCGCGTTCGGAACGCGCTCGATCAGGGTCCGAATGCGCTCGCCCCAGACGTGCGGAATGCTGTAGCCGACGGTATCGGGGACATTGATGGTCCGGGCGCCGGCGGCGATCGCCGCCTCGAACACACGGCACAGGAAATCCACGTCGGAGCGCACCGCGTCCTCGGCCGAAAACTCCACATCGTCGGTGTACTGGCGCGCGCGCTTGACCATCTGCACCGCGCGCTCCAGCACCTGTTCCGGCGTCATGCGCAGCTTGTGCTCCATGTGGATCGGGCTGGTGGCGATGAAGGTGTGGATGCGCCCGCGTTTGGCCGGCTTGATCGCCTCGGCGGCGCGGTCGATGTCCTTTTCGATGGCGCGCGCCAGGCCGCACACGGTGCTCTCCTTGATCTCGGCAGCCACGGCCTTGACGGCCTCGAAGTCGCCGGGACTGGCGATGGGGAAGCCAGCCTCAATCACGTCCACCCGCATGCGCTCCAGCTGCTTGGCGATGCGGATCTTTTCATCCTTGGTCATGGAAGCGCCGGGACTTTGCTCGCCGTCGCGCAGCGTCGTGTCAAAAATAATCAATTGTTCGTTCATGGCGTTCTCTCTGCATGAATGATACGCCCGACATCTAATCGGATCGGGCATAAATAAACGGGTTCTCTTGGGTGCGTATTATATTCCTCGCCAGGAAGGGGGGATATTTGCGCCTAGCGGCGCAGCAGCAGCAACAGTCGGGTCGCAAGCGAAGCGAAAAGGCAGGCAAGCGCCACCGCCGGGCGGCGGGGCTGGGAGATACCGGTTAAAGTGGGCATCGCGGCTTGCATAGTCAAAGCATAAATCAATCCGGGCCAAATTTGAACCGGCGACCCGGGATTTTTTACAGACCGTGCGGGTGGTGTTTTTCGGCCTGATCCTTGTGCCGGTGCAGGCGCCGGAGCAGGAACGCCAACGGTCCGGAAACCGCGTACACGAAAAAGGTCAGGAACAGCACCTGCGGCGGGTCCTGGAACAGCAGCACGAAGATGAGCGGGACCGCGAGAATGGTCATGAACGACACCCGCCCGCGCAGGTCCACGTCCTTGAAGCTGCGGTAACGGATGTTGCTCACCATGAGCACGCCGGCCAGCACGGTCACGATGAGCGCCGCGATGCTGATTTCCTTGCCCGGCACACCGTTCGCGTGCAGCACCCAGACGAAACCCGCCACCACGGCCGCGGCCGAGGGGCTGGGCAGGCCGATGAAGTAACGCTTGTCGGTCACGCCGATCTGGACGTTGAAACGCGCCAGGCGCAGTCCGGCGCCGGCGGTGTAGATGAACGCCGCGAGCCAGCCGAGCTTGCCCATGCCGGACAGCGCCCACTCGTACATCACGAGCGCCGGCGCCAGCCCGAAGGACACCATGTCCACCAGGCTGTCGTACTGCGCGCCGAAATCGCTTTCGGTGTGCGTCAGGCGCGCGATGCGCCCGTCGAGGGCGTCCAGGATCATGGCGATGAAGATGGCGAGCGGGCCGTACTCGAAGCTGCCGTTCATGGCCTGCACGATAGCGTAGAAACCGGCGAACAGGCTGGCCGTGGTGAACAGGCTCGGAAGAATATAGATACCGCGGCGCCGGCGTTTCTGTTCGGCGGGGGGTATATCGTCAAGCTGTTCCATTGGCTCTCCTGCCTTCAAGAGGCGAACCGGGCAATGATGTCCGATGCGCCCTTCACCCGGTCACCCAGCGACACTTCCCATTGCGCGTCCGGCGGCAGATACACGTCGACGCGCGATCCGAAGCGGATGAACCCGTAACGCTCGCCGCGCCCGATCCGCCCACCCTTTTCTGTATAGCACAGTATACGCCGCGCGATCAGTCCGGCAACCTGGACCACCACCACGTCGCGGCCGTCATCGGTGCGGATCCACAGGGCATTGCGCTCGTTGTGGACCGAGGCCTTGTCGAGCGCGGCATTGATGAATTTTCCCTCGCTGTACCAGCGTTCCCTGACCTGGCCGGCGACCGGGCTGCGATTGGAATGGACGTTGAATACGTTCATGAACACGCTCACGCGCCTGGCCGGGCGCTTGAGATAAGGGTCTTCGACCTCGCCCAGCGCGATCACCCGGCCGTCCGCGGGACAGATCACCGCCCGCGGGTCGTCGGGTATCGGACGCACGGGGTCGCGGAAGAACTGCAGGACGAAGACGACGGCGATCCACAGCGGGAATGCCCACCAGGGACCGGCGAAATAATGCGTCAGCGCCGCCGCCGTGATCACGATGACGACGTGCGCCCAACCCTCGCGGGCCAGAAGCGGATAACTGCTGTCAGCCATTTAAAAAATCTCTTGAACCGCCAAGGCGCCAGGGTCGCCAGGAAAAGCGTTTGGAAGTCTCAATCCCTGGCGTTCCTGGCGTCCTGGCGGTAATGAATCTTAGTTTTTCGTTTTATCAACGATGCGGTGGGCCTTGATCCAGGGCATCATCTCGCGCAGCTTGGCGCCGACTTCCTCGATCGGATGCTTGGCCGCCTGGGCGCGCATTTCGGGGAAGCGCTTGCCGCCGGTCTCGTTCTCCGCCATCCACTCCTTGGCGAACTGGCCGGATTGGATCTCGCCGAGGATTTTCTTCATCTCGGCCTTGGTCTGCTCGTTGACGATGCGCGGGCCGCGCGTGTAGTCGCCGTACTCGGCGGTGTTCGAGATCGAGTAGCGCATGTTGGCGATGCCGCCCTCGTACA
>Ga0153916_10003218_pt1 | contig 12118 bp, 11 predicted proteins | sample Opewatmetagenome_FD_109642 | JGI IMG/M metagenome (GOLD analysis project Ga0153916, IMG submission 109642) | Freshwater wetland microbial communities from Ohio, USA - Open water 3 Core 3 Depth 4 metaG | ecosystem: Environmental > Aquatic > Freshwater > Wetlands | place: USA: Ohio, Lake Erie...
CCTGAGGTGTGTCCCGCTGTAGGCTTTCAGTGCGCGTGATCTCAGCTGTGGCAAGAATTGTGGCCCACGTCTTGACTGAACCCACCGTCATTGCAGCTCCATCCGGAGGCCTCAAGTGGGCTTAAGATAGCCAGGAAGACGGGGCCAGATAGAGGTTAGGTCAGTCTACTTCAAAAAGACTCCCTACAGGAACCTGTTGACGACCCGCGACCGGACAGACATGCTTATCTTGTTCGACCAAGATGTAGTTGCAATCGGCCTTGAACACGCTGCATGAGGGTCAATCCGATGGTTACGCTTCGATCGTTTGAGAAGGTCCGGAAAGCCTTGGAGAAGATTGGGCTTCCCGGGCAGGATGGCTATGATTTGTCCACGAGTACGAAGCGGTTCCCGGATGGAGCCGGCTACCGCATCGAAATCTCCGGCGTCGAGAGACCTCAGGTCCTTGAGGCACTCATCGATGAGTCGGTGAAGCGGGATATTCCCGTCCATCGTCTCATCAGCGTGGTGATGGGGGCCACGCTGCTGGACGACAAGGAGCTGCGCCAGTTTGCCCAGCTCGCTCACGACGCGAAGATGGAGGTCATTCTCACTCCAGGTCCCCGCACCACTTGGGATGTCGGCCGACAGGTCGCCACGCCGGAAGGGGCTCTGTCGGGACTTCGGTTTCGTGGCGCGGACAAGCTCGTTGAAGTAATTGCGGATATCAAGCGTGGCATTGCACTCGGCTTTCGTGGCTTTCTCGTCATTGATGAAGCCCTGCTCTGGACGCTGAAGAAGCTGAAGGAGATTGGGGAAATCCCCAAGGACGTGACCTTCAAAGTCAGCATATTCGCGGGTCATGCATCCCCGGCAGGGGGGCGCCTGCTGGAGGAATTGGGAGCGGGCAGCTTCAACCCCGTTGCAGATTTGTCCATACCTCAGTTGGCCGCAATCCGGCAAGCCACGAGTCTTCCCGTTGATGTGCACATCATGCTGTTTGCATCGTTTGGAGGCTACGTGCGCTTCTATGAGGCCCCCGAGATTACCCGCTGCGTTCAACCCGTTTACTACAAATTTGAGCCCGGTCCCGGAATGGCGCTCTACACGCCGTGGTCTTCGGTACAGGGATTGTGCGATCTTGCGCGGGAGAAAGTGAAGTGGGCGGAGATTGTGCGGAATCTTATCCAAGACAACTATCCGGAGGCCAAGCTGTCGAAGCTCGGACCCAAGGACCTCGCGATTCCGCAGCCGTAGGCAGACGTGACCGAGTAGGAGGGACAGTCTGGTGACCTTTGAACCCGGAGGCGTGAACCCTGCACTTATCACACCCTTTACGAAGGGGGAGCAGAAGGTGGACGAGGCAGCCTTCCGCCGCCTTATTCGCCATTGCATCGACGGTCTAGGTGTTACCGGCATCGTGCCTGCCGGTACGACGGGAGAGTTCACCAGTCTTAGCCTCGCTGAACATAAGCGCATCGTGCAGGTTGCCGTTGAAGAGGCAGCTGGCAAGGTGCCAGTCATTGCAGGCGTCGGCGCCAGCAACACCAAAACCACTCTTCAGCTCGTGAAGTACGCCCAATCGGCAGGTGCGGATGCCTGTCTGGTTGTGACGCCCTACTATCTACGACCCACCTCCCGTGGCCTCTATGAGCACTACCGTCTCGTCGCCGAAGTCGGCTTGCCAGTCATCTTGTACAACATTCCACAATGCACCGGACTTGAGATGCCCTGGCAGATCGTCGAGGATCTCGCGGAACTCGAGAACATCGTGGCTCTGAAGGACTCCAGTGGACAGTTGAAGCTTATTCTCGCCGTGCTGGAAAAGGTTGGCGCGAAGATCAAGGTACTCTGTGGTCATGATGAGGTTGTCCTTCCCGCGCTTGCGGCCGGCTGCTCCGGCTGCATCCTGGCGAGCGCGCAGCTCATCGGCGACATTTGGCTCGACATGCTCAGAAAGGTGAAGGCAGGTCAGCTCAAGGAGGCGGCGGCCCTCCAACTGCGCGTCCAGAAGCTCGCGCGACTGATTGTAGCCTCGGGCGCGGTTGGCGTCAAGGTAGCTCTGAAGATGATGGGCTTACCCGTGGGCTATCCTCGCTTACCCCTCACCCTTGGCGGCGAGCTCAGCTACGAGGACCGCGAGGAAATCCGCATCGAGTTGGAGAAACTGGGCAAAGTGAAACGCACCGAGGTCGTTGTTGAGGTGGAGCCTTCGCAGCCGTTGCACGAAAGGTTCGGCGTCTTCGGGTTCACGCCCGACCATATCCGCGACTTTGCGCTAAAGATTGGGGAAGGTCTGTCCGGCACCGGTGCGGAGGTCGCCCACATCGACCTGATGATTGGTCGCCGAGACGGTCCCGTGGGGTACGCCTTTGCCCAGGCGAAGGCTGCCCCGAAGGAGCGAATGGAGCCACTGCTGGCGATCTTGGAGCCGAATCTGTTGGTGAAGCCGGAGACGCTGCTCGTGCCAACGGTGGCTAATCGGAGCCTCCACCAAGCCAGCCTGTTCGGCGGTCCCGCGCAGGCCGGCTGCGCGAAAGCCGTGGCAGATTCGGTGGCGGAGGGCATCATTCCCAAAGTAACCTTGGATAAACTGGTAATCATCGCCAATGTCTTCGTTCATCCAAGTGCCGTGGACCGACGCCGCATCCAGATCAACAACTACAAAGCAATGCGCCATGCAATCCGCCGAGCTCTTGAGGGGCGTCCGACGATTGAAGAGATTCTGCGCGACAAGGAGTACGCCAAGCACCCCTTCAAGTGGGGACCCTAGCTAGGTTAAGCTTCTGACGGCTAGAGGATGCTGGTGATATCACCAACCAGCAGCGCGATGTAGATGGCGACGGACAGGAGATCGGCTGTCGTGCCAGGATTAAGGGCGGAGCCTTGGGAGTGGAGGTACTCGTCGAAGGGTTTCGACACTTCAAGCCATTGAGTCTCGGGAGTGTGCAGCATCTTTGCATAGAGTACGCGAGCGCGGGTAGTCACCTCTCCGGCAGCTTCGACACCGGCTTTGCGCTGGATGAATGTGTCTGGGCGCTCGCTTAGGGCCCAGATGTAGGTAGCAAGTACGGCGCACTCAATCGTCGCACAACGGTCGAGAAACCGGATTACCTGCGGGTACAGACCGTCGAAGATGTAGTCGAAGTCGGTGGCGTACTCCTCGGCGACGGCATCGTAGGAAGCGGCGAGTGCGAGGTAGTCAAGCATGGTGTACTTGTTGCGCTGAATGGCTTCGATGACTCGGGGAGACTGAAAGTCGAAGGCTTGTTGGCGCTCCGTCCAAGCAGGGGTTCTCGGTGTGCTCCCCCCTGGCCTAGCCATTTGCAGCGTGTCCACCAAGGCTATGGCATCCTCCACCGTGGTGGCGTGGAGGATACGAGATAGGGCTTCACGGAGCATCTTCGGAGAGACGCTGGGTGCCGAGGCAACGTAACCGGCAGCTACGGCCAAGGGACACAAGAGCAGAATGGTGCCGAGAAGCGTGTTCTTTCCGTGGGGTGCCATGCAGGCGCGAACCGCGTTCTCCATGAGCTCGCCCAAGGCGACGCGGGGAGCTTCTGTGCTCTTGCTGCTCTCGGCGCCGCGCGACGCCGCCTGATAGAGTGGCTGTCCGAGGCGGGCAATACTGGCAGCGAAGTGAACAAGCCGCGTGTCGGGGTGGTCGCGGTAGCGGTGCACGTTGCCAGGCTTGGGCGTCACGATGTCCAGCAGTGCCGCTAGTTGCCCCTTCCAAGCGATTTCCCAGAGCCGGTCCTCGACGCCGAGCGGCACCGTTCATCACCGAACAACAGCGTAGCTATGCTATGCATCTCGTGCTTTGCCTTATATCTTTGGAGCGGTGCTCGCCCTCCTGCGTCATTCCTCAGCGAATCGGATTCTGACTGTCTTAGCTTTCACATGTGTTTTTCCGTTGCAGGTCACTAGGGGCTAGTGGTGGTACCGGTATGTCGAAGAGCTCATGGGAACAACGGGTGGTCCAACACATTGACGCAGCTCAAGATGAGCTGGTACAGTTGTGCAGCGATTTGGTACGCATTCCGAGCTGGGACCGTGACAAGCGCGGCGAGGCGGAGGCTGCCCACCGTGTGGGAGCAGCGCTCGAGCAGCACACCATCCCCGTTGAGTTCTTTCAGTCTCACCCGAACATCGACAACTTGGTTGCCACCTTGCAGGGAGCAGCCAAGCCGCGGTTGCTCTTCAATGGCCACGTTGATGTTGTGCCACCGGGCAGCCTGGATGACTGGTCTGTAGATCCGTTCGGCGCTGAAGTCAAGGACGGCCGCGTCTACGGGCGGGGCGCCTTGGACATGAAGGGGGGCGTCGCCGCGATGACGGCGGCGATGTGTGCGCTTCACGACACCAAGGTGCCCCTGGGTGGCACGGTGATCCTGAATGTGGTTGGTGACGAAGAGCGCCAAGGCGAGCTGGGCACTGGCTGGTGCATCAAGCACATCTGGAAGAAGATACGCGCCGACGCCTGCATCGTCGGCGAGCCGTCGGGAGCAGGCGTCGTGGGGCACACCGTGGGGATTGGAGAGAAGGGGCCGGTCTGGGTGAAGGTCACGACGCGAGGGCGTAAGGCCCACGGCAGCATGCCGCTGATGGGCGAGAACGCCATCAACCGAATGATGCAGTTGCTAGGTGAACTGTTGAGGCGAGGACCGCCCACGGTTCCTCCACCCATCAGGCGAGAGGCTTTGATTGGACAGATTGCCCAAGCGATGGGTGTGGAACCTGCACTACTGGAACCACTAATGCAAGGAGGCGGAGCGCCGAATCTCTTGTACGCCGCGGTGGAGGCTTTGACCCGGACGACACTGAATGTGGGCACCATATCGGGGGGCGTCGCCGCGAACATGGTGCCTGACCGATGCGATGCCCAGCTGGACTTTCGAATCCTGCCTGGCCAAACACCCCAAGACATGGTTGCGGCGCTGACGACGCTCGCCAAGGAATTGGGCTTTGGCGACGCTGTTCAAGTGGAGTTGCTCAACGCCTTTCAGGGCACGCAAGTGCCCAACTTCGAGAAGGACCGACTGGTTACGACCCTGGTGGAGACGTCAAGGCAAATGGTGGGCTCCACAATCTGCTTCATGTTCCCCGCCGCCACGGATGGCCGCCTGCTTCGCGTAGCAGGGATTCCGTCGACCGTTGCCTACGGACCCGGAAACACGGCGACCGCGCATGCCGCGGATGAGTGCATCGCCATCGAAGATCTAGTAAAAGTGGCGAAGGTCTTCGCCGTAACGACTATTCGCTTCCTCGGATTGCGCGGCGGCTAGCAGGCGTTCTAGCGTTTGCCACCAGCCGCGGGGGCGGGCCGGAAGATGAGGCGGTTCATCCGTTGCTCCGGCGTCGGACCAGGGATTGCCTCAAAGTCGGCGACAAGGGCATCACCAATGTGGATGCTCTCGGGTTTCTGCGGATCGACGCCAACCAGCCGAGCCGTGATGGAGGGACCCTCCGCCAGCTTGACCACGCCAACGACGTAGGGGGCATCCTTGGCAAAGGAGGTGGCAGCGATGTGGATGACTGTGAAGGACCGAAGCGTACCGCGTCCATTCAGCGGCTTCCACGCGGTTTTCCTGTTTCCACAGTTTGAACACACCAAGTGCGGCGGAAGCATCAGCGTGTGGCAGCTGGTGCACTCGACTGCGCAGAGCTTGCGTTCGTTCAGCAATGCTTGGTAGTTCTTGACGGTCGTCTCTGAAGACATCATTTCCTTACCACCTCTTGCAGATGTGGATGCAACAGGTTGCCCCTGTGCCGCCCACGTTGTGCGTGAGCCCGATGTCGGCGTTGGACACCTGTCGCTTGCCGGCTTCGTTGCGGAGTTGATGGTAGAGTTCGATGACTTGCGCTACGCCGGTGGCGCCCACCGGGTGACCTTTGGCTTTCAGACCACCGCTCGTGTTGATCGGCTTCTCGGCGCCGACTTGGGTGCGACCCTGTTCGACGGCGGGGCCTCCTTCGCCGGGCTTGAAGAAGCCGAGGTCTTCGGTGGCGATGATTTCGGCGATGGTGAAACAGTCGTGGACTTCGGCGAAGTCGATGTCCTTCGCATCGAGCTTGGCTTGCTTGTAGGCTTCGGCACTGGCTTGTTTTGCCGCCAGGAGAGTGTGAAGGTTCTCGCGGTCGCACAGGTTCATGGAACCTGAGGCTTGCGCTGAGCCGATAATCTTGACTGGCGCGTCGGTGTATTTGCGAGCATCCTTGGTACGGACCAGCACGACTGCAGCGGCACCGTCACTGATAGGCGAGCAGTCGAAGAGGCCAAGCGGCCAGGCGACCATCCTCGAAGAGAGTACCTTGTCGACAGTAATCTCTTGCTGGAATTGTGCAAGCGGGTTGCTCATGGCGTTGTGGTGGTTTTTGACGGCGACCGCGGCGAGTTGTTCGCGAGTCGTGCCAAATTTCTGCATGTGAGCAACCGCCATGACGGCGAAGATGCCCGGGAAGGTGAGCCCTGCGCCCGCCTCGAAGGTCTGGTCTGCCGCCATCGCCAAGGTCTCCACCACGCCAGCAGTTGGCAGATCGGTCATCTTCTCGACCCCTCCTGCAATCACCACGTCATAGAGCCCCGACTCCAAGGCAAGTATCGCTGCACGGAGTGCAGTGGCAGAAGAAGCGCAGGCAGCTTCGCATCTTGTCGCGGCAACCCCTTTCATGCCAGCGAAGTCTGCAACCAGCGGCGCGATGTGGCACTGCCGGTTGAAAAGGTCCGCGGAGAGATTGCCAACGAAGATGGCTTGCACGCCCTTGGTCGTGATACCTGCCTCCGCGATGGCGTCGTTGGCTGCAAGCGCGAATAGCTCGCGAAGGTCGTACTCGGTGTGGCGACCAAACTTGGTCTGCCCAGCCCCAACAATGCTCACGTTAATCACTATGAAACACCCCAGCGGTTCGGAAGCGAAGTCAAGTCACGTTCCCCTGCAGAAGATAAAAAAGAGTTGCATCATTCAAACTTACTCAGGTCCTCAGCCAGAGGCAACACGTCGTTCCACACCTCAAAAGGCTTCAGAGGCGATTGACATGGCGAGAGCTTGGTCCGTGAACCTTGAACATGGAGACCAATGGTGGTACGCCCATGTTGCGGAACTGCCCGGATGCTTCACCCGTGGGAGCACCCGAGAGGCGGTTCTCGCAAGCTTAGGAAAAGCCATTGCAGATCACCTGGCATTTCTTGGAGCTCACGGACACCGCCTGGAGGGCGGCTCATCGGGCTTTGCAGTCGTCGAGGAGGTCGAGGGTATTCCGGAGCTGGGGGAATCCGGCGGTGCAGTAGCTCTCTTCGCCTCGGACAAGGCCTCCGTCGGTGCGCAGGAGTTCGACGGTTCTCTTAACCTGATGCAATGGAACCGGGGAGAACTCCTTGCTCTTATTCAGCCCATCCCGGAGGATACCCGAAACGCCAGAGCGCTCCCGGGCAAACGGACGCTCAACGAGACACTGCGGCATGTTATGAACGCGGAAGAGTGGTATATCTCTCGGCTCGGGCTCGGTGTTCAGAAGGAGTATGAAGGTCATGCCCGTAGGTTGCGGCTTGGTCGAAGGCAAACGATTCCGGAGCGACTCGTGGTCACGCGAAAAGCCGCGGTTCAGACGCTGAAAGAGGTGTTCGAGCGCGGGAAGCTGGGCATCTTTACTCGGGTCGCCCATACGAGGCATCCTGAAGAGGAATGGACCTTTCGTAAGGTGCTCCGTCGTTTCGTCGAGCACGAACGCGAACACATCGGAACCATCAGAGAGCTACTCCTAGCTCTTCCGCACTAGTCAAAACGAGTATGCGTCGGGGGCGTGGTAACCTGGATGAAATGTCGATTCTGTGATAGTCCAGCCGTGTACCGCTGCGGCTGCTGCGGAGCCTGTCTGTGTAGTTCACACATCCGGCTGCGGCCGGTATGCCACTCCTGCATCAGGAAGCGCCGAATTGTCTACCGCCTTCGTCGAGCCACCGCGAAAGACCGCGACGTGATCGGAAACCTTGTGAGAGTCTTCTGGGGTGAACCCGAGCAGGTCATGTTCGGGCGAACAATTAGGGTTGAGGAGCAGCCAGCCTTTGTCGCTGGCGTGTATGGCGACGTCGCGGGCTTCGTATCCTATGGCGAATTCGAGGCTGACGAGTTCATGATCGTGGCACTGGCTGTCCGTCCAGAGTATCAGGGCTGTGGCATCGGACGGGCTCTCGTGTCGGCTATTGAAAGGATGGCAAAGAAAGAGTCGAAGAAGCGAATCCTCGTTGCGACATCCAACGACGACTTGCCTGCCCTGGCGCTTTACCAACTGTCGGGCTTCCAGCTCTTCGAAGTTGCTCCAAACGCGGTTGCCGCAAAACACGGAAGACTGGAGAAGGGAATAGGCAATATCCCGGTTCGAGACGAACTGCGTCTACAGAAGAGCCTCGTCCAGCGCAAGACTTGAAGAAGAGTTTCGTGAGACCTATGAGGACTCGGAAGCGGCTTCGGCATCACGCTGTCGCTGCCCGTACTCAACCAGCGACCACATGGCCTTCGCAGCTCGGGCCGGAGAAGAGAGCGCCGGAATGCCTGCTTCATCGAGCAGCCTAGCGCATTCCATCGTGTGGCGCCCACCAGCGGTGCACGCCACGATGGGCTTCTGGAAGGTGCGAGCAATGCTTGACAGTCGGTCCACGACATCGAGATCGATGAGGGGAACCTGCAACATTACAATAACAATCGCGGCGTCATAATACGGACTCCCGAGGAGCGCTTCAAGCGCAGTCTGATAACGCTCGGCATCCGTATCACCCGTGAGGTCTATGGGGTTGTGAACACTGCAGTAGCTGGGAAGAAGCCGAGCCAATCCGCTCTTCAGGTCCTGCGGGGGTTCAGGCACCTCGAGACCGAGCGCCGAGCAAGCATCGGTGGTCATTACCCCTGCTCCACCTGCATCGGTCACGATGAGGATGCGTTTGCCAGCAGCGGGAGGCTGGGCAGCCAGCGTTTTTGCCATGTCAAAGGCATCTTCAAAGTCTCGGGCAACCAGGATGCCGGCTTGATGAAAGGCGAAGTCGTAGAGTCGGGCGTCGCCGGCCAAGGCGCCGGTGTGGCTGGAGGCGGCGACCGACCCTCGGGTGCTGCGTCCCGACTTCACCATGATGATGGGCTTCCTCCGGGTGACCTCTTTGGCCGCTTGAATGTAGCGTCCGCCGTGGCTGGGGGTGAGCCCTTCCATGTATTCGACGATGACTCGAGTTTCGGGGTCCTGCCCCAGGTAGTGGAGGAGGTCGATTTCATCGACGTCGCATTTGTTGCCGAAGCTGACCACGCGGCTAACACCTACGCCCGCCATCTCGGTCCAGTCCAGGGTAGCCGCGGCGAAGGCGCCGCTCTGGCTGATGAAGCTGATGTAGCCCTTCTTCGGTCGTCCCATGTGGGATGCGGGCAGAAACGTCGTGTCAACGCCAGTATTGGTGTCGTAGATTCCTACGCAGTTGGGGCCGATGACGCGGATGTGCGCTCGGTGGGCAATCTCCACGACTTGCTGCTCGTAGTAAGCACCGTCAGAACCCGTTTCCTTGAAGCCCCCGCTGATAATAACGGCGGCTTTCACCGCCTTGGCTTCGCACTCCATCATGAGGCTCGGTGCGAGACCCGCGGGTACCGCCAAGACTGCGAGATCGATGGGATCGGGGATAGCGGTGATGTGATCATAGCACTTGATGCCCAGAATCTCCGAAGCTCGGGGATTGACGGGGTAAGCTCGTCCCTTGAAGGCGGGTTTGAGGAGGTTGCGAAAGATGACGCCGCCGATCGATGTCTTCTTCTCGGACGCACCGATGACGGCGACGCCGCTAGGGTTGAAGAAGGGCTCGAGGTCTGATGGCGTTCTTCCTGTTCCCTCCTCGTGCCTTATAGTCGCGTTGCTTCCTCGAGACAGCAGAGTGGCTCTCCTAGATGGGTCCGCCGTGCACGTCCGTCTCGAAGTCAGCGACCAGGTTCGTGATGGTGTCCAAGACGCCTTTGATGCCGCGGAGTTGAGAGATGCTCTCCATGATTTGTCGCATGGCTTGGCGTTCGATTTCGACGATGAGGTCGAATTGGCCGAAGAGCTTGTGGGCTTCGACGACCGCAGGGATTTTCGAGAGTTCACGCATGATGGCGTCTTCTTGGTGAGGCACGACCTTCACAAGGACATACGCTTTGTACATGTCGTTTTTCGCTCCTACTTGTCTGGTTCCATGAGGCTTTTGTACCGGAATGCGTTTTCGAGGGTAGTCACCGCGCGGTGTGTGTTGGAGAATACCGGAATCTGTAGTTGTTCCAAGCTTTGGATAAGAAGGTTGTCGCGTTCAACGGCAGTAACAACGGCGACGATTGGTTTTGAGGAGTTGGAGGCAGCCAATCGTTGACGCAGCATGACGCTGAGATAGTCGGGGTCGATGAACGGAGAGCTGGGTAGCAGACTTAGCAGCAGGCTGTGCACGGTGGGATCCGGCAAGACGACACGAAGAGCAGCGTCCAGACGCATCTCGTCAGCGTTGGAGTAGAGGCAGACGGGGTTCTCCGAACGACAGTAGGGTGGCAACGTCTCCTCGAGGGTGGAAAGAGATTCGGCTGCGAAGGCGGCAAGTTGCAGTTGGGAGTCGTGAAGGACGCTCGCGGCGTTGACGCAGTATGCTCCAAAATTGGATATGACGGCGACGCCGGGCCCTTGGGGAATCGGCTGCTTCTGACAGAAGAGGGCAAGGTCCACGGCTCGTCCCCACGAGCTGGTGACGAGGAGCTGATACCTGGCCGCCAGCTCGTCTGTCAGCGCAGCCACTTCCGGACCGGTGCGACGGTGCAGGAAGAGAATGTCATTGATTCTCGAAGGGAGCACGCAGGCGATAATCGGCTTTCTGGCGCGATGAGCGCCGCGCACGGCCGCTTCAAACTTTGAGGGGTTGGCGATTTGACCGCACCCGAAGAGTATGACCCGGGTTTCGGGGTCTTTAGCAAGGAATGACAAGACATCGCTCTCATCAATTCCGAGGCATTCACCCAAGTCGATGAGGTGACTTGTGCCACAGTGGTACATGCTCAGCTGTTCGAGTAGACCGAAAGCCACGTCTCTGTTGTCAGCGACTACGCCAGCACTGCCAGCCACGGGTCGTGATACAATCTCCGTGGGAATTGCCAGCGTGTCGAAGCCAGTTAGGGCGTCGTAACAGCCCGCACTACGAGGTCCAATGACTGGACAGCGAAGTCGGGAAATCGCGTCGGAGACGGCGGAGCTTATTTTCTCTGGAGCTTCAGCTAACAGCAGAATTGCCGCGGGTTCGTGTTCACCGACTTGCGTCAGTGCCTCCGGGAGTTCTCTAGGAAGCGTGGCGAAAATCCAGAGGTGCCGTCCGGGCGGAACGCCGTTGAGATCCGCGTGGGTGTTGAAACCGAGTACCCGGGCTTCCGTCGCACTGACGTAGTGAACCGGCCCTCGGAATTGGCGCATGAGTTCGCGGGCGATGGTAAAGCCTAACGACTGGGGCTTAGCGCTGGCGCCGACGAGTATGACGGAGTCAGGCGTGAAGAATGCTGCGAGCTTCGAGGGAGAGTCAGCAGTTCCCATTCGGCACACCGAGTGGTGGCTAACATCTAGCCAGTAGTGCCCCAATACGAGGTGCCGGTTTAAGAAGGATTCGCAGACGGTTCACCCGGCAGGGAGCCGTTTCATCGAGTGATTTTCCTCGACCCGTGGTATTCTGTTGCGGCGGCATACGTATGGCGCTTCACAAAAGGATTAGTTTTGCCTTCAAGTGCGCCCTATATATTGCTCCCTGAGAAAGGGCAGGGTATGCCTCGAGTCGTGAAGCCTCGCCCGCACTATCTGATCCAGTTCCCCGGGTTGGCGGAGCGACTGGCGGCGTGGGAAGAAGTCGCTCGGCAACACTATTGCGAGGCCTACCAGCGGGAGGTGCCCCGGATTGTGCGCGAATTTCTTGATGCAGTGGGGAAGCCCATGGAAGCTGTCACCACTGAGGATGCAGAGACCTACATGAAAGCAACGAGGGACCGGCTGAGCCTGGGGACGATTCGACTCCGACTCATCATCGTCCAAGGCTTCTTCCGCTTCTTCGGCTTGGATCCCAAGTTTGACTTACCTCGGTCGCCGAAGCGGCGAGAGGAGGAGATTCAGC
>Ga0153916_10003219_pt1 | contig 12117 bp, 11 predicted proteins | sample Opewatmetagenome_FD_109642 | JGI IMG/M metagenome (GOLD analysis project Ga0153916, IMG submission 109642) | Freshwater wetland microbial communities from Ohio, USA - Open water 3 Core 3 Depth 4 metaG | ecosystem: Environmental > Aquatic > Freshwater > Wetlands | place: USA: Ohio, Lake Erie...
AGCCAAAAGAAAGCCATTGGACAACGGGCGGCAGCTTGTGTGTTGAAGCATCAAAACAACAGCTGATAAGGTATCTTTTCCCTTTCAAAAGCCTCTGCCAATTCCTTTTTCTTAAAGCTGAAGAAAATGTCAGCCATAGCATATTCCAACCTGTGCTTCCTATACACCCAGTCCGCGTAATGATAGTTCATCTTGTCAATCAGCACATAATCCACCTTTTTTCTCAGCTGCAAAGCCAATCCTTCAGCTCCTGGGAGTAGTGGGGCTATCATAGCGAAGGTTCTGACACCTGCAGAATGAAGTTTCTCCAGCGTTTCAATCCTTTGGCTAATCGGCGGCGAATTGGGTTCAAAAATCTCCCTAATATTCTCGTCAGCCGTAGTAATCGTGAATCCAACCTCGACACTGCTGATTTTTCGGAGCAATTCCAAATCTCGGCTCACGAGAGGAGATTTCGTCTGAATCGTAACAGGCCAAGCGTGCTTTGAAAGAATTTCCAAGCACTTCTTAGTCAGTTCATATTTCTTTTCAAGAGGTTGGTAGGCATCACATGTTCCACTTACCCAGACTCTGCCCGCTCTCTTCTTTTTTATCTCCAGCGCAAGCAAGTTTGCTGCGTTGATTTTCGCGTCGACAAACTCGCCCCACTCTTCTTTATGGCCTGTGTACCTTTTCATGAACCTTGCATAACAATATGTGCACCCGTGCTCACAACCAATGTAAGGGTTAACGGTGTAATCCAAAACCTTTGATTTGGACAAAATAGTCTTCGTATGAACTTCCTTGACAATCATAACCATCAACCATCTTCTGAGAGAGAAAACGACCTCTGAAACGTCCGTTTCACGTTTTCTATGGGTTCTCCAACCACAGTTATCTCATTCAGGTTGCATGTTCCCAGCCCCTTTTTCTCCGCCAGCACCAAGTGTTTTACATCAGTTGGCTGTATACCCATTACTGCGGCACCAACAGCGTCAACCGCCACGGGATCAGTTCCCGCAATAACTAAATTCATCTCCACCGGATTTCCGCTCATCTCATCCCCCTCACCTGCAACTATCCCATCAATGACAGACACACTCGGCCTCAGAATAGAAGCCAAATCCGCAATGTTCTGGCTGAGCCGCCCTCTATGCATGGAACCCTTGCTGGCCAAAGCACCCATCATATTCTTCAAGCTCAACGTAACCGTGGCTGTTCTGTGAACCTTAAGCTTTGGAACACTAATTATAGTGCTTTTCAAAGCTGTCTTCGCAACTCTGACGCTATTAAGCGACAGCGGATAAGGTGGGTCAACTTCAACAAACTCATCCTTGTTAAGGTCAACAAGCTTGACGCCCCATCGTTCAGCAACAACGTCGACGCCTGCAACTTTGAAAGCCTGAAAAGTGTCAGCGAACCCGCTTCCCTCGCCTATCACAATTTCTTCTACGTCACGCTGCCTCAAGAACTTGACAATCCCCTCGACGACTCTACTGTCCGTTGTCATTCCGGCTGAAGGGTGCTTCGCATTTATGTAGTTGGGCTTGATCAAAATGGGCCTACTTGCAGAGAGGACGATGTCCAAATCAGACCTTATCATTTCAAGAGCCGCAGTTGCAGTCTCAATAGGGATCGTTCCTTTCACAACAGCAACCTTGCTCATTTGCCAGCACTGGTCATGTCAAATTGTGGGGAGCGATTTGAACGTTTCCTATGCTCCTCATTTTGCATGCATATACATATTACCATTCAGATCCGTCTAGTAAGCATTCTTGTTCGGGCACGACAATTTAGCAACTGCAATTCATTCGAATCGAAACATGGGAAATGATTTCAAAATCACACTGTTAATGCGGGCGTTGGTCCTCCTTCCTTTACGGGTCATGAGCACAGGCTTGACTCTTCAAAATGTGCAGAGTTATTTTCAGTTCTACCAAAACAGATAAAAACGTGGTTATGAACCAAGAGTGCATCAAATGAGTGTGAACTGCTATGCCTTCGGAAATCTTTGATCCTGAAAAATTCGTCGAGATCAGTGGACGAGCCGATTATTGTGCTGTGAAAAGGTTGAAGGATGTTGTGAAATTGAAGCTTCGCACGGCAAGAAAACTTTACACTTTGAAAGTTGAACCTGTAAAGGCTGAAGAAATCATAAAGAAGCTTCAATGCGAAATCCGTGAAATATAGGTACATTATGAAGTGCTTCAACAAGTCAATTCTTGACGAAGTGCTGCTAGCAAAGGAGATTTTTCGAGCTCTTAAAAATCTTCATTTGCCAAAAGTCCATAGATCCTTGATTCCGTAGATCATTACATGCGTCCTCGTGGCTCCTTGGCCAAAAAGAAAGCAGTTACGGCGTTCTTTTTGATGGCTTGATCCACCCAGTCAATTCACTGTCAAACCTCGATCTTCTCTTCCTAGATTCTCTCTCCGTACAGAACCAAGTGCTTTGACAATCCTTTAACCGAAGGCTCTTTACTCAATCTCAATACCATCTCAGTCACTTGTCTGAAGAAGATTTCATTCCAACTGCGAGATTTCTGAATTTTCTCTGGGATAGAGAGGAAATCTAACATACCGCAGACGGCGTAGATCTCGATTATCTTGATTCCTTCCTTCTCAAAGAACTCTCTGGCCTCTTCCACGCTAACAGCCATGTATTTCTCTTCTTCATCGTAGACATAACTCGATTTTGACCTGAGTAAAGCAAGAGCAGAATCTGGGTCTTCGCGAAATTTTCTAATAGTAGCACCATGTTTATTCACTAAAAACATTGAAATCTTTCCTCCCTTCTTTGTCACTCGTATAAGCTCTTTCGCGGCCTCAATCTTTCCATCCCAGCAGAGGACAAAATCGAAACTCTCGTCGGCAAAACGAAGTCTGCAAACATCGCACTCCAAGATCTCTACTTTATCCAAGACCCCCTCTCTGAGCATTTTTTGCCTTGCCACATTTAGCATCCCGGGAGAGATATCACATAGAGTAACCGAGTATCCCATCTTCGCCAAAGGCAGTGTTATCCTCCCGGTACCGCCAGCAGCATCTAAGATCTTTGCATCTCTGTTTTGAGGGAGATATCCTTTCAGTAGCTCCCAGTCCACATGGTGTTCGACAGCGCCCTTAAAAGTCTTGTACCATTTATCATATCTCTCAGCATGCTCATCCCACTTCTTTCTGGCACTTTCAACATCTTTTGATTCATGCTCTAACATCTTTCTTCCTCCTGAACGTATTAGCCAAGGCCTTTTATCAGAGATTTTCTCTATAAATGACATAGTTGCTTCAACTCTTCACCGTCATATGCAGACTAAACATTATCGCGCGTACCAATCATTTCGAATACACATTCAAAGTTAGCCTTAGCAAGCTTGTCACTATTTATGCCTTAATATCTGTGAGGGTGTAGTGAGTAATCTGTAGGTAGCAGCAATGACTAAAACCGTGTTATTCGTTTGTATAGGAAACTCTGGCCGAAGCCAAATGGCAGAAACCTTCTTCAACAGACTCTCCAAAACTTGGAAGGCTATTAGCGCTGGGACAAAACCGGATGAAAAGATACATCCGTGTACGGTGCATGTGATGAAAGAAGTTGGCTTAGACGTAAGCAAACAGAAACCCAAAATGCTTACACGTGAGATGATAGAAAAGGCAGACAAAATAATCACAATGGGTTGCGGAACCGAAGCTTGCCCAGACAACTGCCAGCAAAAGGTAGAAGATTGGGCGACTGAAGAACCGTATGGAAAGCCCATAGAAAAAGTTAGAGAAATCCGTGACCAAATCAAAGAAAAAGTTGAAAGACTGATTCACGAAATCGAATCAGGAAGATAAAACGATCCCTTTCCTCATGAGTACCCAGAATGCCATTAAGCTGAGGGCTCAAGTTCTCTCCTCCCAACACAATTACAGGAAAAAGGTGGGTTATGCGGGAGATGTCTCAACGGTTATAGAAGATCCGTGAAATATGACCAAATGTTCGCGGCGCACGTTGTAGCGTGAAAAATCGCTGAGTATGGCTATAAAGCAATTAGGCCAGTCTATGCATTTTGTCCAAAGAAGTCAGCAGAAGAAGCAAGTGTCTCTAGTATTGGTTCTACAGCATCTTCACCAGTGGGTCTTAGACCGCAATCGGGGTGAAGGTAAGCAACCATCTCCCTTCCTATCCTGTCCATCACAATTTTCAATCTTTCGAATACAACATCAAGCTTATCTACTTCCTCTTTTCTAGCGACCTGAACCGAAACGCACCCTATTCCCAGCTTTTTTCCTGCAGACTGCAGAACTGGTTTGGAGATGACCTCCAAATTCTTTCTAACGTTTGGCGCGCTGAAGGCTAGGCTCAAAATGGGTACCTCCAAATTCATAAAATCTTTGAACAGTGATTCATTCAACGCTCCGCAGATATGGACGGACAGCTTTCCTTCTTCATAAAGCGTCGTTGGAAGACCTGACAATGCCTCGTTCACGATCTCGACGGCTTCCTTAGCGTTCATGACTCTCGCTGATAGACTTGGCTCGTCAATCTGCACGTAACATCCAGTCTTCGAAATTTCCTTTATTAATGGATTAAGCGCCTGAGCGAAGTCAGAGTAAAGCTTCATATCCATTATACTACCATAATGTTCCACACCGTTATATGCACAAGAAAAACCTAGGGATATTGGCCCTGTAACAGATACCTTTACTCTTACGTCTTCTCTTCCCTTGCTCCTCAAATAGTCTCTCACAAACTGCAAGTCTTCAAGCTTGACAAAACTCCTAGGATCGTCCAAGGGCAGGATTTTGGACTTGACATAGGGTCCGCCCGATTTTATCCCCAGCCCTGGGAACGAGCTGAAGTAACTCATCATGTCAGCTCTCTGCTCACCATCTGAGATCAAGTCTATACCATGTTTGAGTTGGATGTCAACTGCCCACTTGATAGCATCCTCTAAAGCAAGTTTCTTCGGCGGGAAGCTTCCTACAACAGCTTTCAGGAAATTCACAACATGCCTTATATCTCCAAAGTTAATAAGCATTCAGAGTTGGCCTCAACGTTCTAACAACCAGCAGTGTTGAACGGTTTTCCTAATCTATCTCCTTGGCGTCTGCAAAAGTGTTTTTATCACAGTCAAGAGATATGTCTAGAAGTTGTTAGAAAGGCTCCAACTGACTCCGGTAAAGAAGGTTTGGTTCAAGAAGGTTGAGCTTTCATGGGTGATGTTAAGACTACATATATGAAGAGGACGCCGACATCAGCAAGACTTTGGAAGGAAGGATCGAAAGTCATTCCCGGCGGAGTGATGGCGAACATAAAGTATTTTGATCCTTATCCCGTTTTCATGAAGAGGGCCAAGGGGTCTAAGATTTACGATGTAGATGGGAACGAATACGTTGACTACTGTCTTTGCTTGGGTCCGCTGATCTTAGGGCACGGACACCAGGCTGTTGTGGAAGCACTAAAGAAGCATCTCGATGAAGCTGGCACGACGATTTTCGGAACACCACACGAACTTGAAGTTAAGATGGCAAAAGAAATTAGAAGTCTGATTCCTTGCGCTGAAATGGCTAGGTTTCAACTCTGGGCTGGAGGCAACTTTACATGCGTTAAGAGTTGCCAGAGCGTTTACCCAGAAGGTAAAGATAGCGAAATTTGAAGGGCACTATCATGGTGATCGATCGATCGGAGACAAACATCGAGGTGTCTTGCCAGGAAAGGTTTTGCGTCACAAGTCCCTCGATCTGTCCTCTGCCCCTGAAAGGAAATCTAAGCATTCGTCGAGGTGAATGACTGGGTGACTGGTAAAGTTCTTGAGTTGCTTTCACGAGAAGAGGTTGAAACAATTCACACAGCGGCGCTCAATGTGCTGGAAACTACAGGTGTCGAAATAGACAATGACAATGCATTGCAGATTCTCCGTGAAGCTGGCGCGCGTTTCGATGCGCAAAAGAAAATGGCCTACATTCCCAGCGAGCTCGTCGAAGAATTACTGAAAAAAGTCCCTTCAGAAGTCAAATTATTTGGACTTGACGATAAGCATGAAATCAAGTTCGCAGAAGACAACGTTTACTTCAACCCTGGCTCAACCGCCTTGTACATGCTGGACAGAGAGACAGGGGAAATGATCCGTCCCATCTCGAAGGACTTTGCCGATTTTGTCAGACTTACAGATGCTCTTGAACACATTCATGCACAGAGCACCGCGATGACTGTTAGTGACGTGCCTGATAATTTGGTAGACAGATACCGCTTCTACCTTATACTTAAGAGTTCTGCAAAGCCAATCATAGCCGGCGCTTTCACAATTGAAGGTCTGTATGACATGAAACACATGCTTGAGATAGTCTTGGGCGGAGAAGAAGCTTTACTTAAAAAACCATGTCTTCTAATGGATGTCTGCCCTTCACCCCCGTTGAAATGGAGTAAGATGACCTCTCAAAACCTTATTGACTCGGCAAAATTCAACATACCTATTGAGATTATTCCCGCGCCACAACTGGGGTCAACAGCCCCTGCAACACTTGCCGGCTTGCTGGTGCAACACAACGCCGAATTTCTCTCAGGGCTTGTCATATCTCAAATCGTCAATGCTGGAGTGCCGGTTGTTTACAGCGGTTCGCCTTCCTTGATGGATATGAGATACGGGACCGGATGTGTCGGCAATATTGAGGTTGCCATGCTTTCAGCTGCCTATGCTCAAGTAGCCAGATCCTACAGGATACCTTCTGGAGCCTACCTAGGAATCAGCGAAACCAAAACAGTTGACGCACAAACAGGGCTCGAGGCTGCAACAGGGCTCATAATAGGAACACTCGCAGGAATCAACTGCATAACCGGGCCGGGCATGCTTGGTTTCGAAAATTGTCAAAGCTTTGAAAAGCTCGCCATTGACAACGAAATCTGCGGCATGGCACTGAGACTCGCAAGAAATATCACGGTAACGGAAGAAACCCTTGCGCTCGATCTGATTAAGAAAGTTGGTCCCGGCGGACACTTCCTCTCACAGAAACATACGATGGACTGGTTCAAAGTTGAGGAATATCTTCCTTCAACTGTGATCGACAAAGTGAGCAAACCCCAATGGGAACGCACAGGCGCCAAAAATGCCTTTGAAAGAGCGAAGGAATACGTGGACGGAATACTCAAAGAACATCATCCAAAGCCCTTACCTTCTGACGTAGAAAAGAGATTAGATTCGTTCATGACAGAAATCCTAAAAAGGAAACCATAAAATGCCACAAACCAAATCTGTGACTGTAATATTTGAACCATACGGCACAAAATCCGAATTCAAGAAAGGTATACTCCTGCTCGACGCTTTGAGATCAGTCGGTCTCAACGTGAGATCAGATTGTGGTGGAAGGGGAATCTGCGGTAAATGCAGAGCAATTGTTAAGGATTCCTCAAGGATCAGCAAGATTGTCGAAGCCGAGAAAGAGCGACTGTCCCCATCTGAGCTGAAATCTGGTTACAGGCTTGCTTGTTGCACTTCCGTCATTCATGATGCAACGATCCTCATTCCAGAAGAAAGCCGCATCTTAGAACGCAAATTCCTGATAGAAGGCACCGAAAAGCCTGTGGTCGTTGATGCTGCAATTCGCAAGCTCTACGCAATATTGAAGAAGCCATCCCTCTCCGATGTTCGGTCAGACGTTCGACGTCTCCTCGATTTCCTTCAAGACACTTACGGGTTAGAAATAGTAAGAGTTGATTACGAAATCGAAAAGGTGCTTCCAGAAATACTTAGAAAAGCTGATTGGAAGGTAACGGTTTCCGTTTGGAACAACACAGAAATAGTTTCCGTGGAGCTTGGAGACACTTCTGAGAAAGTATTTGGCATAGCGGTTGACATAGGAACATCCAAGATCGTCGGCTATCTTTCCAATCTAGCAACTGGAAAGCTTCTTGCTGTGGGCTCCTCAGACAATCCACAAGTTGTCTACGGCGAAGACGTGATCTCCAGACTCTCATTTGCGTCAAAGGGAGAAGATCAACTGAGAGAACTGCAAAGGCTTGCAGTGAAAGGCGTGGAAGCCGTAATCGAGCAAGCATGCAAAAGGTCTGGATGCAGCCTAGAACACATCTACGAAATGACGGTAGTTGGTAATACAGCCATGCATCACCTTTTCCTTGGAATACAGCCAGAATACTTGGGCAAGTCACCATATGTCCCTGCCCTCAGCGAGGCAACCGACATTAAAGCCAGAGAACTGCCCATTCATCTGAATCCTGGCGCAAACATCCATGTTCTTCCCGTGATCGCAGGTTTCGTAGGTGCGGACGCTGTTGCAGATATCATTTCCACTGAAGTCTACAAATCAAACAGGCTTTCGTTAGTCATTGATATTGGAACTAATACCGAACTGATACTTGGCAACAAGGGCGAATTAATTGCTTGCTCATGTGCTTCCGGGCCAGCCTTCGAGGGTGCCCACATTAAATGCGGAGTGAAGGCAGTGAAAGGAGCAATAGAAAAACTAGAGATAGTGCCTAGGAATTACCAAGTGAGATATCAAGCTGTGGGAAACGCTAAACCAATTGGCATATGTGGATCGGGCATAATAGACGCGGTTGCCAACCTCCTAAAATACGGACTGATTGACAAGAGTGGAGTGTTTTCAAAGTCTTCACCTACACCTAGGTTGAGGGCCCAGAATGGAAAGAAGGAGTTTGTTCTCGTATCACAGAAAGAAGGTGCCGCACGTGACATTGTTATTACGCAGAAAGATATTGAGCAAGTCCAACTTGCTAAGGCTGCAATCTACGCGGGATGTTCCATTCTTATGAAAAAGAGGCAGGTTCAGCCCGAGGACATAGGAAATATGTTCGTTGCAGGGGCATTTGGAAACTACATAAACATTAATAACGCAAAGCTGATTGGAATGCTTCCCGACATTCCAACAAGAAAGATGAAGTTTGTGGGAAACGCCGCTGGATCAGGCGCAAGAATGGCTCTAATATCCACGAAGGATCGGCACGTGGCAAGATTGGTTGCGCGGAAGGTTCGGTATGTTGAGCTGGGCTTAGACAAAGATTTTGAGAAAGAGTTTACCTCTGCGATGTTCTTCAAGTCTGCCGACTCGCGCGCTTAAATCTCGATCGATCGATCATCGATCCAATAGACTCCGTCCCGTTCTCTTTACATCTGACAAAGAATAAATATCAAGACTACTAAATGAAACGAAACTGAGTCAAGAAATGCTTGAGCAAGATCAACCATGAGCACACTTGTCCCTATACTAAGAGAACAGTTGTTAACGTTTGACGCCGACAAATTCATCGAAGTCATAAAAAGTTCGCTTGAAAAAGGTTTTTCCCCCAAAGAAGTGATCGACGCTCTGACAGAGGTGCTGAAAGAAATTGGAAAAAAGTTTGAGAACGGCGAGCTGTTTCTCGTTCATCTGGTCGCTGCAGGTGACATAGCAAAGAAAGCAACCAACGAAGTCTTGGAGCCGCTTCTGAAAGCCACTAGTGGGGAAAGAGAGGCTTTAGGGAAAGTCGTGATCGGCACCGTTGCCGGAGACATACACGACATTGGCAAAAACATCGTTGCAGTCATGCTATATTCAGCTGGCTTTGAGATTATTGATTTGGGAAAAGATGTTCCTGTCGAAGAGTTTGTGAACAAAGTGAGAGAAACTCAAGCTGACATAATTGCGATGTCGGCTCTTCTGACAACAACATTGCCCGTCCAACGCGAAGTCATTGAAGCTCTGAAGAAATCTGGTTTGCGCGACAAGGTGAAGGTGCTTGTTGGAGGCGCTCCAGCCACAGCCAAGTGGGCTGAGGAAATAGGAGCAGACGGTTACGGCGAAGACCCGATGGAAGCCGTCAAAGCTGCAAAAAAGCTCTTAGGCCTGCACGAGGACTGAGACGCCGATAAGTTCTTAAAGCTTAGGCGATTTTGAAAATCGGATGTGAAGGCGGAGGCAACTTTCCATTTTCTATCATGATCTGGTCAAAGGCTGCATTGACCATAGCAACCGCTGGAAAAACGAACTGTGCATCTTCGATCGGCCCATAAAGTATGAAGTCTGCCCCTGCAGCTATCGTTAACGCGCTTGCAACAGCAGCACACGGTTTGACCGCCTCAGGCCCCATCTTTGTCTTCAGACCTTTCCACGTGTTTATGGCGTTATGAGCGCCGCACCCGGCAGGAAATCCCAACTCGTTTTTGAAGTCAAAAATAGCCTTGAAAGCCAGCCCCAAGGTTGGCACATCCAACACGCAAGCGTCTAAAAGTATCTTCTCGATTCCACATCCCTTGGCTTCAGGTAAAACCTGTTTTATCGCACTGACGCGACCTTTCGATGTCATGTCCCTTGTATTGTATGCAAGCAATATTGCAGCCTTCAATCCTGTCCTATTGATTTTCTCGTATTCTGTCTTCTTTGACTCCGGGTTGAGCGAATTGTAAATGCACTTGTCCTGAAAGCCTGCTTCTTTGGCGTAGTCTAGGGCGGCAAATCTGATTTCGGCTGAAGCGGCGTCAATAAGTATCGGGGCGTCTGTTATTGACGCAATGAAATCTGCAATACGGCCTATCCATTTTTTAGAAGGAAAGACAACATCCAGCATGCATGGTACTCCAGTTTTGTCTGAAAATTCCTCTTGAAGTTTCAATAACCTCTCACATTCATTGCGTTTGAATTCCCCGCTTTCTTCATTGAAGTCTAGGCTCTTTTGTTTGTGATAGAAGATTGATCCCACAAGAACAGGAGGGTTTTCACCAAGCTTGCCGCCGATCGTAACCTTTCCAACAGTGAACTTTTCCTGCTCAGCTTCCAACCGCCACATAATTTCCGGCCTCAATTATAGATCGTGGCTTGAAGTTAAATATTCTTGATGGTTTCGCTTTGTAGCAGGCCTAGTCAATTTCCAAGTTCATTGCGAACATGTCTCAAGGTCGGACAAGTCTCCGAAAAACTTAAGCACGAAGAGATTCAACATTGGCCAAGGTATCTAGCATGAAAATCATTGCTCTAGGCTGCGGAAACATTGGCTTTGTTGTGGCAAAAGATTTGTCTGAAAGCTTGCCCTCTGCAGAAATCGTGCTGGCTGACATAGATGAAACCCGAGCTAAACAAGCTGCTTCAAGAATCGGCAGAAGTAATGTTTCATGGACCAAGGCAGACGCCTCTAATCACAACGAACTTGTAAAAACACTGAAGAAGTTTGATTTGGCCGTTGGAGCTTTGCCCGGCGAGATAGGTTACCGGGTGGCCAAAGGCGCGGTTGGTGCAGGAGTGGACTTGGTTGATGTTTCCTATATGCCTGAAGATGTCATGACTCTTCATAAGACTGCTTTGAAGGCCGAGATAAGTATTCTTCCAGATTGTGGAATGAGTCCTGGCCTTGGTAATGTACTCGTAGGACATGCTGCTAGCAAGCTTGACCATGTGGAAAGCGTGCACATGCTTAACGGAGGACTGCCTGAAAAACCTATCCCACCGTTAGGCTATGTAATAACGTGGTCTGTGAGCGATCTTATAGACATGTACTCGCGAAAAGTGCACATAGTCAAGAATGGTAAAGTGATCGACGTAGACCCGATGACTGGACTTGAAGAGATAGACTTTCCGGGTGTCGGCAAGCTGGAGGCTTTCTACACAGACGGGCTTAGAACTCTTCTTTACACGATGAAGGATGCCAAGGACATGTGGGAAAAATCGCTGAGGTACCCAGGTCACACTGAGAAAATAAAGCTTCTCAAGGACTTGGGTTTCTTTGATGAGAAGCAACTGCAAATTGCGAAGCTCACTGTTTCTCCAAGAGAAGTAACAGCAAAACTGCTTGAAAGCAAACTGAAGAGAAAAGACGTTCCTGACATCGTAGCGATGCTTGTCGAAGTTGGCGGAACCAAGAATGGAAAACAAGTCATGTACACGTATCATGTGCTGGACCGTTATGACGAGAAGCTCCACGTGACCGCTATGGGAAGAACAACAGCATACACTACTTCTGTCGTAGCGCAGCTACTGGCAAAGAAGGCTATAGCAGAAAATGGAGTGGTTCCGCCAGAGAAACTTGGAATGAACGAAGAGCTTTACAATAAGTTCATGGGCATGATGAAAAAACGAAAAGTCTTAGCTAGAGAAAGCAGAAAGACTATGTAGCGGCGCTTGCTTCCGCTTCTATATCTAAAGTTTCAACTC
>Ga0153916_10003220_pt1 | contig 12116 bp, 9 predicted proteins | sample Opewatmetagenome_FD_109642 | JGI IMG/M metagenome (GOLD analysis project Ga0153916, IMG submission 109642) | Freshwater wetland microbial communities from Ohio, USA - Open water 3 Core 3 Depth 4 metaG | ecosystem: Environmental > Aquatic > Freshwater > Wetlands | place: USA: Ohio, Lake Erie, Old...
CATTGAATTTGAGAATGGATGTACAGCCAGTTTAACCACAAGCCGAGTTTCAGAAGAGAAGATCCGGAAAACCCGGATCTTTCAACCGGATGGAATCCTTTCCATCGACTACCTTTCTCAAAAACTCTTCCTTTCCAAAAAGGCGGTACCCCCTGAAGGAGAAAAGATTCCTGAAATGGTTACCGAAGAAATCCCGGTAAAGAAGATCGACCTCCTGGAGGCGGAGATTCACTCTTTCCTCCAGAGCGTTAGGAATCGGAAAGATCCTTGGGTCTCTGGGTTGGATGGAAAGCGGGCATTAACACTGGCACTCCAGATTATTCAGAAGATTGATGACCTCAACAAAAAAAGGAAATAATGCATCGACTGAACAGATGAAATCAAAGAAGATCCTGCTGGTCGCCGGAGAAGTTTCAGGAGACCTTCACGGATCCTACTTGGTGGAGGCGATTCAATCCATTGACCCGGAAATACAGTTTTTCGGGGTCGGGGGAGAGGGGTTGAAGAGAGCGGGGATGAGGCTCCTCCATCATTCTCAATCCCTTTCTGTCGTGGGGATCACCGAAGTCTTCGTAAAACTGGGGTCCATCTTAAAGGCCTTGCGGACATTGAAAAGGTCTCTTGAACGGGAGAAACCGGATCTTGTCATCCTGATCGATTTTCCTGATTTTAATCTTCGGTTGGCAAAAATAGCCCATCGAAGAGGAATCCCCATTCTTTACTACATCAGTCCTCAGATATGGGCCTGGAGACCTAAAAGGATTGAGTTAATTGCTCGGCTGGTGAAAAAAATGGTCGTTCTCTTCCCCTTTGAGGTCCCTCTCTACGAAACAGCGGGGATCGATGTCGAGTGGGTAGGCCATCCGCTTCTCGATATTGTGAAGCCGACTCTCTCAAAGGAAATGGCCTTCCGACAATTTGGTCTGGATCCCAAACGAAGAACCGTCGGGTTGCTCCCTGGGAGCCGACTCCATGAGATAGAGAGGCTACTTCCTCCCCTTCTGGACTCGGCCCATCTCCTCCAAAGAGAGATCCCCGATCTCCAGTTCGTCATCCCTCTCGCCCCCGGTATTCCCAAAACGACCTTGTCATTCCATATGAATAACATTTCGGTGCCTGTGAAAGTGGTGGAGGGTTTCACCTATGATGTGATGAACCTTTGTGAACTTCTGATCACAGCCTCCGGAACGGCCACGTTGGAAGGAGCCATTCTTGGAAAACCCATGATCATTATTTATAAAGTCTCTTTCCCTTCCTACTGGGTCGGCAGGGCATTGATTCGAGTGGACCACATCGGTCTCGTCAATTTGGTGGCAGAGAAAGAGATCGCCCCAGAATTGATTCAGAAGGATGTCCATCCCCAAAGGATTGCCGATGAGGCCTTTCGTATCTTAAGGGATCCCCTCCTGAGTCGAAAGATGACAGAATCCATGGGGGAGGTGCGTCAGAAACTTGGGGAACCCGGAGCGGCCCAACGAGCTGCCCGCATTGTTTGTTCCATGTTATGTGAAGCGAAATCTTGATATTCCATTACGGGATTGAGAATCACGGTCATCAGGAATCCAGGAAACCAGGCCCCTAGTTTCTCCATCGTATTCGCCTGATCCTCTGATGTCCTGATACCCTCATCAAAGAACGAAGATGTTAATCTACCGCAGACTCCTTGAATTTGTTAAACCCTACTGGTTCAAATTATGTCTTGCTGTCATCTGTATGATCTTCGTCTCCCTTCTGACCTCCGTTACGGCATGGCTTTTTAAACCCGTTGTTGACGGTGTTTTCTTCAAGAAAGAAGGGGTTCCTTCAATAACGATTCCGCCGTTCGTCAATCATTTAATCGCAGATCTTCATCTTGAAGACGTCTTTCTCAAACAGGGCATGGAGATGCTCCACTTACTCCCTATTATCCTTATCCTTCTCTTTTTATTAAAAGGGATTTTCAATTACGGCCAGTATTACTTCATGAACTTTGTAGGACAGCGGATTATTGCGGATATCCGGGAGAAACTCTATAGTCATCTCCAAACCCTCTCTCTCTCCTTTTTTACAAAGACGCCTACCGGCATTATCATTTCGCGGATTACGAATGATGTGACGCTGATTCAAGGGGCAGTCTCCAGTGCCACGGCCGGTATTTTCAAAGATATCTTTACCTTTTTCGGCCTGGCCGCTGTCGCCTTCCTGCAAAGCTGGAAATTGGCTCTCATTTTTTATATTATCTTTCCTTTGGCCATTATTCCTATCAGAGAATTTGGGAAAAGGATGCGGAAATTCGCTCGGAAGGGGCAGCAGCGAATGGGCCTGATTACGACCTTCCTTCATGAAACCATTACCGGAAACCGGATTGTTAAAGCCTTCAATATGGAGGAGTATGAAAAGAGACGCTTCGCCGAAGAGAACAACCGGTTGTTCAAGACCTTCCTTAAGCGGATAAAGGTTCGAGCCCTCAATACTCCTCTGATGGAATTATTAGGAGGGATTGCAGGAGCCATTATCATCTGGGTCGGCGGATATATGATCATCCAAGGAGAGATCACTCCGGGGGCTTTTGGCTCGTTCTTGTTGGCGGTGTTGATGTGCTATGCCCCCATACGGGATTTAAGCAAGATCAACCTCGAGATCCAAGAGGGTCTGGCAGGAGCAACACGCGTATTTGAGCTTCTGGATACCGCCCCAGAAATCAAGGATGAGAAAGGTGCGATCTCCCTTTCACCTATCTCCAAGGGGATCGATTTTCAACAAATCACCTTCAAATATGAAGAAGAGGACGTGCTCAAGGAGATCTCCCTTCATGTGAAGGGGGGAGAAGTGATCGCCCTGGTAGGAATGAGCGGGGCGGGCAAGACCTCCTTGGTGAACCTGCTGCCTCGTTTCTATGACGTGGAAGAAGGTCAAATTCTCATCGATGGTCATGACATTCGAAAGGTTACTCTGAAGTCCCTCAGGGATCAAATCGGTTTGGTCACCCAGCAAACGATCCTCTTTAACGATACCATTCGAAATAATATCGCCTACGGAAATCTGAAGTGTTCCGATCAGGAGGTCATCGAAGCAGCCAAGGCAGCCAATGCCCATGACTTCGTCCAGAGATTGCCCCAAGGGTACGATACGATCATCGGTGAGCAGGGGGTCAAGCTCTCCGGAGGGGAGCGTCAACGCATCTCCATTGCCAGGGCCCTCTTAAAGAATGCTCCTATTTTGATTTTGGACGAAGCCACCTCCTCTCTGGATTCCGATTCTGAAACAGAAGTCCAAAGGGCATTGGACGATTTGATGAAAGGAAGAACGGTCCTCGTCATCGCCCACCGGCTTTCAACCATACGAAATGCCCACCGGATCATTGTTCTTTCTGAAGGCCGGATGGTAGAACAAGGGACCCACGAGGAATTGATCGCACTCAACGGTGAATATCGGCGTCTCTACGATCTTCAGTTCAAAGAGGAGGCGGGAGTACGAACGGCGGCTAAACCGAAGGTCTATTAATTTCAAATTGCAGATTTTAAATCGCAGATTGGATCTATTTTGAATCTTATTGGTCCTCCCAATCTGAAATTTGAAATGTGAAATCCAAAATTTGACGGATGTGTCTTAAAACCCTGAAGAAGAAATTGGTCTCCTGGTTGGGCCCATGGCTAGCCTATTGGGCTATCAATATTCTGGGCCGAACCATGCAGTTTGAAGAGATCAATCCAGAGATCCCGAGGCGGTTTTGGGAGAAAGGGATCCCTGTGATCGGGGCCTTCTGGCATGCCAGGCTATTGATGATGCCTCTTGTCTATAAAGGGAAAAAATTGAGTTTTCTCGTTTCTCCCCATCGGGATGGCCAGGTAGTAGGAAAGGCCCTGGAGCGGTTCGGTTTCCATGCGATCTTGGGTTCAACCACCCGAAAAGGTTTTTCCGGTTTCAAACAGATGGTCAAGGATCATGGATCCGATATCGTCATTGTCCCGGATGGACCGAGGGGACCTCGTTACCGGGTCCAAATCGGTGTGATCGAGTTGGCCAGACTGACAGGGAGGGCGGTGGTTCCGTTTACTTTCAGCGCCTCGAAAAAGAAGATCTTTAACACCTGGGATCAATTTCTCCTCCCCTACCCGTTCTCAAAAGGGGTGTTCATCTGGGGAGAACCGATTGAGGTGGATCAACATGGGGACCGGGCCCACCTCGAGGAGAAAAGGATCCTTTTGGAAAATCGTCTCAAAGAGCTGACCGCAAGGGCGGACCACTATTTCAACAAAAGCAATGCCAAATGCTAAAATCCAAATGTGAAGCTCCCTGACCACAGGCCGGGGAGCTTCACATTTGGATCTCCCGATAATTCAATGTTCTACCACCTCTACAATATCCTGCTCACGTTTCTTCTCATTCTTGCAAGTCCCTATTTTCTCTTCCGGAGCCTCTTCCAAGAGAAATTTCGAAAGGCATTGCCTCAACGATTGGGATTTATTCAAAGCCCGTCCTTTCAAAGGCCAATTTGGGTTCATGCCGCATCGGTCGGAGAGGTATTCTGTTCAGTTCCTCTTCTGAAGAAGATCAAGAAGGAGCTCCCCCATTCGAAGATTGTGTTAACGACGATAACCTCTACGGGGAATGAGGCAGCTAAAACCCGCGTGCCTGAAGCCGATCGAGTCTTTTTTTTGCCGATCGACCATCCCCTCATCCTTCGGAGAGCCATCGAAAAAATCCAACCGAGCATCCTCCTCATTGCAGAGACAGAACTCTGGCCCAACCTGCTCCGGTCTTGCAGGAAAAAAGGAATCCCTGTCGTTCTCTTCAATGGGAGGATCTCCCAAAGGTCATTTCGACGTTATGTCCGGTTCAAATTCTTTTTCAAAGAATGTATGAAATATATCTCCCTCTTCTTAATGCAAACAGAAGAAGATCGAAAGCGAATTTTCGAGATCGGAGGGGAACCTCAAAAGACAAGGACGGTGGGCAATTTGAAATTCGATCAGACCTTCCCTTCCTTCACCCGGGAAGCCATGACGGATATAGCGAAGACGCTCGGCCTCCATGGGACGGAAAAGATCCTCATCGCAGGTTCAACTCACTCCGGAGAGGAGGAGGTCCTGGTCACGCTTTACAAAGAGTTGAAAAAGATGACTCCCCCTCTTGTCCTCATTCTTGCCCCACGACATCTCGAACGGCTGGAAGAGGTGGAGGGAATCCTAAAAAGGGAGTCCCTATCATGGGTGAGGAAAACGGCCCTTTTCCCGGGTGCAGGTCCATCTGATCAAAAACATCCTGAGGTCATTCTTCTGGATACGATGGGGGAATTGATGGGCATTTACAGCCTTGGGACATTGGTCTTTGTGGGTGGAAGTCTTGTCCCCATCGGGGGCCACAATCCCCTCGAACCTTTGTTTTTTGAAAAATGTGTCCTCTTTGGTCCCTATATGTTTAATTTCTTGGAAATTTCTACCCGTCTGATTGAGGCGGGGGGAGCGATCCAGGTGTCCGGAAAAGAGGACCTCTTCTCTGAATTGAAACGTCTCCTACTTGATGAAGTTGCACGAAAAAAGGTGGGAGAAAAAGGCCATCAATTTGTTCAGAGACACCAGGGAGCGACAGGAAGAATGTTTGAGGAGATTCGACCCTTCCTCAACCAAATGTAGATTGCGGATTTCTGAATGCGGAATGTCAAGTCCTGAGTTATGAGTTTGGAAGGTCAAAAGTAAAAGTCCGAATTCCTTATTCCGAAATCCGCAATCCGAAATCGGAACTTGAGATGCGTCGTATAGATCGATTCCTTTATCGCAAAGAGAAACCCCTTGGGGAAAGAATCCTTCTCTTTCCTCTTTACCTCCTCTCTTTACCTTATGGATGGGCTGTTCGTGCAAGATCTCTCTTCTATTCCCTTGAACTATTGAAAACAAAAACGCTTCCCTGTCCTGTCATCAGTGTCGGGAACATCACTGTGGGCGGAACGGGGAAGACTCCTCTCGTGATGGCTCTGGCAAGGGGATTGATGGAAAGAGAAATCTCCGTAGCCATTCTCAGTCGAGGGTATAAAGGAACCAAGACCTCTGAACCGGTCGTGAGCGATGGCAAGAGCATCTTTCTCTCACCCGAGGAGTCAGGGGATGAACCGTTTCTGATGGCTCAGGTTTGTAAGGGCGTCCCTGTCCTCGTCGGGAGAGATCGATTCGCAAATGGCCGGGTCGCTCTTCAACGATTTGGCATGAAAGGGCTGCTGTTGGACGATGGGTATCAGCATCTTCCCCTCCGTCGAGACCTCGATATCCTGCTCATCGACTCGCACTTTGGTTTTGGAGACCATCACCTTTTGCCAAGAGGAATTCTAAGGGAGCCTTTGTCCCATCTTCGCAGAGCCCATCTTTTCCTTCTCACCAAAGTGGACGATCTTGAGACCTCGCGACCTTTGGAAAAACAAATCCATGAAATCCATCCCAGAGCACAGGTGTTTCACAGCCATTACCAACCGATGGGCCTGGTCGATCCTCAGGGGGAACAAGAAGAACTTTATTCTCTAAAGGGAAAGAAGATCCTCGCTCTTTCCGGGATCGCTCAACCTGACTCCTTCTCTTCCCTGTTGAGGAAATGCGGGACGGAGATTGTGAGCGAAGCCATCTTCCCGGATCATCATTTCTACATCCCTAAAGATATATCTTCCATAAGGGAAAAAAGCAAAGGAGTCGATTGGATTGTCACGACGGAGAAGGATATGTTAAAATTGCGAAGATTGGGTATTGACCATCTTCCCATCCGATCTCTTCGAATCGAAATGAAAATCTGGGAAGAGGAAGCGTTCTTTAAAAGGATCATCTCGCTATTTTGAGAAGAAGAGGAGAGGAGAAGTTGAAAGCACAGGTCAAGATATTTGACACAACCCTGCGGGACGGAGAGCAATCCCCAGGGGCGACGATGAATGTTGCTGAAAAGGTGAGGATCGCCCAGCAATTGGAGAAGCTGGGAGTCGACATCATCGAGGCGGGTTTTCCCATTTCCTCCCAGGGAGACTTTGATGCGGTCAAGACGATTTCGAGAACGATCATCCATTCGGAGGTGGCTGCCCTGGCCAGGGCGAATCCCCAGGACATTGACCGGGCCTGGGAAGCGGTCAAGGTGGCGAAATTGCCCCTGCTTCATACTTTCATTTCCACCTCCGACATCCATCTCAAACATCAGCTTAAGAAATCAAAAGAGGAAGTAGTTCGGATTGCCTCCCAGTCCGTGGCCAGGGCAAAACGGCTTACTCCGAATGTCGAATTCTCAGCCATGGATGCCACCCGAAGCGAGGTTAGGTTTCTTGCCGCTGTAATCGAAGCGGCAATCCGTGCCGGGGCAACCACCATTAATATCCCTGATACGGTCGGTTACGGGATTCCCTCTGAGTTTGGAGCGTTGATTCAAACCCTCCGGCAAACGGTCAAGGGGATAGACAGGGTCACGCTGAGCGTTCACTGCCACGATGACCTCGGTCTGGCCGTTGCCAATTCTCTGGCTGCGGTCCAGAATGGCGTCAGACAGGTGGAGTGCACCATCAATGGAATCGGGGAGAGGGCAGGAAATACCTCTCTCGAAGAAGTGGTCATGGCCATCCGTACACGAAAGGATCTCTTTCCGTTCTATACCCGGATTAATCCCAGACATATCTTTGCCACCAGCCGTTTGGTTTCGAAGATCACCGGTATGGTCGTTCAGCCCAACAAGGCCGTCGTCGGTTCGAATGCCTTTGCCCATGAGTCCGGGATTCATCAGGATGGTGTCCTCAAGGAGAAGGAGACCTATGAGATCATGACACCGAAGTCGGTGGGGATCCCGAAATCCTCTCTCATCCTGGGAAAACTCTCCGGGCGGCATGCTTTCAGAGAAAGGTTGAAGGATCTGGGGTTCCGGCTCTCAGAAGAAGATTTTGGACTGGCCTTCAACCGATTCAAAGAGCTGGCGGATAAGAAGCGTGAAATCTATGATGAGGATATTGAATCGATCGTGGTAGAAGAGATCCTCCGGATGCCCCATCGCTTCAAACTTGTCTATCTCAACGTCATTGCAGGGAACATCACCGTTCCAACGGCCACGGTGAAGATGGAAGTCGATGGGAAATTGATCCAGGAGGCGGGTTTTGGTGATGGACCCGTGGACGCCACCTTTAAGACGATCAAGAAAATCACCCGCACGAGGTCGAAACTCCTCCAGTTCGCCATCAATGCCATCACCAGCGGGACAGAAGCCCAGGGAGAGGTGACCGTGAGGTTGGAAGAAAGGGGTCAAACAGTGATGGGTCAAGGGGCAGATACGGACGTCATCGTGGCCAGCGCCAAAGCCTACATCAATGCCCTGAATAAAATAGAATTCAAAAAACAGAAACTGGTGAGATTATAATGGCGGCGATTCACCCCATGACGATCACAGAAAAGATACTCGCCTCTCATGCCAAGAAAAAAGAGGTTTTCCCCGGCGACCTCATCGATGCCCGGATCGATTTAGCGCTCGGAAATGATATTACCGCACCTCTGGCCATCCAGGCCTTTGAGGAGATGGGCGCCCAAAAGGTATTCCACCGGGATCGTGTCGTCTTGGTCCCTGATCACTTTGCACCTGCCAAAGACATCCTTTCTGCGGAACAATGCAAAGTCCTCAGAAATTTTGCAAGGGCCCATCGTCTCACCCACTATTTTGAAATCGGGGAATGCGGGATCGAGCATGCCCTTCTCCCTGAGAAAGGGTTGGTCCTACCAGGAGACGTGGTCATCGGAGCGGACAGTCATACCTGTACCTATGGTGCGGTCGGGGCTTTTTCAACCGGAGTGGGCAGCACGGACCTTGCGGCGGTGATGGCCACAGGGAGGCTTTGGTTCAAGGTTCCGGAGAGCATCAAGTTCATCTTTTACGGAAAGCTCAATCCGTGGGTCTCTGGAAAGGATCTCATTCTCTTCACGATCGGACAGATCGGCGTCGATGGAGCCCTTTATCAGGCCATGGAATTTACCGGGGAGGCGATCCGAACATTGCCCATGGAAGGCCGGTTTACCATGGCCAATATGGCGATTGAAGCCGGAGGGAAAAGCGGCATTTTTGATCCCGACCCAATGACCCTCCGGTATGTCAAGAAGAGGGCGACAAGGCCTTATAAGCTCTACCATAGTGATCCGGATGCCAAATACAAAGAGGTGTATGAATATGATGCCTCGAAGATCCATCCCCAGGTTTCTCTTCCTCACATTCCTTCCAACGCCAAAGACGTAAAGAAGATTGGAAAGATCGGCATTGATCAGGTTGTCATCGGCTCCTGTACCAATGGGCGTCTCGAAGACCTCCGCGTGGCAGCCAGGATTTTAAAAGGGAAAAAGATCGCTCCTTCGTTGCGACTGATCATCATTCCTGCCACTCAAGAGGTCTACCGTCAGGCTTTGAAGGAAGGTCTCCTTGAAACATTCCTCTCGGCAGGCGCTGTCATCAGTCCGCCCACCTGTGGCCCTTGCCTCGGAGGCTATATGGGCGTCCTGGCAGAAGGGGAGAGGTCATTGGCCACCACGAACCGTAATTTTCGGGGAAGGATGGGCCATGCCCAGAGCGAGGTCTATCTTGCAAGCCCTGCCGTGGCCGCCGCCAGCGCAGTCAAAGGAAGAATCTGTCATCCTGATGAGGTAGTAAAGAAAGGGGTCTAGGGTTCCGGGGGCTTATTGGATTGTGGATTAAATTCTAAATTCGAAGCACCTGCCTGCGCGAAGCCGCTTCGGCGAAGGCAGGCGAAATTCGAAACAAGAACCAATTTTCAAAATTCGAATGATCCAAACAAAAAAGTTTCGGACTTTGATATTTGAATTTGTTTAGGGTTTCGATATTCGGATTTCGGATTTGACGATGGAACCCAAAAATTCCAAATCTCCTAAGATAGAAACTTTGCGAGAAGAGCAAGAAACGATGAAAATAAACGGAAGAGTATGGAAATTCGGATCCGATGTTGATACCGATGCGATCATCCCCGCCCGTTATCTCAATCAGACGGATCCTGCGGAACTGGCCAAACATGCGATGGAGGACGAGCGACCCGAATTTGTGCGGGAGGTCAAGAAGGGAGACATTCTCGTGGCCTTAAAGAATTTCGGCTGCGGTTCTTCCCGGGAACATGCTCCCCTGGCCCTGAAGGCAGCCGGAATCGCGTGCGTCATTGCAGCGAGCTTTGCTCGTATCTTTTACCGGAATGGGTTTAATCAGGGGCTTCCCCTTCTTGAATCTTCGGAGGCGTCGAAGGAATTACAGGACGGAGATCCGGTTCAAGTGGATCTGACGACAGGAGAGATCTTCGACCTGAGACGGCAGAAAAAATATTCTGCAAAACCCATCCCGCCGTTTATGCAAGAACTGATAGAGGATGGGGGGTTGATCCCCCACCTTCGAAAAAGAGGGTTGAAGGGGAATAAATGAATTAGGATTTCTGAAAAGGCCCTTCTTGCTTCTTCCCGTCGCCCGGCCCATCTCAAGCTCCCCTGTTAGATAACGATCTTCGCGGTTTTCCTTTGGCATGCTTCACCTCAAATGCTGCAAATCTTTCTGACCGCCGGGGTGTCTCAGCTTTGCCGACTCATATGCAATGATTCGGGTTTCAACCGATTTCCCGCCAGACAACGATGGGTGTCCACTCTCGGGATCATACTCAAACCCCTCGTCTGGCGAAGGTCGAGGGGATCAGGCTTCAGCATAAACCAGGAAGGCTAAACCTCGCCACCTTAGGGGTTCCTCCCCAATAAGCTTAAATAACCTCAATGTATGACAATATTGCAAAAAAAGTGACAAAAAACGTCCTTGGGTGCAGTCAAACTCATTGCTGCACTGCAACAATTCAAGTATACCTATATAATTACAAGTACTTACGTAAGAGATTGGTTGAGAAAGAATGGCATAGAAAATGCATCATTTTAACCCTGTTGAATCCATTAGACTGCATATTTATGGAACATATCTGCTCTTCACCGCAACCAATCTCATACTCTAGGAGGAAAGGGATATGAAGTACGCAAAGACCATTCTGTTTGCTGTGATGGTGCTCGCTGTGGGGGCTTGCTCGCCGAAAATCTATGGTACAGTCCAACTTCTAGACACAAACCTGCACCCGATTCCGACTGCTAAGGAAAGTCCGCAGGGGACTGTGGTGAACATGATTAACACGACGACAACCCTGGAGAAGGCGTCCGGAGCTGTCGTCTCGGATGGAGAGGGCAAGTTCAAGTCCGGAAAGGACTACATCATCCCGGGGCTGTATAAAGTGGAGGCGAATAGAATCGGCTACATGACGGAGACCCAGACCGTCAAGATTAAAAAGTTCAGCTCGAAGAAAGTGGAGTTCAAGCTCAAGAAGATCCCGGAGGGGAACCGCAAGACCATTGAAGGTTCCAAGTCAGACGAGGACAAGATCGTGAACCCCGGCGAGGTCAATATCCAGCCGCCCACGATGTAATCGGATGACGAAAATCCGGGTTCCCAACAGAGCCGCAGCTGCTCTACTTCTCAACAAGCAGTTCTTTCAGGAGGCCTCTTATGATGAAGCATGCGGTAAGGACAGTTCTTGTGATATTTGCAGCATTTCTGCTCTTTTCTTGCTCGGGCGAAAATCTGGAACTCAAGGTGAAGGCCCGCATCGACGGCCAGCCAGCAGCTCAGGCCAAGGTAACGGTGGACAAAGAGGAGCAAGGCCTCACCGGAACGGATGGAGTCTTTTCAAAGATCATAAAAAAGAAACCGGGGGTTGAGGTTGAGGTCATCGTCTCCAAGGAGATGCCAGGATACCGGATCCAGCCCTGGAAGGGTACGTTCGTCATGAAACTGCCCAAGTCCGGCATGGTTGACGTGTACGCATTCGATGCCGACCTTGCAGCGACACGATATGTCACGATCGCGGCCACCGACAAGGGTGCGCCCGTTGCGGACGCCATGGTGAAGGCCGCGGGAAAAGAGGTGGGCAAGACGGACGCGCAGGGAGTGTTCGTGTACGAGTATAAGACCCTGCCCAAGTCGGGTGCGGACCTCACGGTGACCAAGTCGGGGTATGCGACATGGCGCAAGACCGGCAAGCTGGAGCCGGGCCAGAAGCTCGAGGCCACGCTCAGCAAGCGTGTGATCGTCACGATCAGCACGCTCATGGAGGAGTACGG
>Ga0153916_10003221_pt1 | contig 12115 bp, 12 predicted proteins | sample Opewatmetagenome_FD_109642 | JGI IMG/M metagenome (GOLD analysis project Ga0153916, IMG submission 109642) | Freshwater wetland microbial communities from Ohio, USA - Open water 3 Core 3 Depth 4 metaG | ecosystem: Environmental > Aquatic > Freshwater > Wetlands | place: USA: Ohio, Lake Erie...
TGTCGCAAATCAGGCGGATCGCATCCGGCGTCAAATCCACATCGTAAATCCTCGGGTCGATAACGAGATAATCGTTCCCCAGGCCGTGGTATTTTCTGAAATGTGCGTCCACTGTTTTAGCTCCTGCGTACTCACCCAAGCTTCAGTTCCATAAACACGGCCCCCTCAATCGGATTATACCTGTACGAGCCCATCGGCTCAAAACCCAAAGAAGCATACAACGCCCTGGCCGCTGCCATCGAGGGCACGGTATCTAATCGCATACGGGAATAGCCAAGCTCGCGCGCCTGCCTGATGACTGCTTCGGCAAGTGCCCTGCCGATTCCCAGACCACGAAACTGAGGCCTCACGTACAACCGTTTCATCTCGCATATCTTTTCTTCGAGCGGCCTTAACGCCACGCATCCGGCGGCCTGTCCCCGGCAGGCAGCCAGCAGCAGGCATCCCTTCGGGCGAGCATAGTCGCCCGGAAGAGTCCTCAGCTCCTCATCGAAGTCCTGGAAGGACAAATCGAAACCGAGAGAATCCGCGTATTCCGAAAACAATGTTCTGGCCCGTTCAATCTTCGCATCTGTCACAGCTTCGGTGATCTTCAGTGTCTGCCGGACCTTTTTACCGCCCAGCTCGCGCGCAAGATATTTTTGCGTCCAGGGACAGGCATTGATGCAAATCCCACAAATAGTTGCCTCGATTCCCTGTCGCCTTGCCAGGCCTTTGGCGGCGTCACGGCACGCGAAGGCATTGCATAACGATTCTCGCGGAGTGCCCGCGGTCCAATGGCTGCCGACAATCGCTCCGGCGGGACAGGCGTCCACGCACCGACGGCAGTCGCCACAGCCCGATGTGTCCACGGCTTCACCCGCTGTAAACTCCGCGTCCGTCAGAACGGAAGAAAGTCTTATCGCAGGCCCATACTCTTTGGTGATGAGCAGCGCGGATTTGCCGATCCATCCGAGCCCCGCTCGCGTCGCTATGGTCTTATGCTGTATGGGCATACTCAAAGTGCGCTGGTCGAAATGCGCCGTTGTCGGTTCGACGGCCCGGGCCTCCTTGCCGAGCTTTGCGAGGACCCCAGCCGCTCGTTCGCAAAGGCCAGCCAAGAGAGCATTCACCCTTTTGTACTCCGCAAAGTACCGGGGCGTCGGCCCCTCTGATATTCCCCGGATGACGGCCGGGTCCAGGGCCACCGCGATGGACACGGCCCGTGGCAGACCGCCGGTCATGGTGGACAGATCCCTCACGTCGGCAAAACCTACCAGGCACGCGCCCCGCGTGAGAAGGTCGTCTTCTATCACTGCATCCACCTTTTTTATCGGACAGTCTCCAAAAGCCCAAACCCCCGGCTAATCCATCTGAAGAAACTCAATCGGAGCGCCGTTGTCCATTATGAACGCCACACGCACCCCCTCAGATGGGCTGTTGGGCGCTATGATTACGTCCCGGCCCTTGATCTCGTTCTCGAGGTCGTCAACAACAAAAGCCACGTGTGGTATTGTTTTGACTATGTCGGGGAGCGGGGAATCAGGCTCAAAACGCATCCATTCCACGCCGAAGGGACTGCTTTCATAGCCTGAAACGTGAACCCCGTATTCCTGCAGGAATGTCTCATCCTCCCGCCGAATTCGCGTGGGGATGCCTATATGGTGATACTTTCTCATAACGTTCACCGTATCAAGAGGTCCATTCGTGCGGTAAAACTATACGTCCTCCACCAAAATCAGTTTCGCTGTATCTGTAATGACTTTGGCCGTATGTTTGTCGCCCGGCCGGATGAACAATCCGTCACCCGGGCCAAACGTAAGCGATTGTCCGTCGAAGTCTATTTCCATTTGGCCTTCCAAGACGTATCCGATATGCCCTTTGGTGCACCAATCGTGCTCAACAAATTCTCTCGTAAACTCCGCTAAACGCAGCCTTCTGCCGTCCTGCTCGTAAGCTTTGAATCTGATGCCGACCGCCGGTGTATCCCACGGCATCGTTTTGAAGTCTATTCTATGGGGCCCCATTTCGAACCCTTTCCACTAACGCTTTTTCCATTCTGTAGAAATCCAGCCTTCTATTATTCTCCACCTCACGGAAAGCCCTCTCTAAAGTGACATAGCCCAAGGAATCGTAGAATGTCTTGGATGGGAGCGAGGCATCTAATTTGACAACATCGATGCCGGTTGAAACGGCCCTTTCTTCAAGCTTGTGCATAATGAGTTTGCCAAAGCCGCGTCTTTGAAATGCGGGGTCAACGAAAACTCTCATAACGTGATTGTCAACTATCGTGCCCGTTCCAATAATCCGGGTATCTTCATACAGAAGGATTGTGTATCCATCCTTCGCATCCTTTAATATCTTTTCATCGCAATGCCAATCCTTGAAAAACTGCACCGCTTCCTTTGGATAGACCTTCGAGTAACACGCATCAATTGTAATCTGTACAAGGCTCCTGACGGCCATCAAATCAGACGATTGGAATGCTCTCATAGAAACATGGTTTTGCTCAAACATTTTCGTCCAACAGCTTAGGCATTGACCTAATCGGAATCAGGTCAGGAATTTCAGAATGACGTTCTTGTAATGTTCGACCGCTCTTTGCAGGTCGGCGACTTCGATATGCTCGTCCGGCTTGTGACACATTTCGGGCTTGCCCGGCCCGAAGATGACCACCGGCGCGCCCAGTGAGGCAAAGTAGGGACCATCGGTGGTAAAACCGACCGCTTTGGTTTGGCCGGCTCGGACGGCCGAGCAGAAGCTTCTGACGAAATCGCACCGGCTATCGGTCTCCAGCGGATCGAGCCGGCGCCGCACGGACACCGCGGCGTCAAACTCATTGTTCTTCGATTTCAGTCCTGCAAAGATTACTTCCAAATCGGCAAAAACGCGCTGAAGGTCCTGGCCTGGAAGCGTGCGGATGTCGATCCCGAGCGTGCATTTGTCCGGCACGACGTTCAGCGCTTTGCCGCCCGCAATGGTATTGATACTCATGGTGCACCTGCCCAGCAGCTCATGGGTCGGGCGCCAGACTTCGTAGTTTTCCAGCTCATTCAAGATCAGGCGCATCGAGGAGATCGCGTTGACGCCCAGATACGGCGTCGAGCTGTGGGCGGCCTTGCCCGTGGTGGTCACTTCCAGCCAGAGCATCCCGCGATGGGCGGTGACCACGGCAAAATCCGTCGGCTCCGGGATAATGGCGCCGGCCAGCGCCGGCAGCCGGCCCCGGTCAGCGACGAACCTCTCGGCGCCGTGACTATCCGTCTCTTCCCCGGCAACGGCGGCAAAGACAATGTCGCCCTGCAACTTGGTGCCGGACTCCACGATGCGGCTGATCGCGGTGACGACGGCGGCGATCCCGCCCTTCATATCGACCGCGCCTCGGCCGTAGATCCTGCCGCCGGCTTCGACCGCCCCGAAGGCGGGATACTCCCAGGCCGCTTCGCCGGGGCCGACGACGTCCAGATGGCAGGCAAACAGCAGCCCGGCCCTGCGTCCGGCGGACTTGACCAGGGCAACGACGTTGGCCCGCTGTTGATCCCAGCTATCTATCCAGGAGTCTATGCCGGATCGGCGAAAGCGGCTGCGAATCACTTCGGCGGCAGCTAATTCACCCTTCTCGGCGGTGCTTTCCGCTTGAATCAGTTCTTTCAAGAGCGATTCCATACTGCGGCGATTATAAGGCAGGGAACCCAAAAGAAAAAACAGAAAAATTTCTGTTGCAGAGCCGCCCACTGCGGTAGATAATGAAGGGTTTGAAATGTTCATAGCCGGCGCAAAAGGAGCATACATGGGACCTGTATTGGACGGGCTGCTGAAACTTCAAAGTGTTGAAAATCGCCTGCGAGCCGAAAAAGCAAAACTTACCAGATGCAGAAGAAACGTCGTTATCCAGGAGAATCTGATCCGAAGCCTTCAAAACGCTCTCGAAGCCAAGAAAGAAGAGATGCAGTTGACGAGGGTCCAGTTCGACCGGCTGGAATTGGAGCTTAAGAGCCGAGACGAGACGATCGCCCGGCTCAGGGCCTCGCTGAACAGCGCCAGGACAAATAAGGAGTACGCTGCCGTCCTGACCCAGCTCAATACAATGAAAGCCGACAGCTCCAAGATCGAATCGCAAACGCTGGAGCTGATGAAAGACATTGAGGCGGATGAGGCGGAGCGCAAAGATATCCAACGGCAGGTAGGGGAGCAGAAAGAAACGCTGGAGCAAACCCGAAAAGAGAGCGAAGCCCTCGCCGGCAAGTACGAGGCTGAAGTCAAGAAGATCCAGGCCGAATGGGACGCGGTGGCACGGACCATTCCCCGCAGCGCGCTGGAGAAATTCGAGCGCGTGGCCGAAACATACGACGGCCAAGCCGTCGTGGTCATCGAACAGCAGGAGGGCAAAAACGGGGCGTATAGCTGTGGCGGCTGCTTCATGGGCATCACCGCCGAGTGTGTTAATTTGCTGATGACCAAGGACGACATCATCCGATGCCCCAACTGCACAAGAATCCTTGTGCTTGACACCTCACATGAGAGTTAAAGGGCAGGAACAGGACTGCACGACGGACGCCCATCCCGCACCCATGAGGTATGATCCAGAACTCACGTGAGCTCCGTTTTGAGGAACTATCGCCGTGTCCGACAGAATAGTTGCCCACATCGACGGCGGCAGCCGAGGCAATCCGGGCCCAGCCGCGGCGGGTTTTGTCCTGAACGATGCGAACGGGACTCGACTCCAGGCCAAAGGACTTGTCTTAGGCGAGGCGACGAACAACGTGGCCGAATACACCGCTCTGGCCAAAGCGCTCGAGGCAGCCAGACAAATGGGCGCCGAGGAGGTCGTCGTTTTCAGCGATAGTGAGCTGCTCGTCAAGCAGATCAACGGCCAGTACAAGGTGAAAAGTGAGCAAATCGCGCCTCTTTTTCAGCAAGCGATTGACCTTCTGGGCCGGTTCAAAAGCTGGAAGGTCCGCCATGTCAGCCGAGATAGAAACAAGGAAGCCGACAAGCTCGTAAACCAGGCCCTCGATCTTGGCCGCGACGTGGAGGGCAAGCCGCAGCTCACCGTGCACAAGGGTAAGCCCATTCGGCTCGGCGTGCTCATCAGCGGTGGCGGCACGACGCTGATGAATATTCTCAAGTGCGTTGAGCAAGGTCAATTAAACGCGAAAGTGGCGGTGGTGATAAGCTCGCGTTTAGCCGTGGCCGGCGTGGAGAGGGCCAGGAACGCCGGACTGGAGGTGAAAGTTATCCGCAAACAGGACTACCCCGAGATTGACGAATTCAGCAAACGCATCGAGCAAGAGCTCGCCGCCGCAAAAGTGGACCTCGTCGTTCAGGGCGGCTGGCTTTGCCTGTGGAAGATACCGGCGCGGTACGAGAAGCGGGTGATGAATATCCATCCCGCTTTGCTGCCGAGCTTCGGCGGGCAGGGGATGTGGGGACATCACGTCCACGAGGCGGTGCTGAAGGCCGGCTGCAAAATCAGCGGCTGCACCGTCCATTTCTGCACGAACGAATACGACAAGGGACCCATCGTTGTCCAGCGCGCCTGCGAGGTCAAAGATGACGATACCCCCGACACATTAGCGGCCAGGGTATTCGAGCAGGAATGTATCGCCTACCCCCAGGCGATCCAATTGTTCGCGGAAGGCAGATTGACTATCCAAGACAACATAACACGGATAAAACCCTGAAGCGCCGGCGACGCGGTGCAGAAAACAGAAACCGACAGGCCTCATGCCCGATTCGTCTCCGGAGCGACTATGTGGCAGCGTCAACTCTCTGACTTCGCGGCGGCGGGCTGGCTCTCCTGCGGCTGCTCGGGCGCGTCAGCGCCCTCCAGCCTGAGGTGCTCCTCGTCCTGCACGTCAATCTTGACCAGCTTCTTGCCTTTGAACTTGCCGGCGAGCACCGCCTCTGAAAGCGGGTCTTCGATGTAGTGCTCGATGGCCCTTCGCAAGGGCCTGGCCCCGAACTCCGGATTGAAGCCTTTATCGATGAGAAATTCCTTGGCCCGCTCACTCAACTCCAGTTTCAAACCGTGGTCGATTAGACGCTTGAATACTTTCGCAAGCTCGTAGTCAACAATGGTCTGCAGGTTCTCTCTGGTCAGGGCCTTGAAGACGATCGTGTCATCGACCCGGTTCAGAAATTCGGGCCTGAAGTGATGCTCGACCTCTTTCTGAAGGACTTCTTTCATCTTTTCGTAATTTGCTTCGGCGCTCTTTTTGCCGAACCCGAAGCCGGATTGGTTCTTAATCAGGTCGGCGCCGATGTTACTGGTCATAATCATGATGATGTTCTTGAAATCGACGCCCCGCCCGAAGCTGTCCGTCAGCCGGCCCTCGTCCATAATCTGCAACAGCATGTTGTAAACGTCGGGGTGGGCTTTTTCTATTTCATCCAGGAGCAGCACGGCGTACGGCCGTCTTCTAATCCTTTCAGTCAATTGCCCGCCTTCTTCATAGCCGACGTATCCGGGCGGGGCCCCGACCAGCCGGCTCACGTTGTGCTTCTCCATGAATTCGCTCATATCCAGGCGAATGAGGGAGTTCTTGTCGCTGAACATGAACTCCGCCAGGGCCTGCGCCAGCAGCGTCTTTCCCACACCACTGGGCCCAAGGAATATGAAGCATCCCATCGGACGATTGGGATCTTTCAGCCCGCTCCTGCTGCGCCGGACCGCCTTGGCGACGGCATTGATGGCCTCATCCTGCGAGACGACGGTTCTGTGCAGCTCGGCCTCGAGCTCCAGAAGCCGCTGGGTTTCCTTTTTCTCCAGCTTCGTCAGCGGCACGCCGGTCATGTTGCTGACGACCTCGGCAATGATCTCGTTGTCCACTACGCCGGTGGACTCTCTGTTTTCCTCGTACCATTCGCGGTGCATCTGCGCCTTTTCATCCAGAAGCTGCTGGGCCTCATCTCTCAAGGCCGCCGCCCGCTCATAGTCGGCATTTCGGACCGCCTCGTCTTTTTCCCGCTGGAGTTTTTCTATTTTCTCTTCTATCTGCGTCAGGTCCGGCGGAGGCGTCATGTTCTTCAGGCGGACTCGCGCGCCGGCCTCATCGACCACGTCGATCGCCTTGTCGGGCAGGCATCGGCCGGTGATGTATCGGGTCGAAAGCTCCACCGCCTGGAAAAGAGCTTCGTCGGTAAATCGAACCCGGTGGTGCGCCTCGTAGCGGTCCTGCAGCCCTCGGAGTATCTCCAGCGTCTCGTCTTTTGACGGGGGCTCGACGATAATTGTCTGGAAGCGCCTTTCGAGGGCGCCATCCTTTTCGATGTGCTTTCTGTATTCGTCCAGGGTCGTGGCGCCGATACACTGGACTTCTCCTCGCGCCAGGGCGGGCTTGAGCACGTTGGAGGCGTCTATGGCACCCTCGGCGCCGCCGGCTCCCACGAGCGTGTGAAGCTCATCCACGAACAGGACAACGTTCTTGGCTCTGCGGACCTCATTGATGACCGCCTTGATTCTCTCTTCAAACTGTCCTCGGTATTTCGTGCCGGCGACCATCATCGCCAAGTCAAGCACCACAATGCGCTTGCCCTTGAGGATTTCCGGCACTTGTTTGTTGATGATCTGCTGGCTCAGTCCTTCGACGATGGCGGTCTTGCCCACGCCCGCCTCGCCCAAAAGAACCGGATTGTTCTTCGTGCGCCGGCAGAGTATCTGCACCAATCGCTCGATCTCGTTCTTGCGGCCGATCACGGGATCGAGCTCCCCGCTCTCGGCCAACTGCGTAAGGTCCCGGCCGAAGCTGTCCAGCGCAGGGGTTTTGCTCTTGGCCTTGCGGCCGACGGCCGGGGTCATTTTCATGCCCAGGGCGGCAGAGCCTTCATCGACTCCCGCGCCTAATAGATTCAAAACCTCCTGACGTACGTCCTCCAGCTTCAAGCCCAGATTCATCAGCACCTGCGCGGCGATCCCTTCGCTCTCCCGCAGCAAACCCAAGAGGATATGTTCGGTCCCCACGTAGTTATGATTGAGCGAGCGGGCCTCTTCGATGGCGTACTCGATCACCTTCTTGGCCCGCGGGGTCTGCGGCAGCTTTCCCATCGTCACCATGTCCGGGCCGCTCTTGACGAGCTTCTCCACCTCAAGCCGCAGCTTCTTGATATCCACTTCCAGGTTTTTCAGAACCGTTGCACCTACCCCGCTGCCTTCTTTGACCAGCCCAAGAAGGATATGCTCGGTTCCTATGTATTCGTGGTTGAATCGCTGGGCCTCCTGGTTGGCCAGCGCCATAACCTTCCGTGCACGGTCTGTAAAACGTTCAAACATCTTTTACCCCGAAACCTAAATTGTATAGTTAAGAAATCCTCAAATCTCCCTGCCCCGCTTTGGCACGGACGTCAGCGCCATGCGAGCAACGGCCGACAAATGACACGCCAGAGACGGCATATTATATCGCGCCCAGCGCACCTGTCAAACACGGCGAACCTGCCTAAGCCATGCTTTTTGCGGCTGGAAGGGCATATTCTTATATACGCCGGGCGAAGCTGATGTTCGTCCCCGGCCCAACTTTTTCTTCGACCTCAATTCTATCGGCAAAAAGGGACAATGACTTTCCAACAGTCCCCGTAAAAACGCGGGATTTCGGCGCCAAAAAGGCTGGTCCAGCGTATCAACTCAGGCCGTTCAACAGAGCGGCATCCGGCCTGAAAGAATGTCCCAATACGTTGAATGGCAAGTCGGATTGCCGAAAGAGATGTGTCGCACCCTTGCTTTTGTGCAGATTTACATGAAGCGCGCTTGCGTGCAGCCGGGCTTGCGGCCTTGCCCTGGCAACGACTTACATGCGCTGCCGAGCCCGTCCTGAGTTTTTGCTTACGTGCTCTCCTTGCCTTTGTACCTTGTCCTTCGCACCTCAGCTATTGTTTTCTTCAAGCAGCTTTCTGAGGTACTCGTTTTCCCGGCGGGTCGCCTCAAGGTCAAAAACCTGGTACTTGATGCAGACTCGCAGGTAGTCCAGCGATTCTTGCAGGCTGCTGATGCTCTTTTCAAGCTTCTGGCGATTTGCCTGTGCTTGCTTGGCCAGGTCGGCCAGCTTCTTGTGTTGCGGGTCGCCAGCCTCTCCAAACTCCTTTACCAGCTCATTGAGCTTGTCCTCCAGGTTCGTTTCGTCCATCACATCTCTCCTCCTCGAACGCACGCCCCTTTTCAATCACCCTAAGTCCAGTGCTCAGAGTACCCCCCGAAGCCTCTTGTCCAGGTACAGTGCAAAACCCATGCCCGCCCACAAGAAAACCCTTTTCTTAGCTGATTTTGGCGTTCGGGGCCTTGAAACGACCAATAAGAGCACTCTTGTATGCCACCTCTGAGTTTTGTTTCTGTTCTGCGAAGAACACGCATTATAGGGGTTGAAACTATGCGTTGCCAAAAAGCGACGCGGCGGAAACGGCCCAATTTCCCCGCTGTCTGTAAGGGCCGCACTCAAGAACAGTTATGTCCGCGTTGACTATGGTAAACATGCCCGTTGATTCTGAGCATCCCACGTGCTTTGCCAAGGTGTTCGCGGGCGGTCTTGCATCCATACCCGGCGTTTCCTATACTTTAAACGGCTCAGAGGATCAGGTAGGCCGTCTGAAAATGTGTACTGGCTTTCCGGGCATAGAGCCTTAGAAAGACCGGTCGGCAGGCCCGATGTGACCCTGCGAGGCCGGCGTATGTCCTGCCTCTTTGCCGCCCGGAAAAAGCGGAGGTGGAGTATGGGTATAAGACAAACCAAAAGGGAAATAGGCCATCTAAAAGACCAGGTGAAAGCTACGAATCGGGAAAATGATCGCCGCCTTCTCAAGCTGGTTTTGCTGATGGTCATCCTGGCAGTAGTCGCAGGCTTCATGTACGGGAAAATCCAGTTGTGGTGATTCGCATCCCCGATTAATCTTGTGATTCGAGGCTGTCCGGTTCCACCGATATGACGGCCCCTGGCATGTTCCGTCCGCGCGCAGACGGGCACAGCCGCTGCGCGATTCAGCACCGGGATTGGGCTGCCGGCGGGATTGTCCGCAGCGACGGCTTGGGCCGTTCCATGCCGTCGTCAGGCACGCGGTGACCCCGATCAAAATACCTCCTCGTCCTCTTGCTGCCAGGCAGGGTCCACTATGCACAAAAACGTCAGGTCGGAATCTCCCGTGTTCTCGATATGCTGCATCGAACGCGGGGGGATATATACGGCACATCCGGGGCCGACGGCCAGAGTCTCTCGATCAATGTGCATGTCGCCCTGTCCTGCCAGCACGTAGTACACTTCGCAAGACTTGAGCTTGTGCGGCCTAGTTCGTCGGCCGGGACCGACTCTGGCATGAGCCAGACTATAACGAATCTGTAGGGCCGTCTTGTCGGGGTGCAGAAGCTCCTGCAAAATGGAACCGTCGCCCGCTGTGAATTCCCGGCAGTCGGTCAGATGCTTCACGAACATGAATCATCCTCCCAAGAGAATGGAGCCTTCTTTGAAGAATGTGCCGGCAACACAGGCGGTCATAAGACAGGCCAACGTCGCCGCTAACAGTGCGCGAAGCGCGACCCCTCCCATGTCGCGGGCCTTGTTCGGGGCCAATGCACAGAAGCCCCCGACAAAGATGGCCATGGAGGCCAGATGGGCAAAACCGCACAGCGCGTAGGTCGTAATCACGGCCGAGCGCGGGTGCTGCAATAGATTCTGCTCCATAGCGGCTGCCAAATCCCTATACGCGACAACCTCAGTCACAATCAGACGTTCGCCGATGATTCTGGAAACGACCCCTGCGTCAGAGGGTGGAACGCCCAAGACTAATGTAAATGGATAGAAGATGTAGCCGCACATAGCCTTCAAAGACCACTGCCCTTCCAGACCGAGAAGCGGATTGATTTTAGCCCCCAAAGCAGACAATAACAGGTCAACCAGCGCAACCAGACCCAGGACCGCGACCAGCAGCGCGACGATCCCGACGATCATTTGCGCGCCGGCATTTGCCCCGTTAATAATCGCCTCGAAAAAACTTTTCGGCTTCTCATAAAAGGGCCGAACGTGGACACCCAATGTTTCAGGACTCTCTTTCTCAGGAAGAATAATCTTCGACATAACAATGGCCGCCGGGGCGGACAGCAAAGACGCCGCTACCAAATGACCCGCGATTTGGGGAAATTGGCCTTTCAGGCTGAACACATAGAGCGCCAGCACGTTCGAGGCGACTGTAGCCATGCCGGCGGTCAAAATGGTGCAGATTTCAGATCGGGTCGTCCGGCCAAGATACGGCTTGACGGTGAGAGTGGACTCGATCCCCACGAAAATATTGGTGGCGGTGACCAGAGATTCGGCGCCCGATATTCGCATCAGCCGGGTGAATATGTAAGCGAATCCCCTGATAATCAGAGGCATCACGCCGAAGTAGTACAAGATCTCAATCAGAGCCGAGAAGAAGATGATCGTAGGGAATGCCTGAAAGGCCAGAATAAAGCCAAGCGACTTCTCACCCGGCTCGCCCGTCTGGCCCGGCGACAGCGCCAGCGGCCCGAACACGAATTTCGCCCCCGCCGATGCGGACTCCAGAACCTTCACAACCACGTCATTGACAATTACAAACAGCTTGGCCCCCGCGGGAACCACGAAGATGAACAAGGCGATGATGATCTGCAAGCCGATCCCCCAGCCAATCGCCCTCCAGTTCATATTCCTTCTGTCGCACGACAAGACCCATGCGAAACCGGCCAGCACAAATATCCCTGCGAAGCTTACAAGGTTATAAATATCCATGCCTATTCAAGGCCCAGATTCTCCTGCAATCCGAAGAGGATGTTCATGTTCTGGATGGCCTGCCCTGATGCGCCCTTGACCAGATTGTCAATCGCAGAGAAACTCACGATCCTGCCTTTGACACAAGCCGGGAAGACGTGACAATAGTTGGTCCCGCCAACGTCTCTGACGGCGGGGGCCTCTTTACACATCTGCACAAAAGGCTCGGCACGATAAAAATCGTCATAAAGCTGGATCAGCTCTTCAGCGCTGATCCTGCTCTTTGGCTGGCAATAGACGCTCGAAAGGATTCCTCTGTCAAAAGGTCCTACGTGCGGCTGAAACAGGATTTGAACCTCGGCCCCAGCCACTTCGGCGGCGATTTGCTCCATCTCCGGCATGTGGCGATGGGTCCCGATCCCGTATGCAAA